>Ga0307373_10009381_pt1 | contig 14642 bp, 19 predicted proteins | sample OX2MG_FD_202534 | JGI IMG/M metagenome (GOLD analysis project Ga0307373, IMG submission 202534) | Soil microbial communities from Risofladan, Vaasa, Finland - OX-2 | ecosystem: Environmental > Terrestrial > Soil > Coastal area > Acid sulfate soil | place: Finland: Risofladan, Vaasa | collected... | reverse complement strand
TACGAGCGCGATCCGATTGTCACCGAGGGGTTCATCTGGGCTGCCCACAGCCGCTACCTCTTGCGCCGACTCACCCAATCGCCGATCGCGTGATCGCGCTGGGGAAACAATCGCGACAGTCACTAAGAGCCTTTGTGAAGGAGAATCTCGCCCGTTACAAGGTGCCCCGCGACGTCGTCTTCGTCGACCTCCTGCCACGTAACGCCGCCGGCAAGGTTCTCAAGAGCCAGCTCTCCGCCTCCGAGGCAAACGCGTGAGTGATGCCTCCGGTTACGATGCGAGAGGGGCCGACAGCTGCGTGAAGACGTTCCCGGGGGCGACATGGCGAAGATAGATCTGCACTTCGAGAAGAGGATGAGCGATCAGGACGCCCTGATGTGGTCGATTGAGCAGGACCCCCTGCTGCGTTCGACCATCACAGGAGTGACCCTATTGGACCAGCCTCCCGATCGGGCGCGCCTGACGGATCAGGTCGATCGGGCATCCCGGACCGTCCTCCGGCTGCGCCAACGTGTGGTGGAAGCTCCCTACAACATCGCTCCTCCCGAATACGTTGTGGATGAGCACTTCGATCTGGCCTACCACCTGAGATTCCAAAGAGCACCGGGTACGGGTTCGCTGCGCGACGTGCTCGATTTCGCCGGACCATTCGCCATGGCGGGATTCGACCGGGCCCGGCCGCTTTGGGAATTCGTGGTCCTCGACGGGGTCGAGGGCGGGCGGGCGGCCATGGTGCAGAAGATCCACCACTCCCTGGCCGACGGGGTGGGGATGATGAAGCTCTCGATGGCCTTTCTGGAGACTGAGCGCGACCCCAGGGCGGACGCTGGACCCATGCCGGGGCTACCACCGGGAGACCGGCCATCGGTGTTCGGTCAGGTTCGCTCGGGCGTCGCTTACCGCGCCGGTCAACGGGTCTCGGCGATCGCCTCGCTACCGCCGCGGGTGTCCGCGCTGGCCAGCCGTCCGCTCGACGTGGCGAAAGGGGTTCTCCGGTCAACGGCGTCGGCTGCCCGCATGCTCCGACCCGTCTCTGACCCGATGAGCCCGATCATGGGCGCGCGGTCACTCAGCGTGCGCTTCGACACCTTGGCCGCGTCGCTTCCGGCCATGAAGTCGGCGTCGAAACTGGTTGAGGGACGCCTCAACGACGCCTTCCTGGCCGGTGTGGCCGGGGGCCTGGCGCGCTATCACGACAAGCATGGTGTCGACGTCGAGCAGTTGCGCATGACGATGCCCATCAATGTCCGTCCCAAGGGTGGAACGCAGGTGGGCGGCAACCAGTTCGTCCCGGCACGCTTCGCATTCCCAGTATCGATCGTGGATCCGGTGGAGAGAATGGCGGCGATGAAGGCCTTGGTCGCTCAACAGCGCGCCGAGCCCGCACTCGGGCTGGCCGGTCCAATTTCAGGGATCTTCAATCGCCTGCCCATCCCGCTGACTACCGCGGTCTTCGGTTCGATGTTGAAGGCGATCGATGTCGTCACGAGCAACGTGCCCGGCGCACCGTTCCCGATCTACATCTCGGGCGGGCGCATGCTGGCGAATTACGGATTCGGCCCGTTGAGCGGTGCAGCTTGCAACATCACCCTGCTCAGCTACGTCGATGACCTGCACTTCGGCATCAGCACAGATCCGGCAGCGGTCCCCGATCCCGAGACCTTCATCGACTGCCTGCAGAGCGGCATCGCCGAGATTGAGGAGCTGGCCGGGCCCTGAGTGGCCGGAGTGCGCCAGGAACTCAGCGGGGGTCTTCCGGCGCGCCAGAGGGTGCCCCGTCCTCTCTGGCGGTCAGTGGCCCGTAGGCATCGGGACGGCGCGTGGCGAGGAACGGGAACAGGGCCAGCCAGTCCCGCCGCTGGTCGATGTCCAGGTCGGCGATCAGGACCGCCGGTTCGTCGCGTGGCGCCTGCACCAGAATGCGGCCATAGGGATCGGAGATGAACGAGGACCCGTAGAAGGTGATCGGCGGTTCGGTGCCAATGCGGTTGACGGCGACCATGAAGGTGCCGTTGGCGATCCCGTTGGCCGTGATCACCTTCTCCCACATCGGCTCGGTGTCGAAGTCCGGGTGATCGGGCTCGGAGCCGATGGCGGTGGGGTACACGAGGACGGATGCTCCGCCCAGCGCGTAGGCCCGGGCCAGTTCGGGGAACCACTGGTCCCAGCAGGTGGGGAACCCGAATGCGGCCCCGCCGATCTGCAGCGTGTCGAATCCCTGTGCGGCCGGCCCGGGGGTGAAGTACCGATCCTCGTGGTAGCCGGCGGTGACGGGGATGTGGAGCTTGCGGGTGCGCAGGCAGAGGGTGGAGTCGGGAGCCACCACGATGGCCGTGTTGAAACCAAGGTGGTGTCCCGGGCGTTCCTCGAAGAGCGACGCGTGCACCAGCACACCGGTCTCGGCCGCCATCGCTTGTGCGAACCGCATGGTCGGGCCGGACTTGAGGGGCTCAGGTTCGGCGCCGGGACCCGGCCCGTCAGGCGACACGGCGAAGTACCGGGACAGGGTGAGCTCCTGCAGGCAGACCAGTTCCGCTCCCTGGGCCGCGGCCAGGTGGATGCCCTCGGCCAGGGCGGCCATGTGCTGGCCCGGGTCGGCTCGCCAGGCCACCTGCACGGCGCCGACCCGCACCGGCCGGTGCTCGGGTGCCTCCACCCGGGCGTACGAGGTCAGCGCGGGCGCGGTCAGCACCTTCACGGCAGGGGCACCTGCTGGGTGATGCAGTGCGGGCCGCCACCGCCGTAAGCCATCGTCAAGCCCGGCACTCCGATCACCCGACGGTCCGGGTAGGCGGCCCCGATACATTCCAGGGCCTCTTCGTCGGTCGGGGCGCCGGCCAGTGGGACGATCACGCCCCCGTTGCAGAGGTACAAATTGAGATAGGACAGCATGACGTCCATCCCCCCGATCTGCCCGTGTGCCAGCAGGGGGAAATCGACGACCGGGACACCCGCGTCCTCGGCCCGCCGCCGGTTCTCGGCCATCGCCGCATGATCGGCATCCCCCGGGGGCCGCGCCACCATGAGCAGCGCGTCGTCGTCCGTGACCGCGGTGAACATGTCGACGTGCCCGTCGGTGTCGCGGTCTCCGACCAGACCGCGACCGAGCCAGACGACTTCGGTCACACCCAGCTGCTCCCGCAGGCACCGCTCAATGCTCTCTCTGGTCCAGCCGGGGTTGCGGTTGGGGTGGAGTAGGCATTGCTCCGTCGTCACCAACCGTCCCCGGCCGTCGACGCAGATCGACCCGCCTTCAAGCACGAGCGGGACCTCCACCACCTCGGCTGCGAAGTGCGCGGCCAGCGCAGCTCCGGCCGCCTGATCGTGTTCCCACATGGCGAACTTGGCGCCCCACGCGTTGAAGGCGAAGTGGACCCCGAGGCGTCCGCGGCTGCCCCCGGTGACGAACACCGGTCCGTTGTCGCGCAACCACGAGTCATCGAGTGGGATCTCCATCACCTCAACTCTCTCCCCCGTGGCCCGGCGCGCCTCCGCGGCGTCCGGCGCCGTCGAAGCCACCACCGTCACCGGTTCGAAGGCGGCCACGGCGTCGGCGACGCCGGCGTACTCACGCTTGGCGTCGTCGAGGCTGGAGCCCCAGAGCTCCCTGCGGCAGGGCCACGAGATCAGCGTGCGCTCATGGAGTGCCCTCTCGGGCGGCATGCGGTAGCCGGCTCCCGAAGGCGTCACTCCCGGCGGGAGGTGGGGCGTGACCTCTGGCACGTCGCGCGACGGTAACAGGCGCCGTGTGGCGCGGGATCCCCTTCCTGGGTCTTGCCCGCCCTGAAAGTAATTAGTCACTTACCGTAAGTGGTTACTTACGCCGATGCATTTCATGCCCTGGCCGACCCCACACGGCGGACCATCTTCGAGCGCATCGCGGAAGGGCCCCGGGCCGTGGTCGAGCTGGCCGAGGGCCTCCCGGTGAGCCGTCCTGCCGTCTCCCAACATCTGCGGGTGCTGAAGGAGGCGAGCCTCGTCGCCGACCGCCACGTGGGGGCGCGCCGTCTCTATGAACTCCGCCCGGACGGGTTGGCGGCGCTGCGCCTCCATCTGGACAGCCTCTGGGACCAGGCACTGGCGTCCTCGGCGGCCGCCCCGCCCATGAGGGGCGAAGGAGCACAGCTCCCTGACAGTGTGGGCTGTCCGCAAGAGCGTCAGGGACGAAGCGCCGGCTGACCGGGTGTTCGTGGTCTTGACCGACGGGAGTCAGTGCACGTGGGGACGAGTGGCCAGCTGGGAACCACCGCACCGGATCGTTTCGGCCTGCCAGCGCACTGCCTCGTGGCAATTCGACCCCGACTTGCTGACAGAGGTGGAAGTGCGTTTCGTGGCCGAGGGACAGGACCAGACCAGGGCCGAGTTCGAGCACCGCAACCTTGATCGCTTCGGTGACGCACGGGACGACATACGCAGGTCCTTCGACGCGCCCGGGGGTGGTCGGGCATCCTGAGCGCGTTGGCGCGGACGGCGGTGGGGGAGAGCTGAGGCCGTCCCAAGGTGGACCTCGCGCCCGTTGGTCAACGAGCCACGCCACAGCGTTGAATGCGGCCGATTGCTTCCCTACAATCAGAGCGAACCCCCGAACTCCAAGGAGTGACCATGACCACTCGCGAAAGTGCCCCCCTCGGATCCCCGTGCTGGGCCGATCTGTGGACCTCCGATGTCGAAGGCAGCCGGAAGTTCTACTGCGAGCTACTCGGTTGGGAGGCCCAGGAGGCGAACCCCGAATTCGGCGGCTACTTCATGTTCACCCGTGCAGGAGTGCCCGTGGCTGGCGGGATGGGCGACATGGGTCCTGACATGCCGGCCCAGAACGTCTGGAAGATCTACCTGGATACCGACGACATCGCCAAAACTCTGGCCGTGGCGGAGGCCGAGGGCGCGCAGACCATCTCCCCGGCCATGGCCGTGGCCGACCTCGGCACGCAGGCAGTGCTCATCGACCCCACCGGCGCCCACCTCGGAACCTGGCAGGCCGGGACGTTCCCCGGGTTCACCGTGCTGGACGCGCACGGGGCGCCGAGCTGGTTCGAGCTGCACACCCGGGACCATGCGAGCGCCGTCGACTTCTACCGCACGGCATTCCACTGGGATACCGACGTGGTCGGTGACACCGACGAATTCCGCTACACGGTCATGCGTGAGCCCGGTGGTGAGGGCCAGCTGGCCGGGATCATGGATGCGTCGGCCTGGTTGCCCGACGGCGCGCCCTCCCAATGGACCCTCTACTGGGAAGTCGACGACGCCGAGGCTGCTGTGGCGCAGGTCAAGGTGCTCGGCGGTTCGGTCATCGCGGACGTCGAGAACACTCCCTACGGTCGCATCGCCACGGTGGCCGACCCGGCGGGGGCCCAGTTCAGGCTGCGGACCGCTCCTGCATAGGCCGCGGTGACTTCGCTCGCGGGCCTTTCCCGGGAGCGCCTGGACCGACTTGACGCCTGCATGTCCGCCCATGTCGAGCGGGGTGCGGCGCCGGGCCTGGTGGCGATGGTGAGCCGGCGCGGCGAGACCCATGTGCACGTCGTCGGTGCGACCGCCTTCGACGGTGGCGGGGACATGCGTCGGGACACGATCTTCCGCTTGTCTTTCATGACCAAGCCGATCACCGCGGTGGCCACCCTCATCCTCCTCGAAGAGTGTGCCCTGCGACTGGACGATCCGGTGGAGGGGTTCCTGCCCGAATTGGCCGACCGCCGCGTCGTCCGGCATATAGAAGGTCCGGTCGACGACACGGGACCGGCCAAGCTGGCGGCCAAGATCGCCGGGATACCCAAGCCGCGCGGCTGCATCTGACCTTCCACGTGGACAGAGGAGTACACCCATGAGCCGCAGTATCGAAAAGGTTTCCATCATCATTTCCAAAGGCTCTCTTGAGGGCACCTACCCCGGCCTCATCATGGCCAACGGCGCCCGGGCCGAGGGGATGGATGCCAACCTCTTGTTCACCTTCTTCGGACTCGATGGCATTCATGCCAAGCGGCTCGAGCACATAAAGGTGGCCTCGGTCGGCAACCCCGGCATGCACATGGCGAGCCTGATCGGCATGCTCCCCGGCATGTCGGCCATCGCCACGCACAAGATTGAGAAGAAGATGGAGCACAACGACATCCCCGACATCCCCGAGTCCATGGAGATGATCGCCGACACCGGGTGTGGCATTTACGCCTGCAAGGCCTCGGTGGACCTCTTCGGCTTCACCCGGGCCGATTTCATCAGCCAGGTGAACGACGTGATCACCGTAGGGGAGTTCTACGAGAAGGCCGCCGTCGGCGAGATCATCTTCACCTGATCGCGCTGGGCCCGGGGGTCACCGCTATGGTGCTCCATGTGGGCTTCTACCGGGAGCAGATCCTGCCCCGTTGCGTGGATCGGGTCTGTGGGACGGCCGGCCTGCGAAGGTGGCGGGCTGAGGTCACAGCGGGGTTGTCGGGCCGTGTGGTCGAGATCGGATTCGGCTCCGGCCTTAACGCCGAGCATTACCCGCCAGAGGTGGAAGAGGTGCTGGCGGTCGAACCCGCCGCCGTGGCCCGGCGGCTGGCCACCAAACGCATCGCCCATTGCGGCGTTCCCATCAAACATGTCGGGCTCGACGGCCAGGCCATCCCACTCGACAACGCCAGCTGCGACTCGGCACTCTCCACCTTCACCCTTTGCACGGTACCGGAACCGGACCGGGTCCTGGCCGAGCTCCGCCGGGTGCTCCGACCAGGGGGTCGCCTCCATTTCCTTGAGCACGGCGTCTCCCCCGATCCCTCCGTGGCCAAGTGGCAGCACCGCCTCGATCCCTGGCAGCGCCGCCTGGCCGACGGTTGCCACCTGACAAGGGATGCCGCGGCCCTGGTCGGCCAGGCTGGCTTCGTCCTCGAAAGCACCGAGCAGCGCTACGCCAAAGGTCCGAAGCCGTGGAGTTGGTTCACTCTGGGCGTGGCATCGAATCCTGCGCCGACCGAGCGGACCTGAGGGGCGATTAGACCCGGCCTGTCACCCGAACCTTCACCCCGCCATCCTCACCCTGCTGGTTGGGCGACCTCAATCCCCGAGGCGGGTTCGTAGACCAGGACAGGTTCGCCGATGCCCCGGAGCTGCAGCTCCCCGGTCACCAACCACGACCGGGCTTCGCCGCCCGCCCGCAGCACCGCTTCCTCGCTGGCCAGCACCCGGCCCAGCCGGTGCTTGGCCTCGTCGGTCAGGCGGGACGCCTCGTTGACCGGTGTCCCGATCACCGTGTACTCGTAGCGGTGCTCGTCGCCAATGTTCCCGACCACCACCGTCCCCGCCGAGACCCCGATGGCCGCATCGAGCTCCGGGTGGGCAGCCGCCAGGACGAGTAGTTCCCGGCGCAGGATCCTGGCCGCCCGCAACGCCCGCAGCGCACAATCCTCTTGGGCCACCGGGGCCCCGAACACACAGAGGGCTCCGTCACCCTCGAATTTGTTGACCCACCCACCTTCGGCCGCCACGACGCGGACCACGGCGGCGAAGAAGTGGTTGAGCAACTCGACCACCGCCTCGGGCGAGCTGCTCTGGGCCAGGTTGGTCGAGCCGATGACGTCGACGAAGACGATGCCGACCTCGCGCCGTTCGCCTCCGAGCGTGACCCGCCCCTGCTCCAAGGCTTGGTGGGCCACATCTTCCCCGACGTGGCGGCCGAAGAGGTCCTGGAGCGTGCGGCGCTCGCGCAGGCCCAGCACCATCTGGTTGAAGCCGGCCTGTAGGAGTCCCAGCTCCCCCCGTCGTTCACCGTGACCTTGACATCGATCTGACCCCGCTGGACTCTCCCCACGGCTTGGCGCAGTTCGAGCAGAGGGCTGACCAGCGAACGGGTGGCCACGTAGAGCACCATGGTGCCGGCAATCAGGCCGGCGCCGATGATGAACCAGATCGCAGCGGCGCTCGGTGGCTTGCCGGTCGGGCGCCCGACGAAGCTGAGGCCGATCATGAGGAGAAACACATCCGCCCCGATGGCCCAGGAGACCAGCAGTTTGGTCCGCACCCCCGCGCCGAGAGAGCGCTCGGGGACGTGCCCGGCCAGCGCCAGCGCGGTCAGAGGTCGCCCGGTCCACTCCACGAGTAGGTACGTCAGCCCGCACGCCGTCAATCCGCCGAGGAGGATGGACAGCGCGACGCGCACGGCGTACCCGGGATTGTGGGTAGTGCTGGCGAGCAAGGACCAGACGACCGCGGCGCCGACCCAGAAGCACATCGACCCGGCGGCCATGTACCACGGCAAAGCCAGGGTTGACCGTTGCTCGGCTTCGCTCGGTGCCCGGTCCTCGACCAACCACCGGGTGGATCTCTTGCTGGCCCGCTCGAACAACCATCCCCCGAGAGGAAGAGTGATGCCCAGGTAGACGGCGGGCAGGATCACATCCTCCAGCCCATTGGCCTGCTGGCCCCTGATGTTGGCGTCGGTCAGCGCGCCGGACGCCACGGCGAAGGCGGCCCCGGTCAGATGGGCCAGGGGAATCAAGAGGTAGAGGCGGTGCCTGATGTGGGTGCGAACGTCCCGGCTCGCGGCGCCCTCGGACACGGCGTAATCCTAGGTCGCCCCGGAGCTCTGGCAGCCCTTCACTGCTGGCCGGGGAGGAGCTCCACGAAGAGCGCCTCGGCGTCGGCGACCAACGTCTCCCCATCGGTCAGGCGCCCGCTGAGCCAACGTTTGCGCCCGTCTATCCGGTCCACCGTGGCGCGCACCTCAAGGTCCACCCCGAGTGGCGTGATGCTCCGGTAGTTGACCTTGAGGAAGGCCGTCCGGGCGACGCTCCGTCCGCCGAGGCTGGCCAGGTGGCCCATCACATCGTCGAAGAGCATGGGCAGGGTCCCCCCGTGGGCGGCACCGTTGCCCCCGAGGTGGAAGGGTCGGAAGGTCACGCGGCCACGGATGTGGTCGTCGGACTCCTCCTGGGGGACGAACGGCATGAGAAGTGGGTTGCCCCGGCCGGGTAGGTCGGTCCGCAGTCCCGCCGGCCTCTGCCATTCCGGCACCCACCAGGGCCCGAGAAGGTCGATCGCCTCCCGCAACCGGGCCGCCAGGTCACCCCAGACCCCCTCGGGCGGGTTCGCACTGACGACGGCGTCCTGCATTGAGCGGAACAACTCGACGAATTCGCCATAGGCCGCCCCCCCTCGCTCGTCGTCGCGCAGGATGTTGGCGAACAGGTCGATGGCCGGCCCGCCGGTTGCACCTGGACCGGCGGGCGGCTGGCTTGACATGGACTGGAACGGTACCCGAGGGTGCCCCGCCCAGGGCCCGGGGAGCCGCCAGACTCCCCGGGCCCTGGCCACCAGGTCCGAAAGTCACACTTTGCGTTCCGCGGGACGCCGGCTCGGTCACTATGGGCCGTTTGACCCTATGCCGGGGCAAACAGGCACGCCAGGGTGGACAAATGGGTGCGGAGTCCAGGGAACGCCGGGGCGCGGCAGCGGGCGACCGGGCGTCGCGGAGCGGCCGGGATTGGCTGACCTGGAAGCAGACCACCGTGGCGGGACGGCCGGCGCTCTACGGAGAGGCCGGGGACGGCCCTCCCGTCCTGTTCCTGCACGGCTGGGGGCTCGACCACAAGGCCTACAAGCGCGCGCTCTCCCGATTGGTGCGCGGCGGGGTGCATGTACTGGCCCCCGCCCTGCCCGGCTTCGGTGGTACCGCTGCCCTCCCGGGTGAAACCAACAGCCTCGCCGGGTACGCCGACTGGGTCGCCGAGTTCCTGCGCACCGTCGGAGTCGGGCGGCCGGTCAACGTCATGGGGCATTCCTTCGGCGGCGGGGTGGCCATCATGGTGGCGCACGATCACCCGGAGCTCACCCACTCGCTCGTCCTGATCAATTCGATCGGGGGCTCGGCCTGGGCACACTCGGGGTCGACGTTGCGCTCCATGGCCGAGAGGCCGCTGTGGGACTGGGGCATCCACTTCCCGGCCGACCTGTTTCCCGTGCGCCAGGCCCGGCGGGTCCTCCCGGTCATTGTGGGCGAGGCACTGCCGAACTTGCTGCGTGATCCGAGGGCCTTCTGGAGGGCAGCCGGACTGGTGCGGCGCGCCGACCTGGCCGGCGAGCTGGACACGCTCCGGCGCCGGCGCCTTCCCGTGGTCGTGCTCTGGGGTCCGCGGGACCATCTCATCACCCGCGATTCGTTCGAGGACCTGTGCCGGGCTCTGGGAAAGCCCGACGTGGTGACCCTCACCGGCACTCATTCCTGGCTGCTGGCCGACCCCGATGCCTTCGGCGAGATCATGACGAACGTGCTCGAAGTCCTGGGCCTGACGATCGGAGAGCCGGCGGTGGCGGTGACCTCCCGAGCCGTTGCACGGCGGGATTCGGGCGTCTCATCCGCCTGCAGGTGCCCGGGGCCGGGGAGATCGGGCTCTACGAGCCCAGGCACCCGACCGCCCGTGATCTGAAGGGGTGACCACCCCAAGGCTCCCGGTGCGGGCAAGCCCCCACGCCTTCAGGTGGCGCGGTGGTGGATGTGACGGCCGCTGACCACGTCCATGGAGATCCGAAGCAGGAGGTCCCGATCCTCACCGGCCCAGGGGGTCAACCGGAGATGGGCCAGGTGGGCAAGCTCCGCGTGGTCGGAGACGATGGCGCAACGGCCCGAGACGAGCACGCTCCATCCCTCGTGGGCGAGGGCATCAATGCCGTCGATCTCGAAGGCCACCGTGGAGGGCGTGGCGGCATGGAGATCGCCGCCGTGGCGGGTGAGGACGTAAATGTGCTCCTCGTGCACCGTGTAGCTGACCGGGTAGATGAGGGGGCGGCCCTGCAACGAGACGCCGATGCGGCCGACCCCGCGTGCTTCCAGGCGTCGCAGGCAGTCGTCCCGATCAAGGACTTCCAGTTTCCCTTCCAAGGTCGCGCTCATGGCGCCGTCTCCGGCTCACCGGCATCGGCACCGGCCCCGGCGCGGGCGGACCGGCGGGCCTTCAGCCAGCGGAGCGGGCGGAACACCCAGTAAAGGTTGATGGCCCAGCCGAACCCGTTCATCTTGGGTGGGAAGAACTTCGGGTTGTCCGCGCTCCAGTAGGTGTTCTTGAACCGGGCCACCGTGGGCCGCCGGGTGTCGTAGGGGATGCCCCCGATCGTGCCGTGCCGCTTCACCGCGCACCTCCTCTGCTGGGCCATCGGTCGGTCGAGACGGCCCCCTCGGGGGCGAGGTCAGGACTCTGCGGGAGCAGTTCAGCCATTCTGACCTCAATCCGGGAATACGTGTCGCGCATGGAGAGCAGGCGATGGTCGGCCTCGGGGCCGGCAGCCTGCAGGGCGCGGTCGGCCACCTGGCGCAACTGGACCAGGGAGCGCAAGCGCGCTGCGAGCGCAAGGGCCCACCCCTCGGGACGCAACCGGTAGTAGATATGGCGATCGCCCGGGTGGGACACACGCTCGAGCATGCCCGCATCAGCCAGCATCCGGACCGCTGCGCTCACACTGCCGGCGGAGAGCGTCAACTCTTCCTGAATTTCGCGGGCGCTCTGCTCGGGCGGGTCGCTCACCACCATCCACCCCAGCACCCGCACCACGGCCCGGGGCGTGCCGTAGTCGACCACGAGTCCACCGAGATCCTCAATGAAGCGCTGGCGCCACTGCGCCACCGGCGCCGGGCCGGGTGGGGCCGGCGCGCTCATTCGCCGGCCAGGTCCCGGCGCCCGAAGGCGTGCACCCCGACCGCGGCGGCGGCGGCGCCGGCGGCGATCATGCCCAAGCCGCTCGTCCAGTCCGGCGCGATTGCCGGTGCGGGTTGCATCTGGTGGAAGATCGACGTGTCGAGGAGCCAGTGGTTCGAATTGACGATCCCACCCAGGAGCTCGACCAGGAAGGACCAGGCGAGCACGCCGTAGACGGCACCTGAGGCCAGTCGGGGCGTCAGACCCAGCGCCAGGACGCCGATGCCGAGGAGGAGGAGTGCGGGAGGGACCACATTGAGTCCGGCGCCGAGCATGGCGGGGGCACTGATCCCGGCGTGCTGGCTGAGGGTGCCCAGCCAGGCCAGGACGCCGGCCAGGACCCCGGCCACGACCACGACGCCGGCGCCCACGGCGAAGCGACCCCACAACCACCGGGACCGACCGACGGGACGAACCAGGAGGTGTTCGACGCGCCCGGTCGCCTCCTCGCGCCGCGCCCCCGTGATCTGGCCGGCGGCGGTGAAGACCACCAGCAGGGCCAGCAGCAGGAAGGACACGCCCAGGTAGGCCCGGATGACGCCGCCCCGCCCACTCATGCGCTCCAGGGCCGCTTCGACCGAGGGGGAGGCGGCCAGGGACTTGGCCGCCTCTTTGGCCACGGCGCCCAGGAGCAGGCCGAACGCGCACACCCCGGCCAGCCAACCGAGCACGACGGCCCGCCCGAGCCGGATGTCCAGTCCCACGGGCCCACCGAGGAGCACCATGTGCGCCCTCGTGCTGGCTCGGTCGGGCAGTGTGCTGGCACCCAGGTCGCGTCCTCCGGCCAGGGAGACGGCCATGGCGGCCAGGGTGGCGGTGAGTCCGAAGATCGGGATGAGCACCGCCGGTTGGGGGTCGGTCAGGGGTTGGAGCCGATCGATCCAGCCCAGGGGACTGGCCCAGCTCAGCCAGCTGAGGGCGGAGGAGGAGTCGGCCACCATGCGCAGCGCGAAGGACGCCCCCAGCGCGGTGGCCACGTACGCGGCCGCCTGGCGGCGGCTGGCCGCCAGTTGGCTGGCCAGCGCGCCGGCGGCCATGAACATCACGGCTCCCGAACACACACTGACGGCGAAGAAGAGCGCCGCTCCCAAGCCGATCCCGACCTTGGCCTCACTCCCGACCACCACCGTGATCAGCGCGGTGCCCGCCAGAAGGGCGATCAGGCCGATGCCCAGCCCGGCCAGGGCCTGGACCGCCGCCCCCCTGCGGGTGGTCTGGCCCGCCAGCAGGAGCTCCCAACGCCCGGCGTCCTCCTCGCCCCGCAGGAGCTTGGTGGCCAGCAGCAGGGCCCACACCGCGCCGATCACGCTGAGGGCGCCCAGGCTCTTCCAGGCGGTGTAGCCCGGGACCGTGGCCAGGTTGCGGGCCGGCCCCATGAGGGCGTTGAGCCCGCCCGAGGAGAACGACTTGGCCAGCAGGACCCGTGCGGCCTGCGTGGGATAGGTCGAGACGTAGGCCTGGGCCTGCAGGGCGACGTAGACGCCGAAGACGACGCCCCAGATCCCGCCCGAGCGCAGGCACTTGCGGGCCGTCAGCCGGGAGACGACCGTGGCGGGATGGCGGCCGACCGGGAGCGCCGACCGCGCCAAGACCGCCCCGCTGCGTGCATCCGGGCCGTCCGTGGCGACCGCCGCGGCAACTTCAGTCGGCATGTGCCTGCACCGCCTCGGGCACGGTGGCGGTCCCGTAGTGGGCCAGGAAGAGCTCTTCGAGCGAGGGCTCGCGGCTGAGGAGCTCGTGGACCCCTGTGTTCGCTAGCACCTTGAGGAGCGGCTCGACGGCCCCCTGCACCTGGCAGCGCACCACGCGCCCGTTGACTTGGACCCCGCTGACGCCGGGGACCCTGGTCAGATCGGGCACCGACCCGTCGAAGGTGGCCTCGACGCTGAGGGACGAGAGGTGGCGCATTTCGGCCAGAGTCCCCAGGTCGACCAGGATCCCGTTGCGCAGTATCCCCACCCGGTCGCAGAGCGCTTCGACCTCCGAGAGGATGTGGGAGGACAGGAAGACGGTCTGGCCGCGCTCCTTGGCCTCGAAGACGCTGTGGCGGAAGGCCTGCTCCATGAGCGGGTCGAGACCGCTCGTGGGCTCGTCGAGGAGCAGGAGATCGGCCCGGGCCATGAGGCCGGCGATGAGGATGAGCTTCTGGCGGTTTCCCTTGGAATAGGCCCGGACCTTCTTGGACGGGTCGAGGTCGAAGCGCGCAATGAGCTCGCCCCGGTACGGCGCATCGACCTGACCCTGGACCTGCCCCAGGAGGTGCAGTGTCTCGGCACCGGTGAGCGATGGCCACAGGCTGGCTTCGCCCGGCACGTAGGCCAGGCGACGGTGCGCCTCGACCGTCTGGTGCCGGCTGTCGAGGCCGAAGATCTCCGCCCGGCCCGCCGTCGGGTGGATCAGGCCCAGCAGCAACCGTATGGTCGTGGACTTCCCGGCGCCGTTGGGCCCGAGGTAACCGAGCACCTCGCCGTGAGCCACCTCGAGCGTGAGGTTGCTCAGGGCATCGACGGGCCCGTAGCGCTTGGTCAGGCCCTCCGTGCGGATGGCGTTCGTCGTCATGGGTACCTCCTGATGGTTTCAGTATTGACTGAATGCTGCGTGGCCAATAGAGCCCAAGGTCCCGTCCGGGCCTCCGGGCCTCCGGGCCTCCGGTCCCCGGGGCCGGGGTACGTTGCCCTGACAATGAGCGAAGATCAGGAACACCATGCCCGGAGGGGAGAAGAAGGCTCCATGACGACGACTCCCGGCCCGGCCCCGTCACGGGACCACGGGGGGTTCTTCTCCGGACGGCTGCAGGCCAGGCAACGCCCAGTCGATCCCGCCCGTGAGCACCTCAGCGTGTCGGAGTGGCTGTTCCGGTCCGCCCCGGCCGGTGCTCTCTGGCTCGTCGTCCGGCTCTGGATCGGCTGGCGGTGGGCCGACGCCAGCTACCAGAAGATCTGGGGCTCCGACAGGCGGGGGTTCTGGTTCGGCGGAGGC
>Ga0307373_10009380_pt1 | contig 14642 bp, 18 predicted proteins | sample OX2MG_FD_202534 | JGI IMG/M metagenome (GOLD analysis project Ga0307373, IMG submission 202534) | Soil microbial communities from Risofladan, Vaasa, Finland - OX-2 | ecosystem: Environmental > Terrestrial > Soil > Coastal area > Acid sulfate soil | place: Finland: Risofladan, Vaasa | collected... | reverse complement strand
CCTCCGCCAGGGCGAGTGCTTCGGCCTCAGCGTGGACCGGGTCGACTTTCTCCACCGTCAGGTCCGGGTCAACCGCCAATTACCGATCTTTGCAAAGGAAGTCCTCACACACCTTTATCGAGCAGCCACCTGGGAGGTCTCCGCAGTGCACCACCAGCGTCCACTTGATTCCGTAACACCAGGAGACCAGATCCAGCCGACTCCTGGGGTTCCGGCGTGTGGCCGCCGCCGCCAGCGCGGCGGCCGTCTCCGCCGACCAACTCCCGTTCGAGATACGTGACAACGGAGACATAGGTTCAGCATGGGAAGGGCCAGTCGACGAAAGCGCGAGAAGCGGTCAGCCATCTCGCAAGACCGCCCGGCACCGGTCGAGCAGGGATCTCCGGGGTCCGACGGCGCCATCACGGCGTGCAATGGTGCGGTCCCGGAGCGACACGGCTGGGGTGGTCGCAGGACGGGGGCCGGACGCCCACGCCTCCACGCGAACGATGCGGAACACCAGGCCGCCTACCGGGCTCGTCGTCGCTTGGGCAGCTCGAGCGGTCGGGAGAATGAGGAGGGCAAGCCGCCGGACGGCGGCGCGCCAGCCATCATGTGAGACTCCAGCACGCGTGGCCGGTTGGTGATTGGAAGTGCTAGCATTGCTAGCGGAGGTGGTGGTGATGGCAGCAGTGAGCATTCGGAACTTGGACGACACCGTTCGAGAGCGCCTGCGGGTCCGGGCGGCCGCCCACGGTCGGTCGATGGAGGCCGAGATGCGGGCAATTCTCGTCGAGGCCGTCCGCGAGCCGACCGACGACGAAGGCCTCCTCGACGCGCTGGCGGCCCGATTCGGCGAACTCGGTGGTGTCGACCTCGACCTGCCGCCCCGCTCCACAGCACCTCGAGCTGTCGACTTCACCAGGTGATCGTCGCTGATACCAATGTGGTCTCGGAGCTGATGCGGACCGAGCCCTCATCTGCAGTTCGAGCATGGGTGTTGGCACAAGGTCATCACGAGCTGCGGATCACCGCGATCACGGTGGCCGAGATCCTCTACGGCATCGAGCGGCTCCAGAACGGCAGGCGGAAGGACACGCTCCGGGAGGCCGCGGTGGACGTGTTCAGCCGGTTCACTGAAGATGTCCTCCCATTCGATGCCGCCGCAGCCACGATCTACCCGGAGATCGTCGACCATCGCGATCGTCAGGGGACTCCGATCAGCGGATACGACGCTCAGATCGCTGCGATCTGCCGGGCCAATGACGCATCCTTGGCGACCAGAAATGAGAAAGACTTCGCCGGCATCGGCGTGGAACTCATCAACCCTTGGTCGTCTGGATAGGTCCGACTCCCGGGTGGCGCCCTGATCCATTGTAGGGGGCAGGCCCAGCTGGAGGGTCAGAGCGCGAGATGAAGTCGTAACGCCTCATCCAAGGCCGCCACCAAGTCCGGGGGAAGCTCACCGACCAGTTCTCCGATCCGTTCAACCGCCACCGCCCTGACCTGTTCGGCTTGGGCCTTCGAGTCCTGGCGCAGCCCAGTCGTCGATGCAGGCAGAAGAACTTGGAACGGGTATACCCGATCGGTTCTCGAGGTCACCGGTACTACGGTGAGCACACCTCGCCCGAGGCGTTCGGCGGTGCTGTTTGCTCCGTCGTTGCTGACGATCACCGCCGGACGGCGCTTGCTGGCCTCGCTCCCGCGCACGGGGTCCAGATCGACGACGCGCACCTCGCCTCGTCGCATCAGGTGAGACCGTCGTCGACCGTTACGTTCCAGAGGTCGGCCTCGCCCTCACTAGCCCACTCCTGCCAAGCGTCCTCGTAGGCACCTCCGAGTCCTGATGCGCGGAGGAGGCGCACCGCCTTGTGGAGCACGGCGGAGCGGGAGGTGATTCCCTGGGAATCGGCGTAGGCGTCGAGGAACTCAACGTCCTCTTCAGGGAGGCTGACGCTGACTTTCATACTTCGATGCTACCAGTAGTAGTACCTCAAGTGGACACTTTCGTAGTTGCGCTCACAGCCGGTTCGGTGGCACTCAATTCAAGAATGACCTTTAGTCGCTGTCCGGATGAGCCGATGCAAAACCAGAACAAACCGGCGCGTTGGCAACGGATTTCAATCCGCAGGTCCACCTGGTGAGTGCGAAGCACTCAGAGCTGGAGTTCGATTGCGGAAGGGACACCATGACGGAACTGCGCAGACTATTGCCTCGGCAGTTTGCCAACTGGCGAGGAAAGTACGCATACGAAGGTGATTCGGAGGTGAACTGGCACGATTGTCGGATCATCGATATTTCGACCTCCGGGGCGGGACTTGAATTACTCGATTCGGAGGACGATGAGGTGGTCGGAAACCACATCCTCCTTGCTATCCACCTTCGAGGTGAAGTTCGCAATGCCGCACCAGGTAGGGATGACAGCCTCAGGGCTGGCGTCAAGTTCGTGGGCCTGAGCCAGCTCGAGATCGACTACATGGACTCTTTGGCCGTCCTTGGGGCGAAGTGGTAGTTGACTCGAGTTCGTGCGGTCGATCGATGACGGCGACGACAGGGCAGCAAGAGACCGACCCCACGGGGGTGCCCCACGCGTGCCGGTCGGGGGCAGTCAAGGGGCCTGACGTCGCCGACGTCCCGACGGCTTGGACGGGGATGCGGGAACTCTCGATCCAAGCTTCCCCTCGGTAGCCGTCGGTACCCACGATTGCCCGTTGTCCTGAGGACGTTCTGAGGACGTTCGGAGAACTGGTGGGGATTCCGGAGCTGCATAACCCCAGCTCAGAAGCCATCTGGCACGGTGTCACGCCTGCAGGCCGACTCACCGTCCATCTGCCCGTGGAAAACACTCGGATCCGGTCCGGGCCGCCGTGGCCCGCTCACTCGGGGACGGCACACGGCCGGCGCACGGTGAGAGCCGCTGCGGGCGGGCCCAGGCAGCCGTGCGCGCTGACGAGTAGACGACGAGACCCGCGGGGCCCGGCGCCGGGTCGTGACGCCGACTCGGAACGTTCCGGAAGCTACAAGTTGGTCTGCACCGCTGCCCGCAGCTGCGACGGCGAGGTCACCGTGGGCGTGAGGGTGACGGTTGTCGACCGGGTGACTCGCCTGGGTCGCACGAGGAGGTAGACGGTCCCTCCGGCGGCGAGTGCGTTCGTCGAGGTGATCGTCGTCGTGGTGTTCGAACGGAGTATGCCACCCACTGCGGTGGCGCCACTCGAGCACGTGTTGCGGGCCCAGGGGACGGCACACTCGTCGACGCGGAAGGTGGGCAGGCGGCCCGCCGGCCTCGAGATCGTCACGACGTAGGACTGCGCGGACAGGGCGATCGAGCCCGTGTTGGTGACGTCGGACGTGCGCGGCGTGTTGTTGGTGAAGGTCATCGATGTGACCGAGGCCGTGGCACCCCAGGTTCCCACGGTCACCGCCTCGGTCCCCAATGCCGTCCCGCCGATGCCAGCGGCGCTGGCGATCGGCGGGACGAGCCCCACACCGAGCAGCAGGACGGCCGCGGTAGCGGCCGTCCTGCATGCTCTGCGGTGGGTGAACCGGCACATCGGGAAGTCGCTGTTACTGGTTGGTGGCGACGCCGGTGCGCTGCTGCTCGGTGAACGTGTAGTTGAGCGTGGTCGACAGGCCCTGGACGGTGGCCGCCGGGGCGATGCCGTTCGTCGAGGTCTCCGTGGCGACGAGGCCCAGCGACACCTGCACGTGCGCCACCTGTCCGGTGGCGGCGACCAGCGCGGGGATGTTCGACAGGGCGACCGGGGTCGACAGCGCGCTCACCTGGGTGGTGGCCAGGATCGGCGTGGTCGTGCCCGAGCAGACGCCCGTGGCCAGCGTCCAGGCCACCGAGCACTGGGTGGCGGTGACCGTCAGGCCTTCACCTGGGACCGAACCGTCCGTCAGCGCGTTGCCCGGGGTCCCCACCACACCGAGGGTCATGCCCGCGGCCGAGGCGAGGGAGCCCGTGTTGTTCAGGTTGACGTAGACGTTGTCCGTGTCGCCGGGCGCCATCTTGCCGGTGAAGTTGCTGAATCCGGCCCCGACATCGGGGCTCAGGGTCAGGTTCAGCGACCCGGACGAGACGCTCTCGGCGCCGGTGGCCGTGGCCGAGAGGCCTGCGTACACGCCGGCCGAGGCGAGGAGCCCGACCGAGGCGGTCAGGAGCCCGGCGACGGTGATCTTGCCGTACGGACGCCCCTTCTTGCTGGTGTGACTGTGCTTGGACACTGCATTCTCCTTCTTGTTGACTGTCTATGGGTAATGGGTGCTGCGGGTACATCGGTTGCACCGTGTGCGCTCGGAGGCGCGGGTGCACGGGATTCGCCGGGTGGCACGCCGGCGCCGAGGTGGCTGTGGGCCGACGGGCGGTCAGGCACCCCCTGCGGTGGCGCGACGGTTCTGCGGACGGGGGGACGAGCCGAGGAGCCAACGGGACCCGGCCCAGAGCGCCAAGGCTCCGCCCGCCAGGGCGAGGAGGATCTGGCCGATGCCGCGGATCCCCACGAGGAACCGACCGACATCGGGTACCGAGCCCACCACCTCGCTCACGTGGGGGGCGGTGATCTTGGCGTGCCACGGATCGGGCGCCTTGTTGGCGTCACCCTTCGTGAAGATGACCGGCGCACGGCTGGTGCCGGTGACCGCGATGATCCGGTGGGCATAGACGACCTGCTCGCCCGGCGGGATGATGAGGACGATCATCCCGCGCCGGATCGACGATGTCGGGATCTGGCGGGTGATGAGGAGCGCACCCGGCCCGTAGTCGGGGCGCATGCTCCCGGTCAGCACCGGGCGGATACCGAGGTCGAGCGTGAAGACGCACACGGCGACGGCGATGCTGGCGGCGGCCACGACGATGGCGGCAGCCAGTCGGATCCCGTGGAGTATCCGGCGCCGGGCCCTGCGGGCTTGGAGGCGCTGTGCCCGCACCGAAATGTTGCCGCCTGGTTGCACCTGTGGTTGCACCGGAGTTGCTTCGGCCCCGGCACGGGACTGCTTTAGGGAATTCGCCCAATTCATGGGCATGCGGCCAGTTTGAACGTTCATGCAGGTCAGTCAATTGCAAGGGTCATTGCGTACCTGCGAACTTCCCCGGGCCGGCGCGGCCAGGAACTGACTAACTATTCAATCGACCAAGAAGTACTGCCTGACCTGGTATTCCCGGGAGTCCGTGTCCGAATCGCCGAGGCGACGCCCGTGCGACGCGGTCACTCCGGCCGACCGTGGCGACACCCCCGCCGAGGAACCGCTCGTGGGCGACCGACGAGAGCGGAAGTGCCACCGCGCCTCGAGGCGCACCGCCCCGCCACCGCGGGGCGCGAGCACCATCTCCCCGTTCGGACCGGGGCCGTCTGGATCGGACCCCGGGAGAGCGGCGAACACGCCGTCCCCGGGTCCGGCACGACCACCCGGGGGACGATCCGTGTACTGTGCGCCGGTCCGACCAGATGCCACGGGAGCCCAGATGCCCACGCTTCAGCGCCATGACGATGTCTACGTGCTCGACCTCGGTGAGGGGGAGAACCGGTTCACCCTCGACTGGATGTCCGCGGTCACGGCGGCCCTCGACGAGGTGGACGCGGCGGAGGGTCCACGGGCACTGCTCACGGTGGCCTCGGGCAAGATCTGGTCGAACGGTCTCGACCTGGACTGGCTCATGACCAATCTGGACCAGGTCGGCGAGTACACGGCCCGGGTCCAGGGACTGTTCGCCCGGACGCTATCGACCCAGTACCCGACGGTCGCCGTGCTCCAGGGTCACACGTTCGCCGCCGGGGCCCTACTCGCACTGGCCCACGACATACGCGTCATGCGGCCCGACCGGGGGTTCTTCTGCCTGCCCGAGGTGGACATCAGCATCCCCTTCTCCTCCGGAATGTCGGAACTGGTCCAGGCACGGCTGTCCCACGCCACCGCCCACGAAGCCATGACCACGGGTCGCCGCTACGGCGGCACCGAGGCCCTGGATGCGGGCATCGTCTCGGCCGCCCTCCCACTGGACGAGCTCCTGGACTTCGCGACGCAATGGGCGACGTCCCAGGCTCCCAAGGCCGGCCCCACGCTGCGGACCATCCGCACCACCATGTACCGGGACGCCATCGAGCTGCTCGGGCAGCCGGTCGTCCTCGACCTACCGGGCTGAGCCACCGTGCGCGCATCCACGCCGGCCGTGCCGACCCCGCCAACCGAGCCGACCGTGAGGGCGTGACCATGCGGGGCGTCAAGATGACCACCGACGGGATCCGCCTGGTCCCCCCCGCCGGGGACCCGGTCGAGGGAACCGTGCGGGTCGCCGTGGCGAGCTCGGGCATCTGCGGTTCGGACCTGCACCTGGCCTCGATGGGGCCGTCGTGGGCGATCCTCGGTCACGAGTTCAGCGGCACGCTCGACGACGGCACCGCGGTGGCCGTGCTCCCGGTCGTCCGCTGCGGATCGTGCGACCGGTGCCTGGCCGGTGCCGAGTCGCAGTGCCGGAACGCACTCGGCGCAATGTACGGCGTCAGCCTCGACGGAGGGCTCGCCGACGAGGCGTGGGTGGACCCGTCGTGCGCCGTCCCGCTCCCCGACGGACTGGCGATCGAGCACGCCAACCTCGTCGAGCCGCTCGCCGTGGCCCTGCACGGGATCCATCGCTCCGGGGTCGTCGACGGGATGCGGATCCTGGTACTCGGCGCCGGGCCGATCGGGCTCTGCGCGATCGCCGCGGCCCGCCACCTCGGCGCTGCGGTGGACCTCGAGGGCCACCGGGCGACGCGCCTCGCCGCCGGCGAGCGGCTCGGTGCCTCGATGGCCGTGGGTACGGACTACGACGTGGTGCTCGACGCGGCCGGCACCCAGAGTTCGCTCGACCGGGCGACCGAGGCGGCCCGGCCCGGTGGGACGATCGGCATCCTCGGCACCTACTGGAGTCCCGTGGAACTCGGCCTCGCCTTCCAGATGAAGGAGCTCACCCTTCTCCCGTCCTTCACCTACGGTCACCACCACGGCGTCCAGGAGTTCGCCGATGCGACCCAGGTCCTCCGTGCCACGCCCGACCTACCCGACGCGCTTGTCACCCATCGATTCGGACTGGACGAGGCGGCCGAGGCCTTCCGCGTCGCTGCGGACCGGGACGAGGACCCGATCAAGGTGGTCGTGCACCCGTAGGAGCGCTGTCCCGGGAGGCCCGACAGGCGCACCCCGGGGTGCAGGCGATGGTGCCGGACGACCCTAGTCCGGGGCGCGCCGGCGGCCGTACGGTCGAATTGATGAGGACCGATGGGGCAGATCGGGATCCTCGTGCCACTCCAGCGGCGGGGTCGGGTACGGAAGGTCCGACCCGCTCGTCCCGAGGCCGGTTGTCACCCGCCCGCCGCCGCCACGTCGACGGCAGACTGGCCCGGGCCCAGGAGACCCGGCGCCTCCTGGTCGAGGCCCTCCTGGCCCTCGTCGACGAGGGCGCCACGGCACCCACGACCCGCCAGGTGGCCGAGCGCGCGGGGGTGTCCCTGCGGATCGTATTCCACCGCTTCCGCGGCACCCAGGGCCTCCTGGTCGCCGGCGTCGCCCTCCAGTCCGAGCGGCACCGGAGCATCCTGTTCGCGATCCCACCGAAGGGCGCCGCCGACCTGCGAATCCGCGTCCTCTGCCGTCAGCGACGGCTCTACTTCGAAGCGCTCACCCCGGTGTTCCGGGTCGCCCAGGCCCGACCGGACGCGGCCGGCGCACTTCGGAACCTGCTCGCCGAAGACCGGTCCCGCATGCGTCACCAGCTGGCCGGTACGTTCGCCCCCGAGGTGGCGGCACGGGGTGCGGAGGCCGGCGACCTGCTCGACGCGCTCGAGCAGGCGCTGGGGTGGGCGTCGTGGCGGGCGCTGCGCGACGTCCGGGGCCTGACGCCCGCGGCGGCCGAGCGGGCCCTGGCCTACACCGCGGAGCGCCTGCTCGGCTGACTGCGGTCCCGGCTCCCCTTCGCGTCGGCCTCCCGCTCGCGGCAGTCCCCTGGTCGGCGCGCCCGGTCCGTCAGCCGCCTGCCGCCCAGGGCGTGTGGTTGAAGCCGGCGAGGACCGGGCCGCCCGGGCCCCAGTCGATCCGGGTGACCGAGGCGTTGGCCAGGTAGAGGCGCCAGGCGCCCTCGTCACCCGTGCCGAGTGCCCAGCAGACGGCGGCCTTGATCGGCGACACGTGGCTCACCACGACGACGATCCCCTCCCCCCGGGCCGGGCCGTCGGGGTCGGCGAACAGCTCCTCGCAGGCGGCGCGGACCCGGGAACCGGCGGCGGCGAGGCTCTCGCCCCCGGGAGGCGCGAACGTGGGGTCCGACCGCCACTTCGACCAGACCTCCGCGGGTACGTCTCTGAGCTCCTGGCCGTCGTACTCCCCGTAGTCGACCTCGACCCACCGGTCGTCGACCTCGACCGGCAACCCGGTCCCGAGTGCTTCGGCCGTATGGCGCGCCCGCTCCAGCGGGCTGGAGACCAACCGGGTGGCACCGGAGACGGTGTCGGCCAGGGACCGCGCCTGACCGATTCCCCGGGCCGTCAACGGCGAGTCGATGCGTCCGAGGAGTAGGCCTGCGGCGTTCCCGGCGGCCTCACCGTGCCGGACGAGGATCAGCACGCCGTGCCCCGGCGGACACCGCTCGCCATCAGTGGACGAGGATCCGGTCGCACTGCGGGCAGGTGACGAGCGTCTCGGCAGGGAGGTGGTTGATCCGTTCCACCTCGACCGACGGGAGGGTGAGGTGGCAGCCGTCGCACCGATCCCCGACGAGCCTCGCCGCGCCGGTTCCGCCGAGGTGCGCCCGCAGTCGCTCGTACCGCTCGGACAGGTCGTCGGGGAGCCCCGCCGCGCACGCGGCCCGGTCCGCCTCGACCGCCACGATCGACGCCCGCAATCCGGCTTCGGCCAAGGCAACGGCCTCGACCAGTCGGGCCTCCTCGGCGGCGAGCGCGACAGCCTCCGACTGCTGGTCGGCGAGGGCGACGTCGAGCGGCTCCTCCTCCTCCATCAGTGCGATCTCCTCGTCCTCGAGCGCCTGCTGGCGCCCAGCCAGCTGACCGACCTCGTGGTCCATGGCCTGCAGGTCGCGGGCAGCCGTCACGCCACCCGAACGCATGCGCTCCTCGAGGTCGTGGCGACGCCGGGCCGAGTCGGCGATCCGTTCCTCCAGTGCGGCCTGGCGCCCGGCCAGGGAGTCCACCTGCGCCTGGACCTCGTCCATTGCCGCGACGAGGACCACCTGCCGGGCTCGGACATCGTCCAGGGCGGCGCGCTCGGGCAGCGCCTCGATCCGGTGGCGCAGCTGGTCCAGCTCGGTGTCGTGCCCCTGCACCTGCAGCAGCGTGTCGTACGGCTCAGCCATCCGTCTCCTCGGGTGTCGCCCCGGCAGCCTCGACGGCACCGGTGGCGATCAGCCTATGGGCTGACCGGAGGGCACCGGTGAGAGCGTCGTCGGCCAGTCCCTCCGCCACGTCCCAGGAGAACCAGGCCACCTCCTGGCTCTCGCCGGGAGGCGGCCTCGGGTCGGCGTCGGGACCGAGCACCAGGTACCGCAGGTCGAGGTGCACGTGGTCGTCGGCCGCCGGGTGCACGTCCACGTGCACCAGCACCGGCCCGCCCCGAGGATGACGGACGGAGAGCCCGGTCTCCTCCTCGCACTCTCGCCGGGCCCCGTCCGCGGGCGACTCGCCCGCGTCGAGGTGGCCGCCGGGCTGGAGCCAGCGATGCAGGCGACGGTGACGGTGCAGCAGCACCCCGCGTCGACCGACCACCACCGCGGACGCCGTGACGTGGGTCGACGCCGCGTGGCGGTCGAACGGGAGGGCGAGGGAGCCGAGGGCGGCGCGGAACTCGTCGATCGCGCGTGCCTCGCGGACGTCACCGGCCCGATGGCCGGCCAGCGCCTCGTCGACGGAGGTGACCCGCGGGTCGTCGGACGAGGTGCCGTCGGATCCGGGCATGGAGTGGCCCCGCCCCGTCACCGGTGTCGCCGGGTCGGCCGGACGCCTGCGGCCAGGAGGTTCCGGGTCAGGCCGACTTGCGGCGCTGCCGGTGGATCCGGCGCCGCTCGCGCTCGGTGGTCCCACCCCAGATGCCCTCGCGCTCCCGGTTGGCCAGTGCATGCTCCAGACACGCCTCGCGTACGGCACACAGATCGCAGATGGCCTTCGCCTCGTCGGCCTCCTCGTCGGAGACCGGATAGAACACGTCTGGATCGATGCCCCGGCAGGCAGCGTGCTTGCGCCAGGTGGCACTCATGGGAACATTCCTTGCTACGGTTGGGATCACTGGTCGTCCGCTGCGGCAACACGTCGGCGACCTGGGAATACGCGGCCTCCCGACAGCAACTGGCGGAACAACCAGTATGGCCCACGGCGGGCTCCGGTGTCCACAGCACCGTGGCATCGTTCACCGTCGTTCCACCTCATCCCATGTCATCCCCGGTGGTTCCGGCACCGTGCGACGCCGTTCCCACCCGACGGAGGCGGTCGCTGCGCCCGGCCGCCCCGCCCGCCGACGGGCCCTCTTCCCGCCGCTACCGTCGTGTCCCCTAGGATCCTGCGGCGTCCGGACCTCCGGCATCCCCGATCCCCCGAAGGAGCGCAGCCATGGCCCCAGTCGAACTCGTCGGCAAGACCGTCGTCGTCACCGGGGCGACCGGTCAGGTCGCCGAGCCCGTCGCCATCTCCCTGGCGGCCGAAAACGAGGTCGTCGCCGGCGCCCGGTTCCGCGACACGGCCGCCCGCGCGCGGCTCGAGGCCGCAGGCGTGCGGTGCGTCCCGATCGACCTGCTCGCCGGGGACGTCGCCGGGCTCCCGGCGGACGCCGACTACGTGGTCAATTTTGCCGTCGCCAAGTCGAACGAGTGGGAGAAGGACCTGCGGGCCAACAGCGGCGGACTCGCCTGCCTGATGGAGCACCACCGGGAGGCACGGGCCTTCCTGCACTGCTCGACCACCGCCGTCTACAAGCCGATGGGCCACCACGTGTTCGCCGAGGGCGACCCGCTCGGCGACAATCACGGGGTCTGGCCGTTCCTACGGACCTACAGCATCTGCAAGATCGCCACGGAGGCGACGGCCCTGTGGGCAGCCGACCGGTTCGAGCTCCCGACCACCATCGCCCGGCTCTCCGTCCCCTACGGCGACCGCGGCGGCTGGCCGGCGATCCACCTCGAGATGATGATCAACGGGAGCGACATCCCGGTGCACGTCGACGCCCCGAGCGTTTATCACCCGATCCACGACGACGACATCCTGGCGATGGTGCCCGGACTGCTCGGCGCGGCGAGCACGCCGGCGACGGTCGTCAACTGGGGTGGCAGCCAGGCCGTGAGCATCGAGGAGTGGTGCGGCCATCTCGGCGAGCTGACGGGACTGGTCCCGTCGTTCGCTCCGACGACCGAGACGATCGACAGTGTGAAGATCGACTTGACCCGGATGCACGAGCTGGTCGGCCCCACCTCCGTCGGGTGGAAGGACGGCATGGCCCGCATGGTCGCTGCCCGCCACCCGGAGCTCCTCGACGGCTAGGTCCGGCGCAACGGTGCCGACCATCCCCCCACCGACCATGTGCACGGCACGAGGGGTTCCGGCACCACCAGGCACTGACCCTGCATCCATACGACCGTGAGCCGGCCGTCGACCGACGACCAGACCCACCGGGCCGTTCCCGGATGACACGACAGGAGCGGGGCGAGGCTCTCGGGCGCACGCGGGTCGAGGCGATGGCCGATCCCGTCCACCTCGAGCGTGCACGGGCCGCGGACGACCACGTCGGTCCGCCCGAATCGCAGGGTGACGCCACCGTCGATCACGAGCGACTGCAGGACCGGGTCCTCGAGGACGAACTCGTGCCCGCCGTCGGGGAGCTCCCGGAGCAGGACACTGTCGGACACCGTCCCATGCTCCCATCCCTGACCGATGTGCGCACGGCGGGCCGGCCGGGCCGCGCGCCGGAGGTCACGTCAGCGGACGGGCCACAGCAACGCGGCGAGCCGGCCGGTGAGGTCGTCGAGTTCGGCGGCTGTCGCCTCGTACCCGGTGTAGGAGCCTCCGTAGGGATCGGCGACGTCGTCGGTCGGCGAGTGGTGGGCGAGCGAGTCGCGCGTCCGTTCGCCCTGCGCGGCGCGTATCCATGAGGCCGGGTCCTGGCCGGGCAGCCGGGGGCCGACGAACTCACCGCGCCGGACGAGTTCCTTCAGTCGGAACGTCCGTCGCCACGACGAGGGGTCGAGGAGCAACGACTCCTGTACGTGCCGGAGGCTCATCCCGACGATGAGGCCTGCCTCACCGACCATCGGCGCCGCGAGCGTCGCGCTCCGGTGGTCGGTGAGGTCGATGCCGTTGCGGGCCATCACGGTGAGGACCTCGTCGGGGACGGGACGGCCCGACTCCCCAAGCCCGGCCGATGCAACCAGGGGACGGTCGACATGGCCCTCCATCCGACGGGAGAAGAGCGCGGCGGCCATCGGCGAGCGGCAGATGTTGGCGGTGCAGACGAAGAGGACCAGAACACGGACATCCTACCGGTGGTGTGGTGCGCGGCCCGCGGACTAGCCTCGCTGCACGACGACCTGCGAGCCGTCGGGTGGCAGACCCGGAACCGGCCGACCGCCTCCCCGACGGTCCGTCGTCTCGCAGCACAGCCCGGAACACGCAGCGGACCCCGGAAGGAGACCATGACGTCGAACGTCGAGATCGTCGACATCGTGTCCGACGCCATCGCAGGTGGCGATGCCCTGATGATCATGGGCTGGGTGTCGCGGGACATCTGCTGGACGGCGCAGGCCGCCGACCGCGAGGCCGCACCGTGGTTCGGTGTCTACCGGGGCAAGCGCGAGCTCCTCGACCTGTTCGCCGCCTTCACCACCGTCGAGTACACCGAGGTCACGCGCAAGGCCATCGTCGCCCAGGACGACCTGGTGATGACCTGGGTACATGTGGCGTTCGTGGGGCCGACGGGTCGGGACGCCGAGACCGACGAGGTCCTCATCTGGCGGTTCGCAGACGGGAAGATCGTGTCCGTGGACGTCCTCTTCGACACCGCTGCCATCGCCGCCGCCTTCGCATGAGCGGCAGGCCGCCCGTCGCACTGGTCCACGACTACCTCACCCAACGCGGAGGGGCGGAGCGGATGATGCTCACCGTGGCCGATGCCTATCCCGATGCGGTGATCCACACCTCCTTCTACGACCCGGAGGCCACCTTTCCGGGATTCGCCCGTCACGACGTCCGCACGCTGCCGATCGACCGGATCACCCTGCTGCGCCACCACCACCGCCTGGCGCTGCCCCTGCTCGCGCCCGCCTTCTCCCGCCTGCACGTGGACGCCGAGGTGACGATCTGTCAGTCCACCGGATGGGCCCACGGCGCCCGGGTCAGCGGTGCGAAGATCGTCTACTGCAACAACCCGGCCCGCTGGCTGTACCAGGCCGACCAGTACCTCGCAGGTTCTTCGATGCTGGCCCGGGCAGGACTGGCGGTCCTCACGCCACCGCTGCGGCGCTGGGACGCACGGGCCGCCGCCAGTGCCGACCGCTACCTCGCCAATTCCCGGGCCGTCCGGGCCAGGATCGCCCGCGTCTACGGGATCGATGCCGACGTGGTGCCGCCGCCCGTCGACGTCGACGTCGACGCACCTCGGCGTGCGCCGGACGGGATCGAACCCGGGTTCGTGCTGTGCGTGTCGCGCCTCCTGCCCTACAAGAACGTCGGTGCGGTCGTCGAGGCGATGGCTCTCGTGCCGGACCAGCGCCTCGTGGTGGTCGGAACGGGACCGCTGGCTCCGGAGCTGACCGCGACGGCACCGGCGAACGTGACCCTCCTCGGCCAGATCGGGGACGAGGAGCTGCGATGGCTCTACGCCTCGTGCCTCGGACTGGTTGCCGCCTCCTACGAGGACTTCGGGCTGACGCCGGTGGAGGCGGCGGCCTTCGGTGCGCCGACCGCCGCGCTGCGGTGGGGAGGCTTCCTCGACACCATCCACGAGGGCGAGACCGGCTGCTTCTTCGACGAGCCGACGCCCGATCGGATCGCCGCCGCCGTCCGCGAACTCGTGGCCGGCCCCTGGTCGCCCGGAACCCTGGTCGCCCACGCCGCTTCGTACCGTCCGGAACGGTTCCTGACCCGGCTGGCCGACGTCGTCGACGAGGTACGGCGGCCCTCCTGAGGGGCCGCACCGGGTGGGCGGCCCGGGGGGGCCGACCCTCTACGAGGCGCCGCGCCCCTTGAAGATCGTGGCCGGCGTCTGCCACAGGATCTGCATGTCCCACCAGAACGACCAGGACGCCACGTAGAGGTAGTCGAGCCGGCAGAGCTCGAGGTGCGACAACTCGTTTCGGCCCGATACCTGCCAGAGCCCCGTCATGCCGGGGCGGGCCTCGAACCGCTTGCGGGCCCAGCCTTCGATCTCCGCGGCCTCGGCGACCACGAAGGGCCGGGGGCCGACCAGCGACATGTCGCCCTTCCACACGTTGATGAGCTGGGGGAGTTCGTCGAGGCTGGTGCGACGGAGGAACCGCCCCGGCCGGGTCACCCGGGGATCCTCGGTCACCTTGAACAGGGGGCCGTCGACCTCGTTGAGGTGCAGGATCTCCTCCTTTCGCTGCTCCGCGTCCTCGTACATCGTGCGGAACTTGAGGACCGAGAAGGGGCGCTCGTTCCGACCGGTGCGGATCT
>Ga0307373_10009379_pt1 | contig 14646 bp, 13 predicted proteins | sample OX2MG_FD_202534 | JGI IMG/M metagenome (GOLD analysis project Ga0307373, IMG submission 202534) | Soil microbial communities from Risofladan, Vaasa, Finland - OX-2 | ecosystem: Environmental > Terrestrial > Soil > Coastal area > Acid sulfate soil | place: Finland: Risofladan, Vaasa | collected... | reverse complement strand
TCTTCGCCATCATCTTCATACTCGTATTCCACAGGGGGACCAAGTCGCCGTCGTCGCTCACCGTACCTTACAAGCGTAAGTGACGAGAAACAAGTTCTCAGATGTGGGAATCGTCCTTCTCCTATAAATAGCGAACATGCGTCCTAACCACAAGGGGAAGAAATCATGATGCACATTGAAGATAGACGGGCGCTCTCAACTACGGCCACCGTGGCGGCGATCGTCATCATACTCGTCGTTGCGGCTGGCGTTGCACTAATCGCTGTCCCCGGACTGTCATCGACAAAGACGGTCACTTCTACCCTTACCAGCACCGTCGGATCGAGCAGCGCTTCGACCGCAACAACTTCAGGCCAACACTACAAGCTCGCGCTGATCCTGGGTGGAGACGAAACAGACGTCGGCCTGAACGCCAACGGCGTCAAGGTCGCACAATGGATTGGAACTACTTATGGCTGGAACGTTTCAATCTCGCGAGACGTCGCATATTCTGATCAAAACAGAATAATCACCACGTACGCGCAGGAAGGGTATAACGTGATTTGGACTGATGGCAACCAATTCATCGGTGCGACCGAACCGATTGCGGCGCAGTTTCCCAACGTCCTGTTCATCATGTCGCCAAGCTACGACGGCGACAATCTCACCTCCAACGTGGTCGCTGTGAGCGCTGGATACCAAGCTACGGGCTACTATCTGGCAGGAGTGCTCGCAGGCAAGATGACCCACACCAACGCAACGGGAGTCATCATCGGCCAATGGTTTGCAGCCCTGTCCTTCGAGTTCTATGCGTATCAAGCGGGTGTGCACAGTGTGAACCCCGCAGCCAAGACATACCTGACCGTCCCAGGCACTTGGTCTGACCCTACCATCGGCTACCAAGACGCGCAGACGATGATCAGCACCGATCACGTCGATATTCTAGTCCCGATTGCCGACTCCACAGGGAGGGGTGTGATCGCCGCGGCAACGGTTGCGAACGTCACGCTCATCGGCACCGTCGAAGACCAGGTGACGCTGGCACCAAGCAACATGATGACGAGCGTGCTTCTTAACACAACCGCCTTCATGCAGATGGTCGTCCAGCACATTCTGAACGGCACTTGGAGCCAAATCGGAGGCAAGGTGATTGACATGAACCTCGGCTCCCTCGGACCTTTCCACGCCTACGACAACCTCATCCCGACATCTGTGAAGACGCTGCTCAGCCAGACCGAAGCGGGAATCAATAATGGCTCGGTAAAAGTCCCGTTCACTTACACGCAGAACCCTCCCGCCACTCCTTAGCTGGATAACCAGGGAGGCTCTGCTCCATTTTTTGGTTAAGAAGGGCACAGAGATGAGCAACATATCGTCGCCCCTGCCGCAGTCAACTGTTCCGCTTGTAGAGATGAAGGGAGTCACAAAGAGGTTCTCGGGGGTTGTGGCCAATAATTCCATCGACTTCGCCATTTACGGCGGCGAGGTCCACGCGCTGCTAGGTGAGAACGGGGCTGGTAAGACGACGCTCATGAACGTCCTCTATGGTCTCTACAAAGCCGACTCTGGAGAGATTCTCGTCCGGGGAGAGCGAGTCAACATCAGGTCCCCGAAGGATGCCATCGCCCTGAAGATAGCGATGGTCCACCAGCACTTCGAACTCGTCCCCACCCTCACGGTCGCGGAGAACGTCGGCCTAGGCCTCAAAGCCCCAAGGGAGCCCTTCTTGAACCTCGACGGAGTTACCAAAAGGCTCAACGAGCTAGCGAAAGTCTATGGTCTCACAGTAAACCCAAACGCGAAGGTGGAGCATCTCTCCGTCGGAGAGAGACAGAGGGTCGAGATAATCAAGGCGCTCTATCGCGAGGCGGACACACTGATTCTCGACGAGCCCACCTCGGTCTTGACCCCCCAGGAGGCCGAGGGCCTCTTCAACTTCATGCGCTCAATGGCCGCCGAGGGTCGGGCCGTGGTCGTCATCACGCACAAGCTACCGGAGGTCATGGCCGTCAGCGACAGGGTGACGGTCCTCAGGCACGGGGAGGTCGTGGCAAGGCTCGTGACCAAAGAATCCAACCCCGATGAGCTCGCGGAGAAGATGGTCGGCAGAGAGATCCCGCGCAAGCAAGAAACGCTTCAGGAACCGCCTTCTGGGAACGTGGTCCTTGAGCTCCAGCGCGTCTCAACCCTTAATGACAAAGGAGTGCGCGCTCTTGACAATGTCTCATTCGTGGTCCGAGGTGGAGAGATCCTTGGGCTCGCTGGCGTGGCTGGCAACGGCCAGACGGAGTTGGCTGAAATCCTGACAGGGATGAGGAAGGTCTCCAGTGGGAACGTGCTCTTGCAAGGAAGGGACGTGACTGGCTCCTCGCCGAGAGAAATGATACTGCAAGGTGTCGGCCACGTACCCGAGGATAGAATGGGGGCCGCGCTCGTGCTGGACATGTCCATCGCTGAGAACCTCGTCCTCGAGGTACGGACCGACCGCCGATTCAAGTCGAGGTACCTGCTCGACGACGACCAAGTCCGCCTGAACGCCAAGCGCCTTGTAGAGGAGTATTCCATCTCATGCGGGAGCGTGGACACTCCCGCCCGGACGCTATCCGGGGGGAACATGCAGAAGCTTGTACTCGCCAAGGTCTTGTCGCGGAGCCCCAGAGTCCTCATCGCGGCCCAACCGACATCAGGATTGGATGTCGGGGCAACCGAGTTCATCACGGAGAAACTCCGAGAGCAAAGAAGGCTAGGCGTGGGAATCCTCTTGATTTCCAGCGACCTTAGCGAGGTCTTCTCCTTAAGCGACCGAATAATGTGCATCTTCGAGGGAAAGATCGTGGGGATTATGCCTGCCGCGACGGCGGGCATGAAAGAGATCGGATTGATGATGGGGGGCGTTGTGAAGAGTTGAACGCAAACTCGATCTCGAGAGATCCCTTGTCTGCCCAAATCCCGAAATCAATTCCAGTCGCGTCCGTAGGGTTCACCGCTTACTCCCGCCTTGCGGGCAGCGGAACAGGAAGTGTAGTCGGAGTGTATGATCGTGCTATCAACATGGTCCTTCCTCGCGGACTGGTCTGCCTGGTTGCAGAAGAGGTCGAGCGAGGCCCCATCAACATGACAGTGAGGCTGCCCGCCGGGCGTCCTTCGCTGTCCTCACTTGGATTGCAGATTGGAGACAAGGTGAGAGTTCACCACCTGACATTAGAACTTGGGCACGGCCACCGAGCTTCGTTTGGCTCGGCGAAGATCTACTCGCCCGGTCAGAGACCGAAGCTGGACTTGCTTGAGAAGGATGAAATCGCGGCGAACCTGCAAGCGATGCGGAGCGTCGTGCTCGGCCGTGGGAACATGGGGGGGTTAGGTGGTTTGATGGCTCTGCTGTTGCCAGGAGCGGAAGGGCCGGCAGCCGTGAAGCTAAACATGTTCGCCTCTGCTGCTCTCTTCGGCATGGCCAGTCTTGAACAGGCATTCCACTCAGAGGACGCGCGACTTCTAGGGGAGGCGATTCGCGGTCTCATAGGCCTTGGTCCGGGGCTCACCCCCTCCGCGGACGACATGCTAGCAGGTCTCGTCCTCATGTGCATGATCTATTCGAAGGAAGCCGGCCACCTCCGGCGCGCAAGCGAGCTAGTAGCCCGGACTACAGTCGCAGAAGCGCACGGCAGGACGACGATTATCAGCGAAGAGTATCTCGGGCAAGCGGCCTTGGGAAGAGGGAACGAGCGGGCATTGAGACTCTGCGAAGCGCTGCTAACGGGAGGGCGGGAATCTGTTGCGCGAGAGACGAAGCGTGTCCTTGCAATCGGAGCGACCTCGGGCACCGACACGGTCTTGGGAATCTCCCTAGGACTGATGTTTTGCACGGGCGGAAGGTCAGGCTTGGCGCGGAGGGATTCCGGATGATAACGAGGGTGATCGTGAAGAAAGCCACCTATAGAGACTCGATCAGCCTCATGAAGATCTCGAACACCATCTCGAAGCTCCCCGGCATCGCCCAGGCTGCGGTCGTCATGGGGACAGAGCTCAACCGCCGGGTGCTCTCCGAGGCAGGGTTCGCCGGTGCGGCTATCGGTCGCGCCGCCAGCGTCGACATGATCGTGGCTATCGAAGCCAAAGACGCAATGTCGTTGGTGACCGCCTCGACCGAGGTGGACAGGCTCCTGTCTCCTGGTGAGCGTCCCGCCGGAGAGAAGGCGCCCCCTGCGTCGCTGGAAGAGGCACTTGAGGTGCTTCCAGATGCGAACTTAGCGGTCATCTCGGTCCCGGGCCAATTCGCCAAGAGAGAGGCGATGCAGGCATTGGCCAGGGGTCTCAACGTATTCCTCTTCAGCAGCAACGTCTCGCGAGAAGAGGAGGTCGAGCTGAAGAGGAGGGCGAAGGACAAGGGGCTGCTGCTTATGGGGCCGGACTGCGGAACCTCGATAATCAACCACAAAGTGCTCGGCTTCGGAAACGCCATCCGCGCGGGCACGATTGGTCTCGTCTCTGCCTCTGGGACAGGCGCGCAGGAGGTGACGACCCTCATTCACAAGGCTGGTCTCGGGATTTCCCAAGCCATCGGCACTGGAGGAGGGGACCTCTCAGAACAGGTCGGAGGGATTACTACGATTCAGGGCATCGAGCTGCTTGAAGCCGATGACCAGACAGACGTGATAGTGCTCATCTCAAAGCCGCCGGCTCCAAGCACGATGAGGAAGGTTCTCGAGGTCGCGAGACGCTGCAGGAAGCCGGTCTTGGTGAACTTCCTCGGAGGTTACGTCAGCCCTCGCCTGCTCGGAAAGCTGCGGGCCGCGAACACTTTGGACGATGCCGCGGGGTTAGCGTGCGAGCTCGCTGGGGGGAAGCGTCGGGCCCCCGCTGACACGCTTCCAGAGGCGACGATATCGACCGCATTTGCGGAGAACAAGAAGCTCGCCAAGAGTCAAAAATACCTCCGCGGCCTCTTCGCCGGAGGAACGCTGTGTTACGAATCGCAGAGCGTCCTAAGGCCGCTGCTCGGCGACGTCTACTCGAACGCCCCAATCAACTCCGATTACAAGATTCTCGGCGAGGCTCCAAGCAAGAAGCACGCATGCATCGACATGGGGGCAGAGGAATTCGTCGAAGGGAGGGCGCACCCCATGATGGATTTCGGCTTGAGGAACCTGAGGATTCTGCAAGAAGCAAGAGACCCGGAGACGGCTGTCATTCTGATCGATGTGGAGCTCGGATATGGCTCGAACGCCGACCCTGCGGGGCAGCTCGTCCCTGTTATCCAAAAGGCCAAGCGTCTGGCTGAGAAAGCCGGTCGGAATCTTCCCTTCGTTGCTTCAGTGGTTGGGACCGAGGGTGACTTCCAAGGCCTCGCGCGCCAAGAGAAGGCCCTGTCGGACGCAGGGGCGCTTATCTCGCCCAGCAACGCACAGGCCACGAAGGTCTCTGCCCTGATTACGTCAGGCGGGAGCATCGAAGCAAAAATCCGTGAGGGGCCAAATTAGGATGCCGAAGAAGAGTAAAGAAGAGAAGACGATCCTTTCGCAGAAGCTCAGGGTCGTGAGCATAGGAATCTCGACCTTCGCGGACGACCTCCGCTCCCAGGGCGTCGAGGTGGTCGGCGTCGACTGGAAACCCCCCGCAGGCGGAGATGTCGAGATGTCAAGGTTGCTCGAGAGGCTCGGGTCGTAAACGTGGCGTCGTTGAGGATCCTTGTCGCACTGGGAGGAAACGCCATCCTGCAACGAGCAGGCAAGGGGACGGCGGAGGAGCAGTTCGACAACGTTCGAAAGGCCTGCAGGCACCTTGTGGGCATAATACAACAGGGGCACAGCATAGTCATCACTCACGGCAACGGTCCCCAAGTCGGAGACATACTTCTGAAGGACGAGCTGGCGAAGGACACGCTTCCCCAGATGCCGCTCGACGTCTGCGGCGCCGAATCTCAAGGTATGATCGGCTACATGATTCAACAATCCTTGCGGAACGAGCTCACAAAGGTCGGGCTAGACCTGCAGGTCACGACCGTACTGACGGAGACTGTGGTCGACGCGGACGACCCTGCCTTCAAACACCCGACAAAGCCCATAGGCCCCTTCTATGACGCCAGCGAGGCAGCCCAGATGAGAGAGAGGAGAGGCTGGTATCTCGTCAATGACAGCGGACGAGGGTACAGGAGGACCGTGCCGTCGCCGATTCCTCTTTCGATAGTCCAAGGGCATATGATCCGAGAGCTGATGGACATTGGAGCTGTGGTGGTTGCGGCGGGGGGAGGCGGTATTCCGGTCACCTCAGGCGGGGAGTCTAGAGGCGTCGAGGCGGTCATCGACAAAGACCTGGCCGCCGCGGTGCTAGCGAAGGTGGTGAACGCCAAAGTCTTGATGATCTTGACGGACGTCGCGACTGTGTACCTCGACTACAACAAGCCTGGCCAGCGCGCCATCGAGAAGACTACCGTCCAGGAGTGCAGAGGGTTCCTCGAACAGGGTCAATTCCCGGCCGGGAGCATGGGCCCCAAGATCGAAAGCGCCGTCGGGTTCCTGGACTCCGGAGGCGAGAGAGTGATAATCACCTCCCTGGAGATGGCTGAGGACGCTCTAGCAGGGAAGGCCGGGACAACAATCGTAAGGTGACCCTCTGCGCAGGATGGAGCGGACTGAGACTCATCATTGGAGACCTCGCACCGCCCCTCAGGAAGACGCCGATGAGATCAAGTTCAAGAGATGGGAAGGCGAGCGCCCTGACATGGAGCAAGACCTGAGACGTCTTCATAGAATGCGGCTGATTCTCAGATTTGAGAAATGCTCTCCTCCTTTATTAGACAATCAAATGCACTATCGATGGACGTGAGTGGAGTGTCAGAGGAAGATAGGAGGATTACCCTCAGCGACAAGGTCTACCAAAGATTGGTGAGGGCCAAGCAAGAGGGCGAAGACATGGACGACGTCATAATGCGCCTGACCTCAACCAAGCTCTTCGGACTTCAAAGGCGAGGGGAGGAGGAGATTCTGACCTCGGACGGCGTGACCCTCTCAGTGAGCGTAGACCAAGACCTCTGCATGGGGGCAGAGAGCTGCGTCCGGCTTGCTCCAGAGGTCTTCTCGCTGGACGAGAACCAGTTGGGTCGCAGGACGAGCACCGAACCCCTGGGGATGATAGAGGTGGAAGAGGGGACGGTCGACAGCGACAAGATAATACGCGCGGCGAAGTCTTGCCCGTACAAGGCCATAAGCGTCCGCGACACAAAGACCAGTGATCAGCTCTCTCCCTAGAGCTCCGTCGAGCGAGAACCGAAGAGTCGTGCTGGCCCGGTTCGAGAGCCGTTCGTTCTCATTCTTGAAAATCGCATCCGCTCGTTAAATACGAGATTAGCGCGATTCGCCGGCGAACTCGAGTTGCTCATGTGCGTTTCGCCGACTTTGCGGCGTTGGTGCTGATGCGCCGGGCCCGCTCGGTCAGACGACAGCGTCTCAGACGAAGGGAGCATCCCGATGGATTCTGACAGTGCCGAGTTCAAGGAATGGGCTGCGAAGAGGCTCGTGGAGATCCTCGCCCTCGAGGAGAAGGAAAGGCTCGTGGAGGAGTCCCCGCCTGAGGAGCTGAAGGAGATCTATCGAGTCCTCGACTACGAGGTGGCTCCTATCCTGGACGCATCTGGCGTTCCGGTCACGCGGGAGGAGCTTGCGAAGATGTTCGCGGAGTGGTTCGTCCGCAGGAGGGCCGCACCAGAGCAGGATGCGCAGGGCAACCTCGCGGGCGCGGAAGTCAATGAGGCATCGTCGCAGAGGCAGGCGCGGAGGTCGGCCGCGGGACGAGCCTTCGACGTGTTGAGACCGAAAAGATTCGGACCCCCTCTGAAGAGGCTACTGCGATTTGCCGGCATGGTCATCATGCTCGTCCCGCTCATTCTTCTTCCGGCCTACTTTTTCGTCTCGACCCAGCTTCCGCCTCCTGTGGCAAGCGGGGTCATGACGCTCGCTCCGACAGTCACCCTCATCGCACCCGGCCAGACGCAAAACTACTCCGTGCTGACACTCACGGTGCCTAGCTCAAAGGCCACGGTCCCCACCACTCTGGCGGCCTTCGCGCCTGAGGGGTTGTCGTTCAAGATATCGAACACGTTCGTGCCGCCTCAGGAGACCTCCAATATCCCCGTCGTCGTCCATGCTTCCTCCGCGCTCGCGCCTGGACCGTACAAGGTGACGGTGGAAGAGAGGGAGGGCTCATCCGTCCGGAACCAGACGTTCACCGTCACCGTGGTACCCGCGCTCGTCGTCATGGAGCACCTTACCTTCGTGCCGCAGCATCTTAGCGTGTCGAAGGGGACAACGGTCGATTGGATGAACCTCGATTCCATGATAGGGTGCTGCGACCCGGGCGTTCACAACGTGGACTTCACGGCAGGGACGAGCCTCCTTTCCCCCAACCTCGCAACATATGGCACATGGAGCTTCCAGTTCCAGAACACGGGGGATTTCTACTACATCTGCTCGATCCACCCGTTCATGACGGGGGCAGTCAGCGTCTCACCCTGAACCGTCTTCTCCTATCGACGAGCCACTTCGGGCGGGTCAGCGGCCAGCTTCTCAAGAGGCCCGGCCCAGGACCTATTCCCAATTGTGAGAATCGGGTGCCGTCTATATATGTCATAATCGGGTTAACTATGGTATGAGACTCAATTCAGACTCTTTCAGAGAGCTGATCAGGAGTAGAGCCGCCCGAGGTCGACTTAGGGCGCCTCGCTCGTCAACGTTCCTCGCGGTCGGTATCATGGCCGTACTCGCGTTGCTGTCCTCGGTCGCGTTCATTCAAGGTGTGGCGGTCGGCGCAGCGCTGGCCCCTGACATATTGGCCCCAACGATCGCGGGTGCCGCCATCAACGTAGCCGCACCCGGGACAGAGTCTTTCTGGAGTCAGCTCTCGCCGTTGCAGGTACCCTTGACCGCCACTGACAGCTACGGCGGGACAATCCCGACCGCTTCGGTGAAAATCGCTAGCAACGGCACTCACATCTTGATGGAGGTCACCTACTCCTCCGCACACCAGGACAACTCCTCCGTGACGACGGGAGCCCCCCTCGCACCGGCGGCAGACCTGGGACTATTCTTCGCAAACGCGACCATACACAGGGCCGACCAGTTCGTGGTCTGGTGGGCGATGACGCAGAACCCAGGCCCCCCACCATGCATGCAGGTCCCATTCGGGACTAACGAGCACGGAGGGACCTCCCCTGCATCGCTCGCCGGCACCGGCAACGTCTGGAGGTGGACTGCCTCTTCCACGGACAGCGGCGGAGCCACGTTCCACACCGCCAAGTACGGCGCGGGCACGGGTCCCCTCGCGACGCACCTCATCAACTACACGCACTCGTTCTCGACCGACATGTTGTTGAACACCACTGGGTTCTATAGCCTAGGTCAGAGTTCGTCCAACATCAACTCCACGGTGCTATACGCTCCGGGGACTCACGTAGCCTACAGCCCCTACATAGTGTACGAGAAGGGCATCTACAACAATACCGACCATAGCTACACGCAGGTCATCGCGCGTCCCCTGACCACCACCCCATCTACGGCGATAGCGCAGTTCGCACCAGGAGTGGTCTACAACTTTGCTTTGGCGGCCTTCAGCGGCGGACCGAACCCGATCCCCGCCGGCGTGCCAACACCCGCCGGTTGGACCAGCATGGCAGACACCGACATGACAAAGAGCATCTCGACCTGGGTGACAGTTGAGCTCTCGGGCCTTGCTCCGGGCGCCTCGGCCGTGACGACTGTGACAGCGTCCGCATCGACGGTCACTGCGACCCAGACAACCAGCATCATCTCCACGACAACCACGACCTCGGTCTCCACTGTCACTTCGCAGAACGGCTCAAACCCATCCTTCCAGACAGCAACGGCGGCCACCCTCGTGGCGATGGTGGTCGGACTCGTCGCAGGGATGATTGCTGTCGGCAGACTGGAAGGCAGAAAGAAGACTTAGGTAGTCGGAGGGAGAGCGATTGGCCACGACACCGTTCCGCTGGCAGGACTCGCTTGGGAGGGTTTCTTTCCTCCTGAGCGTCATCGTCGTTGGGACCTCAATGCTGGACCTATTCGTGAACCGGCTCCTCTTCAGGGCGGGCCCAGAGGTCCTAAAGGACGTAAGCTTCCCTGGAATCTCGGACACAGCTGTGATAGGAAGGATCTCGTTTACATTCGAGCAGCTCGTCCTATACCTCATCCTCGGAGGCGCCGCCGTACTGCTCTTCCGTGAGCGAAACGCGCTGTCGCGCAATCTGGGCTTCCTGCTCGTCCCTCTGCTCGCCAGCGCGGCGCTACTCTACCTGCCGCTCTCCCAGGCCATGGCCTGGGAACTGAGCACCCTTCTCGTGCTGCTCACTGCGGTCGAGGTCTTCGGACTGCTCATCCTGAGGGCGAGGTCGAGCCAAGGCCTCAACTCGAGGGAGCGCTTCGGAACGCGCCTCTTCGAGGTGGCGCTCGGGGTCGCCTTCTTCCTGCCGCTCTACAACAGGCTCTCCGTCTTGATGGTCGGTCTGGAGCTGCCCAACCTTCCCGGACAGATGGACGCCTACGTCTTGGGCACCTACATGGTGGTTGTCGCCTCAGTCGCCGCCCTCGTATACGCCCTGACTGCCCGAAGCCCAGGCTACCGCATGGGGGTGAAGGGCTTCGCGAAGGCCGCCGCCCTCCCTACGCTCCTGGTAGTGCCGATATTCGTCGGGCTGATGGAGAGCTTCTTCATGACCCAGATCATGTCGATGGTGATCGCCATGAGCACAGACATCATACTCGACTTCCAGCTCGTGCGAGTCGTCACCGTGGGCTGGTGGTTCGTGATGGTGGCCGTCTTCGTCCTCTGGTTCAAGGGCCGCGGGTCCCACGACGGGTTCCTCATCCAGCAGGGGATCGGGCTCGTCTTCATTCTGAGCATGACCTTCCTCTTCAGCTATCCGAACTACCTCCTCTTAGGAACGGCGGGTGTGCTCCTCCTCTCGTACCCCCTGCGCCGACAGGCCGCACCCCTCTGATCCCCCGCGAGAGCCTAGTGAGAACCTGGTCATGGCAACCCCAATAGACGACGATTTGAAGAAGGAGGGTGCCGAGCCCAATTCGAAGCCACCGATTGAACAGAATGTGACCCGAAGGAACCTGCTGAGGGTGGGCCTCACTCTGGGCATAGTTACGATGATCGCAGGAATTGCCTCTGTCGCCAAATCCCTTTTCCTCCCAGCCAATCCGCCCCCTTCCGTCGAGGGGCAGAAAACCCCAACGGTGACCAGGACCGTCACGGTGACGGCGGGAAACCAGACCTCCGGTGCCTCGACCTCGGTGGAGACATCGACGGAGTCGACGAGCTCCTCCCCCTTCCCTAGACTAATGATAGCAAACGTCAGCGACCTGGTGATGTCCAAGCCGATCTCCTTCAACTACCCACTCCAGGAGACTCCCAACATCTTGGTGAAGCTCGGTGTGAAGGCCACCGGCGGCGTCGGGCCCGACGGGGACATAGCCGCGTACAGCGTGGTGTGTCAGCACCTGGGGTGCGTCGTCGCCTACATCCCCACGGGCAGCGGCCCAGGGTGCAACTCTTCGTTGAAGGTCCCCGGACCTGAAGGGTACTGCTGCTGCCACGGGAGTTCCTACGACCTTGTAAATGGCGCGGCGGTGCTGGGCGGGCCAACGCCAAGGCCGTTGCCCCAGGTGATCCTCTCTGTGGACTCATCGGGCGACATTTACGCGGTGGGCATGACGCCGCCAACGATCTTCGGGCATAGCACAGGTTCCAGCGACGTCTTGAATGACTTGAAGGGCGGAACCCCGGTGGTTGGACAATAGAATGTCAGAACAAGAAGAGGAGAAGTCGCAGAGACCCAACCACCCCCCAGAGGGAGCAGCGACCCACGAACGCGCGATGGCGAAGTTGGTCCATTGGTTCGACAACAGGCTCGGCCTGTCCTACGAACTTCTGAGGCCCGCCCCGGTCTATTCGGTGAACCCCTTCTACTGGCTGGGCGCCCTCGCCGTGGTCGCCTTCGCAATACAAGGCGTCACCGGCGCTATAATGATGATCTACTACATCCCCACGCCCCTTCAGGCGTACTCCTCCACACTCTACATATTCCAGAACGTCAGCTACGGCCGATTCCTTGAGACCGTACACCTCTACACCGCGTACGCGATGATAATGCTGGCCTTCATGCACATGATGAGAGGCTACTTCGTCTCGGTCAACAAGAAGCCGCGAGAGCTGATGTGGATAACCGGGATGGTAATGGGTTTCGTGACTCTCGGCTTTGGCTTCACTGGGTATCTTCTCCCCTGGACGGTTGTCTCCAAGTCCGCGACCGACGTCGGGGTGGGGATGATGGCCGCGCTGCCCCAGCCGCTGTCAGGCTTCATACAGTTTCTAGTGGTTGGCGGAGGGACCGACTCTGGAACCATCTTGAGGTTCTACGACCTCCACGTGGTCGTTCTCCCAGGAGTTCTCCTACTCCTCCTCGTTGGAAAGATGTACATGCTCGAGGCTCACGGAGTGTCTGAGCCTGTGGCGGGTCAGGTGCCCCTTCCTGAGAAGAAGAGGAGACTCATACCGATCTTCCCTGACCTTACCATCTATCTCCTCGAGCTCGCGGCCATGTTCGGTACCGCGATGCTACTAATCTCGCTGGCCTTCCCGCTCGATCTGGCTCCTGAGTACACCCCCACTCTTGCGGCCCAGTATGCATCCCAGCCTGACTGGTACTTCCTCTGGATCTACCAAGTCCTGAAGATCCAGGTATTCGAAGGGCCTGGCCTCACGGTGGCGCTAGGCCTGGTATCCGTGATATTCGTGGCGCTCGTCCTGCTCCCGTTCCTGGACAGGGGGACTACGCGAAGAATTGCCGCACGCATGAGGTGGGTCACCCTCGGCCTCATATTCGTAGGCGAGGTGGCCGTCCTCACGGTCTGGGGGTACCTGACGCCTGGCGCGATCATTCCAACGGAGCAGGCCGCGTTGGTGCTGGGAGCGACCGCCATCATCATCGCGCTGGTCTCGGCGGGCGCATACAAGGTGATCTTCAGGAAGTTGCCTGTGGGAACATCCTCATCAGATGCGGCGTCTCCGGCGTCTCCGGCGTCTCCGGCGTCTTCCGGGGCTCCGTACGCGACTAGGTCGTTCAACACAGCATCGCTCTGGACGGCCACCAGCTTTGTCGCGCTTCTTACCCTCGGGACCTTTGGTATCGGCGGCGCAATATCCGGTGCGGTGCAGCTGATATCGCAAGGGATCCGCGTCTCGACTCTGTGGTCTCTCTCGTTGTCGTTCGCAGAACTCTCAGTCGCCATCGCCGGGACAGTCTACCTTCTCTACAGGCTCGACCTCGGCACGGGGTCGATAAGGCGACGGGTGAAGGCGTTCGAGGTGGGTTGGAAGCAGTGACGGAGCAGTCGGAGCGGATGGCGGTCAGGATCGTATTCCTTCTTGTCATCGTTGGATTTGCTTCATCGCTGGTGCTCTGGACGATCGACACGTCGCTAGCTTCAGGCGAATCTCTTTTCGCGGTCTACCTATCGATCGACCTGATCTCGTTCGCCATGATATCATACGTCTACAGGGTCACCAAGACAGGAGATAGCATCGGCCGCATCCCGGTTCTAGCCGGTTGCGTTTTATTGGTCGCGCTGCTAGTCGCAGGCTTCGTCGTCTAGGCTGTCCCCGAGGATGGCGTCGGACTTCGCCCGGCTCCTTTCGCGTGACCTCAATAGGCCGTCGAGTACAGATATCCTTCCCTGACGCCCCAGGACCCCCGAGCTGATGCCCTCGTTTCACTTCACGGTCCTGATGACCCCGGGCCAGGAATAACAGCACGCACTTGGCCGGGCATTCTGCCATCTGTGCAGGGGAACTGGCCTCGAAGGCTAAGCAAGGGAAAGGTCAGAACCTCCATCCTCCAAACAAGCTCTAATAGGCTGACAGGCGGTTCGAGACAGGGAAGATGATGAGACGCAGGTACGTCCTGGCCTTCTCTCTTCTGGTCTTGCTTTCCGTCGCAGGCGTCTTTGCGATCCTTCGCTCAGCCCCTGCCTCGGCCTGCCCATCCCTTGTTGGTGGCCCCGTCGCGAAGAGCGAACTCACGTCGAGAACCTTCGGGGCCGTTACGACGTTCTCCCTGCCCTCTCAGGCGAGATGGCCCAACGCCGTCGCGGTCGCACCCGACGGCTCGGTCTGGTTCGGAGAGGAGGCGGTGCCGGCCCTGGCGCATTTCTTCGTGACGAACGGCACCCTGGTCGAATACCCTTTCCCGGGCGCTTACGCGACGAACTCCTCGAAGGGCTATGGATGTGCGGACAAGACAGACATCTGGGGAGTGGCGCTATGGGACGGCAGGGTCTGGGCAACCGACTCTGCCCAGAATAGGCTCGTAGGGCTGAGCCCGGGGAACCACACGTTCAAGGTCGTCTCTCTCGCCGCGAACGATTCCTTGCCCTACACCCTCGCGCCAGGGCCCGACGACGCTCTCTGGTTCACCCAGATTAGCTCGGGCCAGATCGGGACGCTTTATGCAAACGGGACGGTAGTTGAGCACTCTGTCCAGGTAGCCATGCGCTTCAACAACACGCAGGCATCGGTCAACGTGCCGGGTGTCCCGGCGCAGATAGTCTTCGCGAATAGCAGCATAGGGTATTTCGTCGACGCTTCCCCCCTAAT
>Ga0307373_10009376_pt1 | contig 14649 bp, 9 predicted proteins | sample OX2MG_FD_202534 | JGI IMG/M metagenome (GOLD analysis project Ga0307373, IMG submission 202534) | Soil microbial communities from Risofladan, Vaasa, Finland - OX-2 | ecosystem: Environmental > Terrestrial > Soil > Coastal area > Acid sulfate soil | place: Finland: Risofladan, Vaasa | collected... | reverse complement strand
GAACAACAGCGGCTCGCCATCGAGATCAACCCGGAAAACGCGATGTTTCACCAATTTCTCCGCAATCATTACTCGACCTTGGCGACGATTTTGCTGCAGCTCGAAGAACATGTCGACGCGGCGCAGGTGGCCGCGGAACTTGCCGGCGCCTCCCCGCACCGCGCGGCCGAATCCTACAACGCCGCCTGTTTCCTGGCGCGCTGTATCCCCCTGGCAAACGGCGACGCGGCGCTCCCTGGGCCCGCGCGCCAGGCCGCGGCCGACGACTATGCCCGGCGCGCCATCGCGCAGCTCAAGGTCGCCGTGGCCTCCGGTTTCAACGACTTGAACCACATCGACAAGGACCCCGACCTCGAGGCGCTTCGCGATCGCGACGACTTCCGTCAGTTGCTCGAAAAGCTGAAGAGTGCTTCGCCGAGCGGCCAGGAATGAGACGTTCACGAGTGTGTGTGCGGCACATAGCACGTAGGGTGGGACAAGATCGCGGAGCGATCGACGGCCCACCATCCGTTTTCGTATCGTTCCATCGTCGGCCGGCCTGCGATTCGCCTTCGTGTCGATGCGTCTCCCGTCCCCCACTCTCTTCCGAATCTGTGAAATCTGCGTCATCTGCGGATACCTCTGTTCGTCGTAGCATTTTCAAGGCTTTGTCGCCAACTCCAAGGTTGGCTATAATCAAGGCAGCCTGCCGGTCGGTGGCCCCTTCGCTTGATACGAGCGGAACCTACCCGTGCATGAAATTCCCGCCCTCTTTGAATTCCGGCTCAACCGCCAAGAGGCGTGGCGCGTGCCGTTGAACAAGATCATTCGTCGAGCATAGCCAACGATGAGAATCCACCACGTATTTCCGGCCCTGGCGATCGTAGCCTGCCCGCTGCCGTCGTATGCGCAGCAAGCCGACCCCGAGGGGATCGCATTCTTCGAACAGAAGATTCGCCCGGCGCTGGTCGCGCACTGTTATGCCTGCCACTCGCAAGAGGCGGCGACCAAAGGCAAGCTCAAGGCCGAATTGTTCCTCGACAGCCGCGAAGGCGTGTCGAAGGGAGGAGAGAGCGGCCCCGTCGTCGTGCCCAACAAGTCGCAGGACAGCCGGCTCATCAAGGCCCTGCGGTACGAGGGCTATGAAATGCCCCCTTCCGGCAAATTGCCCGACGAAGTGATCGCCGATTTCGCCCGTTGGATCGATCTGGGCGCGCCCGATCCGCGCGACGGCGCACCGGCCGCGCCGAAGAAACGTGAGATCGACGTGCGGGCCGGGCGCGAGTTCTGGTCGTTTCGACCGCTGAAGGAATCGTCCCCTCCGGATGTCGCCGGCGCTTCCTGGGTCAAAACGCCCATCGACCAATTCGTCCTCGCCAAACAGGCCGAGCACGGGCTCGCGGCCAACGCTCCGGCCGGCAAGGAAAAGCTGATCCGCCGAGTATATTACGACCTGGTGGGACTGCCTCCCGCGCCGGAGCAGGTGGCGGCCTTCGTCCAGGACGACTCGCCGAACGCCTTCGACAAGGTCGTCGATGGCCTGTTGCAAAATCAGCACCACGGCGAACGCTGGGCGCGGCATTGGCTCGACGCGGCCCGTTTTGCCGAAAGCGGCGGTTACGAATTCGACGGCTTTCGGCCGGGTGCGTACCACTACCGCGACTGGGTCATTCGGTCGTTCAACGGCGATCTGCCGTACGACGAGTTCGTGCGGATGCAAATCGCCGGAGACAAGCTTCAGCCAGGGATGCAGGGGGCGGCCGCGACCGGCTTTCTCGTGGCCGGGCCCTTTCCTGGTCAGATCACGTCGAAGACCGAAGAACGCATCCGTTACGACCAGCTCGACGACATGATCATGACGATCGGCGGGTCAATGCTCGGCCTGACGCTGGGTTGCGTCCGCTGCCACGACCACAAGTACGACCCGATTCCGCAACAGGACTACTACGGCATCGCCGCGGCCCTGGGGCAAACGGCGCATGGCCCGCTGACGCTCGACCCCGATCCGGCCGCGACCGAGCTCGCCCTCAAGGGGCATGCGGCGGAACTCGAAACGCGGCTCGCCGCCTGGCGTAACTTTGCCTCCCTCGAGTTGCCGGCCCGTTTTGCCCGCTGGCAGCGGGAAGAACTGCCCAAGCTTACCGCCGAACCCCGCTGGCAGGTGCTGGCGGCGCTTTCCGTCCTGGCCGACGACACCGGCCTGACGACGACCGATGAGGGGCTGGTCGTCTTCACCGGCCCGCGCCGCAAGGACGGCGACAAGTACGTCGTCACGGCGCAGACGTTTCAGAAGCACGTCGCCGCGCTGCGGCTCGACGCGCTCACCGAAAAGTCGCTGCCCCGCAAAGGGCCCGGATTCGGCGGCGACGGCAGCTTTACTCTCGGCGATTTCAAAGTCACGGCCCGACCGCTCGATTCCACAAGCGCCGAGCCGCCCGTGACGCTCAAGCTCAAGCCGGTCCTGGCCGCGTTCGAGGAACCGGCCCAGCCGCTCAAGAACGCCGTCGATGATAATCCCGGAACGTTTTGGCGCGCCAATGCCGACGGCGGCAAGGACAACGCCGCGCTTTTCGAGATCGAAGGGGGCTTGCCTGGTTTCACCGGCGGCACGCTGCTCACGTTCGAGCTGAAGTTCGTCAGCGAGGGTCTGGGACGCTTCCGTCTCGCGGCCAGCGTCGAGCCGGGCACGCCCACCTGGGCGGGCGAAGTCGCGCCGCAACACCTGGGCGAGATCAAGGCCATCCTCGCCGCCAACGCCAACATGCTTCCCGAAGCACTGCGTGAGCCGCTCGTCCGTTGGTTCAGCCCTTTCGACGGCGCCGCTGAGAAGGTGCGCAAGTCGTTCGACGATCACGCCCGCGCCAAGCCGCGACCCCCCTTGACCGACGTTTACACCGCCATCGCAGGCGGCCGCGAGGTCTTCCTGCTGCGCCGTGGCGAAGTCGATAACAAGCAAGGCGCGGCCCAGCCCGCCTTCCTGCAAGTGCTGGCTACGTCGGCCGACGGCAACGACCGCTGGTTGCCGAAGTCGGCGGACGGAAAACTCGTCGCCGATCCGCGGGTGGGTCTGGCGAATTGGTTGACCGATATCGAAAACGGTGCCGGCGGTTTGCTTGCCCGAGTGGTGGTCAATCGCCTCTGGCAGCACCATTTCGGCAAAGGACTGGTCGGCACGCCGAACGACTTTGGCGCTCAAGGCCAACAGCCGACCCACCCCGAGCTGCTCGATTGGCTGGCCCGCGAGCTGGTGAAAGGAGGCTGGAAGCTGAAGCCGATCCACAGACTGATCGTCCGTAGCGCGGTCTACCAACAGGCCAACGACGTTCGGCCAGAAAACCTGACGATCGACCCCGAGAACCGCTATCTTTGGCACTTCCAGCCGCGCCGGCTGGAAGCCGAAATCATCCGCGACGCCTTGCTGGCCGTGGGCGGATCGCTCGATACGACGATGTACGGTCCGAGTATCCTGGAAGACACGCCGCGGCGAAGCGTCTATCTCCGCGTCAAGCGGAGCGAGCTGATTGGATTGATGACCACGTTCGACGCGCCGGAGCCGACCCAGACGATCGGCGAGCGAATCAGCACGACGGTGCCGACGCAGGCCCTGGCGATGATGAACTCTCCCTTCGCGCGCCGGCAGGCCGAACGGCTGGCCGAACGTGTACGATCGACGCCCGACATCGCGTTGACGTCGTCGATTGAGCGGGCTTACCAAGTCGCCTTTTCCCGACTTCCCTCCCCCGCCGAAAGCGCGCGGATGTCGGCTTTCGTCGATGCGCAGCGGGCCGCTTTGGCGGGCGATCCCGAACAGAACACCCAGGCGGCGCTGGTTGAGCTGTGCCAGGTCATGCTCTGCCTGAACGAGTTCGTCTACGTCGATTGACTGTGGAATACGTAAGAGGAAATCCGATGCTCAGTTTCTTGACACCCGGCGAATTGGCGCTCCCGACCCGCCGCCGCTTTCTGCGAGAGGCCGGCCTGGGTTTCGGCTCGCTGGCCTTGGCCGCGATGCTCGACCGCGACGCCTCGGCTAATCCCATGCCGGGCAGTCCACTGGCGGCGAAAGCGCCCCACTTTCCGGCGAAGGTGAAGTCGATCATCTGGCTGTTCATGACCGGCGCGCCGTCGCAGGTCGACACTTGGGATTACAAGCCCGAGCTGCAAAAACGCGACGGAGAGGAGCTGGCGGGGGCCGACCCGAAGACCGGCTTTTTCACCACCAGCGGCAAGTGCCTCAAGTCGCCCTTCGAGTGGAAACAGCACGGCGAGTCGGGCACGTGGGTCTCCGACCTGTTCCCGCACCTGTCGCGTCACGTAGACAAAATGACGTTCATCCATTCGATGTACCTGCGTCAGAACAACCATGCGCCGGCATCGCTCGAGTTGATGTGCGGCACGAACCGGCCGGGCTTGCCCAGTCTCGGTTCCTGGATCACTTACGGCCTTGGGTCGGAGAACCAGGATCTGCCGTCGTTCGTCGTGCTGCACGACACGAAGCCGCGCGGCGACGACCAGATCTGGTCGGCGGGCTTTCTACCCAAGACCTACCAGGCGCTGACGCTCGACGCCCGCCGCCGCGAGGCCATCGACAACCTGGCGCGCGACGCGAGGCACAGCGATGCCCAGCAGCGCTCGCAGCTCGCCTTGATCAGGCAGATCGACCAGGAACACGCCGCGGCACGGCCGACACAAACCGACCTGGCCGCCCGTATCGACTCGTACGAGCTTGCCTACCGGATGCAGATGGCGGCCCCCGAGGCCCTCGACGTGGCCGCGGAGACCCAGGCCACGCACGCGCTTTACGGCACGGAGAGCCCCGAGTGCTCCGTTTTCGCGCGGCAATGCCTGATTGCCCGGCGACTCGTCGAACGGGGCGTGCGTTTCGTGCAGGTATTCGCAGGCAAAGGCGTCGCCGGCGACGGTAGCGTGGGCGACGTGCCCTGGGACTGCCATTCGGACGTGAAAACGAACCATCGTTCGTGCGGGCTGCATACCGACCAGCCGGCGGCCGCGTTATTGGCCGATCTGCAAGCTCGCGGTCTTTTGGAATCGACGCTCGTGATATGGGGCGGCGAATTCGGCCGGACATCCGACTCGCAGGGCTCGACGGGACGCGACCACAATCCCAACGGCTTCACGATCTGGCTGGCGGGCGCGGGCGTGAAGGGCGGCTTCCACTACGGGGCCACCGACGAGTTCGGTTACAAGGCGACGACCAACAAAGTGCATGTGAACGATCTGCACGCCACGCTCTTGCACCTAGTGGGGTTGAACCACGAGCGACTCACCTACCGCTTCAACGGCCGCGACTTCCGCTTGACCGACGTGGCGGGCAACCTGGTCACCGAAATCTTGGCGTGACTCGCTTCCGCACGTAGAACGGAATTCATTCCGTTGGAGGGCGGGAAACGGAATGAATTCCGTTCTACGCCGCTGGAGGCCCTTAACGCCTGAACGTGACAAGCTGTTCGCGGCCGATATCGTCGTCGAATTCAGCCAGATCGGAAACCGAAGAGATCCTGATGTCACCGAATCCCGCCGCGAGGAGCACGCTCTCGAGCTCGGCGGCGGTGAAGAAGACCATCCGCACGTCGACACGCCGCTTTACCCATCCGCCGTCGCGAGGCCGGCCGGTCAGCAATTCGTACAGGACGACGTCAGTCAAGTGCTGCCGCCAATTTCGGGTCGTGCAGTCAGGTTGAATCGGCGCTCGTTCGCCGGGCTTGAGAAGGATCGTGTGGCACACTCCCATCCCACCGGGCTTGAGCACCCGCGCAAACTCCTCGAGGTACCTCCGCGTCTGCTCTTTCAACAAGTGCTGGAACACGGCAAACGAGTACACGAGGTCGATCGAGCGGTCGTCGATCCCCCCTAGCCCGGACATTCGGTTCGACACGAACGTCACGTTTCGCGAACCATGCATCTGGCGGGCACAGCCCACCACTCCCCGCGAGATGTCGGTACCGACGACTTTCGCAACGTGCGCGCCGACCTCGGCGGCCAGGAACCCCGGTCCGCAACCGAAGTCGAGAACGGTCATCGACGGTTGCAGGTACCGCCGCAAGAGCTTGTCGCAAATCTCCTTGCGCGAGGCCGCGTTACGCTGGTGCTCGAGTTCCAGGATCTCGTGCCGCGGACAGCGGGCGGGATAGTGTTTCGTCCATTGATAGACGTAAAAATGCGGACTAAGCGACAAGAGTCGCCGGGCCAGGGGCATGCGCCAGATCGGTGGCGTGAGGTGGAACATCCAAGGAATCCATGCCCGGTCGAGAAAGGCATGGTCCTTGGAACTCGCCAGTAACAACCGCACCAGCCGCCAGCCAAAGGTCGAGCCGTCATAGGCAACCCGGTCCGTGGCCGGTGTCAGCCATCGGCGCAATTCGTGCGGAGCGTGCCAGCAAGCGTGCGCAACACGAGTCGCCGACTGGTCGAGCCAGCGCGGCACGAGGCGGCGGAGCCGAGTCCTGTACGTTCGGCGGACGGCCCCCACTGAGGCGGCCAGCAACTGCCTGGGCCCCGGCGTCCGCACCCAGCGGCGTCCCTTTTGAGGGGACGATGGAGCCGTCGCTTGAATCGGATGGATTGGGCTCACATCGCTCCTGCCAATGAAAGTTGGGTCCATGGGATCGCCTGCGCACCAGGCCTCACCAAGGGGGCGGGATGATAGGGGCCTTGCAGCCTTTGTGTCAAGTCATCCTTGCGAGCTCCCGTACGGCAGTACACGGCCGCGACGGAGTTTTCTGCGCTTTCGGAAAACTTTGCTTAAAGCTTCGCCCCCTCATATCCGATAAAGCTTGCCAACTCTGCCTAAATCCACGCAGCAGGCAATTGCGGCAATGCGAATCCTTCTTAATGGCGCACCGATGATGGGCCGCCTGACCGGCATCGGGCAATATGGCCTTTGCCTGCTCGAAGCGCTGGCTGCCTTGCCACGGCAACTTGGCGTGGAAGCGGTGGGCGTGTTCGACGGCCGCGAGGTGAGGCCCGTCGAGCAGTTCCTGGCCGCGCTGCGTGGCCGGCAACCGGCCGCGGGCGCCGGCCGGCTCAAGCAGATGGTCCGCCGCGCCTGGCCCGGTTGCCGCGATTGGGCCGATCGCCGGCGGCGGCAACGGCTCGCCAGCCAAACCCGTCACAGCCACTGGAGCCTGTTCCACGAAACCAACTTCGTCTCGCCGCAGTCCGCGTTGCCGCAGGTCACGACCGTTCACGACATGAGCTACTTGCGCTGTCCCGAGTTTCTTCCCAAAGACCGGTTGACCTGGTTGCGGCGAAGGATGGACCGCAGCCTGGCGGTCTCGCGTGTGGTCATCACCGACAGCCACTTCACGCGCGACGAACTTCTGGAGCTTTGCCCACGGGTCGAAGCCGAACGGGTCGTCGTGACTCACCTGGGCGTCGACCTCGACTATTTCTCCGATCCGACGCACGCTGGGCGAATCGACGAGGTACGCGCGAAGCTCGACCTGCCGCGCCGCTTCGTCCTCTATCTCGGCACGCTCGAGCCGCGCAAGAACCTGCAAGGACTATTACGAGGGTACTGCCGGTTGCCCGAGGCATTGCAGCGAGAGTACCCGCTGGTGCTGGCGGGCATGCGCGGCTGGAACCAGAGCTACTTCCGTCGCGACCTCGACGGCCTGCGGCGGCGCAAAGTGCTTTTCGAGGTCGGTTATGTGGACTCAGGCGACGTGCCCCCATTGATGAAGGCGGCCGGCGTGTTCTGTTTTCCAAGCCTGTACGAGGGCTTTGGCTTGCCTCCCCTGGAGGCGGCGGCTTGCGGGACTCCCGTTTTGTCGAGTCGGGCGGCGTCGCTGCCCGAGGTCTTGGGCGATGCGGCCTGGTACGTCGACCCGCACTCGCCCGACGAAATCGCCGCCGGTCTCGAACGATTGCTCGAAGATGGACCACTGGCAAAACGGCTCGCCGCCGCCGGGCCGGCGCGAGCGGCATTATTTTCTTGGGAAAACTGCGCACGACAAACCCTGACGGCCTATCGGGCCGCCGCTTGAGCCGCTGGAACCACGCATGACGAAAGATCGGCAGGACCGCGTGATCGAGTCGCCACCACGCAACGGATCGGATGCCGCCGGCGCGGCGCTTCACCGCGGCGCGCGCGGTCCTCACTTCCGCATTCCGCCCTCGGCCGCGAGCGCTTCGCCGGCCGCCGACGGCTCGGTGGTCGTCGGTGCCGGCACGGTGCAAGCGCAAGGTCTTGGCGCCGCGGCGAAGCGGGCGCTCGACCTGGTCGGCGCTTTGGCCATGCTCGCCGTTTTCGGTCTGCCGATGCTCCTGGTGGCGGCGCTCATTCGGATGACGAGCCCCGGTCCGGCGTTGTACACGCAGGAACGGGTCGGGCTGGGCGGGCGACGATTCATGATGCTCAAGTTCCGCACGATGCACCTCGACGCCGAGGCGCAAACCGGTCCGGTATGGGCCAGGGACGACGACCCGCGGCGGACGCGCTTCGGCGTGTTCCTGCGGCGCTGGAGCATCGACGAACTGCCCCAATTGATCAACGTCGTGTGGGGTGAAATGAGCCTGGTCGGGCCGCGGCCCGAACGCCCCTATTTTGTCGCCCGCTTCTCGCGAGAATTGCCGGATTATAACCATCGCCACGGCATGCGCCCGGGGCTGACCGGCTGGGCCCAGTTGAACGGGCTGCGGGGGAACACGTCGATCAGCAAGCGGCTCGAATTCGATCTCCACTACATAGCGCAATGGTCGCTCAAGCGCGACCTGGCGATTCTCCTGCTCACGCCGGTGCGAATGTTGACCGACAAGAATGCTTACTAAACGACCTTGCACGATCCTGGCCGTGGCGGTGTTCATCGCCCTGGCCTTTCAAGCGTTCATCGCTTTGCGTTCGCCGATCATCGCCAAGGACGGCATCGCCTTCATTCGGATCGCGAAGCGCTTGCAAACTGACTTCGTAAGCGTCTGCCAATCGGAAGATCAGCACCCCGGGTACCCGGATCTGCTGCTGATGGGCAGCCGCTTGGCGCGGCTTTGGCCGAACCTCGACGAATTCGACGTTTGGATCGTCGGCGGTCGGCTGGCCTCGGGTCTTTGCGGCGCCTTGGCAATCGTCTTCCTGTGGCTTTTCGCGCGGCGGCTCTACGACCGGCAAATCGCGGATATCGCGGCGCTGCTCGCCGCCGTTTGGCCGCTCTTGCGTCAAAACGCCTCTGATGTCCTGAGCGACACACCCCACCTGATGTGCTACCTGGCCGCGGTTTGGCTGAGTTGCGAGGGACTGGTGCGGGGCCGCGCACGTTGGTTCGCCGCGGCCGGTGTCGCCGGCGGTCTGGCCTTTTGGGTCCGGCCCGAGGGTCTCTTGGTCCCTTTGGCCGCGATTCCCGTGATTGCGTTGGCGCAGTGGCGTCGGCAACCACGCGCAATGCTGGCCGGCATGACGGCGCTGGCACTCGTGTCGCTCTTGGTCGCGTTGCCCTACATGTTTTTCGCGGGTAAACTTACCAGCAAGAAAGTGTTTTTCCAACGACCGCCGGCAGACATGGCCCCGCCGTCTTCGCCGCCGTTCCAAGCCGCTGCCATGCCGTCGTGGGCTTGGTACTTGCCCGAAACGGGTGTGCTCGCGGAGCCTGCCGCCGGAGCCACGTTGCCCGACGAGCGGACCCGCCCACCCTCCATGCTTGGAGTGCTGGCCTACGCAATCGTCGAGCTGGTTCAGGAAATGGCCCAGGGCTTCTACTATCTGCTTCTGGTCCCCTTGGCGCTGGGCCGGTTTGCGCCGGGCCGGCGCCCTTGGCAAGCGGCCCCTGGCAGGATGGCAACGGTCGTCTTCTGCGCCCATGCCGCGCTGCTGTTGACGCTCTACCATGTGGCCGGCTACATCAGCCATCGCCACGTGATCCCGTTGGTGGCGTTGCTCTTGCCGATGACCGGCTGCGGACTTTTGTGGATCGCCGAGCGATTGGCGGCGGCGGTTTCGACGTTGCGCGAGCTCTCGCCGCCGCCAGGCCGATGGTTGCGGATTGCCAAACGCACAGCGACCCTGGCACCCTGGCTCGCGCGTCCGCGCGGCGCAATGGGCGTCGTGGCCGTGGTGGTGGCCGCCGGTCTGTTCCCCAAAACAATCAATCCGCGGCACAAAGTCTACGAACCCGTGGTCGAAGCGGCCCGATGGGTTCGGACCCATTCCCAGCCCGGCGACTCGGTGCTTGCGACGTCGAGCTACGTGCGTTTCTACGCCGAGCGGTTCGGCACCGTTCTGGGTGCCGAAGCGCCGAACCTGGCGTGCGGCTTCGCTGTCGCTGCGAACTCGGACCCTTGGACGTTTCTGGTGTTGGAGGTCGATGACCGCGCACTCAACCGCGAGGGTCTTGCTCTCCTCGACGCAGCCTACGAACAGGTGCTCGAGTTGGCGGCCCACCCCCGCAAGACCTGGCTGCGGGTGCTCGTTTATCGGCTAAAGCCGGCCGCACCGGAACATTCTGTTGCTAAAGACAACGACGCGCTTCAAGGCTAGTGGCAACTCCAAACGAAACCGAACACGTCCCCGTGCTACTCGCCGAGGTCGTCGACTGGCTGACACCGTATGCCGGCGATGTGTTCGTGGACGGCACGCTGGGGAGCGGAGGGCACACGCGGGCACTGGCCGAGCATGTTGGCGGAGAGGGGAGGGTCCTCGCCTTCGACCGCGATCCTGCGGCGCGCGCCGCCGCCGAACAGCGGCTGCGCGGGCTACCGGTCACCTTGGTCGATGCGAATTTCTGCGAACTGCCTGAAGTCCTGCTCCAACTGGCGATACCCAAGGTGGATGGCGTGTTGCTCGACCTGGGGCTCTCAAGCGAACAACTCGCCGACCACCAGCGCGGCTTCAGCTTCGACTCGGATGGGCCGCTCGACTTACGGTTCAACCCCGGCGAAGGCCGGCCGGCGTGGGAATGGCTCGAACGGCTCGGCGCCGACGAACTGGCCGACCTGATCTATGAGTACGGCGAAGAGCGACATAGTCGCCGCATCGCACGGCGGATCGTCGAACGGCGCCAGGAGCAGCCAATTCGCACGGCCGGCGAGCTGGCCCGGCTGGTGCGAAGCTGCGCGGGCCGGTCTCGCGGCGGCCAGCGGATCGACCCGGCGACGCGGACCTTTCAGGCGCTGCGAATCGCCGTCAACGACGAGCTCAAGTCGCTCGAACTGGCGCTGGCGCGAATTCCCAATTGTCTCAAATCTGGGGGCCGGCTGGCCGTGATCAGCTTCCATTCGCTGGAAGACCGACGGGTGAAGGAGGCGTTTCGCGACGACGCACGTTTTCTGGCCTTGACGCGCAAACCCTTGCGGCCATCCATGGCGGAAGTGGCCCGCAACCCCCGCGCCCGAAGTGCGAAACTTCGGGTAGCGGCAAGGAACGAAAACGAGTAAAAATCGCCCTCGTGTGCTCGGAACCAAACTTCCCATTCATACTTCTCGCGGCCGGTTTTCAAGGAGGAACCCCCCATCATGGGCAAGGAAGTCAAGATCGGTCTGGCCGTGATCGCGGTCTTGTTGTCGGTGTTCGCGGCGGTCTTGTATACGCGCCTGAGTGGCGGCGACACCACGGTGACCGCGGCCGCCAAGGATCCGATGGATGAGAAGGATAAAAAGGATAAGGATGACAAGCGGAAGGACAACAAGAAGAACCATAAGAAAAGCCTTTCCAGCGGGCCGTCCCCCGCCGAGGTCGCCGCCAAGCACCGTTCCGATCGTTCGTCGTCGTCCTCGAAAAGGCGCCCGTTCGAGTCGGAAGCCGACGACAGCCGCTACCCTGACATCGGACGCGACGACGTGAGCGCGGGCCAAGACGATGGGATCGGATCTCCTTACCGTCGTTCCAACGACCGTTACGGCAATCGAGATCGCGTCGGTTACGGAAAAGCCGATGATTCACCCACGGACGATACGGACGACACGTCAGGCGTGGCCACCTTGGACGATTCGGCCATGACGGTCGACGACGCGGGCAATGATCCTGAAAATGGTGCCGTTGGCGAAAACGCGGCCTACGGCGACGCGGAAAAGACCGTGGAGGGTGTGCCCGAACTCAAAAGGTTCGACCGTGCGATGGGCAGTTCCGGCCACGACAATCGTGGCAAGCATGCACGCCTGTCGGACACCGATGAGCTCGTGTCAACCGAGCCACCGAGCGAATTGGGGCCGGCCGACATCGAAGCGCCGCTGTCGCCGGATGAAGACGACAAGTCGGTCGTCGAAACGGTCGGTGGCAACCGATTCAGCCGAGGGCAGCGCGACGGAAGTGACAAGCGCCCGTTCTCGACGGCGTCGCGCCGGGACGCGGCTCCGATGGAAAGCGCCGACGACGGCGACGTGTCCGACGCAGAGGACACTCTGGATATCGAGGGCGAGACGTACACGGTGCGTCCCAACGACAACTACTGGATCATTTCGCAACGGGTTTACGGGACCGGGTCGTATTTCAAGGCCCTGCAGGAATTCAATCGCGACCGGTACCCCAACCCCGATCGGCTGGACGTGGGCGACGAGGTGGGCGTGCCCAAAGTGGCGGTGCTGGAGCAATCCTACCCCAAACTCTGCCCCAAGCGGCGCCACGTCGCGGCACAACGGCGGACGGCAACGCTGGCCAGTTCACGGTCGGGCGAGGTGAAGGGCGAAAAAGTGTACACGGTGGCCGAAGGCGACACTCTCTTCGACATCGCCCGCCACGAACTCGGCTCGGCCGAGCGTTGGGCTGAAATCCTCGATTTGAACCGAGATCAGTTGGGCGAAGACATCCATTATCTGACGCCCGGCACCCGCCTGATGCTGCCCGGCGATAATCAGCCCGGCGATGAGCCGCAAGATCGGGTCACGACGCGCCCGCGCCGCCGCGGAGCCTCTCGGCGCTGACGGCTATTTCTTGAATCCGTACTCGGGGTTTTCGACGTCGAAGTCCTTGTCGGTGAATCCGTTGTTGAATTTCAGGTTCAGGTACGTGTACTCCTCAGTCAACACCGGCTTTCCGCCCGGCGAGCTGGGCCATTCGTAGGCCTCGTACCGCACCGGAACGTCATGCACCGAGTCGACGTAGATGCGGGCGCGGTGGAACAAGAATTCCTCGCGCGGAACGGGGTGCTCGACCTCGATCAGCGTACACTCGCGCTTGTCGACTTTGGCGCCCGATTTCACCTTGACTTCGCACTCGCCGAATTTCACGTCGTGCGTGCCCACCTCGATCAGCCGCTCGGTCAGCCGCCGCAAGCCGAGCTCGGTCATCGGATAGCGGTTGCCCATCATCGCCATTTTGCTGTCGGGAAGGAGGTTCACCGTGCCGACGATCTTGTGTCGCAGGCCGTTGGGATGGGCCGCAAGTTTGCCGTTGTTCTTGCCCGCGACGAAAATCGCTTCTTGTCCCTTGACCTTCGTCGGGCCGAGGAAGTAGATGTAGATGCTGAACGGCTCGTGGCGGACCTTGACGAACAGGTACTCATGCTCGCCTAGCTCACCGTCGATCCGCTCGCGCTTGACGAGCGTGGCGGAATAGTCTTCGACCTTGTTGATCCGTTCCATGCAAGTCTTCGCCCAGCGAACCGCCGGAAGCAGCGGATGTTCGCCCTTGGTGCCGGAAAGCAACTCGGGAGGAGGTCCAACGGGAGTTTCAGCGGCGGGTGTCGCCTCGCTCGACACGGCGGTGGCGGGCCCGGGAAAAAAGGCGGGGATGACCCCCTGTTCGGCCGAATTCTGGCCAAGGGCTCGGCGACGGTTCGCAGGCGCGGATTGGGGCTTCGATTTGGAATTCATTCGGGAGGGCGGCGCGGCGGGCCGGGTGGCGGCGGGCGGATGGGCGCGGTCCAGATACCCCTTCCGGCGGCTACGGGTCGGCGTCGACCGACGGATGGGGCGATTGGCGTCGGGCTGCGTTGAGTCGGAATTGCGGTGGTCGTAGACCGACCGCCGCGAAGGCTCGGCGTCCTGGCCCCAAACCTCGGGCGAAAGCACGATGACTGTAACCCAAGCCAAGACAGGCACACGACGGGGCAACGAGGGCCAGCAGCTCATCCGTTCATACTCCTTTATGAATGGGCCTCGCTGACGAGGGCCCGGCGACATTGGTATCTATCGCCACTCCCGTTGCTGGAATTTACAATAGTCAACGGGCGAACTCTGGGGAAACATTTGTTCGTTCGTCCGCCGCAAGTGAAGGTCGATCCAGGTTACCTAAAGCACAAGAGGGCGCGGAGAGCAGTTTGTGGCAGATCCTGAGATTCAACTGTACAGTGTCGTTTCGCAGCCGTTCAACGAGAACAGTTACATCGTCAGCCGCCCGGGGCGAATCGACTGTCTGGTGATCGATCCGGGGCTTGAGCCGGGGGAAATCATCGAATATCTCGACGACCGGAACCTGACCCCCGCGGCGGTCCTGAACACCCATGGCCACGCCGACCATATCGCAGGAAATGGGGCTTTGAAACAGCGCTGGCCCGAGTGCCCGCTGGTCATCGGCCGCGGCGATGCCCCCAAGCTCTCCGACTCAAGGCTCAATCTCTCGTTCCAATACGGCTTGCCGCTGACCAGCCCCATGGCCGACGTGCTCGTCGACGACGGCGGCCGTTACCAGGCCGCGGATTTCGATTTGGAAGTGCGTGAGATTCCGGGCCACTCGTGCGGACACGTCGTTTTCATCTGGCGCGGGGAGCAACGCGTCTACGTCTTCGG
>Ga0307373_10009374_pt1 | contig 14652 bp, 16 predicted proteins | sample OX2MG_FD_202534 | JGI IMG/M metagenome (GOLD analysis project Ga0307373, IMG submission 202534) | Soil microbial communities from Risofladan, Vaasa, Finland - OX-2 | ecosystem: Environmental > Terrestrial > Soil > Coastal area > Acid sulfate soil | place: Finland: Risofladan, Vaasa | collected... | reverse complement strand
CCGCACCTCCCGTCCCGCCAGGTGGCCGCTCCACACCGACTCCACCGCGACGCGCCAGCCGTTGCCCTGCAACATCGCGCCGGGCGGTAGTGCCTTGGCCGGGCGGGTCAGCGCCAAGTACCGGCAGGCTCCCAGCTCGCGGAGCAACAGGACTTCTCCGGACCGCTTCCCTACCACGCCTCTCAGCCGGGCCGCCCTCACCCGGGTGTCGTTCACCACCAGGCAGTCTCCTGGGCGCAGCAGTCGGGGCAATTCAGTGACGTGCGAGTTGCGCCAGCTCCCACCTGGCTCGAGCACCAGCATTCGACTGGAGCTGCGATCATCCAGTGGCTGCTGGGCGATAGCCTGGTCCGGCAGGGGGTAGTCGAACTCCGCAGTTGGAGTTCCGACCCGCTCAGTCCTCGCCGGCAAAGAGGTCCACCGCCTGGGCCATCACCGCCCCGGGGGCCTCGGCGGGGACCGTCAGACCTAGGTGCCGGTAGGCACGGCCGGTTGCGACCCGGCCTCTTGGCGTCCGCGCCAGCAGCCCTAATTGAATGAGGTAGGGCTCGAGCACTTCCTCGATCGTGTGTGGCTCCTCTGCCAGGGCGGCGCCCAGGGTGCCCAGTCCCACCGGTCCGCCACCGAACTGCTCGCAGATGACCCGGAGAAGCTGTCGATCCGAGGAGTCCAGGCCCTGATCATCCACCTTCAATAGACGCAGGGCCTCCTGAGCCACGGCTTCGCTGATCATGCCGTCCCCCCGGACCTGGGCATAGTCGCGGACTCTGCGAAGCAGACGGTTGGCGACCCGCGGGGTGCCACGGGACCGCGCTGCCAGGAGCACCACCGCCTGGTCCTCGATGGGGACCTGTAGCAGACCGGCCGACCGCTTGACGATGGTCGCCAGTTCCTCCTTGGTGTAGAACTCCAGCCGGAAGGTGGCGCCGAACCGATCTCGCAGCGGGGCGGAGATCATCCCAACCATGGTGGTGGCACCGATGACCGTGAAGCGCTGCAGGGAAATTCGGAGTGCCTGGGCACCGACTCCCTTGCCCGAGACGAAGTCGAAGGAGAACTCCTCCATTGCCGGGTAAAGGCTCTCCTCCACCACTCGCTGCAGCCGGTGGACCTCGTCAATAAAGAGGACATCTCCTTCGCCCAGACTGGTGAGGAGGCTTGCCAGGGCTCCCTGGAACTCGATCGCCGGCCCGCTGGTGACCCGCAGGGCCACCCCGGTCTCGGCGGCCACGATGTTGGCCAGAGTGGTCTTGCCCAAACCGGGGGGCCCTGAGAGCAGCAGGTGCTCGATTGGCTCGCCGCGAGACCGCGCGGCGTCGATGAGGATGGCCAACTGTTCGCGCACTTGCTCCTGGCCTACGAAATCGTCCAGGCGGCGTGGTCTCAGCTGGCGATCTATCTCGGGCTCGTCGCTGGCTGCCAGGGGCGCCAGCACCCGATCCTCATTCATCATGGCGAGCTCCTGACACCGACCTGGCCGAGCCGCAGCAGAGCCGATTTGACCACATCCTCCAACGTCCGCTGAGAGTCATCCAGTCCGGCCGTCTCGCGCACCGTCTCCGCCACCGCACGCCTCGCCTCTCCGGCCGGAAAGCCGAGCGCGACCAGCGCCGCGGTGGCCCGCTCGCCCAAAGGCCCGGTGTCGACCAGGGTCGCGGTCGCGCCAGGCATAGCCAGCTGATCCACCCTCCCCTTCAGTTCTAGGACGATCCGCTGGGCAGTCTTGGACCCGATACCAGGGACCGAAGCCAGCAGAGCATGATCTTCGTTGATGATCGCGGCGACCAATGATGGCCACTCCGCCCGGGCCAGGATTGCCAGCGCCGCCTTGGGCCCAATCCGCTCCACGGTCAGCAGGTAGCGGAAGAAGACCAGCTCCTCTTGAGTCAGGAAGCCAAACAGGGAGATTGCGTCCTCGCGGACCACCGTGTGAATCTGCAGTGTGACCTCACCCTCCTCCCCCAGCAGCTGGGCCGCGGTTCGGGGATGGACGTATACCTGATACCCGACCCCCCCGACTTCAATCACCACCCACTCGTCATCCACCCGCGCCACCGATCCCCGCAAGGACGCGATCACGACGGCGACCCCGCCGCCAGAGCCCGGCGCAATCCGGCCGCGTTCTGGTGGCAGATGCCCACCGCGCAGGCATCGCTGATGTCATCGGGATGGAGCGGGACCCCGTCGCCAAGTAGCAGCCGCACCAACTTCGCCACCTGCTGCTTAGGGGCGGATCCGCTGCCGGTCACCGCTTGCTTGACCTCGTTCGGGGTGTATTCGTGCAGCTCGATGCCGGCCTGCGCCGCCGCGCACACGAGAACACCTCGGGCCTGGCTCACCGCCATGGCGGTTGAGACATTGCGACTGAAGTACAACCGCTCCAGTGACACGACCTCGGGCCGCTGGCGGGCCACCAGTTCACCGAAGCTTTCCCAGAGCGACAACAGCCGCAGACCCTGGTCCTGATCGGATGACGTAGACCAGACGCCGGCATCTCGCAGAACGAGCCGGCCGCCCCCGCCGTCAATTAGGGCCCAACCGGTTAGCGCCAATCCCGGGTCCAACCCCAGGACTAACAAGATTTCGCCCCCTGACGCCCCCGGGCCATGCCCGCGGCCGCCTAGACCTCAGCCAGCACGTCGTCCGGCAGCACCGCGTTACAGTGCACCTCCCGGACGTCGTCGTCTTCGTCAAGCGCCTCCAGCAGCCTAACGACCGCCGGAGCGTTCTTGGCATCAACCTCGACGGTGTTGCTCGGCAGCATGGTGACTTCGGCGGTCTCCACCTCAATCTTGGCCCCCTCCAGAGCCTGGCGAAGCGCTTCCAGCCGCTCGGGAGCGACGTACACCTCCACCCCACCCTCTTCCACCTGAACGTCGTCGGCACCCAGTTCAATCGCCTGGAGAGCCAGCTCCTCTGGATCCTGAGGGCCCGGATTGACCCGAATCAGCCCGGTCCGATTGAACATCCAGCCGACTGAGTTGGACTCACCGAGACTGCCCCCGGAGCGAGCGAACAGGTTGCGGATGGCGGCCACCGTGCGATTGCGGTTGTCGCTGAGGACGTCTACCAGAATCGCCACCCCGCTCGGCCCGTAGCCCTCGTACCGAATCTCCTCGATTGCCGCACCTTGGAGCTCGCCGGTGCCCCGTTTGATGGCCCGCTCGATGTTGTCGGCGGGCATGTTGACCTCGCGGGCCTTCTGCATCGCCAGGCGCAACCGGAAGTTGATGGTCGGATCCCTGCCCGACTCCCGGGCGGCAACGGTGATCTCGTTGCCGACCTTGGTGAAGGTCTGGCCCTTGCGGGCGTCAACGATCGCCTTCTTGTGCTTGATCCCCGCCCACTTGGAGTGTCCAGACACCGATTACCTCCGACCTCGGCCGCAGTTACCCGCTCTCAGCCTTGAGCGAACATACATTCCCACGGCTTCCAGTGTACCCGGGGCTCTTGAGCCTAGCCTAGCAGTCCGCCGAGATGCCTTCGGTAGTGCCTGCCGATCGACGGTGGAGGGCAGCTCCAGCCCCTTCTTCTGGCACAGGTCAATCAGCCGGGTACCAGCCGCACCACTCTGCGAGCCCCCACCTTGAGCACCGTTCCCGGAGCCACGGTCACCGGTTCCCGCCAGTCAGCGATCCGGTCCCCCGCCAGCTCCACCGCCCCCCCTTGGATCAGCCGGGCCGCCTCGCCTTTGGACTTGGCTAATCCGGTCGCCACCAGCAGATCCCGGACGTCCCAACCGTTCCTCAGCGAGATAGTCACCTCAGGAATCTCGCTGGGCAGATCGTGGTCCCGGTGTACTCTGAAGAACTCCTCTCGAGCAGCCCGGGCGCGAGGTGGATCGTGCAGCATCGATACCAGCTGCTCGGCGAGATCGGCCTTGGCGTCCCGGGGATTGAGTGAGCCCTGGTGCAGATCCCGCTCGATCCGTGTCAATTCCTCCGAGGAGGTGTCGGTGAGCAGGGTCAGGTAGCGGGTGATCAATGGATCGGGGATCGACATCAAAAGGCCGAACTGAGAGCTGGGCTTATCGGCTACCGCAACCGCGTTGCCCAGTGATTTGCTCATCTTCTTCTCTCCGTCGAGACCCTCCAAGAGCGGCACCGTGATGATGTCCTGGGGCGGCTCTCCATAGGCGGTCTGGACATCTCGGCCGCGGAGGAGATTGAAGAGCTGGTCGTTCCCGCCCAGCTCTACGTCCGCGTGGATCGCCACTGAGTCGTAGCCCTGCAGCAGGGGGTAGAACAGTTCGTGCACTCCGATCGGTTGCTCGGATCGCATCCGCTGCGCAAAGTCGGTGCGCTGCAGCAGCTGGGCCACCGTCGCGCTGTTGGCCAGCCGCAGGACCGCCACCAAGTCGAACGGGTCGTACCACTCGCTCTGCCGACGCACCTCGGCCTGGTCGGGGTCGATGACGCAAAAGAGCTGGTCTAGATAAGTCTTGGCGTTCGACTCCACCTCATCGACGGTGAGCTGGGGCCTGGTCACCGAGCGACCGGTCGGATCGCCGATCCGGGCGGTGAAATCGCCGATCACCAAGACCGGGAGGTGACCTTCTGCCTGCCACCGGCGAAGCAGGCGCATCGGCACCAGGTGTCCCAGGTGAATATCGGGAGAGCTAGGGTCGATTCCAAACTTGATCCGCAGTCGCTCTCCCCGGTCGAGCCTCGCCGAGAGATGTTGGCGGCTCTCACAGCTGACGACTCCTTGCAGGAGTCTCTCGGCGGTACTCACAGCCGCAGAGCCTACCTTGCCGAGGTTCGGTGTCGGGTCAGCGGACGACAGGGAACTCAGTAGCCGTAGCGATGAATCCCGTCTGGCCTGACCCGGATCGTGACCCGCTGCTCATCGGGAGAACGCCACTCCGCGGGGTACTTCTCCTGGCCAGTGTATTTCTTGGTCAGGCGGTCGATCATTTCCTCGGCCTGGGCTCGATCAAGGGTCGCGACGCCCACCACCGCCATCGACATCTGGGGGTTGTCCTGGCGGTGGACAGAGACGGCTACCCGAGGATCCCGGGCGATGTTGGTCTGCTTGACCCTACCCATGGCGGTGTTCATGACGATCTCACCCCCATCCTCGTCGACCCAGACGACGGTGCTGATCGGAGCCCCATCGACGCCGAGAGTGGTTAGGTGCGCGAAGTTGTTGCCCTTCAGTAGCTCGCGGTCGGTCTCAGTGAACTGTGCTGCCATGGCTTGTACCTCCCTCAGGTCACCTGCGCCTGGACGGTGCTGAACCAATCTTCGCCCAGCGTCACTCCACTCTGCTGGAATAGGTAGTCGCGAGCGGAGTCGGCGTCCCGGCGGAGCCTGGTCATATCGATGTCGACCAGACGACCCGCCCGTTTGACCACCTTGCCGGCTACCAGGACGGTACGCACGTCGTGGGGCTGAGCGAAAGCGACCACCGCGTTCGCCGCGTCATTGAGCGGGAACATGTGGGGACCCATGGTGTCGACCACGATGATGTCCGCCTGCTTGCCCGGGCTGAGCGATCCGATCTTCTGCTCCAGGCCCAAGGCACGGGCGCCCTCGACGGTCGCGAAGGCCAGCACATCGTCAGCGCTGAGCCACAGCTCAGTCGGATCGATTCCGGCATCGAGCGTCTTCTGGTGATTTAGCGCGCGCTCCGCCGACAGGGCGGCCCGCATGGCCCCAAACATGTTCCCGACGACCGTCGTCACCACGTCGATGCTGAGGCTGGGCCGAACCCCGACTGCGAGCAGCTTGCCGGTGGCCGGGAAGCCGTGCCCCATGTTCATCTCGATCTCCGGGGAAATCGAAGCGGTTCCGCCGCTCTCCGCGATCCACCGGAGCTCCTCTGGGGAGAGCGTGTTGCAGTGCACGTAGGTGGTGTCCGGCCCCAACAGACCGCGCTCGTGCAGCTGCCGGATCGGATGAACCCGTATCCCCCAGAGCCCATCGCCAACATGGGTCGTGATCCGCAGGCCAAGCTCCCTGGCCAGCTTCCAATCGAACGCGGTCGCCTCGATGGTGCAGAACTGCGGACCTCTGGCGGCCAGCGCCATGGTGACTAGCTGGTCCTGGGAGGGGAATTGCTCGGCCTGCACTCGACGGATGTCCTCACTGGTGAAGGTCGGGTTGGGGAGGTCGCCCCACTCTGAGTTGGAGTTGCCGTAGGCAAAGACGGCACGCGCCCCCGAAGCCTTGAGCCCAGCCACGGCGGCGTCGGCATGCTCAGGGGAGTTGATGAGGTGGGACCAGTCCAGCATGGTGGTGATCCCCGAGTCCAGGGCCTCGACGATGCCCAGCAGGTTGGCCGTGTAGAGATCCTGCGCCCGGTAGTTCTCACCAAGCATGCCGCGGACGGCCTGGAAGTAAGCAGCCAGGGTCCAGTCGACACCCGCCCCCCGGGCCAGGGACTGCCAGGCGTGGCGGTGGGTATCGACAAATCCCGGGAGCACGATCATGCCCTCGGCCTCGATCACCTCGGCCCCATCGGCTGGCAAATCTCGGCCCACCGCGGCGATCTGGCTGCCCTGGACCAAGACGTCCCCGCCGGGTAGCTCTCCCAGCTCCTCGTCCTGGGTCAAGACCCAGCCGCCCCGAATCAGCTTTCGTTCCGCCACTGACCCCTGCCTCCTTCTCCGCCGACGACGAGGACCGTTCCTAGTGTAGATCCGTCCATCCCAGCCTAGGAGCTGAATTCCGTCGTGGCAATATCGTTGACGAGTCTTGTCCGGCAAGGTATTGTGCGTGGCGTGAACAACGCTTTCGGAGCCGGGCTCACCGAGCTGCGGCGCGGAGTGGTCGAGTACTGCGTGTTGGCGCTGCTGGCGGAAGAAGACCGCTACGGTCTCGAGCTGGTCCGAAACCTCTCCTCCCTCGACGGGTTGGTCACCAGCGAGGGGACCGTGTACCCGCTGCTTAACCGACTGCGGGACTCGGGACTGGTCACCACCCACTGGCGGCAGACCGGAGACGACCGCCCACGCAAGTACTACGCAGTGACGCCGGCCGGAGACGCTGCTCTCGCGAGGTTTCGACAAGACTGGTCTCGGTTCACCGAGGTGGTCAACCGCGTCTTGGGCGTTGGTGGGGAGCCAGGAGCATGAGCTCGAACTCGAGCGGCAAACCCTCGGTCGGGGACTTCCGGCTCAGGCTTAGACATGCTGTAGCAGAGCTACCCCGATCTGAGCGCGAGCAACTGCTCGAACCGATTGATGCTCACCTTGAGGAGGCACTCTCTACCTCGAGTATCGATGCGGAGGTGCGCGAAGTTCTCGACGATCTCGGCTCTCCCGAAATGATCGCCGACGCCGCCGGCGCGCCACTGGGCGCCTCGCCTCGCCCTCCGTACCACGCGTTCGTCGCCCTGGTGGTTCTCACGGTCGGGAGCGTCCTTTTGCCGCTGATCGGATGGGTGGCCGGGGTGGTTCTGCTCTGGGCCTCCAGTCGGTGGACCCTGGCGCAAAAGTGGCTGGGCACCCTGGTCTGGCCCGGAGGTATAGGTCTGGTGCTGATCATCGGAGCGACGGCTTTCGGCAGCCCGTCTAGCGGCTTCTACGTTGTGCCGGGGACCGCACTCGTGGTGCTGCTGTTCGCAGCTCCGGTGCTGGTGGCCATATATCTCGGCTCGCACATCAGGGCGACTGAGCTGATCTGAAGCTGGGGGCCGCCACCGATGCCAGATGCGCCACTCGCTCAAGTCACCATCAGCTGAACGCCCGGTCTTCACCAACGCGGATTGCCACATCGCTCCCGGGCAGTGGTACGGTGAGAGGGTAGGTTCGGGCCCGACGGAGGTATCAACGATGCGAACCGTCTGGAGCTTACTGAGGCACACTCGGGCGGAGTGATCGGCCCTCCGGGGCCGGAGTCATGCGGACGCCTGGCGGTGTCCGCGCCCACGGTCTGGGCCCCGGGGAAGGGCATCTCACCACCCGAAATTTGTTCCGGCTTATCCGCCGGGACTGGTGCTAAGGCACCGGCTAATTTGTGGAGCGAGCCCTTCGGGGCTCGCTCTTTCTTGCATGGGGCGGATTAGCTGGGCGGAGCGTCGGCGGTACGGTCACGAACCTCATCGGGGACTGATCGCGCACCCCGATCCGGGGAGTCACCAGTACCGGGGCTGGGTCCCCTCCGCCAGCTTCAAACCAGATTGATCCTCTCTCAGGACGACAAAGGTCCACGCCATTGCAGCTGAGATCAATTCCTAAGGCCCGGCACAGCAGTGCAGGCCCGCCCAGAGCCGCGCTCCCGGTGCCACTGCCGTTGCCACCTGCCCGAACCAGGAGCGCCTGGGGGTCGCCGTCCCGACCGGTCACTACGTTGAAACAGTGATGCATGCCGTAGACGAAGTAGACGTAGGCGAACCCCGCCGGTCCGAACATCACTGCGTTCCGCCCGGTCCGGCCCCGGAAGGCGTGGGACGCCGGATCGGTGGCGCCCAGGTACGCCTCCGTCTCGCAGACCCGTACCCGGAGCTCCCTGTCCCCGAGGCGCCTCACCAGCCAGCATCCCAGCAGCTGTCGAGCGACGAGGGGACTGGGTCTGGCAAAAAACTCCCGAGGCACTCGTGGCTGACTGGGCTCGGGAGCAACTGGCTCGTCGGGGAGCTGCCGGGGCACCGCTAGCGGAGCGCAGCCACCACGGCCGCCTGGCCCCGCCGCCAGACCACCCCGGCCTCGGAGAAGCCCGCCGCTCCTAGTTGCTCCAGGTGCCACTCCGCCGCTGGGGTGAATTCAGCTGGATGGAGTGAACCTCCAAATCGGCGGTTCCGTTCCTCCAGCAGGCTGCTGAACTGGGGGGTCTGCGCCACCCGTTCCCACCACTCTTCCCACCCTTCGCCGACTCCGTCGGAGGCCGGGCTAAGCGAGGCCGCTGCCCGGTCCAGATCAGGAGTCGCCAACAAGGGAACCTGGTCAGCGTCCGCGAAGACGCCGCCGGGACGGAGCAGCGCGGCGACGCTGCGGTATACGCCAGCCAGCAGCTCCGGACTAAGCCAGTGCAGGGCGGTCGCCGACAGCACCGCGTCGAAGGGCTCGCGTGGCAGCGAGGCCGACCACTGAGGGGTTCTGAGGTCGATCTCGGTCAGAGTGACTCTCTCATCTCCGGCAAAGACCCCCGCCGCGATTCGCAGTAGCACGGGGTCGATATCTGCTCCCACCACCTGGGCCAACGGAAAGCGACTGAGGATCCGACTGGTGATCGAGCCGCAGCCGCAGGCGAGATCAAGCACCCGTGGCGGCGAATCGCCCACGACCGCCCCCACGAGCGCCGCGAGGACCGCGAATCGCTCTTCACGGTCGGGCAGGAATCGCCGCTGCTGGCGGTCCCAGCTGTCCTGCCAAGCGGCCCAGAAAGACTGCTCATCGGCCGCGGTGACCGAGGTCATGCGGATCCCGTTCGGACAGCTGCTCCGACCGCACCGAGTGCGGATAGAACCTCTTCGCGCAGTTGCTCACCCTGCCGGTGGGTAAGGGTCTTCTCCGGATGGCGAAAGACCAGTCGGAAGGTCCACCCCTTGGTTCCGGCCGGCAGTTGGGCTCCCCGGTACTGGTCCACCAGCTTGATCTCCTCCAACCCCGTGATCCCGGCGGCGCGGACTGCGGTCAACGCCGGCCCGAGTTCCGCTTGCGCCGGCACGATCACCGCGAGGTCCAACGATAGTGGAGGGGTCTTGGCCAGGCTCGCCCCCCGCCCAGGTCGACCCCCGTCGACCAGCCAGCCATCGACTCTCATCTCTGCGGCTACCGTCGTTCCGCGCAGTTCGGAGTCGGAGTCGAAGCCGAGCGCGACCTCACCCACCACCCCCCGGAGTTCTCCCTCGACCCAGATTCCAGAACTGCCGTGCGGATGGAATCCCGGATGCTTCGCGGGCCGGAACTCCAGGTCCTGGAGGCTAACCCTCTCTCCCAGCGCCTGCACGACCTGGAGTAGCAGGTCCAGCGCCTCGGCTGAATCTCCGGGCTCCGTCCCTCCCGAGTGGTCGACCAGCGCCAGCAGCTCGGGCTCCTCGGGGCGGTCGGATCGGTTCCCGGTCGGCCAGAAGACCCGGCCCCACTCGAACAGCTGCGTCCGGTCCTTGCCCCTGGACTGATTCAAGCGACAGGCTTCCACCAGCATGGGGAGGCAGCTCACCCGGAGGTCCCCGAGTTGTGACGACAGGGGATTCTCGATGCGGAGTGGGACCATTCCCTCGCCAAGACCCTGCAACAAGCCCGCTCGCTCTTGGTTCACCAGGCTGGAGGTGATCGCCTCGGTGAACCCCGCACCCAGGCAAATCTCACCGGCCAGCCGAGCGGCGCTGACCTGCCCAGGATGTCCGCTGGGTGGGGTCCGCTGGGACGGCAAAGTCGCCGGCACCAGATCGTAACCAAGGATCCGACCCACCTCTTCGGTGAGGTCCGCGGGGATGCGGACGTCCGTCCGCAGCGCGAGCGGCTTCACCCGGAGCTGTTCACCAGAGACGTCCACGCTGAACTGGAGCCGGCGAAGGGCTCCAGCAGCCTGATCAGGGCTGACCTCCAGCCCCAAGAGCCCTGAGATGCCCCGGGACGACACCTGGATAGGCTCCTCCGGCCCGGGCACCGCACCGGCGCCCACCGGACCCGGGCGCACTCGACCACCCGCCACCTCTCCGACTAGGTGGATGAAACGTCGGGCGGCGATCGGGACCAGGGCCGGCGCCAAGGAGCGCTCGTACCGCGATGACGCCTCGGTACGGATCCCCAGCCTCCTAGTCGTCCTGCGGATCGACACCCAATTGAAGTTGGCGACCTCGAGCACTACCCGAGTGGTGCTCGGCTGGACCGCAGTCTCGCTGCCGCCGATCACCCCGGCGAAGGCCACCGCCTGATCACCGGCCGTGATCAGGAGCGCCTCCTGGTCAATCGTCCGCACCACCCCGTCGAGGCAGCTCAGCCGCTCCCCGCCGCGCCCATGCCGAACGCCGATCTGGATCAAACCAGGAGCTCCCGGTAGCCGGTCCAGGTCGAAGGTGTGCACCGGCTGGCCCAGCTCCAGCATCACATAGTTGGCGAGGTCTACCACCGCGGAGATGGACCGGCTGCCGACTGCCATGAGGCGGCGCTGCATCCAGAGCGGGGCCGGACCCGAGCCGATCTGGTCGACGCACTCGGCGAGGTAGATGGGACAGTCGGAGTTAGCCTCGATCCGGACCTGAACCGACTCCAGAGACGGCGGGCCATCTCGGGTGGGATCACTCAGTTCCGGTTCCCGAAGCGGACGGTCCAGCACTGCCGCTAGCTCCCGTGCTACCCCCCAGTGCGAGAGGCAATCCGCGCGGTGGCTGAGGATCTCCAGCTCGTAGATGGTGTCCTTGGGGAACAGCCGACTGAGCGGCTGACCTAGCTCTGCCTCGCTACCCGGCAGCAGCAGAACTCCCTCATGGTCCTGGCCCAAGCCGAGCTCGTCCGGGGCGCAGATCATGCCGTTGCTGAGCGCTCCCCGGATGCGCTTCTGGCCCAGCTCAAGGCCGCCCGGAAGGACAGTTCCCGGTCTAGCCCACGCCACCACCGCACCGAGGGTTAGGTTGGGGGCGCCGCACACCACCTCGAGTGGATCCTCGCCGGGAACTCGCACCTTGGTCATCCAGAGGTGGTCACTACCCTCCAGTCGCCCCAACTCGACCACCTCGGCGACCACCAACTGGTCCAATCCTGGAGCGAAATCGACGATCCGCTCCACCTCCGTGCCGCTCAGGGTGAGCAGCTCGGCGATCCGTCTGGGAGTGAGTCCATCGAGATCGACGAAGGCCTGGAGCCACTCCTGGCTTACCCGCATCTAGAAGTTCTCCAGGAGGCGGAGGTCGTTCTCGTACAGATCGCGAACGTCCTCGAGGCCGTACTTCAGAGCGGCGATCCGATCCGGTCCCATCCCGAAGGCGAACCCGCTGTAGCGCTCGGGGTCGACCCCGGCGTTGGCCAGCACGGTGGGATGGACCATCCCCGAGCCGAGGATCTCGATCCAGCCCTTGCCGTGGCAACTCCGGCATCCCTTCCCATCGCAGAACCAGCAGGCGACGTCCGCCTCAAGGCTGGGCTCGGTGAAGGAGAAGAAGCTGGAGCGGAGCCGGACCCTCCGCTCTTTGCCGAAGAGCGCCTGGATGAAGTAGATCAGGGTGCCCTTCAGGTCGCCCAACGTCACCCCCTCGTCGACGCACAGACCCTCCAGCTGGAAGAACATGGGGTTATGAGTGGGATCCGGATTGTCCCGTCGGTAGACCCGGCCCGGGGCCAGGATCCGGTAGGGGGGAGGTCCACCCATCATCGTTCGCAGCTGGACTGGCGAGGTATGGGTCCGCAGCAGCCAGCCCCCGGGGCCATCCAGATAGAAGGTGTCATGGGCGTCCCGGGCGGGATGCTCTGGGGGCAGATTGAGTAGTTCGAAGTTGAACTGATCATCCTCTACTTCTGGCCCCGCCACCGACTGGTAGCCCAGCGCGGCTCCGATGTCCTCGATCTCCCGGACCAGCCGTCCAACCGGGTGCTGGTGGCCGCGCCTGAGAGGGTGGCTGGGGTAGCTAAGGTCCAGCCACTGACCCTGGGTGGCGGCCTGCCTTTGGGCCTGCTGGAACTCGGCCTGGCGCCGCTCCAGGGCGGCCTCGGTCCCCTGTTTGGTGGCATTGAAGGCGCGACCCAGCGATGCCCGCTGCTCGAGAGGGGCTTCAGCCAGGGCCGAGGCCCCGGCGGTGATGAGGCCGCCATGACGGGCCAGATATTTGAGCCGAACCTGCTCCAGCTGGTCTTGATCGACCGCGATCGCGATCTCCCCCAGAGCCCGCTCGCCAAGTGACTGGAGGTCGCCCTCGGTCACTGGTCGGGCGCGGTCTCCCGCACTACCTCAACCAGCCGTGCAAAGGCCGCCGGGTCGTGGATCGCCAGCTCCGAGATCTGCTTGCGCGAGAGTTCCACCCCGGAGCGGCTAAGGCCAGCGATGAAGCGGCTGTAGGGGATTCCTGCCTGCCGCGAAGCGGCGTTGATGCGGGCGATCCAGAGTCGGCGGAAATTGCCCTTGCGCTTGCGCCGGTCCCGGTACTGGTAGGCCAGCGAGTGCATGACCGCCTCGTTGGCCGGCCGGAAGAGCCGGTTGTGGGTGCCGGTAAAGCCTGAGGCGAGCTCCAGGACCTTCTTGTGGCGCTTGCGTGCGGTTACCCCGCGCTTGACCCGGGCCATCGCTCAGCCCTTCAGATAGGGCGCGTTGCGCCTGATCGACTTGGCATCGCCGGTGCCTACCTGGTGCATCGAGGCGTAGCCCCGCTTGCGCTTGGCCGACTTGTGCTCGAGCAGGTGCGACTGGAAAGCGCCCCGACGCAGCAGCTTACCCGTCCCCGACAGGCGAAACCTCTTCTGGGTTCCCTTGTGGGTGCGGATCTTCGGCATGGTTGCTGGCGCCTCCTTTGGGTAGCTTCTTCGAAACCGGGTTCAGGATCATGATCATATTGCGCCCCTCGACCAGAGGCGAGCGCTCGATCTGGGCCACGTCCTTGACTTCCTCAGCGAGCCGGTCGAGCAGCGCGCGACCAATTTCCTGATGAACCAGTTCCCGGCCCCGAAACATGATAGTGAGCTTGACCTTGTCGCCCTCCTCCAGGAAGTGGCGCACGTAGCCGTACTTGGTCTGAAAGTCGTGCTCACTGATCTTGGGACGGAGCTTCATCTCCTTGAGCCGGATGGCGTTATGCTCGCGCCGGGCGTCCTTCTCGCGCTTGAGCGCCTCGAACTTGAAGCGGCCGTAGTCCATCAGTCGGCAGACGGGAGGCTGAGCTTGCGGCGCCACCTCGACCAGGTCGAGACCGCGCTCCTGGGCAAGCTGCTGGGCGTCCGGCAGGGAGACGATTCCCAGGGCCTCCTCGCTCGTGTCGTCGAAGAGTCGAACCGAAGGTACTCGGATCTGGTCGTTAATGCGCAGTTCGCGAAACGCTATGGACGAATCCTCCTCAAGCCGGGAACGGAATCCCGGATGCTATCACTCGCGCTGGCTCGGCCAGCGGAAGACCGAGGCTTCAGGAGCCGACCTCTTCCCGCAGCAGCTCGATCAGCCCTTCTACCGAGATCGGGCGCTCCTCCCCGCTGCGATTGTTGCGGAGATTGACGTTGCCGGCCCCGACCTCCTTTCTACCCACGATCGCAGCGTAGGGAACCTTGGCCAGCTGGGAGTCCCGGATCTTCGCGCCCATCCGGTCGCCCGGGCGATCAGGGACCTCGGTCCGAAATCCCGCCTCCTCCAGCCTGGTCGCCACTTGGTGAGCATAGTCCAGCTGGTCGTCGCTCACCGTGATTACCTGCACCTGCACGGGAGAAAGCCAGGTCGGCAGGGCCCCCGCGTAGTGCTCCAGGAGCACCCCGAAGAACCGCTCCAAGGATCCCAACAAGGTCCGGTGGACCATCACCGGCTGGTGCGGCTGGCCGTCGGCGCCGATGTACTCCAGGCCGAATCGCTTGGGCTCGTTGAAGTCGAACTGGATGGTGGCGCACTGCCAGCGCCGCCCGATCGCATCCCGGATGTGGACGTCGACCTTAGGCCCGTAGAAGGCGCCCTCCCCTGGGCTCACCCGGTAGTTCAGGCCTTCCGCTTCGAGGACCCTGGTGAGAGAGGACTCGGCCTGCTCCCACAGCTCGTCCGAGCCGACCGCCTTGGCCGGTTTGGTGCTGAGGTCAACCTC
>Ga0307373_10009373_pt1 | contig 14653 bp, 16 predicted proteins | sample OX2MG_FD_202534 | JGI IMG/M metagenome (GOLD analysis project Ga0307373, IMG submission 202534) | Soil microbial communities from Risofladan, Vaasa, Finland - OX-2 | ecosystem: Environmental > Terrestrial > Soil > Coastal area > Acid sulfate soil | place: Finland: Risofladan, Vaasa | collected... | reverse complement strand
ACCTTAGCCATTCCGCGGCCGGAATCACCGGCAATCAAGTCGCGGCGCGAATAACGGATCGCTCGCGGAAATGTAACGGCCAGGAAATAGCTGCTCTCAGCTAGTGTCTTGTAATGGAAAAGGCTTTACTTTGAGTAGGCCGCATGCAATAATCGCGGTATGATCATTACGCCGGAACAACGCACAGAGCTTGAGGCTGTCATATATGTTGGCTACGACGGATCCCTATCCGCTCGCGCCCGGATGGTGCTGCGGAGAGCGGACGGATGTACTTTCGCCGAAATTGCGCGCAGAGCGGGAACGACAAAGCCTACGGCTTCCCTCTGGATCGGCCGTTACGAGCAGGGCGGAATCGGCGCGCTGGAAGACCGGAAGCCATCGGGAAGGCCGCCGTCGGTTTCCGGGCAGGTGAGGTCGAGAATCATCGCACTCACAAGATCGGGGCCTCCTGGGCAGACGGGTCTCACGCACTGGTCGAGCCGTGAGATGGCGAAGTACTTGAAGCGGCACGAGAGCATCAGCGTGTCACACAACTTTATCTCTGAATTGTGGCTGGAGAAGGATCTCAGGCCGCACCGGCAAGGAACGTTCAAGATCTCCAGGGATCCGGATTTCGCCGGGAAGGTTGCCGACATTGTCGGGCTGTATCTCGATCCGCCGGCAGGTGCGGTTGTGCTCAGCTTCGACGAGAAGACCCAGGTCCAGGCTCTCTCGCGGACCCAGCCGATGCTCCCGCTCGATTTCGGGAAGACGGAGAAGAGAACGCACGACTATAAGCGTCATGGCACGACGAATCTCTTCGCCGCGCTGAATGTCCTAAACGGCACGGTGAAGGGCCGGTGCTTTGACCGGCGGCGTACCGTGGAGTTCTTGAAGTTCATGACGGCCGTGGTCAAAGAGTATCCGAGGTCGCAGGAAGTTCATGTCATTCTCGACAACCTATCGACCCACAACAATCCGGTCGTCGGTGAATGGCTGGGTAAGCATCCCAGCGTGAGGTTCCACTTCACCCCGAAGGGCAGCTCGTGGATCAACCAGGTCGAGACGTTTTTCGGGATAATCACTCGCCAGGCGATCCGGCGCCTCAGGTCGGTTGCACATCTGATCAAGAAGATCAGCGACTACATCGAGCACTGGAATGAGGATGCCAGGCCATTCGTGTGGACGGCTACAGCAAGCGAGATCTTGGTGATTCTCAATCGCGACTACAAGAAGCTTGTCGCCAACAACATCAAGTAAAGCGATTTCAATTACAAGACACTAGCCCGGTCATCCCCGCGCGCGTGCGAGAGCAGCAGGTCGCGGAGCGACTGCTCCGGTGCCGCTGGCCCGATATCGACGTGCACCCAGCCGTCGGCGACAGCGCACACATAGCTGCGCACGGACTCCCACGGGCGGCCGACGCACCGGCCGGTGCGCAGATCGAACCGCCGGAAATGGCCGGGGCAGGTGATCACTCCGCCGGACACCAGGCCACCCGACAGCGCGACCTCGCGGTGCGGGCACTGGTCGTCCACGGCACGCGGCTGCCCGTCAGCCAGGGCGACGCAGATCGCGCGGCCGTCATGCTCGACCCGGCGGGCGGTCGTCTCGCCCAGCTCCTCGGCTCTGAGCACGCGCACCCAGGTCATGGTCAAGATGGCGGCTCGGCGCGCGCGACGGAATAGGGCTGGCCGCCGATGCCCCACTCGTCCTGGCCTACCTCGTAAATAGCGACCCGCACCTGCTCGACCGGCGTGTCGAGCGAGGAGGCCACGGCCGTCGACACCGCGGCGATCAGCGCGTGCTTCTGCTCGACGGTCCGCCCGCGCACCAGCGTGACCTGGACGAAGGGCATCGATCCTCCTCTGCTAGCTGGCGGGTTACCGGCAGGAAACCTCGATCGTTCCGAGCCGGTCGAACCTGGCCACGATCACGTCGCCCGGCGACACGGGCACGGCCTCGGTCAGGGCACCGGACAGCACGACCTGCCCGGCCAGCAGCCCGCGGCCGCGCGTCGCGAGGGCGCGGACCAGCCAGGCCACCGAGGCCGCCGGATGGCCGAGGACCGCGGCGCCGGCCGCCGTGGCGACAAGCTCGCCGTTCTTCTCCAGCACGACCCCGGTCAGCCGGAGGTCGAGGCCGGCCGGATCGGTGGCCTGACCGCCGAGGACGAAGCCGGCGCCTGATGCGTTGTCGGCGATCACGTCCGGGTGGGTGAAGGAGTAGCCGGCGAACCGTGAGTCGAGCACGTCGATCGCCGGGTACACGGCGGCGGTCGCGGCGAGCACCTGCGAGGCCGTGATGTGCCGGCCTTCGAGATCCTCGCGCAGCAGGAACGCGATCTCCGGCTCGCACCGCGGCTGGATGAACCGCGAGCATCGCAGCGGCTGGCCCACGTCGATCGCCATGTCGCCGGTGAGCCAGCCGTAGAGCGGCTCGTCCACCTTCATCTGCCGCTGCTTCGCGACGCTGGTCAGCCCTAGCTTCGCGCCGACAACGGCCGAACCCCTGGCGACACGGTCGGCGACGACGGCGTCCTGCACCTGGTAGGCCGTCGTCGTATCGAAGGCGCCGGCGGTCGTGGTCAGCGCCTCGATCCCAGCGCCCTTCTCCGCTGCCTCGATCAGGCGGGCAGCGATCTCGGCGGGGTCGCTCATCGGTCTGCTCCCACGGGCTGTGCCGGCGCTGCTTCCTGCTCCGCCTTTCTGGCGGCCAGCTCGAGCGCGACATCGATGATCATGTCCTCCTGGCCGCCGACGGCCTTGCGCCTGCCGAGCTCCAGGATGATCTCGGCCTGCGAGACGCCGTAGCGCTCCGCTGCCCGCTCCGCGTGCAGCATGAACGAGCCGTAGACGCCGGCCAGGCCAAGCGTCAGCGCGGCCCGGTCCACGATCTGCGGCCGCCGCAGCGCTGGCCGGACGATCTCTTCGGCGACATCCATCAGGGCCAGGGCCTCGATGCCGGTATCGATGCCCATTTTCTGGCAGACGGTCACGAGCGTCTCGGTCGGGCAGTTGCCCGCGCCCGCTCCGGCGCCCGCCGTGCAGCCGTCGATATGCGTCGCGCCGGCCTCGAGGGCGGCCAGCGAGATCGCCACGGACAGCGACAGGTTCTCGTGTGCGTGCATGCCCACCCCGATGTGCAGGCCCTGCACCAACGCGGTAATCCGGTCCGTGGCCTGCGGGACGGTCAGCGCGCCCGCCGAGTCCACGCAGTAGACGGTGTCGGCGCCGAAGTCCTGCATCAGCCTTGCCTGCGCGAGCAGTTCTTCCGGCGTGAGCATGTGGCTCATCATCAGGAAGCCGACGGCCTCCATGCCTAGTCGCCTGGCCATTCCGATGTGCTGCTCCGCTATATCGGCCTCGGTACAGTGCGTGGCGACCCTGGCCACGCTGACGCCGACATCGTGGATCGCCTTCAGGTCCTCGGCCGTGCCGATCCCCGGCAGCAGCAGGCAGGCGATCCGCGCCTGCCTCGCCGTCGCGACGGCCGCGGCTATCAGCTTCATCTCGTCGGTGCCGGAGAAGCCGTAGCTGAACGAGGAGCCGCCCAGGCCGTCGCCATGCGAGACCTCGATCACCGGGACGCCGGCGGCATCCAGCCCGGCCACGATGTCGGTCACCTGAGCGAGCGTGTACTGGTGCGCCACGGCATGCGAGCCGTCGCGGAGCGTGGAGTCGGTGAGCCGGAACGGGGCGGTCATGCCGCCGCCAGCCCCGCGAGATGGCCGGCCTTAGCCTCGCCGACCCTGACCGCGGCCGCGGTCATGATGTCCAGGTTGCCGGCGTAGGTCGGCAGGTAGTCGCCGGCCCCCGCCACCTCCAGCAGCACCACCACCCGGTGCGGCACCGCGCCACCGGGAGTGCCGAACGGGCCTTCCTCGATGACAGGGCGGTTCTTCAGCCGGTAACCCGGCACGTAGCGGGCGACATCGGCCACCATCTGCTCGATGCTGGCGAGTACCGCATCGTGGTCACTGCCGTCGGGCAGCGCGCAGAACACCGTGTTGCGCATCAGGATCGGCGGGTCGGCCGGGTTCAGAACGATGATCGCCTTGCCGATCGCCGCGCCGCCGATCTCCTCGAGCGCGCGGGCCGTCGTCCGGGTGAACTCGTCGATATTCTGCCTGGTGCCGGGCCCGGCCGAGCGGGAGGCCACGGTAGACACCATCTCCGCGTATGGCACGGTGGCTGCCCGGCTCACGGCGGCGACGATCGGCACGGTCGCCTGGCCGCCGCAGGTGATCATGTTCACGTTCGGCGCGCCCAGGTGCTCGTCGAGGTTGACCGTCGGGACAACCTTCGGGCCGCGCGCCGCGGGGGTCAGGTCGATCGCCGCGATCCCCAGTTCGGCGAGCACGCCCGCGTTCCGCACGTGCACGTACGCGCTGGTGGCATCGAAGACCAGGTCGATCTCGGCCGCGTGCTCGCGCACCCAGTCGATGCCGGAGTGCGGCGCGTCGATCCCCAGCGCCCCCGCTCTGGCGAGCCCGTCACTGGCCGCGTCGATGCCGATCAGGGCGACCAGGTCGAGCGCCGCCGACCGCCTCAGCTTGATCATCAGGTCCGTGCCGATATTGCCCGATCCGATGATCGCGCACCGCACTGTCATCCGCGCCTCCTCATTGCCGCGTCAGGGTCGCACGTCCGTCACGCGATTCGCATGCCTACCGGGCCCAGCCGGTCGATCTCTGCCCGGTATCGCTGGCCAGGCACGATGTCCACCGCCGCGTGCAGCGCTCCGGTCATCACGAACTGCCCGGCCCGCAGCGACTCGCCGAGGCCCGCCAGCGTCCGCACCAGCCAGGCGGTCGCCTGCAGCGGGCTGCCGAGCGCGGCCGCTCCCGCGCCGGTCGCGATCACGTCGCCGTCCCGGCTGAACACCATCCCGGTCAGGCGCAGGTCGATCCCGGCGAGCGGGACAACCGCGGAGCCGAGCACGACCGCGCCGCTGCTGGCCAGGTCGGCGATGGTGTCAGCCAGCTTGATCCGCCACCCGGCGATCCGGCTGTCCACGATCTCGATCGCGGCGGCCGCGCCCGCCACCGCTCTCGCCACGTCGAGCGCGGTACAGTCCGGGCCGGCCAGGTCGTCGCTGAGCACCAGCGCGATCTCGGCCTCGACCCGCGGGTGGATGAAGGCCGCCGCCGCCACCTCCGCCCCGTCAGGGCGCAGGTGCGAGGCGAGCACCGGGGCGAAGTCGGGGGAATCGACGCCCAGCATGCGCTGCATCGGGCCGCTGGTCAGGCCGAGCTTGTAGCCGACGACCCGGTCGCCGTCGGCCAGCAGTCTGGTCACGAGATCACGCTGGACCCGATACGCGTCGGTCACCGACATGTCCTGGTGGGTGTCGGTGAGCGGTTCGATCGGCACGCCGGAGCGCCTCGCAGCGTAGAGCGCCGCACCAAGCTCGGCGACAGCAGGATCGGACAGCACGGTCAAGAAGGTACCTCCCCCGTACGAACGAATTCTCCCCAGCCCAGCCGCCTGCTGATCAGGGCAGCGGACTCGGTGACCGGGCGGGCAAAGCGCCGCAGGTTGTCGCCGTCGAGCCGCTGCACGGGGCCGACCACCGACAGGGCAGCGACGACCTCCCCGGCCGGGTTCCTGATCGGCGCCGCTACAGAGGCGAATCCCATCTGGGCCTCGTTCACGTTCTCGGCCCAGCCGCGCGCCCTGATCCGGTTGAGCTCCGCCCTGAGCTGGTCCTGGCTGGTGATCGTATAGGGCGTCCTGCGCGCCAGCCGCACGCCGGCCAGGCGACGGTCAAGCTCCTCGGCTGGCAGGAACGCGAGCAGCACCTTCCCCGACCCGGTGGAGTGGGCCGGACCCCGGTGGCCGATCCGGCCGAACATCCGGACGGCACCAGGGCTCTCCCTGCGCTCCACGTAGACGACCTCCAGGCCGTCGAGCACGGACAGGTGCACGGTCTCCCTCGTGAGCGCCCGCAGCTGGTCGAGCGCCGCGGTGGCCGCGGCGTGCAGGCCCGAGGTTGCCTGGGCGCTGGCTCCGAGAATCTGCATGGTGACGCTGAGCCGGTAGGCACCGGTCTCCTCGACCCTCTCGAGCAGGCCTTCCTTCGCCAGCGTGTGCACGATCCGGTGCGCACTGCTCTTGGCTATGCCGAGCCTGCGGGCCAGTTCGCTGACACCCAGCTGCGGCTCGCCCCTGCCGAACTCGCGGAGCAGCCTGGCCGAGTTCGCCACGCTGGTCAGCACCTGGGTTCCGCCGGTCCTGGCTGGCCGGGCGCCCGCCGCAGACTCGGTCATCGGCTCGCTGCCCGGTCGGAGTGCTCTGACCGGCCCGCGTTCGCTGCCCGAGCGGAACGTGCGGCTGCGAGAACCGCCCGGCGCACCGCGGCATCGTCGTCACCGCGCGCGATCACATCAGCGACTGCACGGTCCTCCCCGGCCAGCGCGGCAGCCAGCAGGCGCAGGCTGCGGTGCAGGCCAAGGCGCTCGGCGGTGATGAGCTCGTCGACAAGGTCGGCGCGCCCCGGCAGCATCGCGCGCAGGCTCTCGCCGTCGCGTGCCGCCGCGCCGTGCTCGTTGACCAGGGCCGTTCCCGCGTGCTGGGCGTGGTGCGCGGTCAGCCCGCCGCCAGGCGTCACGCTCAGGTGGTACAGGACGTCACTGATACCCAGGGCCCGGCGTACGGCCACCGGGTCGGCCGCGTCAGCCTCCGCGATCATGCCAAGCTCAGGCAGCACCACGGGATCGTAGAAACGCACCGTCCAGCGCAAGCCGTCGACCTCGTCGGGTTCGGCGACCTCCTGGCCACGCGGAGCCGGGATCCGGTCCGCAGTTGCCATCAGGTGCAGGTGGCGAGCGGCCGCGACGACCACGGTGACCCGCCGGGCGGCGAGCAGCGGCAGCGCGGCGCGGTTGCCAGGCGCGAGCAGACGCGCGGCGCCGATGTAGGCGTGGTGCATCGCACGGACGTAGTCACGCAGCTGGGCGCGGGCGTCCTCGGGGCTCCCGAGCGGGGAATGAGCGACCGCCATGCGACGACGGTAAGACCTGTGTCCCGCATGGAGGTACATCGGTCCTATATGCGGGACGCCGGATTTACCGTCCCAGCAAGCAGCCGATCCGATCGGGTCGCCCCCCGTCCGCCCAGCCCCCACCCGGTCAGCCCAGATCCGGCCAGCAGAGCCAGCGCAGCGAAGGAGCGAGACTGTGGGCGTCCTGCGCCTGTCCCATGTCGACATCACCGTCACCGACCTCGATCTTGCCTGCGCCTATTACACCAAGGTCATCGGCATGGTTGAAGTGGAGCGGACGGCTGATTCGGTCTATCTGAAGTGCTGGGACGAGATAGACCACCATTCGCTGCGGCTGACTTACGCCCCGCGGGTGGGCTTCGACCTGATGTCCTTCAAAGTCGAGCGCGAGGACGATCTCGCCGAGTTCGAGAACGCGGTCTCCCGCTACGGCTTTCCCGTCCAGCGGATCAGCCGCGGCGCCAGCGTCGGCCAGGGCGAGTCCATCCGCTTCGATACCCCGAGCGGTCACCCGATGGAACTCGTCCGCGAGCTGGAGAAGGTGGGCGGCAGCCTGCCCAAGCTGAACCCGAGGCCGTTCGTCTTCGATGCCAGCGGCTCGGGCGGCATCGCGCCGCCGCGGATGGATCACGTCCTGGTGACCGCCGAGGAAGTCGGCGAGTCGACCCGGTTCTACACCAGCGTGCTGGGCTTCCGGATCACCGAGCAACTGCTCGACGGCAATGGCCACCAGATCGGCACCTGGATGGAGCGTTCGCACAGCCCGCATGACCTGGCCGTCGTCGCCGGTCCCAATGGCGGCCTGCACCACTTCGCCTTCTGGCTGGATGACTGGGACCAGGTCCGCTCGGCCGCCGACATCCTGGCCTACAACGGCATCTCCGTCGACGTCGGGCCGACCAGGCACGGCATCACCCGCGGCTCGACCATCTACTTCTTCGACCCGCTCGGCACCCGCAACGAGGTGTTCACGGGCGGTTACCGGCCCGATCCCGATTTCCCGACCATTACCTGGACGGAGGACAACGCAGGCCGGGCGATCTTCTACTACGAAGGTGAACTCAACGACCGCTTCATGAAGGTGCACACCTGATGTCCATTCTGCGGCTCTCCCATGTCGAGATCCGGGTGCCGGATCTCGAGCTCGCCACCGCGTACTACAGCGAGGTGGTGGGCCTGCTGGAGACCGCCCGCGAGGCCGAGCGGGTGTTCATGAAGTGCTGGGACGAGCACCAGCACCATTCCGTGGTGCTGACCTACGCCCCGACGCATGGCCTGAACCATTTCGGTTTCAAGGTCACCGATGCCGCCGACCTCGACAGCTATCAGGCTCGCCTGGAGGCGGCCGGCGTCGCCGTGCGCCGTTACGAGAAAGGCGAGTGGGGTCCTGGTCACGGCCAGGCGATCCGTTTCGCGCTGCCGAGCGGGCACGAGATGGAACTCGTCCACGGCATGGAGCAGGTGGGAAACCTGCTGCCGCGGACCAACCCGCCGCCGCGGCCGATGGGACTGGTCGGGATGGCACCGCCGCGGATCGACCACATCTTCCTGACCGCCGAGGAAGTCGACACGGTGACAGCCTTCCTCCGCGACCTGCTCAACTTCCGGCTGACGGAGCAGGTGGTCGGCGACGACGGCTTCCAGATCGCGACCTGGCTCGAGGTCTCGCACACCTCGCACGACATCGCACTGATCACCGGGCCCAACTCAGGGCTGCACCACTTCGCTTTCTGGGTCGACGACTGGAACGACATCCGCACCGCCGCCGATACCTGCGCCTACCACGGCGTGCACATCGAGACCAACCCGACTCGGCACGGCGTCACCCGCGGTCAGTGCCTGTACTTCTTCGACCCGTGCGGAAACCGCAACGAGGTGTTCACGGGCGGCTACTGGGTCGATCCTGACGCCGAGCCGACCACCTGGACCGAGGCGGAGATGGGCCGGGCGCTGTTCTATTACGACGGCGTGGTTAACCAGCGGTTCCTCACGGTGCACACATGAGCGAAGCGGAACCTGGCGCAGTGCAGGCTGGCCCGAATCAGGCCAGCACGGGCCTGCCGCGCACCGACCGGCCTGACGCGCCCGCGTACCTGACCCGGCACCAGAGCCGGGTCGCCGCTGCCGCCCAGCCCGCCGCCGTCCAGCCCGCCGCCGCGCAGCAGGAGAACGGCGACTCCGGCGTCCCGCTGTACCTGCGCAGCTTCCGTGCTCGCCAGACCGGGCGCAACGGCGCAGGTCCGGTCGGCGGGGTGGTCTGGCAGGGCGAGGAACTGGGCGTCACTCCGGCCTGGGCGGAGGTCACCAGGACCAAGGAGATCATCCCTGAGCGGCGGGAGCAGGGCGCCCAGGTCGTCACCGACATCTACCTCGTCCGGCACGGCGAGACCCAGGGCTACTCCTCGGAGTCCGGCCTGACCCCGCTCGGGTCCTGGCAGTCACACCGGCGCGGCCAGGAGATCGCCCGCCGGGTCATGACCGGGCACCGCGTCGTCATGGCCTGCGCCCCGACCAGCCGGGCCAGGCAGACCGCCGAGCACCTGCGCCGCGGGCTGATAGACAACATGGTGCTCTTCGGCCGGGCCGCCGATGTCGGTGATATCGCTGCGAGGGAAGAGTTCAGGAACTTCTCGGTGGCGACGCCGCAGGGCCCGCGCGACGTGACTGCCGCCTTCCGGCTCTACCACCGCGAGATGGAGCGCTACGAGCGCACCGGCCTGGGGGAGCGCCCGGGCTGGCTGGTGGAGATCGACAGGTTCTGGGGCGTGCAGCAGGGCGGCGGAGACCCGATCACGCACTGGCTGACGATGCCGCTGATGTACTTCGAGCCGCCGGTCTCCTGCGTGCGCCGGTTCTGGTCCGGGGTGCTCCGGCTCCAGCGGGAGACTCCCGGTAACACGATCGTCATCGCCACGCACTCCGGCCCGATCCGCGCCTTCGCCACCTGGGCGATGGGCTATGACCCCGGCGAGCCGTTCAATGCCGAGTTCGTGCGGGTCCGCCTGATCGAGGGCGGCGTGACCGCGCTGGTGCTGTACCGCAACCGGGTGCAGGAGGTGCGGATCCCAGGTTCCGCCGACCTGCGTGCCGGGCCTGATCCCAGGTTCGAGACCGACCCGGATGCCCCCGCCCGGGAGGAGGAGCCGCAGTGAGATACGTGGTCTGGTTCGAGGAGGCGGGCAGCGAGGAAAGGCGCTGCCTCGGCGGGAAGAGCGTCAGCCTCGGCGACATGATCAGAGCCGGGCTGCCAGTTCCACCGGGATTCTCCGTGACGACACACACATTCCGGGCGGCACGGGATGCCTCCGGCGTCATGCCAGCCATCCGTGAGCGGCTGACCGGCCTGGACGTGAGCGATCCGGCCAACGTGTCAGCCAGGGCCGCGGCGGTGCGCGAGCTGATCACGGCATGGCCGATCCCCGAGCCGGTCGCGGCGGAGATCCGGGCCAGCTACCAGCGGCTGTGCGAGCAGACGACGACCGCCGACGTTCCCGTCGCCGTGCGCTCGTCGGCGACCTGCGAGGACTCGCCGGACGCCTCGTTCGCCGGCGAGCACGACACCTACCTGTGGGTGCGCGGCGCCGACGACGTCGTGGATCATGTCCGCCGCTGCTGGGCGAGCCTGTTCACCGACCGTGCCGTCCATTACCGGGTGCAGATGGGATACCAGCACCTCGACATCAGCATGTGCGTGGCCGTGCAGAAGATGGTGCGGCCCCGGTCAGCCGGCGTCGCCTTCACGCTGAATCCGCACGACGGCGACCGTTCCACCGTCGCGATCGACAGCGCGTGGGGCTTCGGCGAGGCGGTGGTCTCGGGCGAGGTGACCCCGGACAATTTCCTGGTCGACAAGGTGCTCGGCTCGATCTCCCGGCGCACTGTGTCCGCAAAGACGCATGCCTACCGGCTGAGCGACGACGGCCAGGTCCGGCTGATCGAACTGCCGCCGGAGGAAGCCGCCGCGCCGAGCCTGTCCGACCCGGAGATCGCCGCGATCGCGAAGTACGCCCGTGCAGCGGAGAAGCACTACGGCTGCCCGCAGGACGTGGAGTGGGCGGTCGACGCCGACCTGCCCGACGGCACCAACATCGTCCTGCTTCAGGCCCGTCCCGAGACGGTCTGGAGCAAGAAGAGGGTCGTGGTCTCCACCGGGGCCGATCCGGTGTCCAGCATCGTCGCCACGCTAATCAACCCCCTGTACGCGCGCAAGCCCTGAGTGAGAAGAGGAAAGCCATGCCCGACCGGTTCCCGAGCCCGTTTGAGATCCAGACCCCGCCAGGCGCGGACGGCTGGGAGAAGCTGTACCTGTACTCCTCGCTGTTCAGCGAGGACCGCCGCGAGTACGAGGACGCGGGCTTCTGGTTCGCCGATGGCGTGCACTGGCCGGAGGTGCTCACGCCGTGGGACGCGACGTTCTACGAGTTCGCACTCGCGTCGCTGTCCCAGTACAACACCAGGCACTACCTGATCCCGCCGGCCCTCGGCGTGGACTTCCGCATTCTCAACGGCTACGCGTACCTGTCGCCGGTGGGCGTCGCGAATCCGGCCGAGGTCGAGGCCAGGGTCCCGCAGTTCCTCGAGCGGGCCGGGTACTACTTCGGCAACTGGGACCGGCTCTACGACGACTGGCTGGTCAAGATCCGCGCCCTGGTCAAGGAGATCAGCGACGTCGCCGTCGAGCCGCTGCCTGAGAAGGAGCCGATCGAGGTCATCACGGAGGGCCGCGGCATGGGCAGCGGCCTGACGCTGCAGGAGAACTACCACCGGCTGTGCGACCTCGCGCTCCGGCTCTGGCAGCACCACTTCGAGTTCCTCAACCTGGGGTACGCCGCTTACCTCGACTTCTTCGGCTTCTGCAAGCAGGCGTTCCCCTCCATTCCCGACCTCGGCATCGCCAAGATGGTGGCCGGCGTCGAGGTCGACCTGTTCCGGCCTGACGACGAGCTCAAGAAGCTGGCCAGGCTGGCCGTGGACACGGGCGTGGACGGCACGTTCGACTCCGGCAGCCCGGACGACATCCGCGCCGCACTCCGCGGATCGGACGCCGGGATCGCCTGGCTCGCGCAGTGGGACGAGGCGTGCGAACCCTGGTTCAACTTCTCCAGCGGCTCGGGTTTTTACCACACCGACCGGATCTGGATCGAGCACGTGGAGATCCCGTTCGGGTTCATCCGGGACTACATCGGCAGGCTGAAGGAGGGCACCGACCTGTCCCGCCCGGTCGCCGCCATCCACGCCGAGCGGGACCGGATCGTCGCCGAGTACCGCGAGCTGCTCTCCTCCGACGAGGACCGGGAGGCGTTCGACGGCAAGCTCGGCCTGTCCCGGACCGTCTTCCCGTATGTCGAGAACCACAACTTCTACGTCGAGCACTGGGCGCACTCGGTGCTGTGGCGCAAGATGCGGGCCTTCGGCGAGATCTTCGTCAAGGCCGGCTTCTTCGCCGAGGCCGACGACGTCTTCCTGCTCAAGCGGGACGAGGTGCCCGAGGCGCTGTGGGACATGTACGCGGCGTGGGCGGTGGGCACCGAGCCGCGCGGCGGCACGTACTGGCAGCCCGAGGTGGCCAGGCGCAAGCGGATCCTCGGCGCGCTGCGCGAGTGGAGCGCCCCGCCGGCGCTCGGCGTCCCGCCCGAGGTGGTGACCGAGCCGTTCACCGTCATGCTGTGGGGAATCACCTCGGACAGCGTGGCCGGCTGGCTGCGCGCCTCGGAGGAGGGCCCGAGCGGCGCGGTGTCCGGCTTCGGCGCCTCGCCGGGAATGGCCGAGGGCCGGGCCCGGGTCATCTACTCCGCCGACCAGATCGGCGAGGTACAGCAAGGCGAGGTGCTCATCGCGCCGCTGACCGCCCCGAGCTGGGCGCCGATCTTCGGCAAGATCGTCGCGACCGTCACGGACGTCGGCGGCATGATGAGCCACGCCGCCATTGTCTGCCGTGAGTACGGCCTGCCCGCCGTGACCGGCACCGCGTTCGGCACCGCGAGGATCAAGACCGGCCAGCGAGTCCGGGTGGACGGGAACGCGGGCACCGTCACCGTTCTCGACTGACCCCAGGCCCCGGACGGCCGCTCCTCGCCTGGGCGGCCGTCCGGCCCCCGCGAGCGACCGCGAGCTACCGCACAGGAGGGATGCAGGAGATGCTCACCGTCGAACAGAACGAGGAACTGACCAGCGTCGGACCGGGCACCAGGATGGGCGCGCTGCTGCGCCGCTACTGGTATCCCATCGCGTTCGAGCAGGATTTCGATGACCGGCCGAGCAAGACGGTCCGCCTGCTCGGCGAGGACTGGACCTTGTACAAGACGCCGTCAGGCCGGTACGGCATCATCGCCGAGCACTGCCCGCACCGGCGTGCCTCGCTGACCTACGGGGTCGTGCACGAGGACGGCATCCGCTGCGGGTACCACGGCTGGCGGTTCGGGTTCGACGGCCAGTGCCTGGAGCAGCCGGCCGAGAGCGACAGCTCCAACTTCCGTGACCGGGTCCGTGCCCGGGCCGGCCAGGCCCAGCCGCTCGGCGGGATGGTGTGGGTCTATGTCGGCCCCGACCCGGTGCCCGAGCTGCCCAGGTTCGACGTCTACGTGCTCGACGGCATCCGCGACATCGGCTACACGACGCTGCCCTGCAACTGGCTGCAGATCATGGAGAACTCGGTCGACCCGCACCACGTCGAATGGCTGCACGGGTATTACTTCGAGTTCCTCGGCACGATCAGCGGCTTCGAGGCGCCGAAGTCATTCCAGAAGAAGCACGTCAAGGTCGCCTTCGACGAATTCGAGTTCGGCATCATCAAGCGCCGCATGCTCGAGGGCCACAGTGACCAGGACGACGACTGGAAGATCGGCCATCCGCTCGTCTTCCCGTGCGGCATGCGGGTCGGCGGCCAGTGGATGGACCAGATGCAGATCAGGGTGCCGATCGACGACACCCGCACCTGGAAGCTCTTCTACACGCTGCATCACCCCGAGGGCGGCACCTGGGCCCGCCAGGACCGCCCGGTGGTGTACGAGTTCCCCTGGCGGCGCGAGGACGGCAGCCTGATCACCGACTACGTCGAGGGCCAGGACATCATGGCCTGGGTCTCCCAGGGCACGATCGTGGACCGCTCCACCGAGCATCTCGGCCGCAGCGACGCCGGCGTGGCGATGCTGCGCAAGATGTTCAAGGAGAACATGCAGATCGCCGAGGACGGCGGCGATCCGGTCGGCACCGTGAGGACGCCGCACGAGATCATCGAACTGCCGTGCGAGAAGGACAAGTTCGGCGCCGGAACGGCCTTCACCGATCAGTGGATTAACGGCGGGTCGATGCGGTACGCGCCGATCAGGGAGGAACTGCTGGCGCTGCACAGGGACGCCGCCGCGGCCAGGGAGAAGGCTGGCACGGGTGGCTGAGTCCCGGCTGCCCGCCGATCCGCACCGGCTGCCACCGCCAGGGGAGTGGTTCGCGCCCGACGCCGCCCGCCATCTGCTGGACCGGCCCAGGTTCTGCCCGATGTGCGCTGCGCCGCTCGACAAGGGACTCGTCTCCGAGTCGTGGGCCGCCGACCAGCGGATCTTCTTCACCTGGTGCGCGGCCTGCTCGTGGATGGGCGACGTGGTCCGCTACGAGAGGGTCGCCATCGACGAGCCAGAGCATGGATGAGAACGCATAGCGCGCTGGTACTCGA
>Ga0307373_10009372_pt1 | contig 14654 bp, 13 predicted proteins | sample OX2MG_FD_202534 | JGI IMG/M metagenome (GOLD analysis project Ga0307373, IMG submission 202534) | Soil microbial communities from Risofladan, Vaasa, Finland - OX-2 | ecosystem: Environmental > Terrestrial > Soil > Coastal area > Acid sulfate soil | place: Finland: Risofladan, Vaasa | collected... | reverse complement strand
CGGCCGCCGCTGGCTGCGATCCGTCTACGTCGGTCCCGACAGCCGGTCGATCGTCGTCCCGTTCACGGACCTGCGGCCGGTCGACCCGGCGTCGACGCCCAGTCCGGACCTCGACCACGTGCGGTCCGTCATCTTCGCGGTGGATCTGACGAACGCCCACCCGGGCGCCTCGGGCACGATTTGGCTGAGCGACCTGCGGCTGGAGCGCTGACGCGCCTGGGGTGCCGGTTCAGGTCCGGACGGTGAGCAGCAGGTACGCGGCGCCGGCGCCGAACAGCAGGTTCGGCGCCCAGGCCGCCAGCAGGGGAGTCAGGACGCCGCTGCTGCCGACGGCGATGAAGAAGCTCAGCATGATCCAGTAGGTCACCGCCAGCACGATCCCGATCCCGATGCCGTACATCGCGCCCCGCCGGCCGGTCGAGACCGCGAACGGGACGGCGAGCAGCGTCATGATCACGGCCACGAACGGGAACGCGATCTTCTTCTGGAGCGCGACGACGTACGGCACCACGTAGAAGCCGGCGGCCCGCAGCTGGCCGATGTACCGCTTCAGCTGCGAATACGTCATCTGCTCGGCGTCCGGCGGCGCCGTCTTGAAATAGCCGGCCGGCTCCAGATCGAGCCGCCGCTCGCTGAACCGCGTCCAGGCCCCGACATGCGGGTCGCCCCTCCGGCCCGGCGCGGCCGCGCCGAACCGCCGGACCCAGCCGTCCCGTGCGTCCCACATCATCTCGAGGCCGCCGCCCGCCGTCCGGACCGGCACCGACGCGACCCGGCTCGCGAACGTCATCCCGGTCAGCCGCCACGCCTGCGGGTCGACCTGGTAGATCGTCAGGTGATCGAACTCGTCGCGGCGCGGATCGAACAGCCCGTAGTGGTAGATGGCCCCGTGGCGGCCGACGACCCAGTGCCGGTTCATGACGTCCAGCGTCCGCGGCGGATACCCCTTCATGATGCCGTGCAGCGTGTCGGCGCGCCGGTTGGAGGCCGCCAGCACGTGCTCCTCGAGCGTGAACAGGGTGCCGCTCGCCAGGGCGCCGAACAGCACGAGCGGCAGCGCCACCCGGTACAGGCTGATGCCGCACGCCTTCATGACCGCCAGCTCGCTGTTCTTCGTCAGCAGCCCGACCGTCACCAGCGTGGCCACGAGCGTCGTGATCGGAATCACGTAATACACGAACTGCGGCGTCGCGTAATAGAAATACTGCAGCAGCATCGCCATCGTCGCCTGCCCCTTGAACAGCTTGTCGGACAGGTCGATGAAGGTCGAGATGTAGAAGATGCCGAGCAGCCCCAGGAAGCCGAGCGCGAACACCCGCAGGTACTGCTTCGCCACGTAGAGGTCGAGCAGGTGCGGCCGGGGAAACGAGAACGACGGGATTTTGACGACCAGCACGACCCGGCCGCCGCGTGCGGTCCGATCCGCAGGGGAGGCGGCCGCCGTCCCGTCCGCCGGCTGGCGCCGGCGCAGCGGCAGCGCGATGCGCAACGGCTGGTCGGCCGACCGGGCCCGCCAGAGGATCGCCACGACCCCGAAGGCCCCCAGGACGATGTTCGGCAGCCAGGGGGCCAGGCCGGGCGACATCTGGCCGCCGGTGGCCATCGCCTGGCCCATCCACATGATCACGTAGTACACGAAGATCACCGCCACGCCGACCACGAAGCTCGACAGTTTCCCGTCCCGCCGGCTCGACGCCCCCAGCGCCAAACCGATCAGGGCGAAGACCAGGCACGCCACCGGGATCGAGAACTTCTTCTGGATCTCCATCTCGGGATCCTTCGAGGAGAGCCCGAGCTTGTTGGACTGCTGGATCTGCTGGTGCAGCTGCTGGATGGTCATCTCGCGCTCGCCCCGCATCAGGGTCGACCGCGGAAACACCGCCTGCGGATCCAGCGTCAGCACGAACTGCTTGAACGCCATCGACTGGTAGCTGTCCGGCTTATCGGCGACGGTCGTGTGCCGGGTCCCGTCATCCAGCACCATCGCCACCTTCCGGTGCACCCGGTCGAGCGCCAGCCGGCCGGTCTTCGCGAAGTAGACGACCGTCCGGTCCGGCTGCTGGGTGTCCGCCAGGAAGACCCCGTGCCAGCGGCCGTCGGCCGTCACGTCCTGGACGTACAGCACCTGCTGCGGGAAGTCGTCGAAGAACACCCGCGGCTTGACGTCGGAGGCGGCCCGCGACGCGATGATGCCGTAGGTGATCTCCCGGAAGGCCTGGTTGGCGTTCGGCAGCGCCACGATGATGACGTAGGAGGTCGCCGCCCAGCAGGCCAGCGCCAGGATCGCCACCGGCCGCAGCAGCCGGTACAGGCTGACCCCGCAGGCCTGCAGCGCCACGAACTCCCGGTCGGCCGACAGCCGCCCGAAGCCGATCAGCAGGCCGACCAGGAGCGCCATCGGGATGGTCAGCGCCAGGGCCTGCGGCAGCAGGGTGGCCAGCACGCGCAGGATGATGGGCCAGGCCACCCCTTTGGCGATGAGCTTCTCGGCCTGGTCGGCGAGCGGCGGGATCTCGAGTACGAACGTGAGCACCAGCAGGCTGATCAGCAGCGGCGGGATGATCTCCCGGACGATGTAGCGGTCGACGGTGCGGAACATGCGGCTGTCTGGCTGGCACGCCGGGCCGGGTGGTGACGGCCGATTCGGTGCTGCGGCCCGATTGTACCGCGGCCGCGCGCATGACACGAAGCGAAGATCCGAACGGAATCGAAAGGGCTGGCGGCTGCGGGGCGACCGGCACGGAAGCCTAGGGCATGTCCCTGCGCCAGGCATCCGCAAAGCATGCACAGGGGGCTTTTCCGATGGATTTCCTTTGAGTCCGATAATATATGTTATGTTAACTAACAACTCCTGTGGCCCGCACATCCCACAGCGAAACATGCCGCGGCGACCGGTCGCGCCCACTCCGACTCCCCCGGCCCCTCGTGCTACGATCGTTCGCGTCATGCCCCTGCCTGAGAACGCCGTCACCCCGGATTCGACACCTCCTTCGGCACCGCACGCCTCGGGCGACTCACGCGTGGCGCGCTGGCTGCCACGCTACGCGTGGGGCGTGCTGGCCTACAACGTCGCCGTCATCCTCTGGGGCGCCGTCGTCCGCGCCAGCGGCTCCGGCAACGGCTGCGGCGATCACTGGCCGCTGTGCGAGGGCCAGGTCATTCCGCACGCGGCGCAGATCGCGACGGTCATCGAGTTCGCCCATCGGCTGACCAGCGGCGTCGCCGTGGTGCTGGTGGTCGGCCTGCTGGCATTCAGCCTGCGGTGCGTCGCGGCCGGCCACCCGGCCCGCCGCTATGCCGCGGCGGCACTCGGGTTCACGCTCGTCGAGGGGCTGATCGGGGCGGCGCTCGTCCTGCTCGGCGACACCGGCACGAACGCGTCGATGGGCCGGGTCGCCATCCTGTCGGTCCACCTGGTGAACACGTTCCTGCTGCTGGCCGCGCTGGCGCTGGCGGCGCGCGCCTTCGGGGCGGCCGGACGGGCGCCCGGGGAGGAACCGCGGCCCGGGGGCGGCCTGTCGGCGCTGTATGGCGCCGGACTGCTGGGAACGCTCGCCGTGGCGGTGACCGGCACGATTGCGGCGCTCAGCGACACGCTGTTCCACGTCACGTCGCTGGCGACCGGCCTGCAGCTCGATTTCGCGGCGACGTCCAGCCCGATGCTGCGGCTCCGGATCGTCCATCCCGTGCTGGCCGTGACGGTCGCCGGCCTGCTGCTGGCGCTGGCCGGGCGCACCCGGGCGTCGGCGGCCGCCCCGCCGCGCGCCCGGCGGCTCGCCGCCCGTCTTGCGGCGCTCGTCGTCCTGCAGCTGGGCATCGGGGCCTCGGACGTGGCGCTGCTCGCGCCGTTGTGGATCCAGGTGCTGCACCTGCTGACGGCCGACCTGATCTGGATTGTGCTCGTGCTGCTGTCGGCGGAGATGTGGCCCGTGCCGGCCACCGGTCGGGCGCCGCGGTCGCGGCCGGCGGCTGCGACCGGCGCCGGCGTGACCGCCGGCTGATCGGCCGGCCGGCGGCCGCGGGTCAGCCCTTCCGCAGGTCCTTCAGGATGGCTTCGAGCGCGGAAATAATCTCGTCCCGGTTCACGCGCCCCTTCGAGAACTGCATGCGGAGGTTGAAGGCCTTCGAGGGCGGGCGGAACTTAAAGACGAACGCCTTCGGCCGGCCCGGCCTGGGCTTGGCCGTCTCGGCGCGGACCTGCTGGCGCGTGGCCCCGCCCTGGCTCGCGATCTTCTCCACGAGCGCCATCATTTTTCCGACATCCGCCTGACGAACTATCTGCAGCAGCAGTGACTTAGAGGAAATGTCGGCCAGCCGACAAAGCTGGCGGACGTCCTCGGGCATGACGGCAATCGACAGCGACTCGGTGATCGACGTCCGGGACTTCCCCAGCCGCCGCGCGAGGTCTTCGTGGGTGTAGCCGCACCGGTCGGCGAGCGCATGGAGCGCCTCCGCCTCCTCGAACGGCGTGAGGTCCTTCCGCTGGAGGTTCTCGACGAGCGCGAGCTCGATGACCTCCGTGTCGTCCACCTCCCGGACGATGACCGGCACCTCCTGGATGCCGGCCTGGACGGCCGCCTGATAGCGGCGCTCGCCGGCGATGATCTGGTACCGGTCGCCGCGCTGCCGCACGACGAGCGGCTCGATGATCCCCTTCTCGCCGATCGAGGCGATCAGCTCGGAGAGGTCGCCCATCAGCTGCCGCGGCTGGCCCGGGTTCGGATCGACCCGGTCGATCGGCACGAGGCGGCCGATCGGCGCCCCCGCCGAGGCGGCCAGGGCGTCCACGTAGTGCTCGTCGTGGCGCATCTGAATACTGGACGGCAAGCCGCGCCTAGGCACGATCGATGACCTCCTCGCACAGGCTGTAATATTCCGTGGCGCCCGACGAGTCGGGCGCGAACGTGAAGATCGATTCCTTGTACGCCGGGCTCTCCTCGAGCCGGACGCTCTTGGTGATGACGGTCTTGAAGACCTTCCCGCCGAACACCTTCTGGATCTGGGCCCGGATGTCCCGCGCGAGCGACGTCCGCCGGTCGTGCATGGTAATGACGACCCCGAGAATCTGCAGCGCCGGATTCGGCCGCGCCCGCACCTTCTCGATCGTCTCGAGCAGGTCGTCGGTCCCCTCCAGCGCGAAATAGGACGACTGAATCGGGATGAGCAGGTGGGTCGACGCCACCAGGGCGTTGACGGTCAGCAGGCCGAGGGTCGGCGGACAGTCGATGATGATGGCCGCGTACTGGTCCCGGATCGCCTCCAGGCGATCCTTCAGCCGGAAATGCGCATCCATCTCCCCCACCAGCTTGGCCTCGAGCTTGGCGAGCGCAATCCGCGACGGCGCCACCCACAGGTTCGGCAGCGACGAGGGCTGGATCACGTCGGCCAGCGTGCAGTGGTCCTCCGCGATCGCGTCGTACACGCTCCGCGTCACCTGCTGCATGTCGAGAAACGACATGGTGCTGTTGGCCTGCGGATCGAGGTCGATCAGAAGCGTCGGCTTGCCGCGCAGGGCCAGCGCGGCCGCCAGATTGACGGCGGTCGTGGTCTTGCCGACGCCGCCTTTCTGATTCGCAATGGCGACGATCATGAGGGGTGACTGTTCCTGCCGGAGTGAAGGGTCCGAGCCATTCTAGGGAGGCCCGGACGGCCTGTCAAGGATGGGGCGCCCGCCGGGCGGGCCGGTCACATCTTGTACTTGCCGAGGTCGTCGGAATCGAGACTCTCGAGCCACTGCTGGAGCCGGTCCGCATCCGCCTTCTCCGACGAGAAGTCGACCGTCTTGGCGTTGTCGATCACCGCGTCCTCGACGAAGATCGGCGCCCGCGCCCGCAGCGCCAGCGCAATCGCGTCGCTCGGCCGCGCGTCGACCGCCATCGTCGCCCCGCCCGACACCAGGTAGATCAGCGCGTAGAACGTGTTGTCCTTCAGGTCGGAGACCACCACCTTCTCCACGCTCGCCTGCAGATCCTGGATGACGTTCCGCAGCAGGTCGTGCGTCATCGGCCGGGGGGTCGAGACGTTCTCGATCTGCAGCGCGATGGCGTTCGCTTCGAACACCCCCACCCAGATCGGCAGCACCCGCTGGCCGTCCCGGTCCCGCAGGATGATGATCGGCATGTTGGTGATCGGGTCCACCATCAGCCCCTTGATTGTCATCTCGATCTGCATGATGCCCTACAAGCTAGGCGCCGCCCCGGCCCCTGTCAAGCCGGACCGCCCGCCGCCAGCTCGCCGGCAAGGCTGTTCGGCCCCGCCCGGCAGATGCGCACCGGCAGCGTCCGGCCGATCCAGGCCGCCGATCCCCGGAAATTCACCACCGTGTTCCCCGTGGTCCGCCCCGACAGATCCTCCGGCCGGCGCCGGCTGACCGCGTCCACCAGGACGTCGACCACCCGGCCGACGGCGCGGGCGTGCAGCCCGCTCTGAATCTCCCGCTGCAGCCCCTGCAGCGCCACGATCCGCCGCGTCTTCTCCACCTCCGGCACGTCGTCCGGCATCCGCTTGAGCGCCAGCGTCCTCGGCCGCGGCGAATACTTGAACGAGAACATGCTGTGGTAGCCGACCGCCTGCGTGAGCGACAGCGTCTCCTCGAACTCGGCCGCCGTCTCCCCCGGGAACCCGACGATCATATCGGTCGACAGCGCGATGTCCGGCACCGCCTCCCGGATCCGCGCGACCAGGTCGAGGTAGCTCTCACGCGTGTACCGGCGGCGCATCGCCTGCAGCACCCGCGTCGAGCCCGACTGCACCGGCAGATGCAGGTGCCGGCAGACCTTCGGCAGGTCCCGGACCGCGGCAATCAGCCTCGGCGTGACGTGCCGCGGATGCGGACTCGCGAACCGGATCCGCTCGAGCCCGGGCGCCTCGTGAACCGCCTCCAGCAGGCCGGCGAAATCGCACGCCGGGTCGTCCGGCGCCTGGTAGTGGTTCACGATCTGCCCCAGCAGCTGCACCTCGCGCCGCCCCGACGCCGCCGCCTCCCGCACCTCCGCCACGATCTCCGCCTTCGGCCGCATCCGTTCCGGCCCGCGCGTGTACGGGACGACGCAGAACGCGCAGGCGTCGTTGCACCCTTCGATGATCGTGACGTACGCCTTCACGGGATCCTGCCGCCGCGCCACCCCCAGCGGAAACGAGACCTCCTCGTACGCCTGCAGATCGACGAGCGGCCCGCGCGCGCGCGCCGCCTCCTGCACCAGCCACGGCAGCCGGCGGACCGCCTGCGTCCCGACCACCACGTCCGCCTCCGGCGACCGCCGCAGAATCGCCGCCCCTTCCTGCTGCGCCACGCACCCGGCCACCGCCACGACCGGATCGCGGCCGGTCGCCAGCCGCAGCTCCCGCAGCTCGCCCAGGCGCGTGTACAACTTGTCTTCGGCGTGCTCGCGGACGCTGCACGTGTTGATCACGATCACGTCGGCGTCCGCTTCATCGTCCGTCGCCTCGTAGCCCGCCTGCTCGAGCAGCCCCGCCATCCGCTCGGAGTCGTGCACGTTCATCTGGCAGCCGAACGTTTCGATCAGGTACTTCTGCGCCATCCTTCTCCGCCTCTCGATTCCCGTGCTGCGGTCCCGGCTCAGCGCGACGACCGGCGGGCTTTCGCTTTCGCCGTTTCGCTTTCGCCTTTCGGTTTATCTTCGCTTTCGCCGCTGCGCGCCTCGAGCATTTCCCTCGCCGTCGCGCGCACCTGCGGGGAGACGGCGGCGCCGCCGAGCATGCGCGCCAGCTCCTCGACCCGCGCCTCCCGGGCGAGCCGTCCAACCCGTGTCACGGTCCGCCCGCCGCTGACGTCCTTCTGGATACTGAAGTGTGTCGCCGCCCGGGCCGCGACCTGCGGGAGGTGGGTGATGCAGAGCACCTGGAACGTCCGGCCGAGCGCCTGGAGCTTTTCCCCGACGACGTCCGCGACCCGGCCGCCGATGCCGGCGTCGACCTCATCGAAGACCAGGGTGGTCCCGGGGGCGCCGGCGGCGACGAGCGTCTTGATGGCGAGCATGATCCGGGACAGTTCCCCTCCCGAGACGATCCGCGCCAGCGGCCGGAGCTCCTCTCCCGGGTTGGGAGAGATGAAGAATTCCGCCTCGTCCAGGCCGGCCCTTCCCCACCGCTCCTCGGGCAGGGGGTCGGCCTGGAACCGGACCTCGACACGGGTCCGCTCCATCGCCAGCCCCGCCAGCTCCGCTTCGAGGCGCCGGGCGAACGCCGGCGCCGCCGCGCGCCGGGCCTGCGAGAGCGCCGTGGCGTCGCGCAGGTACCGGGCGCGCGCCGCATCGCAGGCGCGCGTGAGTTCCGCCAGCTGCTCGCCGGCCGCCTCCAGGGAGGCCAGCTCCGCCCGGGCGGTCTCGCCCCGCGCGATGACGCCGGCCAGCGTCGGGCCGTACTTCCGCTTGAGCCGCTCGAGCGCCGCCAGCCGTTCCTCGGTCTCCTGGAGCCGGGCGGGCGACGCCTCGAGGCCTTCGGCATAGTCCCGCAGGAAGAAGGCCAGGTCCTCGAGCTGCGCTTTGATGCCGTCGCGCGGCTCCAGGTACGGCTGGAACCGCGGATCGACCGCCGCCAGGTCGGTGACGCGCCGCCAGACGCCGCCGAGACCGGCCAGCAGCGACTCGTCCCGTTCGTACAGGGCGCTGTACGCCTCGCCGCACAACCGCTCCAGGCGCTCGGCGCTGGCGAGCACCTGCCGGGTCGCCTGCAGCGCCTCGTCTTCACCGGGCCGGGGCGCCACCCGCTCGATCTCCCCGGCCTGGAACGCCAGCAGATCGCGCCGGGCCTCCCGCTCCGCCTGCTCGCGGCGGACGCGCGCCAGATCGTCGCGGGCGGCCGACAGATCGAGATACGCCGCCTCCACCGTCCCGCGGGCCGGGTCCAGCTTCGCGTATCCGTCGAGGACGGCGAGGTGACTCTCGGGGTCGAGCAGGGTCTGATGTTCGTGCTGGCCGTGCAGCTCGACGAACCGGCCGGACAGCTCGCGCAGCGTCGAGGCCGTGACGAGGAGGCCGTCGAGGAACGCCCGGCTGCGTCCCTGCGCCGTCACTTCGCGGCGGACGATCACCTCTGCGCGGTCGGGCTGTTCGAACACCGCCTGCACGGTGGCGCTGTCCTCCCCGGTGCGGACGAGATCGCCCGACGCACGGCCTCCCAGGATGAGCCCGACCGCCTCGACGAGGATCGATTTTCCTGCGCCGGTTTCGCCGGTGAGGACGTTCAACCCCGGCTGGAACTCGACCTCGAGCTGATCGATGACCGCCAGGTGTTCAATGGAGAGGAAGCGCAACATGCGAGGGAACTCCAATCATACCATACGTTTGACAGCCCTCACGGGGCGTGCTACGCTACGCGAATCGCGCTGTCCCAGCGGCGCACAAACTGAGTTGCGGAGGCCTGTTTGCGCACGCTTGGCGGCTCCCTTCTGCTCGCCCTGCAGGTGCAGGGGGGCGGATCTGACAGCGGTCTGGGATTCAGCGTCGTCAATCTCGTCGCTCGCTCCAGCCCGGTCAGCAAAATCGTCCTTCTGATCCTCGGAGTGTTCTCGATCGTCTCCTGGGGCATCATTCTCTACAAAATCTGGGCGTTCCGGCGCGCCGATCGCCAGACCCGCAGTTTCCTGGACGTGTTCCGGCGGAGCAACAAGTTTTCGGAAGTGCAGGCGGTCTGCCGGACGCTCCAGGAGAGCCCGCTCGTCGGCGTCTTTCAGGCCGGCTACGCCGAGATCACCGCCCAGCTCCGGCACGGCGCCCCGGCCGGCGAACAGGCGGGGGCGGCCGGCCAGCCATCGGGCGCCTCTCCGCGTCCAACCTTGAAGAGCCTGCCGGCGCTCGATCGCGCCCTGCTGCGCGCCGCGTCGGTCGAGATGAACAAGCTGGAAGAGCATGTCTCCTTCCTCGCCACGACCGCGAGCATCTCGCCGTTCATCGGGCTGTTCGGCACGGTCTGGGGCATCATGAGCGCGTTCGAGGGAATCGGCCAGACCGGATCGACCAACCTGGGCATCGTGGCGCCCGGCATCTCGGAAGCGCTGATTGCCACGGCTGCGGGGCTGTTCGCCGCCATCCCGGCCGTGTACTTCTACAACCACCTGACGAACCGGACGAAACTGTTCGCCTCGCAGATGGACGACTTCTCGCTCGAGTTTCTGAACATCGCGGAGCGGAACTTCACGTAGTCACCGGGCCACGGCCGTTGCCGTCCCGCCCGGTGCCATCCGGACGCGTGATCGATCATGCCCAAGGTTCAGCCCGCCGCGGCGCCCAGCGGAAACGGCCGCACCCGCACGCGGCGCGTCGCGTCGTCGCTCGCCGAAATCAACGTCGTGCCGCTGGTCGACGTGATGCTGGTGCTGCTCATCATCTTCATGGTGACCGCCCCGATGATCCAGCATGGCATCGACGTCAAGCTGCCGATCAGCCGGCGGTCGGCGCCGATGACGAGCGCGCGCATCTTCGTGACGGTGCCGGTCACCTTCCGGCGGGACCGGATGGTCTATCTCAACGACAAGCGGATCCCGCTGGACGTGCTGCAGGAGCGGGTCCGGCAGGCGCTGCTCGGCAAGAGCGAGAAGCAGGTGTTCCTGCGGGGCGACGGCCGGGTCGAGCTGCAGGATCTGTACACGGTCATGGATCAGCTGAAGGCCGCCGGCGTCCAGAACGTCGGCATCGTCTCGAAGCTGCCGGGCGAGCGGTAGAGCGGCCATGGATGCGGTAACGAACGTCCTGCAGGACCGGATGCACGAGCCGGACGGCCTCCGGCGGATGCTCACCATCTCGCTGGCGGCGCACGCGGTGGTCTTCGCGGCGATCGCGCTCGTGCCGGCCGCCTGGATGGGCTATACGGACCGATCGCCGAAGGTGATCATGAACATCACGCTCGGCGGCAGCGCGCCGGGGCCGTACACCGGGGGGATGACGACGCTCGGCGGCCGTCCGGTGCAGGCGGTCGAGCCGCTGCCCAAGCCGCCCCGGCCGACGGCAATCCGGCCGCCGGCCGAGAAGACGCCGGCGATGGTCCTGCCGGAGCGGAAGGTGCTGGTGAAGCCGCGTCCGCGCCCGGACGTCAAGGAGGCGACCGAGCCGAGCTGGAACCGGAAGCCGATCACCGGGCCCAAGATCGAGGCCGGCAGCAGCGTCGCGCAGACGGGCGCCACCGGGCAGAGCTTCGGGCTGTCGACCGGCGGCGGCGGCACCGGCGGCTACCTCGACGTCGAGAACTTCTGCTGCCCGGACTACGTGGCGACCATGATCCAGCTGATTCGCGCCAACTGGAACGGCCACCAGGAGGTGCCGGGCGAGACGATGATCAGGTTCACGATCCAGCGGAACGGCCGGCTGGGCGGCGTGCAGATCGAGAAATCGAGCGGATATGCCGCGCTCGACCTGACCGCCGAGCGCGCAGTGATCATGACCCAGCAGCTGCCGCCGCTGCCGGCGCAGTTTCCCAACCCGACCCTGACGGTCCACCTCAATTTCCAGTACCAGCAGTGATGACCAAGAAGGCTCTCTTCCTGACGCTCGCCCCCCTGCTCGCCTTCGCCCTGTCGGGCGGGGCTCAGCCGCCGCCGGCCGCGCCGGCCCAACCGGCCGCACCTCCGCAGCAGCCGAGCGAGATCGGCGCGACCATCACGAGCGGCGCGATCGGGGCGCCGCCGAAATACGCGGTGCCGGACTTCATCCCCCTGACGACCGATCCGGAAACGGAGGCGGCCGCGCGGACGATCGGCCACGTGCTGTGGGACGACCTGAACTTCGAGGAGGAGTTCTACATGATCCCGCGGGACACGTACCAGACGGTTCCGGCGGCGCACGGCTTCACCGACGTGCCGTTCGCGGACTGGGCGCAGCTCGGCGCGGACGCCGTGGTCGTCGGCACCATCGCGCGCGACGGGACCAATTTCCACGTGCAGGTCCGGCTCTTCAACATCCGCACGCAGCAGAGCGTCTTCGGCCGGGAGTACACCGGGCCGACGACGAATCCCCGGTTCTTCGCGCACACGATCTCCGACGAGATCTTCAAGCAGCAGCGGGGCCTCCGGGGGGTCGCGCGCACGAAAATCGCGTTCGCGTCGGACCGCGACGCGGAGCGGATGCCCGGCTTCGTGCCCGATCGGCGGGTGAAGGAGATCTACATCTCCGACTACGACGGCGCGAACCAGCGCCGCGTCACCGTCGGGCGGACGCTGAACATCACGCCCGCCTGGGCGCCCGACGACCAGTCGATCGCCTACACGTCGTACCGGCTGGGGGTCCCGGAGATCTTCCGTTCGTTCATCTACCGCGGCACGATCGCGCAGATGACCCACGGGCCGAGCCAGAGTTTCCTGCCCGCCTGGTCGCCCGATGGCAAGCAGATCGCGTTCATGTCGGACCGCGACGGCCATGACAACATCTACATCATGAACGCCGACGGCACCGGCCTGCGGGAGCTGACCCACGGGTCGTCGATCAACGCCACGCCGACCTGGTCGCCGAGCGGCACCGAGATCGCCTTCACGTCGGACCGCTCCGGCAGCCCGCAGATCTACGTCATCGGCGTCGACGGCCTCGGCCTGCGCCGGCTCACGTCCGAGTCCTACTGCGATCGGCCGACCTGGTCGCCGGCGCCGTACAACGAGATCGCCTACGCGTCGCGGACCGGGCCCGGCTTCGACATCAAGATCCTCGACCTGGAAACCGGCAAGATCCGGCAGATCACGTTCGGACAGGGAAGCAACGAGAGCCCGTCGTTCGCGCCGAACGGCCGCCACCTCGCGTTCGTCTCGACGCGGACCGGCCACTCCGAGATCTTCACGATCGGGCGCGACGGCAAGGGGCTGCGCCAGATCACGACCAAGGGCAGCAATTACTTTCCGAACTGGTCAAACTGACGTAAGAGGAGAACGCCATGATGATTCGCGGGGCGGCCCGGGCGGCCGCCGTGGTCGGAGCCAGCTTTCTCGTCCTGACGCTTGCCGCCTGTGGCGCCAAACAGCCGCCGGTCGCCCGGCCGACGCCTCCGCCGCCCCCGGCGCCGGCCCAGGCGCCCGCGGTCACGCCGCCGGCGCCGCCTGAGCCGGTCGCCGAACAGCCGCCGATTGTCCCGCCGGAGCCGATGCAGGAGAGCTCCCTCGGCTCCGCCTCGCTGGACACGCTGAACCGGACGTCGCCGTTGAAGGACGTCTTCTTCGACTTCGACAGCACCCAGATCTCGAGCGACGGGCAGGCCGCGCTGCAGCAGGACGCCACGCTGCTGAAGCAGTACCCGACCTGGAAGATCACAATCGAGGGCCACTGCGACGAGCGCGGCACGGCCGAGTACAACCTGGCGCTGGGCGAGCGGCGGGCCGCGGGCGTCCAGGCCTATCTCGTCTCGCTCGGCATTCCAGCCGATCGCATGCGCATCGTGAGCTATGGGAAGGAATTTCCGTTCGACCCGGGCCACGACGAGGCGGCCTGGGCGAAGAATCGGCGGGCACATTTTGTCATCACGTCGAAGTGAGGCTGGGGTACAGTACCCTTGTTCCGGAGCCGGTCCCTCCCGCGAACCCTGATCGCGAGGCAAGAGTCAGCCCTATGATTCGACGAGTGTGCGGAATGGTGCTGCTGGCGTCGCTGGCGCTGGCGGCCCCGCTGCGGGCCGCCAGCCGCGAGCAGCAGCAGATGATGGCCGACATCCGCATCCTGCAGGCGCAGGCCCAGCAGCTGCAGGTGATGCTGCAGACGTTGACCGAGGCGGTCAAGCACGTCAACGCCCGGATCGACGCCCAGACGGAGCAGACCCGCAAGGCGTTCGCCGACGACAAGGTGCAGGTCGGCAACCTCGCGAGCGACGTCCGCGTCGTCCGCGAGAAGCTCGACGAGAACAACGTCCGGATCACGTCGCTGTCCCAGGAGGTCGACGCCATCCGGCTGGCGGTGCAGAACATGCAGGTCCAGATGACGGCGCCGGCCGCCGCACCGGCCGAGGGCGCGCCAGGCGCGGCCCCCGGGACGGAGGGCCCGCCGGCCCCGGCGACCGCCGCGCCGGGCGCCGCCGCCCCTGGCGCGACCACCGCGGCTCAGCCGGGCGCCACGGCACCGGCCCCCGCGGCGCCCCCGCCCCCGGCGCCCGCCCTCGGCATGGCGCCCCAGCGCCTGTACGACAGCGCGTGGGCCGACTTCGCCGGCGGTCAGTGGGAGCTGGCGATCCAGGGCTTCGAGGCCTACATCCGCACGTTCCCGCAGTCCGACCTCGCCGACGATGCCCAGTTCAACATCGGCAATTCGTACTACAACGACGGCAAGTTCGCCCGGGCGATCACGGCGTACGACAAGGTCATTCAGAATTATCCGGGCCGCAATTCCGTGCCCGATGCCTACTACAAGCGCGGGCTCGCCTACCGCCGCCTCAATCAGAACGACAAGGCCCGCGAGTCGTTCGAGTTCGCCGTGAAGAACTATCCGGACACGGACGCGGGGCGCCTGGCCAGGCAGCAGCTCGAGCAGCTCAAGCCGTCGACCGGCGGCGGTGAAAGGATCGAGTAAATGGGCAGCGTGAACAAGGTCATTCTCGTGGGCAACCTCGGGCGCGACGCCGAGCTCCGCTACACGCCGGGCGGGGCGGCCGTGGCGACGCTCAACATGGCCACGACCGAGGTCTGGAACGACAAAGCCGGCCAGCGCCAGGAAAAGACGGAATGGCACCGG
>Ga0307373_10009370_pt1 | contig 14662 bp, 14 predicted proteins | sample OX2MG_FD_202534 | JGI IMG/M metagenome (GOLD analysis project Ga0307373, IMG submission 202534) | Soil microbial communities from Risofladan, Vaasa, Finland - OX-2 | ecosystem: Environmental > Terrestrial > Soil > Coastal area > Acid sulfate soil | place: Finland: Risofladan, Vaasa | collected... | reverse complement strand
ACCGTGGTCAGGTTCAACGAGTTCGCGCAGGCCGGCCGGGACGAGGACTTCCATCGCGGCGACTCGGCCTACGACCGTTACTACAGCGACCCGCGCTGCCGGCCCAACCCGTGCCTGGCGCCGCTGGCCAAGCCGCCGTTCTACGCCGTCACGATCGTGCCAGGCGACCTTGGCACCAAAGGCGGGCTATGCACCGACGAACGGGCCCGGGTGCTGCGCGGCGACGGCACCTTCATCCCGGGGCTCTACGCGGCGGGCAACACCAGCGCCGCGGTGATGGGGCACAGCTACGCCGGCGCGGGTGCGACGATCGGCCCGGCAATGACGTTCGGCTACCTGGCAGCCCTGGACCTGGCAGCCCACGGTCCCGCCAGCGTGGGCTGATTCAGCGGGCACGGTCCTCGGTGCCTGCCGACCCGGCGGTGTGGGCGCTGCCTGTGGGCGCATTCACCTGGCTGGTCCTGACTGGGCGGTTTGATCTTGCGCCGCGCACACGCCGGTAAGCTAGCGCCCTTCGGGCGTCACTCCGCGATCGGCGACCTTGACCCGCTGACCACTCAAACCTTCCTAGCGGCTGCGAGGGGAACCGGGGAGAAAATAGGGAACGGAACTAGCTGCCCGGCCTCGTTGGCGCGATGTACTTGACTGACTTGAATGAGTGTGCCGTCTGCGGCAATGCGACTCGCATCATATAGCGGCCGAATGATTGGGCAAGGCTCTCCTTGTAAGGAGACACCAGCCGTAGGCGTGGTCCCAGTTCCTGTGCCTGCACGCGGCAAGACTTGATGTCAACAAGCCGCAGCTGATGAAAGTTTACGATAGACCATTCCAGCTTAGGTGGTCCATCAAACTGATGCAGCAGAAAATATGCGAACTCGGCGCCCTGAATTAGAGCCTCACGAAATCCTGTCTTGCGTGCGGATTCAGCTTCGTGAGCAAGTTCCTGGTAGGTCCGAATACTAGCCAAAAGTACTTCCGGCACCTTGTCGTGTTCTAGATCACACGTCTGCGACAATATGATGTAACTCGTAGACCCAACTCGTATCCGGTATCCGCCTTCAACTTCCGGATCGATTATGGCTCGCGGTGTAACGACACTGGACAGTAGGTCACCCTGCTCTAGAGAGTCACCGTCTATTACTTCGTACCAACGATTGTCGTCTGTTACATCTGGGTTAGCCTCACTAGGCGAGTCATTCAAGGCACCCGCCGACGCGCTATTCTTGCTCATATAGGGCGATCGCCGAGAGGTCGTAGTCATCGAAGAAGGCGCGCTGCGGCGGTTCCTCTTCAACCAGGAAAGGACCTTTAGGAGCCGGTATCTCACGCCAGCCCTCCGATGCGATGAACGGCTCATAGGTCTCGTACACTTCGTGATGAGCGATGTCGACGAAAGTATCGGGTGCGCGCTCCGGGCGTGTAAGGTCCCAGGTGTATTTCGTAAGTTCGTGCGTACCTGGCACGCGGTGAAGTTGCGCAACATCCATGAATAGGCATGCCTCAGCCCCCGTTGCCGCGGTTGTGCTAGCCGTTGGAGCGACGAGGGGAATCATGAGCGCTGCTGAGATAACATATGGTGTCACCGCGCCCAATGATTGGGCTGAAACGACTCCTTTCATTCGAATAGGCTCCTGCACTTGTCGGTGATAAGAGATTCAAAGATCGAGTTCTCCAGGGTCTTCAACTCAACTACTTGTTCAACAGCTTCATCAATGCCCACAGCGTCACTGAATTGATGCGTGATGTCTATATCAAGGACAAAAGCAGCAGTATCCTTCGACGCCTCCACAGAGGCGAACGTCAGAAGTAGTACTTCGGGGTGACCCGCGCGCTGACCCGCTATTCTGTAGAAAAAGCCTGCGATGTCACCCTCAAAGGATTCGGGAAGTGCGCTAGTGGCTCCCCAGTGCGTGAAGTATTCCTCTAGATCAAATTTGGCCCTGTTTACAACGATCCTATTAACATACCTAGCAGACACTTTAGTGAATGCAGGTTCATGATCAAGCACGTCAAGAACCTCAGGGAGCTGCTCTTTGATTCTAGGGAGAAGCGCCTCTTCAAAGCCAGTATATGGTCGCGTTCGGTGAATCCCAATATTCTGTGGGCCTACCGAAAGCCGGTCCGTGCCGTCATCGGTCACAAATACGACACGTTCATTTTGGACCAGGGACAAGTTGGGTGAGACCGTGCCCATCTCAGGAGCCAAATTTGCCTGAAGCAATTGTTGTTGTGATGGCATTGCAGGGTAACGGTCCTTGAATCGGTCAAATAGACGCCCAGGGGTCGTAGCGTCCCAGGGAGCTTGCTCGGCGAGCGTGAATTGGCAGGTAGCTTCGTCGATAGGCGGATTCCTATACTTGTGCCCCGCCATGATGATCGCCCCAATCGAGAACTCGCGTTAGAACGTAGTATCGCTGGTATCAAGCATTACTGGCCAGAGTCTTCGTGGTCAAGCTACAGCACACCGGATGTGTACGCGGCGGTTGCGTGGGTCTGGGTAAGGGTCTGTGCGGCCGCCAGCGGGGAGTTGAGTGCCCACGGAGCGCGCCTTCGCCTGTCTTTTCAGATGTGAGGTGCGTGAGGGTGCTACGGCGGGGACCGGCACGGACCTGGGGGTGGGTGGGCCGCCACCCCCGGGCGGGTGCGGGTCAGCAGGGCACGCAACTGGTCGGACACAGCCGGGGTGATGATCGCCGGCCAGGACTGCCCGTGGACGATCTCGCCGTGGTACTCGCGGCGGCCAGAGATCCGCGCCGAGGTCAGCACGGCTTTGAGGGTGGGGATCATCCACCGGCCACCGGAAGCGGTCGGGACCTGCCGGGTGTTGAGGTCGCGGGCGATGCTGCCCATCGACTCCCCGGCCAGCACCCGCGTCACCGCTTCGCGGACGATCGCGGCTTCCTCGGGGACGATGGTGACCTTGTCCGGGGCATACCCGTAGCCGCGTGTGCCGCTGGAGTGCGGCCTGCCGGCCTGGGCTTGCTGGCGGCGCTCGCGGCGCTGCCGTTCGGCCTTGTGCTCAGCTTCGTGCCGGGCCGCCGCGCCCAGGGTGCGGGCGATCATGCGGCCGGTCGGGGTGGACAGGTCGATCTCCCCCGTCGCGGTGGCCAGGGCGATGCCCCGGGTGTCGTGCAGGTCGATGACGTCTTCCATCTCGCGGGGGGAGCGGGTCAGCCGGTCCACATGCCAGCATGTAATGGCACCGACCCGCCCGGCACTGATGTCAGACAGCAACCGCTGCCACTGGGGGCGGGGCCTGCCGGAGTAGGCGGACACATCGTTGTCCACGTACACGCGGGCGGCGGTCCAGCCCTTACGGGCGCACAGGTCGCGGCAGTCGTCCTCCTGCCGGGCAACACCAAGGCCAGCGCCGGTATGATCCGGCGATATCCGCACGTAGATAGCAGCGCGGACAGGGGAATCTAAGCTCGTGCGAGTGGCGGCGGGGTTCCTCGAAACGGTGTTCATGGTACATAAGCGTGGTCTCGCTATCGTCGGCCTTATCGGCCATACCTGACCGTCCCAGACGTCCGCTGAGGAACCCAGGCGAGGCAAGCAGCACGTAGTAGCACGCAGTGCTACCGGCGGCCTAGACTCATAGTTATGAGCGAACAGCCTGAGATCACCCAGCGCGACCTGCGTAACAGATCCAAAGAGATCATGGACGCGGTAGAGAACGGGCAGGCTTTCACCGTCACCCGCGATGGCCACCGCATCGGTGAACTGATCCCCTTGCGACGGCGGCGGCGCTTCGTTCCCCGGCAGGAATTCGCTGCCATGTCGCGGACCGCCTCCGCCGTCGACCCTGGCGCCTTCCGGGCTGACCAGGATGCTGCGGCCGACCAGGACATGGCCGATCCCTATGCCCCGTGAACGCCAGGTCCAGGGGCTCCTGGACACCAACATCATGATCTTGCGGAGATGGATCGATCCGGCGGAGCTGCCGGACGAGATGGCGATCAGCGCGATCACGCTTGCCGAGCTGTCGGCGGGACCGCATCAGGTGCGCCGCAACGAGGAGCAGACCACCTACGACGAGCAGGCAGAGCGGGCCCGGCGGCTCGATGTGCTCCAGCGGGCCGAGAACGAATTCGATCCCGTGCCCTTCGACGCCGAGGCAGCCCGCATCTACGGCCGCGTGGCAGCGGCAGTGATCGCCACTGGGCGCAAGCCCCGGCGCAGAACCACCGACTTGATGATCGCCGCAACGGCGATCGCGCACGACCTTCCTCTGTACACAACCAGCCCTGCCGACTTCGCCGGGCTCGCCGGGCTGCTGACCCTGATGCCAGTAACCCGGCCCGAAGTGCCTCCCGATCGGTGACGCACCCCTCCTCGTTGCAACCACCGGGTGAGACCGCCGACCCTGATTGACCACGTTGGCCAGCCAGGTCGCGGGACACGCCGATGGATCAGGCGGGGGCGAGGATCAGGCCGCTGGTGGGGACGCCGGTGCCGGCGGTGACCAGCACCGGGCCGTCTCCGGGGACCTGGTTGACCGACGTGCCGCGGACCTGGCGGACGGCCTCGGCGATGCCGTTCATGCCGTGGATGTACGCCTCACCGAGCTGGCCGCCGTGGGTGTTGAGCGGCAGGGTGCCGCCCAGCTCGATGGCACCATCGGCGATGAAGTGGCGGGCCTCGCCGCGTGGGCACAAGCCCAGCTCCTCCAGCTGCAGCAGGACGTACGGCGTGAAGTGGTCGTAGAGCACGGCGGTGCGCACGTCGGCAGGGCCGACGCCGGCCTGCTGCCACAGCTGGGTGGCCACCATGCCCATCTCGGGCAGGCCCAGCTCGTCCCGGTAATAACTGGTCATCGTGAACTGGTCCGGGCCGCTGCCCTGAGCGGCGGCGCGGATCACCGCGGGCCGCTGGGCGAGGTCCCTGGCCCGCTCCGCACTGGTGATGACGACGGCGACGGCGCCGTCGCTCTCCTGGCAGCAGTCCAGCAGCCGCAGCGGCTCGGTGATCCAGCGGGACGCCTGGTGCTCGGCGAGGGTCACCGGCCGCTGGTAGAACCAGGCGTGCGGGTTGACCGCGGCGTGCTTGCGGTCCGCCACCGTGACGGCGCCGAAGTCCTCGCTGGTCGCGCCGTAGTCGTGCATGTAGCGCCGGGCGATCATCGCCACGGTCGCGGCGGGTGTGGACAGGCCCATCGGATAGTGCCAGCTGTTGTCCACCCCGGCCGAGGTCGGCGCCGACGCCGCGGCCCGCGACACCTGGCCGAAGCGGTGGCCAGAACGTTCGTTCAGCGCGCGGTAGCAGACCACCACCTGCGCGATCCCGGTGGCGACCGCCATGGCCGCCTGCTGCACGATCGCGCAGGCCGCGCCGCCCCCGTAGCCCACATGGCTGAAGAACCGCAGCTCGCCGATGCCGAGCTCGCGGGCGAGCGCGATCTCGGCGGTGCTGTCCATGGTGAACGTCACGAGCCCGTCCACGTCGGACGGGCTCAGCCCGGCGTCGGCCAGCGCGGCCAGCGCGGCCTCGGCGGCCAGCCGCAGCTCGCTGCGGCCCGAGTCCTTGGAGAACTCGGTGGCGCCGATGCCAGCGATCGCCGCCGATCCGGGGATCACGGCGCGCTCCCGGCCGGCTCGCCCCGCCCGATGCGGACCGTGCCCGTGACGTGGTCGCCGAGAGTGCACCGGCCGGTGACCTCCACCACGCATTCGGCGCCGGCGTTCTCCACTACCCTCCCGGAGAAGGTGAGCTTGTCACCGGCATAACACGGTGCGCCGAGGCGGATCGCGATCTGGCGCACCAGCGCCTGCGGGCCCGCCCAGTCGGTGACATACCGCTGCACCAGGCCGGTTGTGGTCAAGATGTTGACGAAGATGTCCTTCCCGCCCCGCTCGACCGCCCGGTCCCGGTCGTGGTGGACATCCTGGAAATCCCGGGTCGCGATCGCGCCGGCGATCACGAACGTGGGGGTGACGTCGATCACCAGCTCCGGCAGGACGGCGCCAGTGCCGGGACTGGGCCCGTGCCTGTCGGCCGCACCGGTGGCGGCAGGCTCGCTGATCATCGCTGGTCCTCCCGCCAGGCAGGCAGCGTCAGGTCCGCGTCCACATCGTCGAAGCTGACGCGGACCGGCAGGCCGATCCGTACTTTCTCCGGCTCCGTGCCGGTCAGCTCCCCCACCATCCGGACGCCCTCGGTGAGCTGGACGAGCGCGATGACGATCGGGAGCTGCCGGCCAGGCACCGGCGGGTGGTGGTGCACCACGTAGCTGTAGACCTCCCCGGTCCCGGCGGCGGCGACGTACTCGGGCTTGGCGGCGCCGCACGCCGGGCACATCGGGCCCGGCGGGTGGCGGAGCACGCCGCACCCGCCACAGCGCTGGATCCGCAGCTCATGCCGGGCTGTGCCCTCCCAGAAGAACGCGGTGTCACGCGACACCACCGGCCGCAGCACATCGGCGGCGGGCGCCGGTGGCTCCGGCGGCGCAGCGGGCCGGAACTTCAGGATGCGGAACCGCATCGACGCGACCGCCTCGGTGCCCACGTACCAGGTGCTCCGGGTAGTGACGAACCAGCCCTCGCCGAGCGCGGTCCGTTTCGGGCCGGCCACGTCCTCCAGGCTGGACCGCACCGTGAGGTGCTCACCGTGGCGCAGGTAGCGGTGGTACTCCTGCTCGCTGTTGGTGGCGACCACGGAGGTGAACCCGGCTTCGTCGAGTACCGCCGACATCATGCCCAGCGGGTCGTCGCCGACAGCGGGGGCGAGGCCGCGCATCGTCCACACCTGCGCCATCGCCGGTGGCGCGACCAGGCCACCGTGCACCGACCGGGCGGCAGCGGCGGCGTCGGTGTAGACCCGGTTGGTATCACCCATCGCCTGCACCCAGTGCCGGATCATGGGCAGGTTGACCGCGTCCGGCGCAGGCCGCGGGCTGCTCTCGCCCAGGGCCGCGATCCGGTCAGCGGCCGCCCTGATCACCGCCCCCGCGTCGCCAGCGGTCACCTGGCCTCCCTCCGTCCGGCGGGACCCACCGGGCTCACCGCGCTCACCGGGGAACTCGCGGCAGCCCGAGCCCGGCCGTTGCGATCAGCTCACGCTGGATCTCGTTGACCCCGCCCCCGAAGGTCAGCACCGTGTTGCGTTTTGCCTGGATGTCCAGCCAGTGGGACAGCTCGGCCGTGTCCTGGTCGGCCGGGTCGCCGTGACGCCCGACGACCTCTTCCAGCTCCTGCCCGAGCCGCTGGAGCTGCTCGGAGGCGTACACCTTGGTGACGGACGCGTCGGCGATGTCGACGGTGGGCGCGACCGCGACCTGCCAGTTGAGCAGCTCGTTGATCCGCAGGGCGGCGTAGGCCCGGCCCAGCGCCCGCTGCACATCGGGCTGGGCCAGCAGCGGCTGGCCGTCCGGGCCTGACCGGCGCGAAGCCCACTCCAGCACCCGCTCATACAGGGCGGCGATCCGGCCCGCCGGGCCCAGCATCACCCGCTCGTGGTTGAGCTGGGTCGTCACCAGCCGCCAGCCGGCGTTCTCCTCCCCCACCCGCATCGAGACCGGGACCCGCACATCGGAGTAGTAGGTGGCGTTGACGTGATGCGCGCCGTCGTGGGTGATGATCGGGGTCCAGGAGAACCCGGGGTCGCTGGTGTCGACGATGAGGATGGAGATGCCCTTGTGCCGGGGGGCGTCCGGGTCGGTGCGGCAGGCCAGCCAGATGTAGTCGGCGTCATGCGCGCCGGTGGTGAAGATCTTCTCCCCGTTCACGACATAGGTGTCCCCGTCCCGGACCGCCCGGGTACGCAGTGACGCCAGGTCAGTGCCCGCCTCCGGCTCGGTGTAGCCGATGGCGAAATGCACCTCGCCGGCCAGGATCTTCGGCAGGAAGAACTCCTTCTGCCCGGCGGTGCCGTGGGCCTGCAGGGTCGGGCCGACGGTCTGCAGGGTGACAGCGGGCAGCGGCACGTCCGCCCGCGCCGCCTCACTGACGAAGATCTGCTGCTCCACCTGGCCCAGCCCGCGCCCGCCGTACTCGGCCGGCCAGCCCACCCCCAGCCACCCGTCGCGGCCCATCCGGCGCACCACGTCGCGGTAGACGCTGCCATGCCGCTCGGTGAGCATGGCGGCCCGCTCGCCGGGCGACAGCAGGCCGGAGAAATAGGCCCGCAGCTCCTCGCGGAGCGCGAGCTGCTCGTCTGTCAGGTCACAGAACATCGCGGGCCCCTAGCCGCAGACCCGGGCGCCGAGCCGGTCCAGCCGGTAGTCGGCCCCGCCGACGAGCCTGACCAGGTCCTTGACGAACGCGGAGTACCGGTGCAAGGGGTAGCTGACATCCATACCGGTCCCGCCGTGCAGGTGGTGGCAGGCGCGCAGCGCCCCTGGCGCCTGGGCGGCGAGCCAGTATGCCGCCACGTCGATGTCGGCGCCGGCCTCGCGCCCGGTTTCCAGCCGCCAGCAGGCGGACAGGGCAGCCAGATGCAGCGTCCGGCTGACGATGTAGACGTCCGCGATCTCCTGGGCCACCGCCTGGAACGCGGCTAGCGGCCGGCCGAACTGCTCCCGGGTACCCACGTGCGCCGTGGTCAGCGCCAGCGCACTGGCCACGGCACCATCGGCCAGGCACGCGGCGCCGGCCAGCGTGAGCTGGTAGAGGTCGGCCACCGCGCGGCCATCCGCGCCGTCGCCGAGCAGGTGAGCGACCGGCGCCTCGTCCAGGTTCAGCGTGTGCTCGCTCCCGCCCGCCGAACCCGGTGTGCTGTGCAGCCGCGCCCCGGCCGCCGACGGGTCGACCACCACCACGCCGCTGCCACCGGCGGTGAAACTGGCCGGCACCAGGATCCAGCGTGCCGCCGCCCCGTACGGCACGCCGATCTTGACGCCGGAGACGGTGCCGCCGCCGTCCCCGACCCGGGCGGTGGTCACCGGTTCGGCCGGCATGGGATCCGATGGCTCGCGCACCGCAGCGGTGAGGATGGCGTCCCCGGTGGCGACCCCGTCCAGCAGGATCCGCTGCAGGCCGCGATCGCCCCAGCGGACGACGGGCAGGACGCCCATGGCCAGCGTGGCCAGTGCCGGGATTTGCGCCGCGCGCCTGCCGACCTCGGTCAGCAGCACCGCCGTGTCCATCACCCCGAGCCCTTCCCCGCCCAGCCAGGTGGGCATGGCCAGCCCGAGCAGGCCCGCCTGGCCGAGTTCCTTCCACAGGGCGCGGTCGTCCGGCTCGTCCTGGCCCGCGGCTGGCGGCTGGCTGCGGTCCAGCACGTGGGCGGCGGCCCGGACGACCGCCTGCTGGGTCTCACCGAGGGTGAAGTCCACCTCAGCGCATCTCCTCCCTGGGAAGGCCAAGCGCGCGTTCGGCCACCATGGACAGCAGGATCTGGCTGGTGCCGCCGGCGATGCTCAGGCATCTGGTGAGCAGGAACTCATGGACCGCGGCCGCGGCGGCGCCGTCGCTGGCGGCCCCGTCCGGGCCGCATAGCGTCACGGCGGTCTCCGCCACCGACTGCCGGTGCGCCACGCCGACCAGCTTGCGCACTGCCGCCTGGTGGGACTCCTGCACGCCCCGCAGCTGCGCCAGCGCGGACCGCAGGTCCAGCAGCGACCCGGCGAGGCCGTCGGCCACCAGCGCCCCCAGCTGTTCCCGCACGCCAGGATCGGCGGCCAGCTCGCCGTCCCGGACCGCGTCGATCAGCCCCTCCACCGCGTCCCCGAGCGCCGAGCCCCGCCCCATCGCCACCCGTTCGGACGCCAGGGTGCTGCGGGCCACCCGCCAGCCTTCCCCGCACTGCCCGACCACGCAGTCGTCGGGCACGAACACCTGGTCCAGGAAGACCTCGTTGAACACGGCGCGGCCGGTGATCTCGCGCAGCGGCCGGATGTCGATCCCGTCGCTGTGCATGTCCACCAGGAAGAACGTCAGCCCGCGGTGCTTGGGCGCGGCCGGGTCGGTGCGTGCCAGGCAGATCCCCCAGTCCGCCTCCCTGGCCAGGGAGGTCCACACCTTCTGCCCGGTCAGCCGCCATCCCCCATCTCCCACCCGCCTCCCCATTCCCTCCTCGCTGTCCCCGGTCACCCGCTCCGCGCGCGTCCGCACCGAGGCCAGATCCGAGCCGGCTTCGGGCTCGCTGAACAGCTGGCACCAGGTGATCTCCCCGCGCAGCGTGGGGCCGGCGAACCGCTCCCGCTGCGCCGGCGAGCCGTGGCTGATGATGGCCTGCCCGGCCCAGCCGCCGATGGCCAGGTCTGGCCGGGACACGCCAGCTGCGTTCAGTTCCTCATCGATGACGAGCTGGTCCGCTGGCGATGCGGACAGCCCGTAGGGCGCTGGCCATTGCGGCGCCACATAGCCGGCCTCGGCGAGCGCGGCACGCCGCTGGTCCGCTGGCAGGCCCGCGACCGTGGCGGCCAGGGACCGGGCGGCCACGGCGGCCGGCTCGGCGTCCAGGCCACCCGCGCCGCCCGCGCCACCCGCGCCCAGCCTCAGCCGCCGGCGGGTGCCGGCCATCGCAAGCTCGGCGGCCCGCCTGCGCCACAGGGCGCTCCCGCCCAGCAGCTGACGCAGGGCCAGCGCCCGGCGCAGATACAGATGAGCGTCGTGCTCCCAGGTGAACCCGATGCCGCCGAGCACCTGGATGCAGTCCTTGGCGTTGTCGACGGCGGCGTCCAGCGCCAGCGCGGCGGCGGCCGCCGCCGCCAGCGGATGCTCCTCCGGTGCCTCGTCAACCGCCCGCGCCGCGTCCCAGGCCAGCGCGCAGGCACGCTCAGCGCGGCACAGCATCACCGCACACAGGTGCTTGACCGCCTGGAACGAGCCGATCGGCCGGCCGAACTGCTCGCGCGTGCGGGCATAGGCGGCGGCGGTATCGGTGCAGTACCCGGCTACCGCGGCGGCCTCGGCCGCGAACAGGGTGGCAGCGAGATCACGTACGCGCGTGGTCCGCAGCTCACTGAGGAGCTGGCCAGGGCCGACGATGACGCCGTCGAGCCGGATGGTTGCCAGTGTCCGGGAGAAGTCGACCGGCGTGCGGGCCATCACCTCGGCACCCAGATGCCCGGCCGCGAGCAGGAACCACACCTCCTGGTCCGCGACACCACCTCCCCCACCCGCACCGGCCCTGTCGGTGAGGGCGCTGAGAAGCAGATGGGAGGCGCTCCCGGCACCGAGCACCGGGCCGGCCTCGCCGGTCACCCGCAGCCTCCCGTCGGCGAGCCAGGATCCCGTCAGCGTGCCCGTGGTCAGGCCGACGGCCACCGAAGCCTGGCCGGCCGCCAGAGCGGGGAGGAGGTCCTTCGCCGGAGGTTCGTGCACGTGACCGCGCAGGGCGGCACCTGCCAGTGCCGTGGGCATGACCGGACCCGGTGCCAGCGCATGCGCGAGTTCCTCGATCGCGGCTGCCAGATCGGTGACTGTCCCGCCGTCCCCGCCGACCTCCTCGGACAGCGCGATCGAGAAGATCCCGAGGCCGGCCAGGGTGTCCCAGTAGTCCCCACCGGGGGTGGCGGCGGGCGGCCCGCCCGGCTGCCCATCCGGTCCGGCTCCGGCCGGAGTGCCGGGCTCCAGGCCGCGGACCATGGCGAGTGTGCCTGCCCGTTTCGCCCAGTCCCGGATCGAGGCCTGCACAGCCTGCTGCTCCTCGGAGATGGCGATCGGCACTGGCCCTCCTCGTCACGGTGCCAGACAGAATTAGAACACGTTATAGCTGCCTGCGGCCAGAGCAGGCGACCCACGCCCACAGCCGGGGCAGGCAGCGGCAACCCGCAGCCAGGGTGCTCCGCCGGCTGAGCACCGCCATTGGTAGGCTGGTCAGCACTACTTCCGTACCGCCACCCCGCCCGCGCCCATCACCGGCCGGGGATGGCGGCCCGGCCGTGCTTGCCGATGACGATGAGGGGCCTCGATGGCAGCACCGAGAACAGGTACTACCTTGACGGCGAGCGCATCCCCCGACGGCGACTTCAGCTCCGCTGCCCAGCGTGAGCGGCGCCAGCGGATCCTGGATGCCACCTTGACGCTGGCCTCCAAGGGCGGCTATGAAGCCGTGCAGATGCGCGCGGTCGCCGAGCGGGCCAACGTGGCACTCGGAACGCTGTACCGGTATTTCCCATCCAAGATTCACCTGCTGGTGTCCGGCCTCGCCCGCGAGTTCGAGCGCAACCAGGAGAAGCTCGACCGGACGCCGATCCCGGGCGACACGCCCTATGACCGGATGCTGTACGTGCTTGGCAAGATCACCCGGGCCATGCAGCGTGAGCCGATGCTCATAGAGGCGATGACGCGGGCGTTCATGTTCGCGGACCCGAGTGCGGCCGCTGAGGTCAACACGGTGGCGCGGCTGATGGAGCGCATACTGACCAATGCCATGCACGAGGGCGAGCCGACCGCCGACGAGATAGCGATCGCGCGGGTGATCGGCGATGTCTGGCTGTCCAGCCTGGTGGCCTGGGTCACCCGGCGCGCGTCGGCCGACGATGTGACCAGCCAGCTCGAGCTTGCCGCCCGCCTGCTGCTGCGCTGACCGCCAGGCCCCAGGTCCATGCCGCCTCACGATGGACACCGGGCACGCTGTGGGCAATACTGCAACGCGTTCTAGTTTGCGGGAGCGGGCAGTGGCCGGACACACGGTGGGCGGGAACCGGGCGTTCCGGGCGGATCTGGCCCGCTCGGCACGCCTGTTCCGGGCGTTCCGCACCGAGCAGACGGCCCCGGAGGCGTATTACGCGGGTCTGGCCCGCGACACCGTCCGCCAGCTCGGCCAGTACACGGACCTGACCGGGCGGCTCGTGGCCGACATCGGCGGCGGGCCCGGATTCTTCGTCCGGGAGCTGCGCGGCGCAGGCGCCCGGGCGCTGTGCGTCGACACCGACCGCGGGGAGCTGGCCACCCAGGGAAGCCCAGAGCATGGCAGCGCCGTCGCGAGCGCGCTGCGCCTCCCGCTCGCATCGGGCGCGGTGGACGTGTGCTTGTCTTCCAACGTGCTCGAACACGTCGGTGACTGGCGGGCGATGCTGGCGGAGATGGTGCGGGTGACCAGGCCGGGGGGCATCGTCTTCGTCGCGTTCACCAACTGGCTGTCGCCGTGGGGCGGGCACGAGACCTCGCCGTGGCACTACCTCGGCGGGGAACGCGCCGCCCACCGCTACCAGCGCAGGCACGGCAGGCCGCCGAAGAACCGCTACGGCGACAGCCTCTACCCGATCTCGGTGGCCGCCGCACTCGCCTGGGCACGGTCGGCGGAAGGCGCGGTGCTCATCGACGCCATGCCCCGCTACCTGCCCGGCTGGACCCGGCCGCTGCTGCGGGTTCCGGTGCTGCGTGAGTTCGGAACCTGGAACCTGCTGCTGGTCCTGCGGCGCACGGGATAGCTGGCCTGCCCTCCTAGACCGCGGGGTCGAGAACAGGCTCAGGCTCCATGTCGACGGCCTCCTGCGGCTGCTCGTCCGGCCTCAGCCGGGCCAGCAGAATCCCGCCGACCAGTGCCGCGATGCCGACCAGCCCGGCCGTCAGCGGGACGATGACTTGCAGCAAGCTGAGCTGATTGCGGCCGGTCGTGTCGAGGTTCACGGCCTGCTGGACGCTCTTCGGCGTCATGGCCAGATGGCCGTCGAAGAGCAGCAAGGTGTGCGCGCCCGTGGCGTCCCGCAGGATCAGCTGCTGGGTCTCGGAGACCTTCAGGATGGCACCGGTCACCGGATCGACCCAGTCGGTGTTGGTGGCCGTGTCGTACTCGGGCAGGGTCACCGACGGCTGGTTCGGGCTGCCGACCAGCGAGCCGGGCAGCGTCTGGGAGCCTGCCCTGGCATCGGCCACCTGCTCAACGAAGCGGTAGACAGTGATGCCAGCGATCGTTCCCGTGCCCTCGAACCTGTACGGCATCGGCCGGTCGAAGGTGGTGTCGAACACGTTATAGGTCGTCTTCTGGGCGCCCATCGGCCACACATACCCCGACACCCCGGTCTGGCGGATCGAGGTGTTGCCGCCGATACTGGCCCCGCAGCAGCTGACGAGCTGGGACGTGCGGCGGTCGAAGGCGGCCCGGCGGCTGGAGTACTGGAAGACCTTGGAGTTGGTGACGTCATACAGGTAGGTGAACTCGTCCCATACAGCGGTGGATGACGAGCTGGCCGCGCTGTCACCCTTGACCGTGTCGGTGACCCGCAATGTCGCCCCGGTCACGGGCCTGACCAGGCTGGGGCTGAAGTAGGAGACGTTCGTGCCCGTCAGGGTGGTCACGACATAGGTGTTGACCGGGAACTTGACCACCTGGCCGCTGACGTAGACGCGCAGCAGCACCGCGACCACGATCAGGAACGCTCCCAGCCCGGCGAGTGTGAGCCCGATGACACGCCGCATCGTTCCTCCCGCGAAAACTGCTGGCCGCCATTGCTGGCGCCCGCTACGACGGTGTTGCCTAGAGGTAGGCGTCTGGTGTGGATCCAGCAGGGAAATAACCGGTGTGCGAGGACCTGACTATAACACGTTCTACCGTTAGTGTTGGACCATGGTGGCCGCCGGGATTGCTGTGCGCCCGGTGTCACAGCCTGCCCGTCCCGCCGCCCCCGCGCACCAGGGCCCGCTGGATGGGATCCGCGCCCTCGCCGCCCTCGCGGTCCTGCTCACCCATGTCAGCGGCATGACCGGCTACTCGCTGACCGGCACCCCCGTTTCCTGGGTGCTCAGCCGGGGTGACGTCGGCGTCCCGATCTTCT
>Ga0307373_10009368_pt1 | contig 14666 bp, 13 predicted proteins | sample OX2MG_FD_202534 | JGI IMG/M metagenome (GOLD analysis project Ga0307373, IMG submission 202534) | Soil microbial communities from Risofladan, Vaasa, Finland - OX-2 | ecosystem: Environmental > Terrestrial > Soil > Coastal area > Acid sulfate soil | place: Finland: Risofladan, Vaasa | collected... | reverse complement strand
AATGGAAAAGGGCGGCGCAAACGCTGCCAGAGCCACCCAGCCCCATGTGCGGCGAAGCTTTCGTGGCAGACCGCGAAGCTGGGTCCGTTACAAATCCTGGGGCTTTGAAAGGGTCTTCAATGCCAGAGCAGAACGACGACACGTTCCGCGTCGTTGACCGCAGGCTGTTCAATTCCGAAGGCGAGTTGCGCCAGGACGCCGCCGATCAGATCGAGCGCGAGCGCGAGTCAGAGGTAGCGAAACCGGCCAGCCCCGCGCCCGGAGCGGAATCGAAAGAGGCCGCCCAGGAAAAGCCGCCGGCCGAGGGGCCGGCGCCGGAGGCGCCGCGGCGCTCTCCAGCTTTTGAAATGGTTATCGATCTGATCGCCCGGAACGCCGTGGCGATGCTCGGCGGCATGGCCGATCCCCGCACCGGCCAGCCGATGTTCGATCTGGAAGGCGCGCGAGAGGTCATCGACATGCTCGACGCGCTGCACGAAAAAACCCGTGGCAACCTCGCCCCGGAAGAGGAACGTCTCCTGATCGAAGTTATCGGCAGCCTGAAGATGACCTACCTGGAGATGTCGAAGGCCGCGGCGGCGGCTACGGCTGAGGTCAACGACAGGGCGCGAGGGAAACGCTGAGCGATGCAGGAACTGCGCCTGACGGTCCTCGGTTCGGGAACGTCGATGGGAGTACCCACCCTGGGCTGCGGTTGTCCCGTTTGCCACTCTGAAAATCCCAAGGACCGGCGCACCCGCTGCTCGCTGCTGCTTTCCGCCGGAGGCCGGAGCGTTGTCATCGACACCTCGCCCGACTTCCGCACACAGGCTCTGCGCGAGAATCTCACACGGCTCGACGCCATCGTCTATACGCACGCCCATGCCGACCATATCCTCGGCCTGGACGACATCCGGCCCTTCAATATCCGGCAAAAAGCCGATATTCCCATCTACGCGTCCAGCGAAACGCACGCCATCCTGCGCAGGACCTTTGCCTATATCTTCGAGAATCCCAACGAATACAGCACGCTGCCCCGCATCCGGCCGCATGTCATCGACGGACCATTCGATCCCTTCGGGCATCCGGAGGCGAAGATCGAGCTGACGCCCGTGCCCGCCCGTCACGGGCCAACCGACGTGCTGGGGTTCCGTTTCGGCCGCGCCGCCTATCTCACCGATTTCAGCGTCGTGCCCGAAGAATCGAAGCCGTTGCTTCAGGATCTCGACGATTTGATCCTCGACGCCCTCCGCTACAACCCGCATCCCATGCATTCGAACGTGGAGCAATCGCTCGCCTTGGTCCGCGAGCTCCGGCCGCGGCGCGCCTGGTTCACCCACATCGCTCACGATCTCTCGCATGAGGAGACCAATCGCCGCCTCCCGCCCCATGTGGAACTCGCCTATGACGGGCTCAGCTTCGGGGTGCGCCTGTCATGAAAATGAGGATATTCGCCTCGATCGAGGAGTGGCGGCGCGGCCGCGCGGGCGCCCCGGCCTTTTTCGCCGTCGGCAATTTCGACGGCGTGCATCTCGGCCACCAGCGCATTTTCCGTACCCTGGTCGAACAGGCGCACGCAGCGGGCCAGTGGGCCGTGGCGTTGACCTTCGAGCCCCATCCCCTCAAGCTGCTCCGTCCGGATGTGGCCCCGCCGCTCATCACCACCCTGGCGCAGCGGCTCGACCGTTTCGAATCGGCCGGCCTGGACGCCACGGTGATCGTCCCCTTCACCCGCGAATTTGCGGCCCTGACCCCGGAAGAGTTTGCCCGGCGCATCCTGGGCGAAGCCCTGCACGCGTCGGCCGTATTCGTCGGGGAGAATTTCCGGTTTGGCCACCGCCAGAGCGGCGATGCGAGCCTTCTGGTCCGGCTGGGCGAGGGGCTTGGTTTCCGCGTGAATATCGTCGAGGCCGTGCACGCGCGCGGCGAGATGGTTTCCAGCACGCTGGTGCGCCAGGCGATCGAAGAGGGCCGCGTCCAGCGCGCCGGGCGCATGCTCGGACGGCCATTCGCGCTGACCGGGCAAATCCGCTCGGGTACCGGTCAAGGAAGAAAGCTGGTCGTACCGACTCTGAATCTCGCTTGCGAACAGGAACTGCTTCCCGCGCGCGGCGTCTATGCGACCGAAGCGGTGGTTCAGGGAAAGCTGTATCGCGCCGCGACCAATATCGGCTTTCGGCCTACCTTCGATGGAGGCATGCTGGTCGTCGAAAGCCACCTGCTTCAATTTGCGGAGGAGATCACGGGCGGCCCGATGGAGGTACGGTTCTGGAAACGCCTGCGCGAGGAACGAAAATTCCCTTCCCCCGCCGAACTGCGCCTCCAGGTCCTCCAGGACATCGACCGCTCCCGCCGCTTCTTCGCCCGCCTCGATCGCCGCCGCCCCGCGGTCAACGCCAGGTCATAATCCCGGCCGGCGGCACCGGGAACAGTAGCCGCCGATTTCCATTCGGGCCACGGTAATCTGCATGTCGCAATCACCCTCGATTTGCTGCTTCAAGCGGTCGAAGAGTTCGCTTTCCACCTCGCGCACCTTGCCGCAACCGAAACAGGCGACGTGGATATGGTCGCGCGGGCCTCGCGTCTCGTAATAGTGCTGATGGCCCCGTAGATGGAGCAGATCGAGTTCGTCGACCAGGCCCTCGCGCTTGAGCAGATCGAGCGTGCGGTAGACGGTAACGCGATTCAGGCGAGGGTCGGCGCGCCGCGCCAGACGCAGCAGCACCTCCACATTCAAGTGCCGCGGGGCCGTATCGATGATTCGCAGAAGGGTGCGCCGCTGGCGCGTCAGGCGCTTGCCGCGCCGCGACAGCTCTTGCTCGAGCCGTCCAGGCTCGGACGTGATATTGATGCGCTCACCGCTCGATACGCGATTGGCGGGATTCGCGCTCATCTTCCCTCCCCGTGTCGGCTTTCGGCCGAGAGGCCGGCGACCGGATTCTACAAGAGAACGGGCGGGCGGGATTCCGGCGGGACGCTCAATGGCCCGGAACCACGATCTTCAGGACATCGTTGTAGGTCACGATCAGGATGAGCAGCAGCAGAAAAACCAGTCCCACCTGCATCGCCCGCTCCTTCACGGCGATGCTCAAATCGCGGCGGATCGTGCCTTCGACGCCCAGCGTCAGGATGTGCCAGCCGTCCAGGATCGGAATCGGCAGCAGATTCAGGATGCCCAGGTTCAGGCTGATCACCGCCATGATGTTCATGAACGCCAGAAGGCCTTCGCGCGCGGCCTGGCCGGAAGCTTTGGCGATGCCGACCGGCCCGCTGAGCTGCTTGAGCTGGGCCTTGTGCTCCACCAACTTGACGACCGTATTGATGATGGCCGAGGTGAGCATCACGTTGTAGCGCACCCCGTCCCGAATCGCCGAGCCGAGCGTAGTCGCCCGGTAGGTAACCGGGGAGTCAAAATAGGCGCCGATGTACCAGCGCTTCCCCCCGCCAAGTTCCCCATAGATCGGATGCAGCGTCAGGTGAATCGTCTCTCCGTCGCGTTGCACGGTCATGGGGACAGGCTGTCCGTCCGATCCGGCGACCGCGCTGGAAATCGAAAAAGGGCTCATCGTCCGGTTGCCATCGATCGAAATCACCTGATCGCCTTGCTTCAGGCCGCCCTCAGCCGCCGGCAACCCCGCCTTGACCGGGCCCACGAACGTCTTCTGCTGGGGGTAGCCGAACAGGTCGGTCTGGCTGTCATCGGGCGAGGTCTTGATGGACAGCGCAACGCGGCGCGAATCCCTCTCGACAACAACCGGAATCGTGGCTTTCGGCATAACGAACATGGACTGCCAGATCGCGTCGTCCCACGTCCGCACCCGCTTGCCGTTCACCTTGAGCAACACGTCGCCGCGGCGAAGCCCCGCCTGCGCCGCGGCGGAATCCTTCGACACCGCGGCAATCTGCGGCCTGTTTTTTAGAAAAGCCGGTTGTCCCTTGCCGCTCATCATCATTCCGGTCGCGATGATCAGGGCGAGCAGGATATTCATCGTCGGTCCGGCCAGGATGATGAGGGCGCGCTGCCAGCGTTTCTTCGACAGGAACTCATCGGGCGCCCCGGTGCGCTCATCGGTGGGATTCTCGCCCGCCATCCGCACGTAGCCGCCGATCGGCAGGGCGCTGACCCGGTAATCGGTCGCACCTCGTCGAAAGCCCCAGATTCTCGGGCCCATGCCGACGGAAAACACATCGACCCGCACGCCGCACATCCGGGCGACGATGAAGTGGCCCCATTCGTGGACCAGCACCATCACGCCCAGCACGACAATGATCGAAGCAAAGCTAATCAGAAAATTGTCCATTACACCGGCCTTCCGTTCCGGCGCGCCTCTTCACTCGCCAGCCGCCGGGCCTCCGCATCGGCTTCCAGCACGTCCCCGATCGACTCCAGGCGAGCCGGACCCATCCGTTCGAGCACGCGCTCGATCACGCGCGGAATGTCGATAAACCGCAACCGCCCCTGCAGGAATTCCTCCACAGCCACCTCGTCGGCGGCATTGAGGGCGCACGGCAGCGCCCCGCCGCCCGTCATCGCCTGGCGCGCCAGGCCCAGACAGGGAAACTTGCGTTCCGGAACCGGTTCGAAATCCAGACGCAGGCGCGTCCAGTCCAGATGGAAACCATTCGCCGGCAGCCGTTCGGGAAAGGTCAATGCGTACTGAATCGGAATTCGCATGTCGGGCGGGCCGATCTGCGCCACCACCGAGCCGTCGACAAATTCCACCATCGAATGCACCGTCGACTGCGGATGGATCACCACGTCGATCTGTTCCGGCTTCGCGTCAAAAAGCCAGCGCGCTTCGATCACCTCGAACCCCTTGTTGGTCAGCGTCGCCGAATCAATCGTAATCCTCCGGCCCATTTTCCAATTTGGATGCGCAAGAGCCTGCTCGGGAGTAACGTCCTTCATCCGCGAGAGCGGCGTCTTACGAAAGGGACCACCGGAGGCGGTCAGCAACAGTCTTTTCAATTCACGCCGCTCGCCCGAGCGCAGGCACTGGTGAATGGCGCAGTGCTCGCTGTCGATGGGCAAAAGACTCACCCCGGCCTGCCGCGCCGCCTTCGATACCAGTTCACCGGCGGCTACGAGCACCTCTTTATTGGCCAGCGCAACTGGCTTGCCAATCTGGACCGCTTTATAGGTCGCAGGCAATCCGGCAACACCTACCGCCGCCGAAATAAGCACATCGGCGTCGGGATCGGTGGCAACGCACTCGATTCCTTGCGGGCCCCAGCCAATCTCGGGCAGAGGATCAACGTTCCGGGCAGCGAGGCGCTCGGCCAATTCACCGGCTCCTTTCGCCGTGGCAACCGATACAACGGCCGGGCGATGCCGAGCGATTTGCCCGCACAGCTCATCCAGATTTTCGCCGGCGGCAAGGCCGCGGACGGTAAAGCGATCGCTGTGTGCTTCAATGACTTGCAGGGATTGGCGTCCGATCGAACCCGTGGAACCGAGAATCGAAACTCGTTTCATATGGTCATTTGTGCCTGATTGTGTCAGCGGAGGTGGCCCGTGTGCGAAAGCCACCACAAATACCACCACACCATCGGTGCGGCCAGGATGAGGCTATCAATCCGGTCGAGCATGCCCCCGTGGCCGGGCAACAACACGCCGGAATCCTTGACTCCAGCGCTCCGCTTATACGCCGATTCTAGCAGGTCACCCGCCTGCCCGGCGAAATTGGCCAGCGCAGCCATCACCAGAACCGCCCATTCCGGGGCCGGCAGCCATCTCGCGGCGATGACGCCAACCACCAGCGATCCCAGCAAATTGCCCGCGGCGCCCTCCCATGTTTTCTTGGGGCTCAGAAGCGGCGCCATGCGATTGCGCCCAAAGCGCCGGCCGACCGAGAAGGCCGCGGTATCCCCAACCCAGATCAGAACCAGAAGAAACAGCAGGAACCTGCGTCCCTCGGGAAACGCCACAATCCGGACCAGATAGCTGAGCGGCAAGGCCACCAGAATGAATCCACCCGCGCTCACCACCAGAGCCGCCAAACGCTTTTCCACTTCGAGCCGGGTCACACTGGCCGCAACAGCCGATCCCAAAATGAACAGGATGAGAACCGCTTCGATTCCCCCCGCCCACGGGTTCCCAGCGCCAGGGGTCCCCCTGCCGGCCAGGCGCGCGACCGCAACGGCCGATTCGCGCCATTGCGTGAACAGGATGAGCAGGGCGCAAAGGGTCGTCCACTGGACGAACCCCGGGAATCCGGCGTCATTCCCCAATCGAAAAAATTCCCACAAGGCCAGCAGCGTGATCACGCCGACCAGGCCCGATAGCAGCCAGAGCGGCCCGAGCAGCGCTGCCGCAACCGACAGGGGTATGAGGACGGCAGCCGTTGCCACACGTTTCCAAAACACGCTGGGGATACCCTTTCCGGAAAGAGTCCAACTACCGCGCGAGACCGGGAATCTTCACGAAACCGCTTGTTTGTCCGGCCCCCGCTCGCCCTGGCCCAACCCGCCGTACCGCCTCTCGCGGTGTTGATATTCGATCAGCGCCTCGAGCAGGCTGGCGCGGTCGAAATCCGGCCAGAGCGTCTCGGTCACATAAATCTCCGCGTAGGCGATCTGCCAGAGCAGGAAGTTGCTCACCCGCAATTCGCCGCTGGTGCGAATCAGAAGATCGGGATCGGGCAGTCCGGCGGTATAGAGATGGTCGGAAATCATGCGCTCGTCAATCGAAGCCTTCGCGATGTCCTTGTCCTGGCCGCGCATCTCGCAAAGAATCCCGTTGAACGCGTCGACCAGTTCGGCCCGTCCGCCATAATTCAAGGCCACAATCAGTTTCATGCCCGTGTTCGCGGCGGTGAGACGGGTGGCCTCTTCGAGATCCTGGCGCACGGCGGCCGGAAGCTCGCTTCTTCGCCCGATAATCGTCAGCTGAATATTATTCTCGTGGATCGCCGGCAACTCCTTGCGCAGGTATTCGCGAAGCAGCCGCATCAGAAAATCCACTTCCGCATGCGGCCGCCGCCAGTTTTCCACCGAGAAGGCGTAGAGCGTCAGCGCCTGGATTCCCAGACGCGCCGAGGATTCGATCGCCTCCCGCGCGGCGCGTACTCCGGCACGGTGGCCCGCCACGCGAGGCAGGTGCCGGCGCTGCGCCCATCGGCCATTTCCGTCCATGATGATGGCGATGTGCCGCGGCAGCCGTTTGACGTCGAGTTGGTCGAGCAGGCGGGCTTCAACGCGCTTGGTCGTCTTCAGCAACGCACTCAGTAACCTTATTCGCTTTAAGAATTTTTCTAGCGCTCGAAGCTAGCATAGGCCACAGCCTGGCTGCAACCGTCGCGGCCTTCCCGCCAATCCGCCGCGTTTCACGGGCGCAGGCCCGGGGTCTATCCGTACAGGCCTCACCGGCCCCCCTTGCCGCCGATCCCATCGGAAAGTCCGGTGAAGCGGTGGTCCATGTCCCGGCCAGGGGGTAACCGATTCGCGTCTGGCACTATAGTGGGGTATTTACTCCGCGGGTACCCATGTATATACAAGAGTAACTATGACGCCGAAATGCCAATACCCGCTCTGCCGTAGTTCGGTTCCTCAGGTGCTCGAAGAGGAAAAGCTTTGCGCGCTGCATTTGATTCGCCAGATTGACGCGCACTGCCGGGAGATTCGCCGCGAGGCGTTGCGCGGACCGCTACCTCTGGACCGGCGCGCCGAAATCAACGCATACCTCTATTCCCAGGCCATCATCCTGGCCCAAATCGCGACCAGCGGCGAACGGCTGCCCGACGAAACCCGCCCCTGCCTGCTCAGCGTGTTCCTGAATTTGATCAACGTCTGCGAAAAGGTCGCCCGGAGATCCGGGGAAGAGCATGAAAAGCCATCCCTCGCTCCGCTCCCGCCCCTGGCTGTCGCATGGCCGGCGGCCGCCGTTAAGTAGCCCCGGCCGGAAGCAAACCTGCCCCATTGCAGTGGCAAGAACCAATCGAGTTGCGAGCGGCTGCGCCCCCGTGCGGCAGCAGTTCTACGGCAGGAGCAACAGACCGGGGATCGCGCCAACCGGAGAGATCGACAGGAAGATCCAAAGCAAGGTCACGACAATCATCGCAATGCTGGTCGTCCAGGCGAGGAAATTGAATATCGGGCCGTTGGTCAAGTCACCCATCAGATCTTTCCGGTTGATCAGGAGAAGAATGAAGATCAGGACGATGGGCAGCCAGACCCCATTCGCCACCTGGGAAAGCAGCAAAATCTTGAAGAGCGGCGCATTGGGTATCAGGATGATGCCCGCGCCGACGACGATCAGTCCCGTGTACAGGCCATAGAAAATCGGGGCCTCTCCCATTTTCTGATCGAGCCCGGCTTCGAATCCCAGCCCTTCGCAGATCACGTGCGCCGTCGAGAGCGGCAGCACCGAGGCCGAGAAGAGCGAAGCATTCAGCAATCCGAAGGCGAAGAGTCCGGCCGCCCATCGGCCCGCCAGGGGGCGCAGGGCCAGCGCGGCCTGGCCGGCGTCGGTGATATTGGTAATGCCGGCCTTATGGAGAGTCGCACCCGTGCAAACGATAATGAAGAAGACGACCGCCATCGAAGTGACGCTGCCCAGAATTACATCGGTGCGGGCATGCCGGTACTGGCGCGGCCCGATCCGCTTCTCCACTTCCCCGGCCTGCAAATAAAAGAACTGCCAAGGCGCAACCGTCGTGCCCACCAGCCCGATCAGCATGATCAGATAGGGCGTGTTGAAATGGAAGCTCGGCACCACCGTCTGGCGAAGCGCGGACGCCCAGTCCGGTTTGGCCAGGAACCCCGAGAGCACATAGGCCACGTAGAACGCGCAGGCCGCCAGAAATATTTTTTCCACGCGGCGGTGCGAACCCATGATCACGAGCACCCAGACCAGGAGCGCGGCGATGGGCACGGCAATATACTTGCTCACGCCAAAAACGCCCGCGCCCGCGGCGACACCGGCGAATTCCGCGATCGTATTGCCCAAATCCACGACCAGGCCCGCGAGCATCACGAAGAAGGTCGAGCGGAATCCGAACTCCTCCCGGATCAGGTCCGACAGGCCCTTCCCGGTGGCGACTCCCATCCGCGCGCACATTTCCTCGCCGATATAGAGAATCACCGTGAGCGGCAGCATCGTCCAAAGCAACGCGTAGCCGAACTGCGCCCCCGCCTGGGAATACGTGGCGATTCCGCCGGCGTCGTTATCGACGTTGGAGGTGATGAGTCCCGGACCGAGGACGGCCAGAAACACCCCGAGCCGCCGGCGCCACAGGCGGAACTGCTGGCGCAGGCCGCGCTCCGGCTTGGGGTGGCGCCGGGCCGCTCGAATCCGCTCGGTGACTGTGGGCCAGTTCATAGTTTGTGCCGCAAGCGGCTGACGACGTCGTCCACGGTGATGACGCCGATGGGCCGGTTATCGCCGTCGACAACGGCCAGGCTCCGCAGGTTGTACTTGTCGAACAGTTCGAAAATTTCCCGCTCGTCGGTGTCGCTCGACGCCGAGACGAGCGGCTCGCTGCGCAGTTCGCGCATCCGGCGGTCGTCGGAGGACAGCAGCAGCCGCCCCAGCGGAACGACCCCGGAAAAGAGGGCGCGGGCATCGATCAAGACCACGGTGTCGAGCTGGTCGGTGTGGATGTCGCGCGACCGGATCCAGTTCAAGACTTCCTGGCGGGAAGCGTCCTCGCCGACAAACACGAAATCGGTGTTCATCATCCAGCCCGCCGTGCCTTCTCCGTACTGGAGCAGTTGGCTCACGTCGCGGGCGTCTTCCCGCGAGAGTTCCTCGAGCAGCTCTTCGCTGGTTTCCGGCGACAGGCTGGCCAGCAGATGGGCCGCCTCATCCGGCTCCATCTCCTCCAGGATATCGGCGGCGCGCTCGGGTGCGAGCTTTTCGAGCACCTGGGTCTGCAGCCTTCGATCCAGCTCGGTGATGACGCCGGCCGCCGTCTGCTTGTCGAGAGACCCGATGATTCCCTCCCGCTCGCTCGGAGACAGCTCCTCCATGATGTCGGCCAGATCGGCCGGGTGCAGGCGGGCGAGCCGATGTCCGGTCAGCCGCAGCTTCACGCGCCGCAGCGGATCGGGCTCGATCAGGTTCACGAATTCCCAGGGAATCACCCGGGGCGGAAGCTTTTCCTGCAGCCGGCGAACCAGATCGGTCGGGGCCAGCCCGTGGAACAGGCGTCCAACCGCTCCGGGCAGCCCGACGTCCACCTGCGTCACGCGCAACTCGACCGCCCCGTTCGTGCGAATCTCCGTCATGCTGATGTCGTTCACGCGGACGACTTTGCGCCCGTGCGTATCGATGATCTGCTGGTCGAGCAGGTCCTTCTGAACGGCCAGCAAGGCCTCGTTTGGCGAAAAGGGCGCGAGCGAGCGCTCGTCGACCGACAGGCGGACCGTCCCCGGGGCGACGAAAGCAATCTGATCCCACCGGGCGACCAGCGGCTGGAACCGGCCCCGCGCCAGCAGGAAGCGGGAAATGCGATTGGCCTGCTCGGCCGGCTCGATAAACATCTCCCGCACGCGTCCGACGAAATTTCCTCCGACGTCATAGGTATGCGCTTCCAGGATTTCGGTGGCGCGAAGCATGCCCACCTCCCCGCTGGCTTGCCGAGGTTTTCCGTGGGAAAAACCCGTGGCCGGCAGGAGACGCATAGGCCGCGGGGCATAGCGATACCTGTCCGGCTAGATCCGCGAGTTGCGTCCCCATGCGGCAAAAGCGCCGGTTCGCCCTTCGGCGACCGGCGCAAACGGTCCAAGGCCAGCCTTTTGCCCGTTCACATCCAATGCTCGCACGTCTTTCCCTTACTAGGAGCAGTTGCCATCTTTGTCAAGGTAAAGAGTGGTGAAATCGACTAAACACTTGCGGGAAACAGCATCGCATCGCGCGCAAGGCCCAATCGGTGGCGCTCGGCCAGGAACAGATCATAGTAGCTGGCCGTCACATAGTCCCCGGGGCCAAAGCCCAAACGGCCGGCGGCGCGGTCGATCGAATCCCGCGGTCCTTCCAGCTCGAAAAAGACGCCGATCGGCGTTTCGTCGAGTTCGACGGCCAGCCGGGGCAGCCCCGGCAGGCGGAAGCTCGTCCGATATTTCTCGTAGCGAAACCCCGGCCGGAATCCCAGTTCGGCCAGAATCCGCTCGGCGATTTCCGGTTTCCCGATCGCCACTTCGATCTCCTCCCTGGCTTTATAGCGGCCCCCTTTGGGCGCCCCTTTGTAGGTGAGCAGTCCCGAAACCGTCCCGGCGGCCGGAGGCCTGGCGCCGTTCCGGGCGCCGCCCGCCCGGCCGATTCTCCGCACGGAACGGACCCGGAGAAGGCGGCCGGACCGCTGCAGGGCATTTTTCGGGGTGTCGAACAGGACATCGCGCTCGTGGATTCGCCCGAGCGCCCTTGCGCCCAGGCGGCGCAGCTGCCGCCGCGCGGCCTGGGTCCCCGTCAGCCGCAATTTGATCTCGATTTCCACTGTCCTTGGCGCCTTTACCTTCAGTAGTATAGCCGCATCGCGCGGCCCCGCTCGACAGAATGCCCGCGCGAAGGTATAACCCTCAAAGCGCGGGATCGTCACCGGCGCGATTCACAACATGACAGAACCAGCCACACCGCTGCTACGCCAATACCACGGCATCAAACAACGCTACCCCAAGGCGCTGCTCCTGTTCCGGCTGGGCGATTTCTACGAACTCTTCTACGAAGATGCCATCGCCGCATCGCGCGAATTGCAGATCACGCTCACCTCGCGCAACCGCGAAGCCGGCCAGGCCGTGCCGATGTGCGGCGTCCCCTATCACGCCGTCGAGAACTACATCGCGCGCCTGATCCGCGCCGGCTACAAGGTAGCGATCTGCGAGCAGATGGAAGAACCCTCGCGCAAGAAGAAACTGGTCCGGCGGGAAGTCATTCGCGTCATCACGCCGGGCACCGCGACCGATTTCCCCTTGCTCGAGCCGAGGGAGAACAACTACCTGGCCGCCGTGTTCCGCGACGGCGACGCCGGGATCGTCGGGCTGGCCGCCGTTGACGTTTCGACCGGCGAATTTTCCGCCACCGAGTTTTCCGGTTCCGACTCGGAAAGCCGGTTTCGCGAGGAACTCGATCTGCTGCGGCCGCGGGAGATCCTTTTGCCGCAGCCGGCTTCCCTTTTCTCCGCCGGCCGCGAAATCGACGGCCGGGGCGCCGTCGAAACCCGCCTGGAAGACTGGGTGTTCCGTCCCGACTACGGCACGCGCATGCTGACCGAACAGTTGGGGGTGGTGACGCTGGCCGGATTCGGTCTGGAAAGCCATCCCCACGCCATTGCCGCCGCCGGCGCGCTCGTCCATTATCTGCGCGAGACATCGGCTGTCGGCGGAGGTCAGCTCGCCCACCTGGAGAGCGTTCGCTTCTACCACGACCGCGACGCCCTCGTTCTGGACGATGCGACCGTCCGCAACCTGGAACTGGTGGCCCCGCTCTCGGGCGGAACGCCCGAGGTGACGTTGCTCTCGACGCTCGACGAAACGTCCACGGGCATGGGAGCGCGGCTGCTGCGTTCGCGCATCCTGCGACCGTCGGTCGACGCGGCGGAGATCCACGCCCGCCTGGACGCCGTGGCCGAGCTGGGGGCCTCGACGGTGTTGCGCGAGGAGCTGCGCACCGACCTGTCCGGCGTGATGGACCTCGAACGCCTCACCAGCCGCATCACGCTCGGCGTCGCGACCCCGCGAGACCTGGTCGCGCTCAAACAGTCGCTCGCCCAGCTGCCCTTGATTCGCGGCTTCCTGGCCCGCTGCATCAGCGCGCGCCTGGTCGAACTGCGGGAACAGCTCGACGAACTGGCCGATATCCGCGAGCGCATCGAGCGCGGCATTGCCGACGATCCCCCGGCGCAGCCCACCGAGCCCGGCGTCATCCGCAAGGGCTACGACAGCGAACTCGACAGCCTTCGCGACCTGAGCCAGAACGCCAAGCAGACCATCGCGCAGATGGAAGACCGGGAACGCAAGAGAACCGGCATCGGCTCGCTCAAGATTCGTTTCAACCAGGTCTTCGGCTATTCGATCGAAGTCTCCAAGGCCAACCTCCATCTGGTCCCGCCCGACTACGAGCGCAAACAGACCCTGGTGGGCGCCGAACGATACATTTCCCAGGAACTCAAGGAATACGAGCGCAAAGTCCTCGAAGCCGACGGCCGCATCCTCGAAATCGAGCGGCGGCTCTTCGGCGAGCTGCGTTCCTGGATCGCCGGGCACGCCCAGCGATTGCGCCGGACGGCCGGGGCCGTCGCCCGCATCGACGTGCTGGTCACGCTGGCGCGAATCGCCGTGGCGCGCAAGTACGTGCGGCCGGAGATGCACGATGGCGACGAGCTGTGCATCGTCGGCGGCCGCCACCCGTCGCTCGAGCGCCTGCTCGAACGCCGCGGGGACCGCTTCGTGCCGAACGAGCTGTACCTGAACTGCACGACGCAGGCGATACTGCTGATCACCGGGCCGAACATGGGAGGCAAATCCACCTATCTGCGCCAAGCGGCGCTGATCGCCCTGATGGCGCAGATGGGCTCGTTCGTTCCCGCCACCGAGGCGCGCCTGCCCATCACCGACCGCATTTTCACGCGCATCGGCGCCTCCGACAATCTCGCCCGCGGGCAGTCCACGTTTCTGGTCGAGATGAGCGAAGTGGCCGCGATCCTCAACGCGGCGACCGAATCGAGCCTGGTCCTGCTCGACGAGGTGGGCCGCGGCACGTCCACCTACGACGGCCTGGCCATCGCCTGGGCCGTGGTCGAGGCGCTCGACGCCCACCCGCGCCCGCGCACCCTCTTCGCTACCCACTATCACGAGCTGACCGAACTCGCCGATCGCCTCGACGGGGTGAAGAACCTCCACGTCGCCGTGCGTGAAGCCGGCCAGGACATCGTATTCCTTCACCGGGTCGAACCGGGCGCGGCCGACCGCAGCTACGGCATCGAGGTCGCCCGGCTTGCCGGTCTTCCGCCGGCCGTGATCGAGCGGGCGCGCGAAATCCTGTGCCGCCACGAACACACCCAGCGCCAGCTCAGTGAAAAACTTGCGCCCAGCGCGGCCGAGCAGCCGGCTATCTTCACTCCCCTCGATCAGAAAATTATCGACGCCCTCCACTCGGTCGACCTCGACACGCTGCGCCCGCTCGATGCCCTGAACCTGCTCGCCGAGTTGAAGAAGCAGGTCACCTGATGCTGGTTCTCGGCCTGATGTCCGGAACGTCGGCCGACGGCATCGACGTGGCCCTGGCGCGCATCGACGGCGCCCCGCCCCGCCTGCGCGCCTCCCTGGAAAATTTCCTGACCGTTCCCTACCCCGCCCCGGTTCGGCGCCAGATTCTCCGCATCGCCGAAGGCGCGAGCGTTTCCGCCGCCGATATCGGCCGGATGAATTTTCTGCTGGGCGCGCTTTTCGGCGATGCCGCCCTGGCCGCCTGCCGCCGGTTCCGCGTGGCCCCGGCGAGGATCGATCTGGTCGGCTCGCACGGCCAGACGATTTACCATCAGGGCCGCCCGTCGCGTTTTCTGGGCCGGAAGGTGGCTTCGACGTTGCAGATCGGCGAACCGGCGGAAATCGCGGCGCGCATCGGAATCGCCACGATCGCCGATTTTCGCCCCGCCGACGTCGCCGCCGGCGGGCAAGGGGCGCCCCTGGTTCCGTTCGTGGATTTCCTGCTCTATCGGGACGCCCGCCTGGGCCGCGTCGCTTTGAATATC
>Ga0307373_10009367_pt1 | contig 14666 bp, 11 predicted proteins | sample OX2MG_FD_202534 | JGI IMG/M metagenome (GOLD analysis project Ga0307373, IMG submission 202534) | Soil microbial communities from Risofladan, Vaasa, Finland - OX-2 | ecosystem: Environmental > Terrestrial > Soil > Coastal area > Acid sulfate soil | place: Finland: Risofladan, Vaasa | collected... | reverse complement strand
CAGCACTTGAGATCGTGATCGAGCTCGTGTTCCAGCCCGCGATCAAGTACGGATTGAATGTCGTACCATAGCCGCTTATCACGCCATTCGCCGCAGTGAATTGCGAATCGCTTGAAATTGCTATCGCAGTATGGGAATTTGCGTTAACAAAGAATGATCCAGTAAAGTTCCCGTAGTTTCCAGCGCTGTCAAAAGCTTGCACACTGACAATGTATTTGCCTGGGGTTGTCTTCAGAACACTCGCAGCCGCGAAAATATTCGGCCCGACGAAAGATTGTGATGATGCTTGGTAGGTCATTCTAGCGTGACTGATTGGAACAAATACCCCATCCATCTCCAGAGAAACGAAAGCCTCGACACTGCCTGTCTTCATTACGCTTCCACTTGGATAAGTAATCTTTGCACTGATAGAAGGTTCGCTACCGCCGCTTATCGAGATTGCCGAATTTGGAAGTGCCACTTGACCCAATAGATTAAACGGGGCAACTCGAACAACAGTTGCAAAACTTCCGGCATTGCCAGCACCATCATTACCGCTGACGGTGATTACGTAGAAACCTGACGGAGTGGCTGTGCCAAGTGTGAAGGTTCCAGCCCAGAGCCCGAGCAGCCAGTTAAAGGTCATCGGTACCTCCGATACGACTTTCGAACCGAATGTGACCGTAGCCGTAAAATTACCGGACGCAGTAACTAATCCGTTTGGATACTCCGGCGCAGCGAAGATAGTTACGGGATCTCCAATTATGTAACTTGGCGAGTCGGTGATCAGCAGCACGTTCAATCCCACATTCAGCCAAGAATACGCGCTTCCAGAGTTTCCGTTTGTGTCTTTGCCGCTGACCGTGAGCACCCAAGCTCCCTGGTCCGCCGAGTATGGGATGGGAAAACTGCCCTGCCAGAGCCGAGAAGTGCCGTTGTATGCAAGTGGTACCTGTCCCTCGATTTTACCAGTTGGTGTGTTCAGAGTGAATATCGCATTGAAGTTGCCGCCAGAGACGCAACACTGTCCACCCGGAAAAGTGACCGCAGCTGAAACATTGATTTTTTCTTCGGGCAGCAAAAAGACCAAGGACCCACTACCCGTAGTTGCGTTGAAGTACGGCAGAAACAACGTGACTCCATCACCCACGCTGAATGTGGTAGAACCTTCTCCCGCGGAAGCGCCACTATTCGCTGAAACTTGGGCAGTCCACATCCCGGCAGGATCTGTTGATTTGACGGTGTACGATCCGCTCCAAGTTTTTGTGGCACTGTTGTAAGAGAATGGAACGTTACCAATTTGATTTCCATCTGGACCAACTATGCTAGCCACAACATTTCCGCTGGTTGCCGCTGACGAACCGCTAGTTACCGTTGCAGTTAGTCCTATGGATGAGCCGTATGAGTAGCTCTGAGTCAGTGAACCTGAGAGTCCATTTTGAACCGAAACACCTAGAGCGCCGGTAGGCGCGAGATAGTTTGCCAGCTCACCAAGGTTTGGAGATCCGATTCCGGTCAGTGGATCCCAACCGACACCCGCAGAGTCGGGATTGTTATTTCCGATGGTAATATCATGGAACGCTTTTGAGTACTCAGCAGGATTGTTGAAGATGGAGTATAGTGCTGGATTGATTAGCCCCAGCTTTCCTCCTGCCTTTTGGTCAATGAGAGCAAGCGATCCAGCCCAGCTCGGAGATCCCACGCTCGTTCCGCCCACGATATAATAGGTAAACCCGGCACCCGGGCCGTTTGATACACTCACTATTACTCCTGTTTGGGGATCTGCATCCCATGATACATCAGGAACGCCCCTACTTCCACCCGAGAACCCTTGACCTGACTGCCACTGGGGGGTTCCAAAAATCGTGCTGTATCCACCTCCAGTTGCACCGTTCTGGAAATTGTTCCAGCTCCATGCGGTTTCTGTACCATAACCGCCAGTCGCGTTTGAATATGGGAATTGGGTGAAACCAGAAGTAGTGTTCATGTAAACCGCGGTTCCTCCTACACCTGTTACGTAAGGATCGGTCGAAGGATATATCGCGCCACCGTATGGCGAGGTCTCGCCCTGAGATTGATCGTAGGCGCCCCAATCTCCCGTACTCGCAAATGCAGTTATCCCTTGAGCTGCAGCCTGCTGGAGTACCTGGTCCAGCCAAGGATAGTTCTCACCAAAAACTGGCGCTACAGGGCCGGACTGGCCGAAGGAATTCTCGGGCGAGCCCCAGCTCATCGAGATTATGGAATTCACACCATCAGTCACAGCTTTCTGGACAGCGTCGTACAGCGGAAAAGTGTTGTTTGATCCAATGTAGAGATTGATCGCTGCTTTGGGAGCCATCGCGTGTGCCCATTCAACATCCAGAGAGATCTCTGTATTCCAGCCCGCCGCTATTCCACTTGCGAAATTACATGGGGCGTCAACACATATCTGGTTGACAGTCGCTTGCGGCAGATTGAATTCGGCGCTAAAGTTGTTGAGCTCCTGCTGGATGTACGGATCTCCAAATGCGTCAACTATTGCAATCGTAACTCCCGAACCAGTGTATCCAGCGTCAAGCAATGAGGTGGAATTGTAAATTTGGCTCAGCTCAGACGGAGAATAATAGACGCTATTTGCATCGGTCGTCTGGCTAGAATTTATCGCACCAAGCACTCTGATCATAGGAGACGATGACACGTTGATGCTTGAACCATAGTTGGTGAGGCCGAACACAGTCTTAATGTTTGAAAACTCGCTCGGCAGTTTGAGACCGGACGTAGCGGAATAGAAAGTCGTACTTCCAAGTCTAAAAGATTGAATCGAAACTTGAAGCGCTTTCTCAGCAGAATTGGCCGTTCCGCTGACAATCATCAAATTTGGATTTGACTTGTCCAACGAAGCCGAGAGACCCTTTGACGAAAGAAATGATGAAAGTGAGTTGGCTTCCGAAGTTGAAGCTCCATAAAGCTCCGCATACTGCTGCGAAGTCAAAAAGTTGCGATAATTCTTCGAGATGGGGGAGCTGATCTCGCTAATGTACTGTTCCAAACCAGTCTGATCTTTCGGCGGGAGAACTATTCCCAGAGAGAGCGGCGTCGAAGGGTTAACAGAACCTAGCGAAATCGACTGAGGAATTTCCGGTGCAAACGGGATTGGGATTGTGACAGTTCCGTTCGTTGAATTCGGGATATGGGCGGGACTGCTTTGAGTGCCAGTTTGTGTTGAATTAAATGCAAAAGCTATGTTGAAACTAGTCGTTGGAACAAGGAGGAGCACAACAACAATAGCAAAGGCTGCGCTCCGGCGTGGCATCGTCGATAGAATGTGTTGAGATTATTTAAGGAAAGTGAGCTAAGGCACTCTCGGCATTTGACAAAATTGTGTTAGCTACAATCAATTTCGCACAGGTTGTGCAATTGGGATATCAAGTTCCAGACCTTTGATCATTGATGAATAGGAATTTAGTACCCTTGTACCTCTCTCAGTAATCGCAAACGTTTTCCTTCCCTTTGTCCGCTTTGCCTCGATCAGGCCTTGCATTTCCAACCGCCTAATAAAATTCTGTGCCATCGACCAAGATATGTTCGATTTCTGGATCACGTGCGACTGCTTGCTCGCTCCTTCTGCGATCGCCTGAAGGATCTCAATTTTAAGTTCAAGGACTGATCTTCGCATCCGTACTGCTGCAAAATATTTTTCGGACATTTTCTAATCATCTATGCTTTTCTGAAATAATGTCTAGGTCTTCTTTGATCGAAAGATACTGCTGCATAACCTGTCTTCCTTTTTCAGTTAGGCGGTAGCGTCTTTTTCCTTCACTTTCATCAAATACTACAAGACCTTTTCTGATCAGACTTTCAGTGTACGCTTGCATTATAGTCCAAGAGAGGTTTGCCCTGTACATGATGTGTGTGGGTTTTTCAATTCCGCTTCCTATCGTACACAAGACGTCGAAGAAAGTTTCGATTCTAGATCTTCGATCTACTTGCACTTCATTTCTGGCAATTGCCGAAGAAAAAGCAAAATCAAATTCGCTCTTCGATGAAACATGCTCGCTCCCGCTTCTTTCAATATCTTCTTCGGTAGGGTTTAGCGTCATGCTTGTTTCAATATCGAGCTAGTAATTGGTTCGATATAACGCTACCGCGGTATTTTAAGCAATTGTTCATTTTCCAAGGTGATTATTGCAGGCATCGGGTCTTGAGAGCCTTGAAATTGTAGGATCCTATTAGAACGTCGTTATTTGGAGAAGCGCTATCATCAACGACAGGACAAAATGAGACATATTTGCACGCAAGGCAGCTTGACCTGAGATTAATTTCGACAGAGTCTAGAGATTCCGAACCGATGCTTAGTGTGAACTGGTCTTCTTTCTGCATTGCATTTCAAGCAATGTCGGCCCGAGTTTTCACGGTCTAAGTCAAAATGTACTGTTATTTCGGTCAAAATAAAAAGAAAAAGTGAGGGCGGGGTTTATTCCCGCTCCTTAGTTTACTGAGATCTGAGAAGGCCAGCTATTCCGCGTTGCTGTGTTGAGAGGAATGTGCTTTCAATTCCAGTCAAGACGACCATGACGCGAACTTTGCCTTGGAGTGTTGGATCAACTCTCGCTCCCCAGACTACGCGCGCCTTTGCTGGTAGAGATCGTGTGACCATCTCTCCTGCTTGGGTGACTTCGTCCAAGGTGATGTCCTCGCCTCCAGAGACATGAATCAGGACACCGAAAGCTTTTGTCGAGTCCTTGATATCTAGGAGTTGTGCGTCAAGAGCTGCTTGTGTGGCTCTCTCGATTCTATCTTCACCGGTTGCTTCACCGACGCCGATCGCTGCTAGACCTCTCTTCTCCATGATTGCTCTCAAGTCAGCAAAGTCGATGTTGATCAAGCTGGCAGTTGTGATTGTTTCAGTAATTCCTTTCACGAATTCACCAACGAGTTCGTTAGCAACACCCAGTGCTTCCTTCAGCGGCAGATCGCCTGCTACTTTCGCAAGTCTGTTGTTGTCAATCACGACGACTGTATCGCATTGAGTCCTAAGACGCTGAAGACCTTCCTTTGCGTTGTTGTACCGGAATCGCTCAACCGAGAATGGTAGCGTTACTACTCCGATCATCAAAGCGCCGGTCGCCTTCAATGCATTTGCAATTACCCACGAAGCACCAGTTCCAGTTCCTCCACCGAGACCAGTTGCAACATAGATGATGTTCGAACTTGTGGTATCCTTCTTGATTTGCTCCATCGATTCCCTAGCTGCCTGCTCACCTCGCTGTGGATAACCACCCGCGCCCATTCCGCGTGTTGTTTTCTCGCCGAGGAGTATTCTCCTGTCAGCTTTGATGGTGCTCAAGTGCGTCGCGTCAGTGTTTGCCGCGATGAGTTTCGCTCCAGAGACTCCACCCCTCTTCTCCTTTACCCACGAGACAATGTTGCAACCCGCTCCACCGACTCCTATTACGGAGACTTGCGGCCTTGCTTGTCGCATTATTGCCTCGATTTTTTCTGTTTCCAGCATCTCGTCCATTTTGGATTGTGTATCAATGTCGAAAGACAAAGTTAAGTTCGAGTTAAACTGCTCCCATGGTAATTATACCCTTTAGGAATTTTAGACAAGAAATGAAAACAAGTATTGTTCTGGAGGATTCTTACGATGGATCGCTAATACTCTTTCGTGCGAGGGAATTTTCTCAAAAACGTCTCTGAAATGCTGCGACAAGATTGAGAATGCGGCAAAATTCCGGAAACATCTATGAGAATCCGGGAAAACTAGTAAATCGAGCTGTTCTCTTGGCGAACTCTCTGAAACCAATTGTTTGAGCTGTTCTGAGCTTGAACTTTGCTCTGAAGCCGAGATCTTTTGAAACTAGACATCTATTGTATCTCCGGGGGGTCTCCCATTGCAGGATTTGCAAGATTCATACTGATCTAGTTAGGGCGGTTCACCCTATTTTAATAATAGAGTGCCTTTGACTTTTGTTATTCGAGTGCTGAGTTACTCAAGACTGAGATAAAGGAAGACCGTGTACGCAATTATGGTAAAAATGTCGGCCAAGTTTGAGCTAAAATCTGGCAAAATCAGAATGTGTTCTGCTATGCCCAGAATGACCGGGAATGTGAGGAGAGATTGTAGAAGTAGCGCAAACAAGACCACGAGGAGTCCGAAAATGAAATTCGCCTTTGTCTGGAGATATGTCCTTCCGTAAACTACGAGAAGCGCTACAAGCAAAGAGACGCTCACCGTGGAAAGAATAATGTGAAATTCCCCGAACGTGGCTGGACCAAAACCCCGCTGGAACGGTGTTCGCTCAAATCCAAAATCATAGTACGTGTTCATGCTCGACCATAAGTAGAGCAAAACACCGCTAGCGATGCCAAGTAGTACTACTATTGGCACCCATAATTTGCTTTGACCCTTCTTTGTAGATTTCTCTGAATTCATTGGGGAATTGTTCACTTTTTCTTTTGTGTTTTACTCACGATATCTTCGAGCTTTGACCAATTTGCTTCCATAACTTCAGAGAGGAAGTACAGCTTGCCGTACCGATCGCCCTCTGTCAGAATCAATCTGTTACGTTCAAGGACTCCGAGATGATGCCTGACAGTTGTGTAATCGAGTTGAAGCAATTGAGCGAGTTGCTGAGCGTTTCTTGGTTGCTCTTTGATTGCCCTTAGCACTAGAAGTCTTGTGAATGCCCCCGTGCTTCCGGCGAAGAGCCACCAAAGTAGTCGCTCGAATGCGTCCATGAGTGCATAGAATCATTTCTTCCAGCTCCATAATAATATCGCCACGCAAATCGACCGAGCATTAGCTTCCAATTTTGCTCGGATGATAACGCCCGGGAAGATTAGTGTATGATGTAAACACTAGACGAGCTAGCGGGGGAGGTAGAATTCTGATCCTTTATCCTATCTCTCTAATCCATGCGAGACTGACATATGGTTGAGGTACATCTTTTCGTCTTCAAGCTCTAATTCTTCGAACTCTCCGGAATTCTTGATGAACTCGCAGAAAACGCATCGCTCAACTTTGAACTGGTTATTTCTTGACGGAAGGCTTGCAAACATCATTTATTGTTCGACTTTCTTCATAAAGCGAGACTAATCTAAGCAATTATGGCGATTGAGTATCTTGAGAGAAAGCCACCTTTTCCAATCCGCCAAGGATTTCTAGTACAGAAAGTAGACCTTGAATTCTTAGAGGATTAGTACGGAAGGCCAAGAGGCAGGATTCTTGGGCCACGCTGCGGCGCATGAATAGTAGGGCCTGCTGTTGCCGAAACTCCGTCTGACACTCCGACCCACTGGACATATGTCATGTTGCTTGATGTTAATGTATACGAAAGATCCGTAGTACCTGATCCGTTGTACCAGATCAGCACTGGATTGTTACCAGAGAACCCGCCGAGAGCACACCCTACATCATCACAAGCCATGGAGAGGATGCTGCTCATCGAGCCTTGTAATATTGATGAAGGAATCAATTGCGAAGTTAGGTCGTAGAACTGACCGCTTTGGGGATCAAATGATGCGACCCAAGCCGTCTGGTTCTCCGTTTCCTCGAACCCAACAGGAGCACCTCCCGCTAGCATCCAAGTCCCCTTAGTCCAGACTATTGAATTGACGGCGTTTATCATATAATCATGTAGTGAATCAGCTGTATTCAGAACCGAATCTAGCGCGCCAGTGAGATCGTACACCGCACCAGTAGTCGGATTGTAAAGGGCTAGAAATCCGACGCCACCTATCATCCAATCTGTCCCATTCCATTCAATGCTCTGGACCGTGCTTAACTCAGGAACCCATTCTTTAATCACGCTGGTTAGGTCCACTATAGCTCCATTAGGCGTTACCTGATAAAGAACGCCAGTATTGAATCCGTACCATCCACCACCAACCAGCCAATTGAATCCGTTCCAAGAGCTCGCATAGAGAATGCCGTCAATATTCTGAGGTATGGATTGCGATAAGTCGATGAACGTTCCGTTCGAAGTCACGAACGCCATAGAGTAATGGTTGACAGCGCCGTCCCCAGGATTCAGAACTCCAGAACCCATGCCCGTCAGAAGCCACATGCTTCCATTCCAAGTTGCACTGAATACATCACCACCCGACCACTCTTGTTCTGCAGCGCTGTCCTGTGTGTAATTTGAGAAGTACAGCTCAGATTGCGCCTGACTATCATAAAAATCGAAATAGGGATTGAGTCCATTGGAATCGCCGGATCCCCACCCGGTAACGAGCCAATCCGAACCGTTCCAACCTCCACTCCAAACTGCTCCTGAGTTCGACTCAGTGGGCAGAGAGTTGCTAGCACCTCCAAGACCGCTTAAGCTTACTTTGTAGAGTGCTGGGGTCTGAGAAGGAGTAAACCATTCGCCGTTCTGGCCACCGGCCAATATGAATGGAGCGGAACTGATGTTGGTATCAGTCCCAACCCCGCCCGATGCTGATGACTGTTCAGTTGTTGAATGGATGTGAGAAATTTGGGCATTGACATACCCCCAAGATGTGCTTGATATTGATAGAGCAAGGATCATCAAGAATGCAATTGCAATTTTTTTTGGTCTTGGACGCAAGCGGGTTTCCACTTGCGAAGCAGATTTCAGGAGACAGCCTAAAACCCACCAATTTGAACGAGGTGTTCTTGGCTTCCCTATCTCCGTTCAACGATTAGAACAGGCCGTTTTCTGCGTGATCACACTAGTCCAAGAACAGTTTGGGGTTGACAATTATCTGGTTACTTCTTTCTTGCCACCAAAACGAGGCCCGAAGCTGCAATGAGAATCGAAGCAACCAAACCGATTTCCAGCAACAGAATTGTGTTAGAGCTAGCTATGACCTCTGTTGTAGTTGTAGTAACGCTAGGTAGTGAAGGTATTTGATTAGTTATAGTTTGAGTGGAGACTACAGATCCGCTTGGGCCGCTTGACACCGCTGAATATTGGTTTGCTGGCACCGCTCCCGCGCCGTTGGCGACGGCAGGAGATGAGGCACCACTGCTAGATTGCGGAATCCCCACTCCGTAGGGGGTAGCCCAGTAGCTTTGCTGTTGGCTCATCAAAGTTATGCTTGTGCTAGATTGAGGTGGAATTATCAGAGCTTCGCCGGCGAGACCTACGTAAGTTGGTTCCCAGTAAACCGTAACGTTAACTTTTTGGCCGCCTATGTTGACCTGAGTTGTCGTTTCACTTGAAGGTAGATTGACTTGCACCCAGCTCCATGCAGTGACTTGGAGAGGAACGGACGGGACGGTTAGAGTAGCCACACCGTTTTGGTTCGTCTGATTAGAAAGAATCACATTGTTTTCATAAACCCAATACCACGCGCCAACGATCGTTGCTCCAACTGAAGCATCGTAAACGGCGCTCCCGTTCTGGAAGTTCACGTGAACCGTCAACTTTGTGGTTTTGAGATCTGAAATCGGAGTTGTCGAAATGTTGACACTTGTTGAGCTTGTTACCGGGATCAATGAATAACCGTACTCGGCCGGGTCGGAGGATATTGGATATAAGATGGCTGAGCTCGATTGGCTATATCCCACTGGCTGCGGGTTCTTGTAATCATAAGGTTGCGAAGCTGTGACGGTAAATAGATATGTTCCACCAGGAAGCTCAAATGAGAACGCGGGATATTCACTCTGAGATGTGGCAACGAGCCCACCGGTCGAGTTGTATGCAGAGATCAGAAAGGAATCAGCTGTAGCGCTCTGAGTCTTGACAAAAACCTGCACATTGTTGTAAACTGGAGAGCTTGCCGCGCTGTGAGAAATACTATTGCCTCCGAGCAACGTCAACCCGACTAGGAACGCAACTAGCAAAACCGACGAGATTCTTACGATGCTTAATTTTTGCCTTCTCCTCACATTCAATCCGCCAACCAACTCGATTCAGAGTAGTCATTCGTCTTGCTGACTATAACCCTACGGATTCGAACGGCTGTTCTGCTAGAAAGAACGCTCGGTAAAGTTCGTAGTTCCGATTTGCTAGCAGAAAGTTCGTGAAAACATATAGATCTCCAGGAGGAGAAAACAAACACGCGCTAAATCTGAATTGAACTTGAAGGCTAATTACAATGGCCTTTCATCACTGCGGCCGCCCTGAAACTGATCGCCAGTTCTTTCTCCTGAAATGATCTTACTTAGCTCCTTCGCAATTCTTTCAATTGAAGACAACCTTTCACTGGGTTTTTCTTGTGAGCTGGTTACGAGATTCTTCAATTGGGGAAGAACCTTGTCTATTATTTTCAAAACAGTCTCGGTTTGAAATTCGCCGAGAGATATGCGATAGAGGATTTTCCCTTCATTTAGAATACATACCATCCCATCTGAGTTCAGTACCGCATCAGATATCAAGAGGTCATTCCTCGGAATCGTTGCGCCGGTCAATGGAATTGAGACATTCAGCGGCATCATGATCTCTCTAAATTGTTTTATGACCTCTTTCAAATAGATCTCTTCCAGCTTAAGTAACTCGGTAATCTGCAGACACTCCTCTCGCAATGAATTGATTTCTGCGCAAACAATCTCATTCTCACTTGCCACACTTTCGATGATTCTATGTTCTCTGATTGTGGGTGCGTCGCTTAAACTCTGTAGTGATCTTGATTTCGCAGACAATAGACGATTAGTCGCCTCCTTAATCTGGACCAACTTGAGATGACTTTAGCCATTATGAATCGGAGATATGATACTGTAGATCTTTGTACTATTGTTCACATAGCGGATTTCGATATAGATGCTCTCCTTCATGCAAATCAGGTTGGAATTCATGTCGCATTCAATCTCGATACCTTAGGTAACAGAACCAGTGAGGGCTATCGGGCTCCGATACATGCTTTTTCCAAAATGTAACAAATAGAATCTTCGGGTATTCACCAAATTTGCTTACATCAGTATTCGTGATCATTGTGTCCTGTTCTGAAGACTAGGCATGGGAACAGAAGAATCCGTCAGACAAACCCGGAATGAGATTTATTCGTGCTCATTTTGTAAGTTTGTTCAGGAAACTAGAGGTTTCGAAAATCTCGGATCCATAGATGAGCGTAAATACATATTCCACTTGAAGCATTCCCACGGCATTGAACCTTAGTCTATTCTCAACTTCAACTGACCCTAAACGGTTAGTGCGACAAAATCATCTTCTTCAGGTCTCGATGCTCTCATCTTCATCTTCTCTAATTTCAGCAAACTCATCTTCCTCTTTGTAATGGAGATCTCTTTTTCGTCTCAAGAGAGCGATCAAAATATCATTCTGATTTTGGAGATCTTCCAGTGTCTTTGCTCCTGGGTCTAGCGATGAAGATTTCTCCACATTTTTTTGGGTATTTTGGGACTTTTCCGTTTCGGTTGAAAATGTTTCTTTAAGTAGAATGTGGGAGTCTTTAACATTTGGATCGGCTCTGTGCTTATTTTCTTTAATTCTGGTTGATTTGTTGATGCTTATCTCTTCTGGAGCTTCGAGCGAGGCTTCAACCTTGACCTCGCTTTGTGAATGCTCCGCCTGTTCTTCCAGAGGAGGTTTTAGATCCTTTTCAATGTCTTCACCTTTAACCTTTGGAACTATTGCCGGTTGGACATTTTCTCCACTCTTCGAGGATCCGGAGTCAACCTCTCTTCTCTTTAGAGTGATGTGAACTCTATTGCCAGAGTCAGAAGATGGAATAGCTGTAGCTTTTCCGCGAAAATCTAGTTCAACTTCTTTTTCCTCAGCGGGCTTTTGCTCTCCGGCTTCCTTTCCTTCAACATAGTTGATTATCTTTTCAATTTCGCTAAGCACCTTTACTTTCTCGTCGTTTGGTAATGTCTCATTGCGAGGAGCTTCCACGGACTTCATCCGATTTTCTTCTATCAAAGTTGCGGTTAGACGCCTGTTCTTAGGATCGTAATGATCCTCCATAACGCTAAACCTTTTGTTTCGGAATGCTTCAGTTATGCCGGCCACCAATCCGTGCAAGAAGAGATTGCCCGCCCCACTGCCTCCCTCCACTGATATTGGTGGATCATTTATCATAATTCGCTCAAAGTTTTCCTCCGATTCCCAACTGAATGTTCCCCAGCCAGCTGCTTTCATGTAGCCCTTGACGTTTTCCCGGATTGCACTAATGTCTGCCACAAATTCTTTTCTCGCATCTTTGTTATCTTCAAATTTCTGTCTGATCCCATTTACGATGTCTTTGCCATAGTCCCTGCCAACCTCTTCAAGACTGGCTTGCTCCCCTTGGGTCTTGAGTTTCTTTTGAATCTGGAACATCAAACTAGAGCTAACTGCCACCACTCGACTTGTTTCCATTAAGACAAGAGGAAACAGTAGTCCATCGAACATTTGATTTTTCAAGCTGACAGCTTCGGCGTACGATACATGCTTCAATCGCCTCAGCTGGATCACAAGATCATCTAGCGTTCCCTTCGATCGAGAGAGGTCGCAGGTCACCAAGAGTGTAAACTCTCTGGAATTTTCTCGGTGGTAACCAATCTGCGATATAATTCTAGCTCCTCGTTTGAGTAGTGTGTTCACAACGAGGGCCGGAACTTCACCCTCGTAATCTCTTCCCTGCACTAAGAGCCCGTAAGTGGTCGAACTCGCGGGCGCCGCCTGACCGATCTTGTTAGAGTAACTGACAGGATTACTCGACTCGCCCGGAGCCGAATTCGGTTCCGGCAATCAAATCTTCAATGGTGTACAGTTATGAGATATAATTAGAAAGTTATGGACTTCGAATATGAATAGGAAGTTGGGGTCGGAAGTAAGTCTTTCTTGACGAAATCTTGCGTTGACAATAGTCTTTTCAGGGATCAGAGTGTTCCTGAATAACATTTTAAGTTCCAAAATCATTTGCGGGTTTCTCGAATGCAGCCCAACTCCACAACGAGCAAAGCATCACAGATCATATCGAGACAGGACAGAATACCCATATGGGCGCTTTCGTATCTATTCATTGGAATCATAGGCACAGGTTTTCTGTTCACATTCTATGATATCTTCAACATCAATGTATCTTTCATTCAAACTTGCCTCGCTATAATATCGGGATGCAACTCGCCGGCAGACGCCGCGAAATTCATTGGACTCCCGGTCTTGCTAAATCTTACTGGTTACGTCGTGGGAACTACGATCTTGAGCCCTCTTTCCGATCGTTATGGAAGAAGAAATATGCTCCTCATTACCCTGGTCATTACCGGCCTGGGTTCACTTTACAACGCGTTTGCGACTGACTATTCCAGTTTCATATTAGCAAGGGCTTTGACTGGAATCGGAGTAGGCGCCGATCTAGCGATAGTGAACACTTACATCTCTGAGGTAGCCCCAAAAAAAGAAAGGGTCCGCTACACCTCGCTGGTTTTCGTTTTTGCAGCTCTGGGCGGGTTTCTTGGAATTTGGCTCGGGCTTCTCCTGACAACAAGCCCTGCAGCTTTTCCGCTTGGTCTTCCTTTTGCCGTGGGTAACTCCGGAGCGATGCCCCAAATAGGTTGGCGCGTCGTCTACGCCTTTGGCACGATCCTTGCTCTAATTGGCATCCTTCTTCGTTTCAATCTCCCCGAATCGCCAAGATGGCTCATTTCGATAGGTCGTGTCGACGAAGCGGAACACATTGTTAGTGTAATGGAATCAAAAGCTGTTACAAAGCTTCACGTTTTGCCGCCTGTAACTGATGTCACAGAGGTAGCGTCCAACATCAGACCTGTTCCTTACTCCGAAATACTCTCGAACAAACTCTACAGAAGAAGGATTGTAGTACTCCTTCTTGTTTGGCTAATTGGCTACATGACGATCTATTCCGTTTCTGCAGGCCTGACATCTTTGCTTACAACAATGAGTTTCTCACCTCCCGAGGCTGGGATGATTGCGGCTTTTGGCACTATTGGATTTGTTAGTGCAGCAATCTTTTCCACATTGTTCGGTGACAGATTAGAGAGAAAGTACTGGTTACCAATAGCAGCAATAATCACACTTCTGGGAAGTATACTCATCTCCCAACCAAGAGGAAGTTTCTGGTTGGCCGTGGTGGGATCGATTATCCTTTTCTTTGGTATCGATCTTTGGGTTCCTATAACTTACGCCTGGTCTGCAGAAAGTTTCCCGACAAGAGCGAGGGCTACCGGGTTTGCGTTTGTGGATGGCATAGGTCACATTGGAGGAGGTGTTGGCGTAATCCTTGTGGCGGCTCTCGCATCTTCTGGAACATTTTCTGTCCTTGAAGTATTCTTAATAATTGCAAGCTTTCAGATAGTTTCATCCATAATAGGCCAGGTTGGATCGAGGACGATGGGGGAAAAACTCGACAGGATTTCTCCCTGAGAGAAAAGAAAAGCTTTGAATTACCAGAAGAAGAACTTCTAACGTGACTACAATTGTCGAAAGACATAAGGTTGCTTGCATTGAAAAGAACGACTTTCGTGATTTTCATATGCGCCATGATGCTTACAACGCTCTTCGGCCTTAGTGTAATCAGTACACAAACTTCCCAGGGTCCTACACCGGATTTTCACATTTCTTCGGCTGAACTGAGCGGAAACGCAACAACCTCTGTTGCTTCAGTTGCGTACGACGAGCAGTTAGGAATAACATTTACACAGAGTTTCGCGAGCATATCTTACAACGTTAGCGCGGTAGCTCAACAGGACGTGAACGGCTACGGTCCTGCATATCTGCTAAATGGCCTCAGCAACGTAGGATACTGGTACCAAATTGGACTGAGCTGGGATTGGCCTC
>Ga0307373_10009365_pt1 | contig 14668 bp, 16 predicted proteins | sample OX2MG_FD_202534 | JGI IMG/M metagenome (GOLD analysis project Ga0307373, IMG submission 202534) | Soil microbial communities from Risofladan, Vaasa, Finland - OX-2 | ecosystem: Environmental > Terrestrial > Soil > Coastal area > Acid sulfate soil | place: Finland: Risofladan, Vaasa | collected... | reverse complement strand
CTGCGCTGCGCGCGTTCGAGTCTGGCCGCGAATGGAAGCGGCCCGCGCCGGGACCGAGCACGATTGTCGTCTGGCGGCAGGCCGCGAAAGTATTCTATCGCAAGGTGGCCGCGCTCGAGGCAGGCGCGATCGCGAAATTGCGGCGCGGCGCGGAGTTTGGCGCAATCTGCGCCGCCGTTGGCCGGGCCCTCGCACACGATGGGTCGGCGCGTGAATCGGCCGCCGCGAGCAAGATCAATGCGATGCTGGCGCGATGGCTCCGCGACGGGATTGTCGCGGCTCCCGGCGCCCGCAGACGGCGGCCTTAGACCGTTTCCGCGCGATACTGGTTTGGCGTGCCGCGATGCTAAGCTGAACACGGCCATGAACCGCGCGGATATCACGGTCGAGCGCGTGGCGACGCGCGACGGATGCGAGGAATTCGCGCGGCTGCCGTATCACGTGTACGCCGCGCGCGAGGCGTGGTGGCCGCCCGATATTCAGAGCGAGATCGACATGATCACGCGCCGCACGCATTTCGCGGCGTTCCTCGACCTCGAGGCGTTCTGCGCGCGGCGGCGCGGGCGGATGGTCGCGCGCGTCAGCGCCATCGTCAATCACCGCTATATCGAGCACTGGGGCGAGCAGCTCGGCCAGTTAATCCATTTCGAAGCCTACGACAGCGAAGAAGATGCCGCCGTCGCGATGCTTGAAGCGGCGGCGCAGTCGCTCGCCGCGCGCGGAATGACGGCGGTGCGCAGTGGCTTCGCCGCGTTCCTGGATTATCCATACGCCGTCGATGGCTACGGGCGGTTGCCCTCGTTTCTGCTCCGCGGCAATCCGCCGTATTACCATCGATGCTTCAAACGGGCAGGCTTCGAGACGGAGAAGGGACAGACCGATTACACCGCCGAACTGACGCCTGAATTGCTCGAGCGTTACCGGCGCTCGGTTTCCGCCGTCGCCGCGGCCGGCGTCAAGATCAAGAGTTGGCGCGAGTACGGCTTCCTTGCCGCGATCGATGCGTGGACCGAAATCACCAACGCCGCTTTCACGCGTCATTGGGGATGGAATCCGGTGACCAAAACGGAAGTGCGGCCGATGCTGATGTCGCTGTGGGAGACTCCGGTGGCCGACCTTTCGATGCTCGCGATCCTCGGCGATGAGGCGGTCGGCGCGGTGTTCTCGGTGCCGGACTTGAGCCCGATGCTCGCGCAGGTCAGGCGCGGAGTCCGCCTCGAGCCGCATCGCGGCGGCGGCACGCGTGGCGCGCTTATCAATATCGGCGTGAAAGAGAGCGCGCGCGGACGCGGAATCGCGATGGCGATGGCGTCGCGGTCGTACCTCACGATGGCCGAGCAGCGGATGCGCTACGCCGGCTACACCCTGGTCCTCGACGACAACTGGGCTTCGCGCCGAACCGCCGAAAGCCTGGGCGCGCACATCTCGGGAAATTTTGTCACCTACCGCCGCAACCTGTAGTCGAGCCCGTCTTGCTCCGGCGTATCGCCGGGCGCTAAAACGCCTGTGATGCTGACCATGCGCATACTGGTACTGTTCATCCATGTGACCGCGGTGATCGTCGCGCTGGGGGGCTCGCTGTTCAGCACCTTCGCGCTCACGCCAATCCTGACCGGCGAGCTGGAGCCGCCGGACCGGGTCAAAGTCGTGCGCCGCGTGATCCGGCGTTTGGGCGCGATCGTCTTGAGCGCGCTTGTGATCCTGGTCGCGACCGGGATGCTCAACGTGCTCTATGTCGGTGCGATAAGCCTCTTGCTCGCGATTAAGCTGGTGCTCGTGGTCGTCGTGATCGTGCTCGCAATACATCAGTACGCGAATCTCGGCGCGAAGATCTGGCGGGTGTCGGAAAACGGGCCCGCGCCCGAGCTTGCGCCCCTTTTGGCGCGCTTTCGCCGCGTGGGACTGGCGCAGGGAGCGATCGTCCTGGCGATCGTCTATCTCTCGCTTGGGCTGACCCGCGTTGCGGGACCGATCGCGATCGGATGAAGCCGCGACGCCCCAGACCGGCCTATCGGCGCTGGATGCGCTGGCTCACCGTCATCGCGGTGAGCGTGGGAGTCATATCAACGCTCAGCTATGGCAGCGGGGCGCATCTGGTCGTTCGCTATCTTGATCCTCCGTTCGGCCGATGGTGGAACGAGCACGAGTTCGCACTGATGATCTTTTCCGCATGCGCGCTCGGGATGCTTACCGCGATCCGATTTGGCGCGCGGCTCCTCGATGACGCCGTGGCGCGCGGGCGCTCGGCGTCGATTTCGATAATCGTGGGCGCGGTGCTCCTGGTTCCGCTCGCGCGGCTCTCGGCGGCGCTCGCGCGGCTGGGATGGAGCGGCGCGGACACCTTCGACACCTACGCGATGGATTCCATTGTTGACAAGGTTCTGATTGCGGGCGTTTACTTTCTTAAGATCGCCTGCTTCGGGCTGATCGCCGGCCTTGCGATCTTTGCGGCCGTCGCGATGGCGGCTTCACGCGGCGCAGCGGCACAGCGACAGCTTGAAAAGTAATATCAGCCGCCGTCAATGAAATCAGGAAAAGACAAAGGTTCGCGCAAACGCCCGCTCAGCCGGCGTTCCTTCCTTAAGGGCGCCGCGCTGACCAGCGCCGGCGCTGTCGCCGCGGTCGCCACGCTCGGTCATCTCGAACGCGCCGAAGCGTCCACGCCCGCGCTCCCCGAAGGCGTCGCCGAGCAACTTGGTCCCGGACCGGTCGCTATGGAACTGAAAATAAACGGCAAGATTATGCCGCTCACGATCGAGCCGCGCGTAACTCTGGTGCGCGCCCTGCGCGAGCATCTTGGGATGACCGGAACGAAGTTGGTCTGCGATCGCGGTTCATGCGGCGCGTGCACGGTTCATCTCGACGGGCAGCCAGTCACGGCGTGCATGGTCCTCGCGGTGGACGCGCGCGGGCACGAGATCACGACAATCGAAGGTCTCGGAAATCCCGACCGGATGCATCCGGTGCAAGACGCGTTCGTGCATGCCGACGCGATGCAGTGCGGGTTCTGCACGCCGGGGATGGTGATGTCGATCGCTGCCGCGCTCGAGCGCAATCCGGCGGCCGACCTCGATGCGATCCGCCATTCAGTCGCCGGAAATATCTGCCGCTGCGGAACCTATCCTCATGTCTTCGCCGCCGCGCTCAAGGTTGCGCGCGAAAGCGGCGGCGCGAAGGGGAGTGCCTGATGTCGCGCCGCGTGACGGTGAACCTGGGAATTCCCGAAGCGCCGCGCGAGGTCACCGTCGTGATTCCCGACGACGAGCCGACGCCGTGGCAGCTCGGCGACCATTTCACGATTGTTGGCGTTGAAACTCCGCGCGTCGATGGTCCCGCCAAGGCCACCGGCACCGCGCATTACACCTACGACATCGCGCTGCCCGGGATGCTCTACGGCGCGATCCTGCGCAGTCCGTGGCCGCACGCGCACGTGAAGAACGTGGATCTCTCCGCGGCGAAGCGCATGCCCGGAGTCCGCGCGGCGCTTAAGATCACCGACGGCGAGATCCGCTTTGCCGGACAGGAGGTTGCCGCGGTCGCCGCGACGACCTCGGACATCGCCGCCGACGCGCTCGCGCTGATCAAGGTGGACTACGAACCGTTGCCGTTCGTCGTCGATATGGAAGCCGCATCCGCCGACGGCGCGCCGAGCGTGTTCAGCGGTTCGAATGTCGGCAAGCCGCAAACCTCGAGCTCGGGCGACGTCGAGCACGCGCTGGCGCAGGCCGCGAACCGAATCGAGGCGACTTACACGACTCCGGTGCAGACTCACGTTTCGCTCGAGACGCATGGCGCAGTCGCGCACTTCGAAGGCGGCGCGCTGACGGTATGGTGCTCGACGCAGGGCGTGTTCACGGTGCGCGACGATCTTGCGGTGTTGTTCAATCTTCCGCCCGACAAGGTCCGGGTGATCAGCGAATATCTTGGCGGAGGATTCGGCTCGAAATTCGGCGCGAGTCCCGAGATCGTAATCGCGGCGCGCCTGGCGAAAGAATGCGGCGTTCCGGTCAAGGTGATGCTGCCGCGCGGCGACGAGCATCTGGCCACCGGAAATCGTCCAAGCTCCGAACAAAAAGTCCGCTTCGGCGCCGACGCCACGGGAAAGCTGGTCGCAATCGATCTGGTGCAGCGCGGCAGCGGTGGGATTGGCGGTGGGGCGGGCAGTTCGGGCCCCTTCAAGCTGGTCTATCCATGTGCCAACGTCCGCACCGACGAACGCAACGTCTTCACCAACACCGGGCCGTCGTCGCCGATGCGGGCGCCCGGATGGCCGCAGGGAGCATTCGCGCTCGAGATGGCGATGGACGAGATGGCGCGCAAGCTCAACCTGGACCGTCTCGAGTTCCGCCGGCGGAACAATAACAATCCCATCCGCGCGATCGAACTCGAATTGGGCGCGCGCGCCTTTGGATGGACCGAAAAGTGCGCGGCGAAAAAATCCGCCGGACCGGTCCGCCGCGGGATCGGCGTGGCGTGCGCCGCGTGGCACGCGGTCGGCGCCTCGGGGCCAGAGGCGCTCGCGATCGCGCATCGCGATGGCCGCGTCGAAATTCGCTGCGGCACGCAGGATATCGGAACCGGCACGCGCACCGCGCTCGCGATCGTCGCGGCCGAGGAACTCGGCCTGCCGATCGCGCAGATCGCGACCGAGATCGGCGACACGCGCTATCCGTTCTCGCTGCCCTCGGGCGGCAGCATGAGCTCGCCCTCGAACACTCCCGCGGTCCGGCAGGCGGCGGCGCATCTGAAGGACAAGCTGTTCAAGATCGCGGCGCCTGCGCTCGGCGCGGAGCCGACAGACCTCGAAGCGCGCGACGGCGTCGTCCGGGTGCGCTTCGACCCCTCGCGCAAAATCTCATTCAAGGACCTTTGTCGCCGTATCGCGGGCGACTCGATTTCCGCCGGCGGCGACAGGATTCCCAACTATGCCGCCTATCGGACCGATCAGGCCGGATGCCAGTTCGCCGAGGTCGAAGTCGATACCGAAACCGGAGTCGTTCGCGTGCTCCGCGTGGTCGCCGTGCATGACGCGGGCACGATGATCGATCCGTTGACCTCGCGCAGCCAGATAAACGGCGGCGTGCTGATGGGAATCGGGTACGCGCTATTCGAAGCGCGGCGGATGGATCCGCAGATCGGATTGATGATGAATCCGACCATGGACGATTACAAAATGGTCGGGCCGCTCGACGTGCCGCAAATCGACGTGATGTTTCTCGACGTGCTCAACGGCGGCACCAACACCGGCGTTCTCGGAATCGGCGAGGTCGCGCACGTCGCGAGCGCCGCGGCGGTTGCCTGCGCGGTTTCGGACGCGGTTGGCGCTCCGATCCGCGAGCTGCCGCTGACGCCCGACCGGATTCTCGCCGCGCTGGAGCATGCGTGATGAACAAGTTCGCCGTCGTCACGCCCGCCGGACTCGCGCAGACAAGCACGCTTGTCGCCGCTCCGAATCACGATGCGATCGCGGGCGGCGTTGATATCGTCGATCTGATGAAGCAGGGTATCGCCACGCCCGCTGTGCTGGTCAATCTCAAGGGTCTCAAGGAACTCGACGGGATCGATCGCAAGCCTTCTGGCGAGTTGCGCGTGGGCGCGCTCGTGAAGCTGCACGAGGTCGCGACGAATCCGGATTTGCAAAAGCACTTCACCGCGATCTCCGATGCCGCCGGCGAGGCGGCCACGCCGCAGATTCGCAATCTCGCGACGGTCGGGGGCAATCTTCTGCAGCGCCCGCGATGCTGGTATTTCCGAAATCCGCTGGTCAACTGCCTCAAGAAGGGCGGCGACAAGTGCTATTCGATTGGCGGACTGAATCGCTATCACGCGATCCTGGGCGGCGGCCCGTCGTATATCGTGCATCCCTCGAACCTCGCGCCGGCGCTGATCGCATTCGGCGCAAGCGCGCGAATCGTCGGAGAGTCGGGCGAGCGGATCGTCGCGCTCGAGAAATTCTTCACCCTGCCCGACGTTGATCCGAAGCGTGAAAACAATTTGCGCGCCGGCGAGATAATCGCCGAGGTGCGCGTGCCCGCGCCCGCGCCCAACACCCGCAGCCTCTACATGGAAGTGCGCGAGAAGCAGAGCTTCGACTGGCCGCTGGTGAGCGTCGCGGTCGTAATCGTCCCGTCGGCCGATGGCAAATCGGTTCGCGACGCAAGAGTCGTGATGGGCGCGGTTGCACCGATTCCGTGGCGCGCAACCGCCGCCGAAAAGGCGATCATCGGCGCGCCGCTGGACGCCGCGCATGCCCGCGCCGCCGCCGACGCGGCGCTGTCCGGCGCGCAGCCGATGTCCGACAACGCGTACAAGGTCACGATCGCGAAGGTGATGGTCCGCCGCGCGATACTGGCCGCGGGCGGAGTCGCGGAGGCTTGAGGGCCATGGCATTGCCGACGCGGAAATTCTGCGGACTGCTCCGCACCAAGACCGCCTACTATCGCACGCCCGACGGCGAGCGGATGTTCGATCCCGACAGCACTACCGCCTGCTACTCCTGCCTCAAGACCCAGCGTCCGTACGGACCCGACGGCGAACCTGTCGATGCGGACTCCTGCGGCGAGAGCCGCGGATGCTACGAGGAGGAACGGTAAACATGGGCGCGGCACAATCCGAAAAACTGGGGCCGGTCGCGTCGCGCACGCTGTTCGAGAACGACGACGTGCGCGTGTGGGAGATGGACTTGCAGCCCGGCGAGGTCTGCGGACTGCATCATCATACCCTCGACTACGTGCTGTTCATCCTGTCGAGCGCGTCGGTCGGCGCGCTGCGCCCCGGAGAGAATCCGGCCGGCGGAAAGCCGCGCGGCTTTCCGCTCCACGCGCGAGCGACCTATTTTGTTCCGGCCGGCGGAATCGAAAGCGCGCATAACGTCGGCACGACGCGCTTTTTCGAGGCGCTGTTCGAGCTCAAGCGGCCCGCGCGGCGCGGCGCCGAGCGGCTGGGCTTCGTCGGATGCGAGGCGGTTGCGGGCCGCGAGCCGGAGCCGGGAACGATCACTATTCTCGACAACGATCGAGTGCGGGTAAGCGAAATCACTCTCGCGGCGGGTCAAGCGAGCCCGATGCGCCGGTACTCGCACGACGCGGTTGCCTACGTGGCCGAGGGCAGCGAGCTTGAGATTATCGAGCGCGGCCCGGACGGCGGCGAATCAGCGCGGCGCGCGGCGATGCCGGCCGGGAGCGTCGCATGGCATGCGCGCGGAGCGGGGCGCGGCTTCCACAATGCCGGCGCCAGCCGCTTTCGCCAGGTGCTGGTCGAACTGAAGTAGCAGTCGTGGATCTAAAGTAACGCTTCAGATTCTGAGGATGCCCGCCATGGGCGCCGGATCGGCCCGCGGCCGCGCAGCCCAGGGCCGCTCAACCGCCGCCGGATGCCGCCCGCGGCGGCGATCGCGCCGTCCAGCCATGGATGATTGGCGCTATTTCTCTAACGCGTGATAGGGTCACGCGCATGAAAATTCCACCCCGCCCGATGCCTGCCGCGCTGATGGCCGCGGCCGTGCTCCTCGCGTTTTCGACTTCGGGCCGCGCCGCCGACGTCAAACCCGGCGAGACGATCACTGTGGCCAACGCGGCCGAGGTCCGGGCGCTGGTGAGTCCCGGCACCTACCAGGCGGTGACCAGGGGGATGGAGATGCACATCGTCGCGTCCGAGCGGATCGACTGGCCGCCGCCGTACCGGGTAGCGACCGAGAAGTACTCGCCGCAAGTGCGTCTGTCGGCGGACCATCGCACGGTGGTCGGCTACGTTGCGGGGCAGCCGTTTCCGCTGCTCGATCCCAACGATCCGGACGTTGCGACCAAGATCATGTGGAATTCGAACTTCAAGCCGATCGCGACCGACGATTTCGACCTGCGCTACTTCGAGTGCCAGGTTGTGCGCTTCGCGCCCGGCGCCCCGCAGAACATCATCAACTTCACCGAAGCCGGTCATCTGGCCGGCTACTATGATATCGGCCGCACCGAAGTCGAGCCGTTGCCTGCCGACCCGGATTTCAAGATCACCGGGATCTGGTGGCGCGTCGCCGCATATCCAACTATCGCGCCCGCGGACGACCGCGGCAGCGGCGGGATGCGCTATCGCTACTGGGAGCCCAACCGCGCCGACGACGCGTGGGCCTTCCTGGCGGGTAGCCGCCGCATCCGGCGGGTTAACGAGGTGATCCTGAGCGCATCGCCGGGGCTTTCGACCTTCGATCCTGACCACGTCGGCGGATTCGCCGCCAAGCCGCAGGAATACAACTACAAGTTCCTGGGCGAGCGCGAGATGCTGGGATGCGTCCATGCGCGCAATTCGCCGGCGCATCCGTGCCCGACCGACGGCGGCGCGACGTCATGCGCCGACGACTGGGAGCTGCGTCATCTTTATGTCCTCGAGGTCACGCCGCGTCCCGAGCGAGTCACCGGCGTGCTGCAATCGAAGACGATCGTGTATGTCGATGGCGAAGCGTGGCTGAGCCCTTACGTTGACAGCTACGACAGGCGCGGCGAGTTGTGGAAGACACAAATCTATCTCTACACCTATCGCGATCGACCCGTCCCCGAGGCGAAGGTCGCGATCTATCCGTACCAGCGCGAATTCAACGTCGCGGCGTCGAGCGTCGATGTGCAATCGGGGATGGTGACGACCTGCTATCTGCCCGGCCCCGACACGCCCGAGCGCGAGTGCTGGTACATCAACATGGGCGCGGTCGATAAAGCGTTCCTCAGCACTGAAGCAATGGCGAAGGCGGGCCACTAGCGCCGCGCGCGGGCGCGTCAGTGGCGCCTCTGACGGGTCGCACCGCGCAGCCCTGCGAGCACGAACGCGACGAATAGATCTTCAGCGGCGCGCCGCGCCATGCGCCGCGCGCCGACCGCGCGGCCGAGCGAATCCGACGCGCTGAGCACGATCGCGGCCAGAATCTCCGCCTCTCCGCGCGAGGCCCGCAGCGCCGCGCGGATGTGCCGTGTCCATAGCTCGAAGAACGGGCCCAGGCGCGCGCGCACGCTCTTGCGCAAGCGGCGCCCGCTCAGGCGATTTTGCAGGATCGCGATCAGTGCGCCGCGCGCGACGACAATATCGAGGTAGGTCGATATCGCCGCGCGCACCCGCGCCTCGAACGGAGCTTCGGCGTCCATCGCTTCGCCCACCTTTGCGTACATCGAGGCGATCTCCCGTTCGAACAGCGCCAGCGCGACTTCCTCGGCATTCTCGAAGTAGGCGTAGCCAAGCCCCTTGCTGACGCCTGCGCCCGCCGCCAGCGACTCCATCGTGAGCGCCTCGAAGCCGTCGGTCAGGATGATCCGCCCTGCCGCCTCGAGCAGATACGCGCGGCGCTCGGCGGCGGGCATCCGCGCGGGCGATTTTTGGGTTCGGAACCTGGCGGCGGTTTTCTGGACAGCGATCACGCGGGTCATGCCAACCCTCTTTGAGGCCGCGGATCGCGCCTCACACTTCTGTTGACGGTAGCGTCAATTCCGAATAGGTTCCTCGCAGCGCGGCTGGGGCGCGCGACGTATCTATCAAGGTCGGGTGACTCCGCATAACTCGGGATCACCGCGACGATCCCGGGTTGGGGGGAAACCCTGAGCGATGCGGGCGAGGTTAACTCCTCGCCCGCATCGTAATTTTATCGCCATTTGCGCTTCATTTGATCGCGAGCGCGTTGGGCGGCGAGCCGACTCCGCCCGGCACGTTGAGGGGCGCCGAAGTCAGAAAGAATTCGTACACGCCATCTCTGGCGCAATCTTCGGCCAGCGCTTCGAGGTTCCACATCTCGCCGATCGGCATCCCGAAGAACGCCAGCATGTGAAAATGCAGGAACTCCTCTTCGGGTGATTTTGGCAGCGCCTCGAGCGCGGGCGAGTCCGACGCGATCGCGGCCAGATGATGATCCCAAATCCATCGGGCGACGCGCTGACTGCCCTCGATTCCGGGGACGACCGTGTCGCGCGCGAGCTCCTGCTTTACCTCATCGCTCGCGCCGAGATAGAAGCTGGTCCATCCGATGCGAATCAGCAGGATGTCGCCGGCGCGCAGCGTTGACTTTTGCGCCGCCAGCGTCGCCTCCAGATCCTCGAGCGGAATCGATTGCGCCTTGGTGTACTCGATCGACTTGCCGACTCGATCGTAGTGCCGCCCGATATCGGCCAGCACGCCGCGTCCCGCTATTCCGCGCCGCGCAAGATTGTCGATCCCAAGCCGCGTGCCTCCGCGCCCGGTCATCTCACGGTCGGGGATGCCATTGTAGGCGCCATACACCGGATGCTTGACGTGGGCGAGGGCGTCCCATTGCGAGGACGCCTGCGGATAGAAGTTGTCGAGATAGTCGTCGAGTACGAAGTCGGTCGGCGCGGGAAAACTCTTTACCGTATGGCGATGCGCCTGGCGGGTGAACAGCGGAGGGCTCGGGATATCGATCGGCAGGTTGAGCGCGAAGACTTTGCCGGTCTTGATCGACTCGGCGGCGGCGCGCACGCGGCCGGGCGTCAGAAGGTTGATCGTGCCAACCTCATCGCGATCGCCGAAGACGCCCCACGCGGATCCCTCCGGAGCGCCCGCGCGAATCGGAAGTTCGGCGTAGCTCGGGATGCGCGGTTCAGCGGTCGGCGCCGGACGCTTTGCGACGGGTTTGGTCACCGCCGCTTTTTTCCTCGCAGCGGGCTTGGGCGCCGGCTTGGCGCGAGCCTTTACCTTGATCGGTTTCTTTTTGAGCTTGGGAGCAGCCTTTTTTGCTTTTGCCTTTGCCACCTTCTGTTCCTCCTGAGGGGTCGCGCAAGCGGGCGCTGGTCCTTCTCAATAACAGAGCGGGAGTTATTCTCAAGAGACCGCGCAAGATTTTCCCAAAACCGGCTTGTTAGGCGCACACGCGAATGATAGTTTAACCGTTTGCTCCTTGCTCCAAACTCGGGGCTAGAAACCATAAGGAGGACTAAGCGCTTTGAGGCGCTACGAAACAATTTTTATTCTTCGCCCCGACCAGGGCGAGCCACAAATCAAGGATACCATCAAGCGCTTCTCGACAATCGTCTCGCAGGGCGGGGGCGAAGTCGTCGAGAACGAGGAGTGGGGGTCGCGCGAGCTTGCCTACCGAATCAAGGGCGAGCGCCGGGGCTTCTATATCCGGCTCGATTATCTCTCCGATGGCGCCGTGATGAACGAGGTCGAGCGCAACCTGAAGTTGTCCGACACAGTCCTGCGCTACCTTTCGGTGCTGGTTGATTCCAATGCCGACGCGGCCAAGGTTCGCGAGGAGATCGAGACGCGCAACCAGCGGATCGCGGAAGCACGCGCCGCCGCGGAGGCGCGCGCCGCGGCGTATGCCGCGCAGCAGGCTGAGCGCGAGCGTCAGCAGGAAACGCCCGACGCGCCGGAGGAAATGCTGGCCGAGCCGGATCCGACCGCGATCGACCCCGAGGGCGGTGGCGAACCGAATTGAGCTCGCGGGCCGCGTGACGCGTGCTCCAGAGCTTCGGGTCACGCCCGCCGGCACTCCCGTTCTGAACTTCAGCGTCGAGTGCGCCGAGCCGCCCGAAAAGCTCAGCCTCGAGGTTGTGATGACGGGTGAAGCGGCCCGCGCGATTGCGGCGCAGCTCAGACGCGGAAGCGAAGTCGCGGTCGAGGGCCGGCTCAGAGCGTCGGCGGCGCGCGCAATCGCAGTGGCGGGAGTCGAGGTAGTCGCAAGCCGAATCGAGGCTCGCGCAAAGGCATAACAGCCGCCGGCATCGCGATCGATTCGGCGGCGGAATAGTTGGCAAGGAATCGCAATGGCAGATGACAGAATGGATCAAGGCGGCGACCGGCCGCGCAATGACGAGGGCTCGCGCGGTTCGCGCGGACCGCGTCCTGACGGAGATCGCGGCGGCGAACGCGGTGGCGATAGCCGCGGCGGGATGCGGCGGCGGCCGGGCGGCGGACGGCGCAAGGTCTGCCGTTTTTGCGCCGACAAGTCGCTGAAGGTCGATTATAAAGACGTGCGCACGCTCGGCAGCTTTATCACCGAGGGCGGCAAAATCGTTCCCAGCCGCACCTCCGGTAATTGCGCAAAGCATCAGCGCCAGCTCGCGATCGCGATCAAACGCGCGCGCGTGCTTGCGCTGCTTCCGTTCTCGACCTTGGGAGTCTGACGCAAACGCCGTGACGCGCAAGGATGTAATCGGGATGGTCCGGGCCGCGGCGCTGGCCGCGGCGCTGTTTATCGCGGGCGGACTCATCCCCGTGCTCGGCACCTTTGCGGCGCTGTTGTCGCCGCTGCCGATCCTGATCTACGCGGCCGGCCGCGCACGCGCCGACCTGCGCGTCACGATTGCGATCGTGCTCGCGGGCGCGCTCGTCGCGATTGCGGGCGGAATCCAGGGCACCGGCAGCTACCTGATAAGCGTTGGTCTGGCCACCGGCGTGGCGGCGTGGATGCTCGAGCGGCGGCGTCCGTTCGAAATGATCGTGATCGTGGGCGCGGGCGCGATGCTCGCGGCGGCGGCGATTACCGCGCTCGCGATGTTCGGGACTCCGGGCGGAATTGCGAACGCCGTCCAGGCGCAGCTTACGGCCGGGATGGCGCGCGGTCAGGAAATGTATCGCTCGATGGGGATGCCCAACGCGATTCCGTCGGACACGCAAGCCGAGCTGATCGCAGTGATCATGCGAATCACGCCGGCGCTCGCCGCGATTCTGGCCGGGTTCGCGATGCTGGTAAACCTGCGGCTGTTCTGGCGTTTTAGCGGAAAGAGCCGTCTTGCCTACCCGTTGTTTGGCGATCTGTCCAAGTGGTCGGCGCCGGACTGGCTCATTTGGGGGCTGATCGCGACCGGATTCGGGATGCTGGCGCCGATGCGCGCGATCAGCGATATCGCGCTCAATGGCTTCCTGGTGTTCGCGGCGATCTATTTCTGCCAGGGACTTGCGATCATGGGCTTCTACTTCCAGTCGCTGTCGGTGCCGGTGATCGTGCGCGGCGTGATTTATTTCATCACGATCGTTCAGCCGGTGGTGGCCGCGGTGGTTTGCGTGGCCGGAGTGTTCGACATGTGGATCGATTTTCGCCGGCTCAAGCCGCCGCGCCAGGAAGCCGGCAATTACGGGGATTTTCTTTAGAAAGGGGGCGCGCAATCGAGGCGCTAACAGATTATGAATGTCCAATTAATTCTCAACGAAGACGTTCCCAACCTGGGCCGCACCGGCGACGTGGTCAAAGTGCGCGCCGGATTCGCGCGCAACTACCTGCTGCCCCGCGCGCTCGCCGTCGAGGCAAATCCAAGGAACATGCGCGCCTTCGAACATCAGAAGGGCACCGCGATGCTCAAGCGGGAGCGCCAGAAGATCCTCTCGATGACGCTCAAGGAGAAAATCGAGGCGATCGTCCTCGAAATCAAGGCGCGCGCCGGCGAGGAAGGCAAGCTCTTCGGCTCGGTCACCAATATCGATATCGAACGCGCGCTGCGCGGCCGCGGCTTCGACCTTGACCGGCGCAAGATCATCCTTCCCGAGCCGATCAAGGCGCTCGGCGATTTTACGGTCCCGATCAAGCTCGACGCGGAGGTTGAGGCGAGCTTGAAGCTACAGGTTGCTGCGGAATGAGGCTTTGCCCGTTATGATCAAACTCTACGACTTCCTGTCCTGCCCTTATGGCCAGAAGGTGCGAATCGTGCTGGCCGAGAAGAGTCTCACCTACGACCTTGTCACGGTCGATCTCGCCGGCGGAGAGCATCGCAAGCAGGAGTTCCTGCGGCTCAACCCGTTCGGCCGGGTGCCGGTGCTGGTGGACGACGACACCACGATCTACGACTCGACGATCATCAACGAGTATCTCGAAGATGAATATCCCGAGCCTCCGGTGCTGCCCGCGATCGGGGCAAGCGCGATGCGCTCTCGGGCGCGCACGTTCGAAGATTTTGCGGATACTTCTTTTACCCCGCAAGTCGGCCAGTTGATTTCCGAAGTTGCCAAGCCCGAAGCCGAGCGCGACCAGAACCGCATCCAGCGGCTTCATCAGGGCGTCGAGCGCGTGCTCATTTATCTTGACCAGCAACTGCAGGGGCAGCAATTCCTGGCCGAGGAATTCTCGGTCGCCGATATCGCCTTCGCGCCGCGCCTGCTGGTGCTGCCTCACTTGGGGATAGACACGATCGGCAATCACGCGCAGGTCGATGCGTGGCTCAAGCGGATGATGGAGCGGCCCAGTATCCGCAACCTGCAGGGTCTCGAAGCCGACCCGGTGGCCACAGGCTGATCGCGGGGCGAGAGAGAAACCGCAGATTACACAGATTGCACGGATTAAAAGACCCGAGACAGATTTTGCGGGCGGTGCCGTACTACGGCGCCGTCCGTATCTATCTGTGTGTTTCATTTGAATCGGTGGAATCTGTGAAATCTGCGGTTCCTTCTTTCCGCGCTTTGCGTTAATACTCGGCCGACGTGCTCGATCCCGCTATTCAGGACCTGCTCGCGATCGCGCTTGCGGCGATATTCGCCGGATCCGCCGCGGCGAAGTTCGCCGATCCCGATTTGTTCGAGGGCGCGGTGGCGAATTATCGTCTCCTCCCGGGCTGGCTCGAAAAGCCGGTTGCGTGGGCCGTGCCGCTATGCGAAACCGCGTGCGCCGCGGGGATTCTGTTTGCCGCAACGCGCGCCGCGGCCGCCGCCGCGATGGCGATGCTGCTCGGCGTGTTCACTGGCGCGATAGCGA
>Ga0307373_10009364_pt1 | contig 14669 bp, 14 predicted proteins | sample OX2MG_FD_202534 | JGI IMG/M metagenome (GOLD analysis project Ga0307373, IMG submission 202534) | Soil microbial communities from Risofladan, Vaasa, Finland - OX-2 | ecosystem: Environmental > Terrestrial > Soil > Coastal area > Acid sulfate soil | place: Finland: Risofladan, Vaasa | collected... | reverse complement strand
GGCAACGCGAACGGCAACGCGAACGGCAACGCGAACGGCAACGCGAACGGCAACGCGAACGGCAACGCGAACGGCAACGCGAACGGCAACGCGAACGGCAACGCGAACGGCAACGCGAACGGCAACGCGAACGGCAACGGCAACGCGAACGGCAACGCGAACGGCAACGCGAACGGCAACGCGAACGGCAACGCGAACGGCAACGCGAACGGCAACGGCAACGCGAACGCGAACGGGAGCGGGAACGGGAAGAAGCCTGGTCAGACCGGCGCGCCGATGGCGAACCCGGGGAACGGCATGGGGTCCACAACGTCCACGACCTCAGTGCCCGGAACGACGTCATCGAAGGCGGGCGGCCACGCCACCGCGGGGCGGCTGGTCCGCTAAGCGAGGCCCCGCGACTCCTCGACCCTGTGCTTCCACAGGACGGCGAGGGCGAGCGCGGCGGTGTAGGACACCAGCACGACTGCATCCTGGACACCGAAACCGTGCCCGTCCACCAGGGCCAGGCCGAGTGACGCCTGGTGGAAGCTCGGGAGGGCCCGGGCCGCTGTCTGCAGCGGGGCGGACATGTGGCCCACAGGGTTGAACAGTCCCCCGAAGTAGCCGAGCACGAACATGAGCGCCGTCACCACCGGATAGGCGGTCTCGGCGTTCACCATGAACCCGACGAAGACTCCAAGGATCGAGAAGGGGATCGCCGCCACCCACAAGAGCGCCGTGAGCTCGATCCAGGTGCCGACGCCGAGGTGGACACCGCCGAACGCCATGCCCACCAGCTCGACCAGGACGAGGACCGGGAGCACCACCAGCGTGGTGGCCGCCACCTTCGTGGTCACGTACGACCACGCCGGGATCGGGGTGACCCGCAGCTGCCGCGCCCAACCCGAGGCCCGCTCCGTCGACAGCCGGCTGCCGCCGGCGTTGAGGGCGGCGACGAGGGCGCCGAACGAGCACATCGACACCATGAGATAGACGCGCCAGGTCACCTGGCCGTCGACGACCGTCCCCGGGCTGCGGTCGTGGAGGAACAGGATGTAGAACAACACCGGGAAGCCGACCGTGATGGCCAGGAACTTCCAGCTGCGCAGCAGCCGGGCGACCTCGAACCGCCCGAACGCCAGCAGTCCGCTCACGTGGCGCGCTCCTGGCCGGGGGCGATCGCGCACTCGGTGAGCGCCACGAACGCCTCCTCGAGGCCCGCCCCCGTCACCTCGAGGTCGCAGAACTCGAGCCCCGAGTGCACGAGGGCGGTCACGGTGGCGTCGGCGTCGAGCGAGATGAGCGTCACGCCGGTGCCCCGGACGACGACATCGGTCACGCCTGCCAGTTGGTCGAGCATCCGCTCGTCGGGGTGCGCGGTCACGAAGCGCACCTGCCGGCTGGCCACCGCGGCCTTGAGCGTCGCCCCGGGGCCGTTCGCCACGACCGTCCCGCGGTTGATCACGATCACCCGGTCGGCGATCTGGTCCGCTTCCTGCAGGTGGTGGGTGGCGAAGACGATGGTGCGGCCCTCCTCGCCGAACTGGCGCATCATGGCCCAGAACGAGCGCCGGCTCTCCACGTCCATGGCGGCCGTCGGCTCGTCCAGGAACACGAGCTCGGGATCCCCGGCGATGGCTACGGCGAACCGGACGCGCTGGGCCTCTCCGCCCGACAGCCGGTTCGTCGGCCGGCGCATGAGTGTGGCGATCCCGGCCCGCTCCACGGTGACCTCCAACGGAGCGGGGCGGCGGTAGAGCCGGCGGACGAGCTCCAGGACACCCGACACCCTGACGCCGGGCGGCAGGCCGCTCCCCGAGCCCGTCTGCAGCATGGCGCCCACCCGGCCGTCCGCCACCGCCTGGCGGGGGCTCGTCCCCAGCACCTCCACGCAACCCCCGTGCGGTCGCAGGAGACCGAGGAGGAGGGAGATCGTGGTGGACTTCCCGGCGCCGTTCGGCCCGAGCAGGGCCACCGTCTCCCCCCGGGCCACTTGCAGGTCCAGATGGTCGAGGGCGACGTGCCGGCCGTAGCGGCGCACGACGTCGCCGAAGCGCAGGGCGGGCGCCGCCCCGCCGGTGTCCAGGATCGGATCCGGCACGATGCTCATGCCCGGGCCTGTGGCCGCGCGAGCAGCTTTCCCCATACCCTGACCGTGTCACCGTGTCCCGGGGCAGGGACAGGGTCGATCGCCTCTAAAGCCCGGGCCGGCGTAGGTTCGCACCGCTCGCTCAGCGCTGGCTCGCTGCCCGTCGCCCGTCGGCGCCACGGTCGCGCCGCTCCGTTCCGCTGTGGTCGCCACGGGAACACCCCACTCGTCGGGACCGTAGTCGCCGGCTCGGCTCGGGCGATGTCGGGCCTGGTCGCGCGGTCCAGGTCCGGCTCGTCGGTTCTTCCCGGGCCGGCGAACGCGGCGAAGGAGCCGACACCCGAGGGGGCCCTGAGGTGTCGACTCCTTCGCCTCGCCGAGGCAGGTGGAGACCAGGAGCAGAAATCTCTCCCTACCTGTTGGGACTGTTCACGTCGCCCGGCACCACGCCGGCCCACCGTATGGCCTCGAGCGGCCGGCCCGCCGCCGAAGCGGGCCTTGGCGCGCCCCATCACGTGTCGCCCTTCGTGAGATCGCCGCCGCGGTTCCCAGCGTACGGATGGAGGGTGAGCGGCGGGGGTCGGGGGTGTGACGTCTAGTCCATGTCGGCGGCGCCGTTCCCGCAGACCGTCGTCACCATGAGCCGGCTCACGACGTAGGGGTCCATGTTGGCATTGGGCCGCCGGTCCTCGAGCCATCCCCTCTTGTCCTTGGCGACGGCCCACGGGATCCGGATCGAGGCTCCCCGGTCCGAGGTCCCGTAGCTGAACTCCGACCAGTGGGCGGTCTCGTGGGCCCCCGTGAGGCGATCGGCGATCCCGACGCCGTAGTTCTGGACGTGTTCGTCGACGTTCTTCCCGAGCGCTTCACAGCCGGCGATGATGGCGTCCCAGCCGCTTTCCTCGCGCATCGCCTTGGTCGAGAAGTTCGTGTGCGCGCCCGCGCCGTTCCAGTCGCCGAGCACGGGCTTGGGCTCCAACGTGGCGAAGACGCCGAAGTCCTCGGCCACCCGGAACAGCAGCCAGCGCGCCACCCACAGCTGGTCGCCGATGAGCGGCGGCGCCAGGACCCCGATCTGGAACTCCCACTGGCCCATCATCACCTCGGCGTTGGTGCCCTCGATGGCGAGGCCGGCGTCGATGCAGGCGACGGTGTGGCGCTCGACGATCTCGCGGCCGGGCATCTTGTCGCCGCCCACCCCGCAGTAGTAGGGGCCCTGCGGGGCGGGATAGCCCTTCTCCGGCCAGCCGAGGGGGTGCCCCGCCTGCACGAAGGTGTACTCCTGCTCGATGCCGAACCAGGGCTCCTGGTCGGCGTAGCGCTCGGCTGCCGCCGCGCAGGCGGCCCGGGTGTTCGTGGGATGGGGCGAAAGGTCAGTGAGGAGCACCTCGCACATCACGAGGCGGTCGCCGGGGCGACGCAGCGGGTCGGGGCAGGAGAACACCGGCTGCAGGACGCAGTCCGAGTCGTCCCCGCTGGCCTGGTTCGTGCTCGACCCGTCGAAACCCCAGATGCCGGGCTCCTTGCCGTCGGGGATGATCCGCGTCTTGCTCCGGAGCAGCGGGGACGGCTGGGTCCCGTCGATCCAGATGTACTCGGCCTGGTAGCTCATGGGGCGCGAACCTCCGCTTTCTCGATTTCCTCCGTGCACCGCGCTGGCCTCCGCCTCGGCGACCGAGGACGGGTGGCACGTGCCACCCTCTCAGCACTCTGTGTCAGGCGCGTTGCCGGGTTGTGAACGCCCGGTAACGGCGCCGGGGCGCCGACCACGACCATGGGCCGCGCTGCGAGCGCCCGGGGGAACAGGAGGAGGGGTATCGCCGCCGATGGCTGCAGAACCGGTGCTGCGAACCCGGCTCGACGTACGCAGCGTGTGCCCTCGACGACATCGTCCACCCGGAGTTGCAGCGCATCCTGGCGCGATGCGCCGACCGGGTCGTCGTGTGGTCCAGGGGCTCTCCCCGTTCCTGAGTCGTCCCGACCTCGTCGCCGACCTCCTGGCCACGGTCGCCGGCACGTCGACGTGGGTCGGTGCCGGGTCGGTGCCGCCTCGCGCCCGTCAGCGCGGCGCCAGCTCGGCGTAGTCGGCACGCCGGAGCGGTCCGGCGCTCAGCGAGCCGTTCGCCGTGGGCACCGTCGCGGGGATGCCGTTCACCAACACGGTGACGGCGTCGACGCCGGGGTAGGCGGTGATGGTGTAGACGAGCTGCGCCACCGCCACGATCTGGTCCTGGCCCCCGAGGTCGGTCACGTCGGCCGGCAGGTCGACGGTGGCGACGTCGTTCACGAGCGACCGCAGGGTGATGGGCCGCCCCGTGGACAGCGGGCTCTGGACGCCCGCCGACCGCTCGGACACCGTCGGGCCCCGGGCCAGGAGTCTGACCACGGCCCGCAAGGTGACCGGGCGCCGGGCGGCGCGGGCCACGGCCACCAGGCCCTGTGCCGACTCGAAGTAGAGCGTGACGTTCTCGGTCGGGGCCGTGCCCGGTGGAGCGGTCGGCGACGGGTCGAGCAGCCCGTGCGGGATCCTCGACCGGTCGATGACGTGGGCGGTGCGCTCGGGCCCGATGGCGCACCCGCACAGCACGAGCCCCGCCACGGCGGTGACGAGCACCCGCCTCACGTGCTCGTCGCCGGGAGCGTGAGGGTGAAGCGGGCACCGCCCTGTGGCAGGTTCTCGACCGTGACGGTCCCGCCGTGGGCGCGCATGTGCTCCGTCGCCAGTGCCAGTCCGAGCCCGGTGCCGCTCGTCGCCCCCCGCCGGCCCGCCGTCGCCCCGCGGAAGAAACGCTCGAACACGTACGATTCCTCGCCGGGGGGGATGCCCGGACCGTCGTCGTCGACGGTGACGGTCGTGCAAGACCCGTTGCGGTCGACGGTCACGAGCACTGCGCCGCCGGCGTACGCATCCGCGTTGTCGAGGATGTTCGCCAGGACGCGCTGCAGCCTCCGCTTGTCCACGCGCACGATGGTGCCCGCCGCCGCCGGCGACACGTGCACCGCGACCTCGCCGGCGCGTCCCGCCACGGTCCGAGCCACGAGCTCGTCGATCGGCACCTCCTCGACCTCGAGGCTCGCCGCGCCGGCGTCCATCCGCGAGATCTCGAGCAGGTCCTGCACCATCGTCGAGAACCGGCGGACCTCCAGGCCCAGGACGTCGAGCGCCCGTTGCCCGTCGGCCGGGAGCGACGGCCGGAACATCTCGATGAGCTCGACGGAGGTGCCCACCGCCGTGAGGGGGGAACGCAGCTCGTGGCTCACGTCCGAGGCGAAGCGGGCGTCGCGTTGGATGCGGCTCTCCAGGCTCTCGACCATGGTGTTGAACGTCGTCGCCAGCGATCCCAGGTCCGGGTCCCCGTCCACGGGCAGCCTGCGGTCCAGCGCGCCGCCGGCGATGGCCGTGGCCACGGCGGCGACACCCGTGAGCGGGCGCATGAGGCGGCGGCCGGCCCACAGGCCGATCAGACAACCGGCGGCCGTCGTGGCCAGCGCGGTCCCCAGGAGCACCGTGCCCAGGGTGTCGAGCGTGTTCTGCAGCTCCGCCATGGTCCGGATCTGGTAGAAGTCGGCGCCGATGGCGGGCAACGGCACGCCCACGGCGATGGCGGGCGTGCCGTCGACGACCACACGCTGCTCGGCGGGGCTCCCGGCGCGCACCGGGCCCGTGAGCGATGCCGGTAGGGACCCCCACCCGAGGGTGACCGAGGGCGAGTACCAGCGCCCGCCGCGGTACAGCAGTGATCGGGTCCCCTGCGGTGTCACCAACGACGACAGCACGCCGGGGACGTCGGCGAGGGGGGACCGCAGCTCCTGCTGGACGAACCCTGCGCTCACGAAGGCCTGGGTGATGCTCCCCGTCTGGCGCCGGGACAGCAGGTAGTGGTGGGCGACGGCATAGGTGACGACCGCCAGGGTCATCGACACGAGGGCGGCGCCGGTCCCGAAGGCGAGCGTGGCCCGGGCCCGCAGGCCCAACCGGTGCGACCGCTCGTCGGGCGCCCCCCGCCGGGGAGCCCGCCTCACGGCTGGAGCTTGTAGCCGAGCCCCCGCACCGTCACCACTCTCCGTGGAGCGGAGGGGTCGTCCTCGATCTTCGCCCGGAGGCGGCGTACGTGGACGTCGACGAGCCGGATGTCACCGAAGAAGTCGTAGTCCCAGACGCGCTCGAGGAGCTGCGTTCGGCTGAGCACCCAACCGGGGTTCTCCGCCAGGGCGCACAACAGGCGGAATTCGGTTCGCGTGAGCCGCAGCTCCTCGTCCCCGCGCCGGACGGTGCGCGCCTGACGGTGGATCTCGAGGTCACCGACACGGATGACGGCCTTGTGGGGGGGGCCGCTCATGGAGCGCCGCAGGAGCGCCCGGATGCGGGCCGCCAGCTCCTTGGCCACGACGGGCTTCGGCACGTAGTCGTCAGCGCCCGCTTCGAGGCCGGCCACGACGTCGTGGGTGTCCGAGCGCGCCGTCACCATGACGATGGGGACGTCACTGGTGCGGCGCAGCGCCCGGGTCACCTCGAGGCCGTCGAGTCCGGGCAGCATGATGTCGACGAGGACGATGTCGGCGGGGCGGTGGTCGAACGCCACCAGGCCCTCCTCCCCGCTGCCCGAGTCGGCGACGGTGTACCCTTCCTGCTCCAGAAACATCGAGAGAGCCGTGCGGATGCTCTCGTCGTCCTCGATCAGCAATATCCGCGCGCTCATGCCGCGCCGCCCCTTCGTTCCCCCTATGGCCCGGCGCGCCCCTTCGATCGACGGCGGTGCCAGGACCCAGGGTAACGCCCGCCGGTTCGCGCCGCGCGTCGCGGGCGCACGCCTCACGGGTCACAGACCCCGTCGCGCCCGGCTCCCTGGGAGATACCTGGGAACGGGTGGGGAGCGAGGCGTGCGGCCGCGGGAGGTGCGGTCCGGCCGACGTCAGGCTCGCCGGCCGACGTCAGGCTCGCCGGCCGACGTCAGGCTCGCCGGCCGACGTCCTGCACCGACGTCATGGCGACGAGGTCGTCGCGCGCCCGCGCCACGCGCGACCTGATCGTCCCGGGGGGGCATTGGCACACGACCGCGGCGGCATCGTAGGGCATCCCCAGGATCTGGGTGAGGACGAAGGCAGCCCGCCGGTGGGGCTCGAGCCGGGCGAGGAGGTCGTCCACGGCGACCTGCTCGGCGACGTCGGGGACACGCCGGTCCTCCCGATCCCGGTGCCGGCCCCCGTCGTCCTGGTGCTCCCGTCGCCGCGTCAGGTATCGCAGCTCGTCGGCGCACACCCGGTAGGCGATCGACAGGATCCACGCGCGGGCTGAGCACTCACCCCGAAAGCGCGCCAAGGCGCGCACCGACCGGGTGAAGGTCTCCTGGGCGAGGTCCTCGGCCGACTGGCGGTCGACCATCGCCGCGCACATCCGCCGGACGGCGTCGTAGGACGCCACGATGAACGCCTCCCACGCCGCCTGGTCACCGAGGCGGGCGCGCTCGGCCAGACGGTCGAGGTGGTTCGGGTGGCCGGGGAGGTCCATGGCGTCATGGTAGCCCTGCGCGCATCGTTGTCCCGGGGCCGTCGCGACCGTTGTGCGGGTCCGGCGGAAGGAATTCCGGCGCGCCCGGGAACCAGACGCGCCCGTCTTCCGACTACATCTTCGTGAACTGCGACGACATGCGTGAGGCGATCTCCGCGCACCTGGACGGGGAGCCGTCCCCGATCGATCCCGTGGACGTCGATGGCCACGTGGACCGATGTCCCGCCTGCCGGTCGTGGCGTGAGGCGGCCCATGCGCACACGCGGATGGTGCGGCTGCGAGCGGCGGAGCCCATGTGGCGACCGAGCGAGAGCCTGCTCGGCGCGGCGAGGCTCGACGCCGGCCACGGGCGGCGCCGGCGGTCCGTCCTGCTCACGCGGGCCGGCCTCCTGTCGCTGGCAGCCGTCCAGGTGGCGATCGTCGCGCCCGCGTGGATCTTCGGGGGCCACGACGCCGCTCGGGACGTCGGGGCCTTCGACCTGGCCCTGGCCGCGGGCTTCCTGCTCGCCGCCTGGCACCCGGACCGCACCCGGGGCATGAGGGCCATCGTCGGAACGGCGGCGGCCCTGCTGCTGGCCACCGCTGTCGTCGAGACGGCGTCGGGGCGGACGCCGGTCTTGAGCGAGGCCCCGCACCTCATCGCCGTCGTGGGCTGGCTGCTGCTCCACCGCCTGGCCTTGCTGACCGGGCCCGTGCCGAGCGACGGGGCGCGGGCGTGGAGTGGCGGGGCGCGGGCGTGCAGTGGCGCCGCCCCGTCCCGGCTGTGGGCCTCGGGGATCGCCCGCCGTGGCACCGCCCGGCAGCGGGGGTGGCGCGACGTCGGCCCGGGCGCCGCCGACATAGGGTGCTCGGCGGGCGCGGCCACGGGCCCGGCGCCCGGACGCGGGCGGGGGCCGGATCGGCACGTCGCCGCCTGATGCGACCCCAGGGGATCTTGACCACACCAGGAACGGCCGCCACCGGTGTGGCCGTTCGTCTCGACGGCAGGGAGAATCGGTGAAGACCTTCTGTTTCGACCCGGGTGAGCTCAGTGCCACCTACCAGGCCCAGGGGTGGGTGCACGTGCGCGACGGCGTCACCCCGGAATTCCTCGACCACCTCCGGGCCTACAGCGCCCGGCACGAGGCCGAGGCGGCCCTCCACGGGACCGGGATACGGGGCGCCAAGAACCAGCACCTGTACGAGCCGCCGGTCGACGTCGACCTGGTAGCCGACCTCCGGGCCCTGACCACAGGCATGTGCGGGCTCGATCCGGAGCGCTTCACGCTGGCGGAGCGACACCTGAAGCGCTACGAACCCGACGCCGACCCGGCGCCGGTGGCCCACAAGGACCGGCTCGCCTCGCAGGTGTCGGTCGGCGTGTCGATCGACGTTCCCGAGGGCTCGTATCTGGTCCTGTACCCCACGGTCCACCGTGACCCGAACCCGTTCCTGACGGCGGATTTCCGGGAGAGCCTCGCGCCCGACGAGTTGCCGGAGGTGGTCCTGCGGGGTTCGCCGGCGGTCGAGATCCACGATCGGCCGGGCGACGTCGTGCTCTTTCCCGGTTCGTCGGTGTGGCACCTGCGGCGCAACTCCGCCAACACGGTGAACCTCTACCTGAAGTGCAACGACTTCAACAGCGACCCCCTCGGCGAGGACCCTTCGACCGCGGCCCGCCGGCGGGCCACCGACGAGCTGCTGGCACTTCCGATCGCGGGCCTGCCGGCCGGGGTGGCACCGGTCCTCTCGCGCCAGGTCGAATGGATCGGCACGCTGCTCGGGCGCGACGGTGTCGATCGGCCCGCGGTGAAGATGTGGGACAGCCCCGTCGTCTTCGTCTCGGCGTCGCAGCTCGCCCTGCTGACCCACCTGCGCGACGCGTCGGTGGGGTCGTCGGCGGCCCGCCGGGCCGGCGCGTCGACCACGGCACCGGCCGACGAGGTCGTGGCGCTCGCCCGCTTCGGCATCGTGGACCTCGTCGACGCCGGCGGTCGAAGCCCGCGCGTCCCGAGCTCGGCCTGAGGCGACCGCCCGGCGGGCGTGGTCCGGGGCCGCCACCGGCCCCGGGGCTCACGGCAGCGGGTGAGCCTCGGAGAACGCCCACATCGTGCTGTCGGCGTCCACGGCGCCGGCCTGCGGGCCGAGGACGCCGGCCCGCCGCCGCGACACGGCGCGCGCCACCGGGCAAGGCGCGCCCACCCCGCCGCCTCCGGTGTCCTGCGCCATCACGTGGCTCCATCCGGTCCGGGTCCCGGCGCCGGCGCCCTCCGGTCGGCCGCCCGGGCTACCGACAACCCCGGCACCGCCCGAGCACGGCGAAGTGATGCGGGTTGATGTCGAAGCCGAAGCGTGTCCTCGCCGCCCGGGACAGGCTCTGGAACACCTCGTCGGGAGCCTCCACCATGGCGCCGCACTGCTCGCACACGAAATGGCCGTGGGCGCCGGTCGCCAGATGGTACGTGGCGGGCCCGTGGCCGAGGTGGGCGTGCACCACGACGCCCAGCCGCTCGAGTTCGTCGAGGTTCCGGTAGATCGTCGAGATGTGGACGTCGGGGGCGAGGGCCTGCACCTCGTCGGCCAGCTCCTCGGCGGTGCGGTGCCCCGTGGCGTCGAACAGCGCCCGCAGCAGGAGCCGCCGGGTGGCGGTGACCCGTCCGCCGTGCTCCCGGACCAGCGCCAGCACGGCGTCCACCGGGTCGCAGGCCGCGGCGGCCGCCGACGCTCGCCCAGAAGTCCTGGTCACACCCGCATTGTACGGTCGGGCATTGTCGCCAACAAGACCCTGTTGCGACCTGGTCGCATAGTTCCTAGGGTATCGGGAGAGAAACGCCGGTCACGAGGAGGGCGGAACCGCCATGGCCAACCCCCGGGCCAGGTTCACAAGGATCCGAGACGGCCTCACGCCCGGCGAATGGGCGCGTGTCGGCGGCATGTCGTTCACGGTGGTGGGCCTGCACGTCCTCGGATGGGGCATGGTGGCGCTGGCGCTCGGGCATCACTACCGCATCAGCAAGACCGAGGTCTTCGGCGTGGGGACCGGCATCCTGGCCTACACCCTCGGGATGCGCCACGCCTTCGACGCCGACCACATCGCCGCCATCGACAACACGACACGTAAGCTCGTGGGCGACGGGAAACGGCCGCTCAGCGTCGGGTTCTTCTTCTCGCTGGGCCACTCCAGCGTCGTGTTCTTCCTGAGCGTGCTCCTCAATTTCGGAATCCGGTCCCTCGACTCCGCCGTGAGCAGAGGCGATTCGTCGCTGCACCGGACCACCACCGTCATCGGGACGTCGGTCTCGGGGGCGTTCCTGTACCTCATCGCGGCCCTCAACGTCGTCATCCTGGTCTCGATCGTGAAGGTGTTCCGCGAGATGCGGCGCGGGATGTACGACGACGAGGAGCTCGAGCGGCAGCTCAACAGCCGCGGGCTCATGAACCGGTTCTTCGGGCCGCTCGCCCGCAGGATCGACACCCCGTGGAAGATCTACCCCGTCGGCGTGCTCTTCGGGCTGGGCTTCGACACGGCCACCGAGGTCGCCCTGCTGGTCCTGGCGGGGTCGGCCGTCGTCGGAGGACTTCCCTTCTACGCCATCCTCTCGATGCCGGTCCTCTTCGCGGCGGGCATGAGCCTCTTCGACACCATCGACGGCTGCTTCATGAACTTCGCCTACGACTGGGCGTTCGCCAAGCCGGTCCGCAAGGTCTATTACAACCTCACCATCACGGGCCTGTCGGTGTTCGTGGCGTTCTTCGTCGGGACCGTCGAGCTGCTCAGCCTCATCGGGCAGGAGGCGAAGCTGGGCGGGTCGTTCTGGGGCTTCTTCCAGCGCTTCAACATCAACTCCGCCGGGTTCGTGATCGTCGGCGTGTTCGTGGTGACGTGGGCTGTCGCGCTCTTCATCTGGCGGTTCGGGCGGATCGAGGCCAAGTGGGACGCCGCCGCGCAGGAGGCGCGCCAGGCCCGGATGGCGGTCGAGTGACGAGCGGCGCCACCCGCCTCGGGCCCGGAGGCGCCGGCTCGGGCCGTGGCCCGACCGGGGTGGCGCGGGTCAGACCTGAATGCGGCTGAGGAGCTCCGCCTTGCGGGTCTCGTAGGTCTCGAAGTCGATGACGTGCGCCTCGAAGTCGCGGTGCAGCTGCTCGACCTGTTGGAGGATCGCGCTGCTGTCGCCGGCGTCCATCACGGCGGCGTCACCGTCCGGCGACGCCTCGTCTTCCCCGAGCGCGCTGCGGCGCTGCCGGCGGTCACGCTTCTCGGCCGCGCGCGAGCGCTTGTCGATGTCCCGCTGGCGCTTGGAGGCGCTGCTGCGCTGCGCTCCCACGGCGTCAGGCCCCTGACCCGGCGTCGAGGACCAGCTCCGGCGTCACGGCGCCGGCATCGCCGGCCGCGGCGGTCTCCGGTGCCGGCGCGGCCGGGGCTTCGCCGCCGGTGGCCGGGGCGGCCCGGCCGGGGGGCGACTCCGACGGGCGGGGCCCGCCGCGGCCCGGAGGGCCGCCTCTGCGCCCGCGCCCACCCTTGTCGCCGGCCAGCGTGCGCACCACGTACGGGAGCAGCGCCATCTCGCGGGCGTTCTTGATGGCGAGGGCCACGGCGGCCTGGTGCTGCGCGCAGGTGCCCGTGCTGCTGCGCGACTTGATCTTGCCGCGCTCGCTCATGAACCGGCGCAGGAGGTTCGTGTCCTTGTAGTCGACGTGCGTGACCCGGTCCTTGCACAGGAGGCACACCTTGGGCCGGCCACGCCGGACCCGCGCCTTGCTGTCGGTCGGTCGGGGCCGGGACCGCTGCTTGCGTGAAGAGGGCATGTCGTTCACTCCTGGAGCGCTCGCGCACGGGGGACAGGAGTCCGAGACGCCGAGGTCTGAGACCGAGGATCAGGGTCGGCGCGATATGCAAACCCAATCGAGTGCCAGCGTAGCCGATCCGCACCGGGGAGAGGCCCGGCGCCCGCCCCGCCCTCGGTGCCGCCGACGTCCCCGGTGGTCGGGCCCCCGGGCCACCGCAGAGCCGTTCGGGGCCCCCACCCCGGTCCCGCGCACCCAGGGCCGGGGCCGCCCGGCGGCGCGGCCACCGGGGAGGAGCCTGCGATGGCGCCGCCCGTGATCCGGGAATCTTCGATCGCCATGTATAATTTGGGTCAGGTTGTCTCCCAATGCGAAGTCTGTGCGGAGCATCGGGTCCCACCGGACACGCACCACCAGAGCGCTCGGAGAGCAACACGTGGCCATTGAATCGGCGTCGCCCGGCGTGCTCGTCGCCGCCGGCGCGGCCTGACGAGGGCCAGGTCGGCTCATGTCCGTACGCGACGATCTGCGCAACGTGGCCATCGTGGCCCACGTCGACCACGGCAAGACGACGTTGGTCGACGCCATGCTCCGTCAGACCGGAGCGTTCCGCGCCAACGAGGAGCTCACGGACCGGGTCCTCGACTCGGGTGACCTCGAGCGCGAGAAGGGCATCACGATCCTCGCCAAGCACATCACCATTCCCTACCGGGGGATCACGATCACCATCGTCGACACCCCCGGGCACGCCGACTTCGGGGGCGAAGTGGAGCGGGCCCTGGCCATGGTGGACGGTGTGCTCCTGCTCGTCGACGCGTCGGAGGGTCCGCTGCCTCAGACGCGCTTCGTCCTGCGCAAGGCGCTCGAGGCCAAGCTGCCGGTGGTGGTGGTCGTCAACAAGGTCGACCGCGCCGACGCCCGCGTGGCCGAGGTCGTCAACGAGGTCGAGGAGCTGTTCCTCGACCTCGACGCCGACGAGGACCAGATCGGCTTCCCCGTGCTGTACGCCAACGCCCGGGCCGGCCGTGTCGGCACCAAGCCCGACGACATCGGGCCCGACCTGGTCCCGTTGTTCGAGGCCATCGTCGACAGCGTGCCGCCACCCACCTACGAGCCCGGGCACCCGATGCAAGCGCTCGTCACGAATCTCGGCGCCTCGCCGTACCTGGGTCGCCTGGCCATCTGCCGGGTGCACAACGGCACGCTTCGGCGCGGGGACACCGTGGCGTGGTGCCGGCTCGACGGGTCGGTGCACCGGGGGAAGGTGGCGGAGCTCTTCGGCACCAAGGCGCTCAACCGCGTCGAGGTCGAAGAGGCGGGCCCCGGCGAGATCGTGGCCGTCGCGGGATTCGACGAGGTGACCATCGGCGAGACGCTCGCCGACCCCGACGACCCTCGGCCGATGCCGGCGATCCTCGTCGACGAGCCCAGTCTGGCCATGACCATCGGCATCAACACCTCGCCGCTTTCGGGGACCGACGGCACCAAGCTGACGGCGCGGCTCCTGAAAGGCCGACTCGACGCCGAGCTGGTGGGCAACGTGTCGCTGCGCGTGCTGCCGACCTCCCGGCCCGACGCCTGGGAGGTGCAGGGGCGCGGCGAGCTCCAGCTCGCCGTCCTGGTCGAGACGATGCGGCGCGAGGGGTTCGAGCTCACCGTGGGCAAGCCGCAGGTGGTGACGCGCATGATCGACGGCAAGCTCCACGAGCCCATGGAGCGCCTGGCCGTCGACGTTCCGAGCGACTACCTGGGCGTGGTGACGCAGCTGTTGGCGCTGCGGTTCGGCCGCCTCGAGGAGATGGTCAACCACGGGACCGGGTGGGTGCGCATGGACTACAAGATCCCGGCCCGGGGCCTGGTCGGCTTCCGCACCGAGTTCGTCATCGACACCCGCGGCACGGGCATCCTGCACCACGTGTTCGACGGGTGGGAGCCGTGGCACGGGGACCTGCGGGTGCGACGCAACGGGTCGATGGTGGCCGATCGCCGGGGCGCCACCACCACCTACGCGCTCATGGCGCTCGAACAGCGCGGGACGCTGCTCGTGGCACCGGGCACCGCCGTGTACGAGGGGATGATCGTGGGGGAGAACTCCCGGAGCGACGAAATGGACGTCAACCCCACACGCGAGAAGAAGCTCACCAACGTCCGGTCCTCCACCGCCGAGGAGCTCGAGCGCCTGACCCCCCACCTCCAGTTGTCATTGGAACAGGCCCTGGAGTTCATCCGTGAGGACGAGTGCGTCGAGGTCACCCCCAGCGCGGTGCGGCTCCGGAAGGTGATCCTCGACCAGGCCGCGAGGAACCGTCAGCGGAGCCGGGGCCG
>Ga0307373_10009363_pt1 | contig 14670 bp, 14 predicted proteins | sample OX2MG_FD_202534 | JGI IMG/M metagenome (GOLD analysis project Ga0307373, IMG submission 202534) | Soil microbial communities from Risofladan, Vaasa, Finland - OX-2 | ecosystem: Environmental > Terrestrial > Soil > Coastal area > Acid sulfate soil | place: Finland: Risofladan, Vaasa | collected... | reverse complement strand
TCGGAGCGACCCATCCGCGGGGCCAGCGCGAGGCTCACCCGCTCGGCGAGCAGGAGCCCGGCCAGGGCGCGCACCCGCTCCGCCATGGCACCGGCGACGACCTCCAGGCCGCCCACGGTCTCCGCCGTGCGAGCGACCGCTCCGCCGGTGAGAGCGAGCAGTTCCCCGAGCGACTGCCATTCGACGGGCCAAGAGGTGACGTGGCGCTCGTGCTCGCCGGAAAGGGACTCGAAGAAAAGACAGACCAGCGCGTGTGCCCGGCGGGTAGCCGCGCCGACGGCCGCGGCGCCGACGGGGTTGCTCTTGTGCGGCATCGTCGAGGACCCACCCTGTCCCGGCCCGCCGGGCTCGAACGCCTCGCCGACCTCGTGCTGCATGAGCAGCGCCACGTCGCCGGCGATCTTCGCGGAAGTCCCCGCGACGAGACCGAGCGCGGCGGCCAGAGAGGCGGTTCGCTCGCGCGCGGTGTGCCACGGCATCACCGGTTCCGGCAGGCCGAGCTCGCCGGCGAACGCCGACACGACCTCGGGGCCGCGGGAGCCGAGCGAGGCGAGAGTCCCCGCCGCCCCTCCGAGCTGCACGGCGAGCCCGTCGACTGCCGCCGCCAACGCCTGCCTGGCGTCGATCACTCCGCCCAGCCAGCCGGCCGCCTTCATCCCGAAGGTGATGGGCACTGCGGGCTGCAGCAACGTCCTGCCCGCCATGACCGTCGAGCGGTGGCTGTCCGCCAGGGTCGCGCAGCTGTCGGCCAGGCGGAGGAGGCCGGCGTCGATCACGCGCCCCGAGCGCCGCGCCACGAGCACGGCGGCGGTGTCGAGGATGTCCTGGCTCGTCGCCCCCCAGTGCACGAAGTCGCGCGCGCCGGGGCCGACAACTTCCCTCAGTCTCGACACGAGCGGAATGACGGGGTTCCCTCCGTCGCGTGCCTGTCTGCCGATCTCCTCGACGTCGAACGCCTCGGACTTGCAGCCGGCGGCGATCGCAGACGCGACCTCCGCGCTGATCACACCCGCGTGGGCCTCCGCCCGGGCGAGGGCGGCCTCCGCGTCGAGCATCGCGGCCAGCCACGCGCTGTCGCCCGTCGCGGCCAGCAGCTCGTCGGTGGTGACGATGTGCGAGAAGAGATGGTCAGTAGGCAAAGAAGACTGTTTCCCGGGGGCCTTGCAGGTGCAGGTCGAAGCGTAGGCACCCGTCCTTGCTAACAGCGACGAGGGTCGCCCGGCGGTCCTCCGGCACCTCCGCGAGGACCGGGTCGGAGGCATTGGCCGTCTCCTCGTCCGGGAAGTAGATGCGTGTCACAACCCGCTGCAGGAGGCCGCGCGCGAACAACGACACGTCGACATGCGGCGCATCGCCCTTGGCGCCGGGCGCCGGCTTGACCGTCGTGAACCGGAACGAGCCGTCGGCCCCGGTCAGCGCGCGGCCGAAAAGGGGGGGCTGCCAGATCTCCACGACGGCGTCGGGCACGCCCGCCCCGGCGCCGTCGTACACGGTGCCCACCAGCTCGATCGCCCCCGGGGAGGCAGGATCCACCAGGTCCGGCGCGGCCATCCATTCGAGCCCGAAGCTGAAGAAAGGACCGATCGTTTGGGACGGGGTGGTTTGGGAGGGGCTCTCGCTCACGCCGGCTCCTCGATTGGGGTCGCCAGATGACCACCGACCACGATGTCGAACCGGTATCCGAGGGCCCACTCCTCCTCGGTCGTGGACCAATCGAACGACGAGATCAGCCGCCCGCGGGCGCGTTCGTCGCGCACCGAGTTGAAGATGGGGTCGAACTCGAGGAGGGGATCGCCGGGAAAGTACATCTGGGTGACCAGTCGCTCGGTGAAGACCCGGCCGAACACCGAGAAGTGGATGTGGCACGGCCTCCACGCGTTGGGGTGGTTGCCCCACGGGTAAGCGCCGGGCTTGATGGTCACGAACCGGTATCCGCCGTCTGGCCCGGTGATGCAACGCCCGGCGCCGGTGAAGTTCGGGTCGAGAGGTGCAGGGTGCTGATCGACCGCGTGGCGGTACCGCCCTGCGGCGTTGCACTGCCACACCTCCACCAGCTGCCCGGCGACGGGGTGCCCCCCGGAGTCGAGCAGCCTGCCGTTGACGTTGATCCTCTCCCCTATCGGCTCCCCGCTGTGCTGGCGGGTGAGGTCCGCGTCCTCGGGTCCCACGCGCCCCTCGCCGAGCACCGGACCGTCGCGGTCGATCATCCCCGGTGCCAGCATCACGAGGGGCTGCTTGGGTGCCCGTGCCGACGTCGAGCGGTACTCCGGCGAGTCGTACGCCGGATCGATCACGAGCGAAGGCTTTCCTGCCACGGCGGTCACGTCTTTTACCTCCCAGGACCTTCGAGCACTACCGCTATCCCCTGCCCGACACCAATGCACATGGCGGCGAGGCCCCACCGGCTGCCGCTGCGGTGCATCCGCCACGCGAGGGTCGCCAGGATCCGGGCGCCGGAGCAGCCGAGGGGATGCCCGATGGCGATGGCTCCCCCGGCCGGGTTCACGATCCCCGGGTCGAGCTCCGGCCATTCCCGCAGGCACGCCAGCGACTGAGCGGCGAAGGCCTCGTTGAGCTCCACACTCGAGAGGTCGCCCCAACCGATGCCCGCACGCTTCAACGCGGTGCGCGCCGCCTCCACCGGGCCGATTCCGTAGTACTGGGGTTCCACGCCGCTGACGCCTCGCGCAGCGATGCGCCCGAGAGGTTCCCGCCCGATCGAAGCGATACCGGTGTCGTCGGCGATGATCAGCGCGGCGGCCCCGTCGTTGAGCGGCGACGAGTTGCCCGCTGTCACCGTGCCATCCGGTCGGAAGGACGGCTTCAACCGGCCGAGCTTCTCCATCGTGGTGTCGGCGCGGATGCTCTCGTCCCGGGCGAGGTCGACGCCGTCCACAGCGGTGACTTCCTCGGCGAACTGTCCGTCGTCCCACGCCGCGGCCGCGTTCAGGTGACTTCTGAGAGCGAAGCTGTCCTGCTCCTCCCGGCCGATGGAGTAGCGGTCCGCGAGCAGCTCCGCCCCTTCCCCGAGCGCCGCCGTCCACTCCGCGGGCATCACCGGGTTCGTCATCCGCCAACCGAGGGTTGTGGACCACATCGTCTGGCTGGTGCGGGCGAATCCCGCCTCGGGCTTGGTGACGACCCACGGCGCCCGGCTCATCGATTCGACTCCGCCCGCCACGCACAGCGAGGCGTCACCGACTGCGACCGCCCGGCTCGCCTCGACCACCGCCTCCATCCCCGAACCGCACAGGCGGTTGACCGTCGCTCCCGGCACGCCGACGGGGTAGCCGGCGAGCAGGGCCGCCATGCGGGCCACGTTGCGGTTGTCCTCCCCGGCGCCGTTGGCGTCGCCGAATACCACGTCGTCGACGAGGCCTGGATCGAACGCCGGGTTCCTCTCCTTCAAGGCTGTCAGCACGCCGGCGGCCAGGTCGTCGGGCCTCACCCCGGACAGCGACCCGCCGTGGCGCCCGACAGGCGTGCGGACCGCGTCCGCTATCCAGACGTCCGGGATGGGCACGTCAGGTCCCCTCCTGCAGCCGGCGCAATGCCACCAGCTCCCGCTCGGTGGGCGGCTCCGTACGCGCCACGTCACCCGCGATCTTCAAGCCCCACCCGGTCGCCTCCAGCACATCTGCGGGTTCCACGCCAGGGTGCACGTGCGTGAGCACGAGCTCACAGGTGTAGGGGTCGGGGTGCATGATCCCCAGGTCCGTTATCACCATGGTCGGTCCGCGGCCGCGCAAGCCGAAACGCTCCCGGTCGCCGGGGCCGTCGCCGTAGCCGACGGATGTCCGGAAGTCGAGCTTGTCGACAAATGTGCGCCTGCTTTGGTGGATCATGATCAGCACCTCTTTGCACGACGCGGCGATCTCGGGCGCGCCGCCGGCGCCGGGCAGGCGCGTGGCCGGGTTGTCGTACGGACCGATCACCGTGCTGTTGAGGTTGCCGAATCTGTCTATCTGGGCGGCGCCCAGGAAGCCGATGTCGATCCGGCCCGCCTGGAGCCAGTAGCTGAATATCTCCGGCACCGACACCACGGCGTCCGCGGTGTCGGCAAGCTCTCCGTCCCCGATGGACAGCGGCAACTTCTTCGGCTTCGAGCCTATGCATCCCGACTCGTAGATCAGCACCAGGTTCGGCGCGTGCGTCACCCTCGCGAGGTTGGCCGCGGTGCTGGGAGCACCGATTCCGACGAAGCAGCTCTGCCCGTCCCGCAGCGCCCGCGCGGCAGCCACGGCCATCATGTCCGCCGACGCGCCGTTCATCGCGCGGCTCCGGTCACGTGCCGGCGGATCCAATCACCGAACAGGTCGCGGTCGCGGCTGATCGCGTCCCAGCTCTCGTAGAACGCGTTGTCACGGACGGAGTAACCCGCCGCGTAGGACGGGTGCGAACCACCGGGCGCGTGCGCGACCGCCGTTACAACCCAGTGCGGGATGATCACACCCCCCGGTCGGAGGTCGATCCGCTCCACGACCTCCTCGACGGTGACCAGGGATCTCGAGGACGCGAGAATCGCTTCCTTCTGTACGCCGGTGATGCCCCACATCTGCACGTTGCCCTCGCGGTCCGCCTGCTGGGCGTGCACGATCCCGACGTCGGGGTTGAGGGCCGGCACCGCCGCGATCTCCTCTCCCGTGAAGGGGCAGGCGACCGTGGCGATGTTCTTGGTGTGGGCCGGGAGGCCGGTGCCGGAGTAACCCCTCAGGATCCCGAACGGCAGGCCCGCTGCACCGGCCACGTATCGGGCCGTGAGGCCCGCGTGGCTGTGCTCCTCGATCTCGAGCGGCCCCGGCCATCCGTGCTCCACGGCGTCGCGGAAGCGGTGCAGCGACCCCACCCCCGGGTTGCCTCCCCACGAGAAGACCAGCCGGTCGGCGCATCCGGCGCCGATCATCTGGTCGAAGACCAGGTCCGGGGTGAGGCGCACGAGGCTGAGGTTCCGGCGACCCTGGCGGATGATCTCGTGGCCGGCGGCGAAGGGGATCAGGTGGGTGAACCCCTCCATCGCCACCACGTCGCCGTCGTGCACGAGGGACTCGACCGCCTCACCGAGGGACATCACCTGGCCCATCTAACCCGATGCCTTCCCGCGCGCGGCCTGCTTCGCTCCCCGGATGTGGTAACCCACGGGCAGCACCTCGAGCCGTGTCCTTTGGACCACCGACCCCCAGAGCCCGCGCGGTAGCCAGATGGCGATCACCACGGCGGCGGAGCCGAAGATGATCAGGTACCAGGCGCCGTGGGAAGACAGGTTCTGCTGCAGCACGAAGAAGATGACGGTTCCGACGAGTGGTCCCTCGAGCGTTCCGAGGCCTCCTATGAGGCACGCGAAAATCATTTCGGCCGACCACTGCACGCTGAACACCGAGGTCGGCTGGACCTGCAGCTGGCTCACCGCGAGAAGCGCGCCGGCGCCGGCACACCCGAGGGCGGCCACCACGAACACGATCCGCCTGGCCCTGTCGACGCGGACGCCGGCGCTGCGCGCCCCGATCTCGTTGTCCCTCATGGCGGAAAGCTGCAGGCCGAGACGGCTCCGCAGCACCAGGTAGGAGCCACCGACGGCCAAGACCGCCACCACCAGGGCGGCCCAGTAGGTGTCGTAGGTGAACGCCTTGGGGCTCAGGCCCGACAACCCCTGCACCTTCTTCCCCGTCCCCCCGCCCAGGGACTGGATGGAGCTGATGATCAGCCGGGCGGTCTCGGCGACCACCCAGGTGGCTATGGCGAAGTACCCGCCGCGCAGGCGGAACACCACATACGAGATCGGGATCGCGAGAGCCCCGCATACAAGCATCGCGAGCGGGATCGCGGCGAATGGGCTGACATGACCCATCGCGATCACGAGCACGCTGTACGCACCCAGACCGATGAAGGCCTGCTGACCGATCGAGATCATCCCGGCGTAGCCGGCTAGCAGGTTCCACATCGCCGACACCGTGAGCAGGATGAACACGTTGACGAGCAGGTCTGTGTTGGCCGTCGAGACGAGTGAGGGCATGGCTGCCAGCACGGCCAGCAGAGCGGCTCCGGGCACGAGTAGCCATGCCGTCGGGCGCGCCGAACGCTTGACCCTGACGCCTTCGAGCGAAAACGGAGCGGGTGCCGCCTGGACGCTCATATCGCTTCCCTCACCCCCAGAAGTCCCTGCGGCCGTAGTGCCAGGATCGCGAGGAAGAGAAGGTGGCCCGCGAGGATCTGGTACGAGGGGTTGATCTGCGCTCCGATCTCCTGCGCGACGCCGAGGAGGATGGCCCCGAGGAGTGTTCCCCGCAACGACCCGATGCCGCCGATCACGACGGCTTCGAACGCGAACAGCAAATTGGCCGTCCCCGAGGTGGGGAAGAACTCGGTCTGCATGCCGGATGCGATGCCGGCGAGCGCGACCGTCGCCATCGCGATAGCCGTTGCGATCCCGAACAGGTGACGGAAGTTGGCCCCGGACAGCTGGGCTGCTTCCTTGTCGTCCGCGACTGCACGGATAAGCCGGCCGGTGGGGGTCCGCGTGAGAAACAGATGCAACCCCAGGATCACCACCACGGCTACCCCGAGGACGACCACGTTGATGAAAGCGATCGACACCGTGCTGTTCGGGTTCCACGAGTCGGCGATGAGGTTGCCGATGTTGATGGACTGCCCGTTGGAGGTGAAATTCTCGAGAAGCGCGTTCTCCGTGATCACCGAAAGTCCGAACGTCACGAGGAGCGTCGTGAACGCCCCCTGATCGAGCGCCTTCTGGAGGAGCGTCCGCTGCAGGATGTAACCACCTACAGCGAAGATCGGGACCACGACCACGAAGGACCAGACCATCGAAAGATGCGTCGATGGGACGAGGACAACGGCCACGTAGCCGGCGATGACCGCCAGGTCGCCGTGGGCGAGGTTGATGACGCCCATGACCCCGAACAGAAGCGACAGACCACACGCGAACAGCGCGTAGAAACCACCGATGAGGATGCCCTGAACGATCGCGTTGACCCAGCTCACAGCGACGTCCCTGCCCGGGTTCCCACACCGAAGTACGCCGCCTCGATCGCCACGCGGTCGAGGCCACTGGCCTCTCCTTCGAGAACCACCCGCCCCTCGAGGAGGCACTGCACCCGGGAAGCGGCTTGAAGCGCCAGACCGAGGTCCTGCTCGACGATGACGATCGTCATGCCTCCGTCCACCAGCTTGGGCAGGATCGAGTAGATGGTCTTGGCAGCGATGGGTGACAGGCCGAGTGACAGCTCGTCGAACAGCAGCACCCTCGGATTGGCGACGAGCGCCCGGCCGACCGCCACCGCCTGCTGCTCGCCGCCCGACAGCAGGGCGGCCGGCTGCCGGCGCCGTTCGAGCATCCAGGGAAAGGTCTCGTAGACCTTCTCGATGTCGAACGGACCACTGCGTGCGCGGTGGGTGCCCACGCGCAGGTTCTCCTCGACTGTGAGCGACGGGAAGAGGCGCCGCCCTTCGGGCACAAGAGCCAATCCCTCCGCGAGCCGCTGGTCCGGCCGCAGCTTCCCGAGGTCCTTGCCGCCGAGGGCGATGCTGCCCGAGGTCTGGGAGTGCAGGCCGGCCATGGTCCTGAGGAGGGTGGACTTTCCGGCGCCGTTCGCCCCGATGATCGCGACGACCTCGCCCTCGGCCACGTCGAGGGAGAAGTCCCGGACCGCACACAACTGCCCGTGGTGGACGGTCAGGTCTCTGACGCTCAGCAGGGACGAGGTCATTCCGGGATCGCCCCGACCGCCGTGTCGGCTCCCAGATACAGCTCGCGCACTCTCGGGTCCTCGATCACCTCGCCTGGGACGCCATCCGCCACCAGGTGGCCAGCCGCGAGGCAGATGAGCCTCTCGACTGTGGCGAGCAGGGCGCGCACGACGTGCTCGATCCAGATCACAGCCATGCCCTCCTCGCGGGCACCGCGCACTATGTCGACGAGCTCGGTCACCTCGGGATCCGTGAGACCGCCGGCGACCTCGTCGAGGAGAAGAAGCCGGGGCCGGGTCGCGAGAGCCCGCGCAAGCTCGAGCCGCTTGCGCTCGAGGAGCCCCAGCGACCCGGCCAGCCGGTTGGCGGAGCCTCCGAGCCGGGCGCGTTCGAGGGTCTCCAGGGCGCGGCGGTAGCTGTCCTGGCGCCCCAGCCCGCCGCCCTGCTGGGCGGCGACCAGGACGTTCTCGAAGACGGTCAACCCCTCGAACGGGCGGGGCACCTGGTACGTGCGGCCGATCCCCCGCCGGCACCGCTGGGCCGCGCCGGCGCCGGCGAGGTCCAGGCCGTCCAGCAGTACCGAGCCCGAGTCGACCTCGAGATCCCCGGAGATGAGCCCGAACAACGTGGTCTTGCCGGCCCCATTCGGCCCGACGATCCCGACCGTCTCGCCTTCCCGAACGGTCAGGGACAGGTCGTCGGCGATGACGACCTGTCCGAACCGCTTTGACAGCGAGCGCAGCTCGAGGAGCGCCGGCACCGCTCAGGAGAACGTAGCTGTGAGCGTCCCGTTGAGCGGTGTCGACGGGTTCATCGAGTTGTCCACGACGAACGCCTCGAACTGGTAGGCCTTGCCGAGCGTGCCCGTACCCGGCTTCCACTGGATGCCGACGGGCGGGATGATCCCGACGCCCGGGGCGGGTCCCGAAGTGAAGTCGATCGATCCGCACATGCCGGAGTAGTGGACCTTGTGGAGCGCGTCGGCGACCGCCGCCTTGTCGTGCGGGTCGGTGACGGCCTTAAGCGCCTCGACCGCGACCTCGAAGAGCGAGTAAGCGGAGCCCATCGACTGCACCCACTGGCTCCCCGACTGGTTCTGGTAGTCGAGGGCGAACTGCTTGGCCGTCTCACCGCTGAGCGACGACTTGTTGGGGGCGAACGGGGTCCACCATGCGTCGGTGGCGATGTTGCTCGCAAGACTTCCGAGCGCCACCACGTCTGCAGGGAACAGCAGCACCTTCGCCACGGTGGCAAGCTTCGGCCGGTATCCCCGCTGCGATGCCTGCTTCCAGAATGTGTTGAAGTCGGGGGGCAGCGGCGCGTTGACGAAGAACTGCGAGCCCGACGACTTGAGCTTGTCGATCATCGAGCTGAAGTCGGTGGTGCCGTCGGTGTACGCGCCCCCGTCGACGAACCGGTAGCCCTTCGCCTCGGCAAAGGGAGGGAACCCCGCCCTGAACGCGTTGCCGTCGGTGTCGTTGGGAAACGCCCCTCCGAACACCTTCGCCGCTCCCGTCGACGACTGGATGCGGTCCCACATCGGCAGGAAGGTTCCAGCGAACTCCTTCATGCCGAAGAAGAACATCGTGTTGTAGGTGAACGTCTTTGTCGGCGACCCTGGGTTCCCGCCGAGACCCCCGTACCATGCTTCCCACGGTACGACGGTCGACAGGCACGGAGTCTGCAGCTGCTCGCACGCGGTCGCCACCGGGTTCGTCGTCTCCGGAGCGGAGCTCGTGACGATGATGTCGACGTGGTTCTGGTTGATCAGTTGCTGAGCGACCTGTGCGGCCCGGTTCGGGTCCGACTGGCTGTCGGCCTCGATGATCTGGATCGAGTAGGTGGTGCCCCCGATCTTGAGCCCCTTGTACGCAGCCGTCGATCGAACCTTGCTCAAGACGAAATCGTCCGACAGCGAAAAGCCGGCGAGCGCCCCCGTCTTGGGGCTCACGTAGCCGATGCGGATGACGTTGCCTCCGCTGCCTCCACCGGCTGCCGTGGTACCGGATGTCCCTGGCGTCTTCGTAGACGAGGTGCAAGCCTCGAGGAGGCCACCCATGCCGAGGGCCACGACGCCGGACCCGAAGATCTTGAGCGCGTTCCGCCGGGTGAGCGGAGCAGCACCTCCTGTCCCCTGACCCTCTGTGGACGTCACGGGAAATAGTGACTCCCGATCCGGTGCTGCCTCCTGATCCATGTGAGTCCCCCTGACTCAGGCGGCCTACTGTTCGTATGGCGAACGCTTAACCGCTATGTGAACACCCGCAGTGTGCTCCATCGGGGCCTGGGTGTCAATCGTCAGGGCGGATACACGCGGCCGCGACCCGACTGACACTCTTGCGACCGATCTGCCCTCACCGACATAGAGACGTGGAAGAGTGGCAGAATTATTTCGGACGATGGCACATCTGCCAGTGGCAGAGGCACCCCGCCACCTCCAGAATGGAGTCATGATCCCCGCAGAATTCCTCCTGGACGTGGCCCGGGAGCACGCCAACCAGCTCCGCGCCCTCGGCACCACCACCGGCGCGACCCCACCGCGACCCACCACCGGACCTCACCACGCAACGACGGTGAGGGCGGCCGTCGGACGCGTGCTCGTCCGATGGGGCACCGCCCTCGCGAACGACCGGCAGGCAGCCGCGTGCGCCGGCTGACAACCCGGCGCCCGCTCGTCGCGATGGTGACGGGGCCGGGTGTGAGCGTCTTCGAGCTCGCGGCCGCCTGGGAGGTGTTCGGCACCGACTTCTCCTACCTCGGCGTCCCGTGGTACCGCTCCGTCCTCTGCAGCGCCGCCGAGCCGCCGTTCGCAACGCAGATGCCCGGCCTGACGATCACCGACGTGGAGCCTCTGACCGCGCTCCGCCGGGCGGGAACGGTCGTGGTGCCACCGATGACCCAGAAGGACCCCGAGCTGTTCGCAGCGCTCCGCCAGGCCCACCGCCGGGGCGCTCGCATCCTGTCGCTGTGCACGGGGGCCTTCGTGCTCGCCGAGGCCGGTCTGCTCGACGGGCGCACCGCGACCACCCACTGGAGCCAGACGAGCAACCTCGCCAAGCGTTACCCGTCGATCAACGTCGACCCCTGCGTGCTTTACGTGGACGGGCAGGACATCCTCACATCCGCGGGCAGCGCCGCGTGCATCGACCTCTGCCTGCACATCGTCCAACGTGATTTCGGCGCGCACGTAGCCAACGAGGTTGCGCGCGAGCTCGTCATGCCACCGCACCGCTCAGGAGGTCAGGCGCAGTTCATCTCGTCGCCCATCCCGACCGCCTCCGGCGTTGACCTCTTCGCCGGGACCCTCGAATGGGCGGCGTCGCACCTGGACGATGACCTGAGCGTCGAGCAACTCGCTCACCGAGCCGCGATGAGCTCGCGGACCTTCGCACGCCGTTTCCGGGAGTCGATCGGCATGACGCCGCACCAGTGGGTCCTGCGTCAAAGAGTCCTCCTTGCGCAACGTCTTCTCGAGACGACAGATCTGGCGGTCGACCAGGTTGCCGACGCGAGCGGTCTCGGCAGCGCGACGAACATGCGCACCCAGTTCCGTGGCGTCCTCGGGACCTCGCCGACCTCGTACCGCCGGACGTTCCAGACCCACGCGGGGTAGGGCAGGCCTACAAAGAAGGCCAGGAAGACCGCCCAGAACGTCGAGCACATCCGCCGCTGGAAACTCCTGCTCGCCGGCCAAACCGGTCCCTTCGACCGCCACCGCGGCGCCCGCAGGAGCTCCTCGGCTACAACGTCATCGGGTTGCTCGGCAACGTCGACGGCCGCCATCCACTCAAATACCTCGACGACCATCGACCGGTTCGCCAAGGGGTGATCGACCCGCGGGGACTCAGGCGGGGCTGAGCTGCAGCGGCGGCTGGGTGAGGAGCCTGGTCAGCTCCGGGTTCCGGTAGAGCTGGTCCGGCGGATCGAGCAACGAGAACACCCTCGCGAAAGCCAGCTGCGTCTCAGGGTCACCCGCCCGCGGCATCACGTTCGACCCAAGGGTCAGGTCCCCTCCCCTGTCCGACGCCGCCGACACCTGGTCGGCCAGCACCGACAGGTAGTACCAAGGCCGGATCTCGAGGGCAGCGGCCGCCTCGTAGGCCTGGACCACTGCGACCTCGTCGCCGCCGTGATCGCTAAGGGCGTCGGCCAGATGGACGGCCTGCATCATCGCCAGCGAACAACCCCTGCCGTAGGTGGGGTTGGTCACCTGGTACGCGTCGCCCAGCGCCACGAACCCAGCGACCAGCGGCAGCCCGCTGCTGTCGGTGAACGTGCGCAACCGGTTGATCAACCCGGCCATGGGGTTGACCGGGGTTATCGGCTCCACCGCGTCGGGATCGACGTACGGCGCTGCCTCAGGTACGCCCAAGCAAGCCTCGTCGAAGCGTTCAGTGTCGAGGACCCGCCGGCGCCGTGCGGTGTCGTCGGGACGCACGAAGAGGCTCACCGAGTGGGTGTCGTTGTCGGCCGGGAAGATCCCGAAGCCCACCCCGTCGTAGCGCCCTAGCCGGTACCCACCGGGGCGCGCCTCGGCGCCGTCACGCAGCCGGTAGAAGCGGGTGGCGTAGGTGGCCGGCGATTCCTGCGACTCCTCGCCAACGTTGATGCCGAGCTCAGCCAACCAGCCGGGCACGTCGCCGCGCCGGCCGGTGCTCGCGACAACAAGATCTGCAGCCACCCGACTGCCGTCTTCTACCAAGACACCCGTCACGTGGGCAGGACCCGAGCGCGACGTGTCGGCCGCGACCCCGGTGACGGTCCCGCTCCGGAACTGCACCGAGTCGTCGGCCATCACCATCTTGCGAAGCACCCACTCGTAGGTGGTCCGCCGGCAAGGCAGCGCAACGAGATCGCCGGCACCGGGCGTACCCGCGTCGATGCCCATCAGCGGGGCCATCGAAGCCTCGGGAACACCGTGATCGGCCAGCCCCTCGAGCACGTCCGGGTAGCGATCGCGCAACGTGTTGCGCAGCCGCGGCAGGAAGACGTGCGAGTGGTGGAACTGCGGGGCTCCCTTGCGGTTCCAGGCGAACGCGTCCTCGAACCGGGCCGGTACCTCGGTCGTGTCGCGCTCCAGGACCGTCACCCGGTGACCCGCGCGCGACAACGTCAGTGCCGCCGCGAGCCCTCCGGCGCCCGCGCCCACCACGACGACGTTCATGACCGGCATGATTTGCCGGTCAAGCCGCCGGCGCCGGCTGCGGGCCGCGCAGCAGGACGCCCGGGCGCTCGCCGGTCGACTCGTCGCGCTCGCGCACCACGGCACCCGACTTCACCGTCGCCACGTACCCGGTCGCCTTCTGCATCAGGCGCTTGCCGCCGGCGGGCAGGTCGTACGCGAAGCGAACCGGGCCGAGTGCGAGGTTGTCGAGGTCGATGACGTTCACGTCGGCGACGTAACCGGGCTTGAGCACTCCCCTGTCGTCGAACCCGAACAACCGCGCGGTCCGCTCGGTCTGCGCGTGCACGGCGTGCTCGAGCGGGATGCGCTCACCCTGGCTGCGGTCGCGCACCCAGTGGGTCAGCATGAACGTGGGCATGGTCCCGTCGCATATGAACCCGACGTGCGCGCCGCCATCCGACAGCCCCAGCACCGTCGACGGGTGCACGAGCCCTTCGCGAATGGCGTCGAGGTTGCCGTCGGTGTAACCCAGCAAAGGCGTGTACAGCAGCTCGTGCCCGTCGCGCTCGAGCATCAGGTCGTATGCGGCCTCGACTGGCGGGACCCCGAGCCGCTCGGCGATCGCCGCGACACTGTCCTCTCGGCGAGGCTCGTAGTCGGGCGGGTCACCCAGCGGGTAGAGGTTGCGGTTTGCGAGCTGCGCGTGGACGATCGCGACGAACGGGTTGGTGAAGCTCAGCGGTTCCGAGAGGATGGCCCGGCGCACCTCGGGGTCGCGCAGGCGGGCGATCTTCTCGTCGTGGGGCAGATCCGCGAGCGGCTGGTAGTGCTCGTGACCCGTGAAGAGGTGGTAGGTCGACTCCCACCCGACCATGAGCGACGCCGGCTTCCCGGCCACCTGCGGCACCAACCATGCACCGTCGCGGTTCAACTCGAGGCCGCGATCGAGCGCGCGCCGCCATCCTCCGGGCTGGAAGGGGATGTCGAGGACCATGTAGGTGACCGGGATGCGGGCGCGGCGCGACAGCTCCGCCATCCACTGGAACTCAGGCTCCGCACGCGAGTCGAAGAGGTTCTCACTGACAACCGAGAACACCCGCCGGCCGGCGCCCTTGAGTGCCAGCCCGATCGCGATCAACTCCTCCGGTGGCGCGAACGTGCCGGCGGCCGGCGAGCCGTCCTTGGCCATGTGGGCGAGCGTCCGGGTCGTCGACACGCCGACCGCGCCGGCGTCCACCGCTTCCGCAGCGAGCTTGGCCATGAGAGCGATGTCTTCGTCGGAGGCTGCGTCGTTGTTGCGGTCGCCGCCGAGCACGTACGCCCGAAGGGCGCCGTGGGGCACCATCGCCGCCACGTCGAGGATCCTCGGCATGCGCTCGACCTCGTCGAGGTACTCGCCGAACGTCTCCCACCGCCACGTCATGCCCTCGGCGAGGGCGGTGCCGGGGATGTCCTCGACACCCTCCATCAGCTGGATGAGCCAGTCCCGTTCGCCGGGGCGCGCCGGCGCGAAGCCGACCCCGCAGTTGCCGACCACGACGGTGGTCACACCGTGCCAGCCCGAAGGCGACACCTCCGGGTCCCACGTCACCTGCCCGTCGTAGTGGGTGTGGACGTCGACCCAGCCGGGGGTGACGATCAGGCCGTCGGCGTCGATCTCCCGCCTGCCGGCGCCGGTGACCTCACCGACGGCGGTGATGCGGCCGCCGTCTACGGCGATGTCTCCGGTAAAAGACGGGCCGCCGGTGCCGTCCACGATCTTGCCGCCGCGGATCACGAGGTCGTGCATATGGGAGCTTCTCCTTACGCCGTCAGGTCGATGATCTTGGCCTGGAACGCCACCT
>Ga0307373_10009362_pt1 | contig 14671 bp, 10 predicted proteins | sample OX2MG_FD_202534 | JGI IMG/M metagenome (GOLD analysis project Ga0307373, IMG submission 202534) | Soil microbial communities from Risofladan, Vaasa, Finland - OX-2 | ecosystem: Environmental > Terrestrial > Soil > Coastal area > Acid sulfate soil | place: Finland: Risofladan, Vaasa | collected... | reverse complement strand
CCGCTGATCCTCGGACACGCCGACGGCGGCGTGCGCGCCGCGGCCCAGGCAGCCCTCGAGCGCGGCTGGAGCCTGGGCACCGCCGAGCCCTACAGCCTCGAACTCGCCGAGCTGATAGCTAGCCGCATCCCGTGGGTGCAGAGCATCCGCTTCGTCAATTCCGGCACCGAGGCGGTGATGTCCGCATTGCGGGTGGCGCGCGCGGCCACCGGCCGATCGAAGATCGTGAAATTCGAAGGCTGCTACCACGGCCACGCCGACTCGATGCTGTTGCGCGCCGGCTCCGGGCTGGCCGAGGCGAGCGTGCCGGACAGCGCCGGGCTCGCCCCCGGCGTAGTTCAGGAGACGCTGGTCGCGCCGCTGGATGACGCCGATGCCCTCGAAGCGCTGTTTGCGCGCCATCGCGGGCAGATCGCCGCCGCCATCATCGAGCCGCTGCCGGCCAACTACGGCCTGCTGCCGCAGCGGCCGCAATTCCTGCGCTCGCTGGCAGCCATTACCAGGGCCCACGGCGCGCTGCTGGTATTCGACGAGGTGATCAGCGGCTTCCGCGTGGGCTTCCAGGGCTACGCGGGCCTCAGCGGGGTTTACCCGGATCTCGTGACCTACGGCAAGGTCATCGGCGGAGGTTTCCCCGTAGGAGCCTATGGCGGGCGTCGCGATTTGATGGAGCGGGTTGCACCGGCCGGCCCGGTCTACCAGGCCGGCACGCTCAGCGCCAATCCCCTGGCAATGTGCGCCGGGCTCGCGAGCCTGCAGCGCCTCGCCGATGGGTCCGTCTATCAGCGGCTCGAGGCCCTCGGGATGTACCTCGAGCGCGCAATCGCAGCACTCGGCCCGCAGCCCCACGCGCTCGCGCTGCAGCGCGCCGGCTCGATCTTCTGGCTCGTCGGTTCGCACTCCGGCACGCCCGCCATACCGATCCGAACCATGCACGACTTCCCGGTCGATGCCGCAGCCACTTTCGCCCCGCTGTTCCACGCGCTGCTCGAGCGCGGCGTCTATCTGGCGCCGAGCGCGTTCGAGGTCGGGTTCCTGTCGGCCGCGCACACCGAGGAGCATATCGACCGGTTGGCGGATGGCCTGCGCCACGCCATGCGCTCGGCGTGATCGCCCCTTACAGCGTGCCCCCGGCCTGGGCGCTGAATGTATCGCAATCATTGAAGTTGCCGGTATGCATTCCGCGCTCGAACCATTTCCGGCGCTGTGCGGCGCTTGCATAGTCCAGTACCGGGTCGGGCATCTCGACCCCGGAAGCCAGATGCGTATCGTGCCGATGAGTGAGCTTTGTCACCGCCGCCAGGCTCGCCGCGACGTCGGCGCCCGGCTTGATGGTCCCGTCCATCTGCGCGGCATGCACCCACAAGCCGGCATAGCAATCGGCCTGCAGTGCTGCGGTAATCCAGGTCTGCCGCGACAGTTTCGGCCTGCTGCGCGCGCGCGCCTGTTCGACCAGCGCGGTGGTGCCGATCATCGCCTGGACGTGCTGTCCCAGCTCATGTCCGAGCACAGCCGCGAGCGCCAGATCCCGTTGCGGCGCGGGTAGCCCCTGCATCAGCTGCTGCAGATTTCCGCGATCCAGGTACACCTGTTTCTGCGAGGGGCAGTAGAACGCTCCGGAAAAGGTCAGCTTGGTGCCGCAGGCATCCTTGATCTGGCCGCCGTCGTAGATCATCAGCCTGGCGCTCAGGTACTGTCCGCCGAGCGCTGCGATCTCCCCTGACCAGAAATGATTTGCATCGGCAAACAGCGCCCGTGCGCGTCCCGTGACAGCGTCGCTGGAACCCGCAGCCGCCGGCGTGGACGCCTGCGACGGCGAGAGGCTCGCGACCGCCATGGTGGCCGCGAGCGCGTACCACGCAGGATGCATTCGGCTCATGCCAACCATCTTAGCGCCAACGCCACCGGTGTGCGCGTATGCGCGGTATGCGCGGTATGCGCGATATGCGCGATATGCGCATCCGACTTGTTGCTCTACACCGGCGTGCCCGTCGCCGGCGGTATCGCAACCACGGCTGGCGTCGATGCCGGCGTTGGCGGCCTGGGGCGCGGCGCCTTCTCCGGCTGCACCGCGGAGTCCGTCGGCGCGTGCAGCATTGCGCCGCCGGCGGGCGCTTCCACCACCGCGCTGAGCAACTGCACGCTGTGAGCCGCCACCTCGAGCTGCAGCGTCTCGACTGGCTGGTCGAGCACCAGCAGGTTGGCGGTGTCGAGCCGCAGCGTCCAGCGAAACAGCGGCTGCGGCAGCTGGAACGCGTGCTGGTCGGCGGTATTGTTCGCCAGCAGCAGGCACAGCTCGGCACGGCTCGCGTCGATGCGCACCGCGCGGCGCACGCACAGCAGCCGTCCTTCCCAGTACTCCCAATCCTCCTGCCGCATCGTATCGCCGTTCTCGTCGAACCACTCGATGTCCCGAACCTGGGGCAACGGCTCGATTAGCCCGTGCTGGAAGTAATCGCAGCGCAGGCACCGCTGCTCGCGCCGCAGGCTGATCAGGCGCGCGAGCAGCGCGCGCTGCTCGCGCCCGTGCGGCGAGTCCGCCACGGCCCAGTCGAGCCATGACAGCTCGGAATCCTGGCAGTAGCCGTTGTTGTTGCCATTCTGGGTGCGTCCGAACTCATCGCCCGCCAGCAGCATCGGTGTGCCATGTGAGCACAGCAGCGTCGCCAGCGCCGCACGCTTGACGCGTTCGCGCCGCTCGCGCACCTGCACCTCGTCGGTGGGCCCTTCGACTCCCCAGTTGTTGCTCTCGTTGTCGTTGTTGCCGTCCTGGTTGTCCTCGCCGTTGGCCTCGTTGTGCTTCTGGTTGTAGCTGACCCAGTCCTGCAGCGTGAAGCCGTCATGCGCAGTGACGAAATTGACCGAGGCCCAGGGCTTGCGGTGCTGGTGATCGAATACGTCGGCCGAGCCCTGCAGCCGCGCGGCCAGTGCGCCGCGCATGCCCGAATCCCCCCGCCAGAATTTGCGCACGTCATCGCGGTAACGGTCGTTCCACTCGGCCATGCCGGCCGGGTGGTTGCCGAGCTGGTAGCCACCGGGGCCGAGATCCCAGGGCTCGCTGATCAGCTTCACGCGCGAAAGCACCGGGTCCTGCAGCAGCGCATCGAAAAAGCCGGCTCCCGGATCGAACCCACCCGGCTCGCGCCCCAGGGTCACGCCGAGGTCGAAACGAAAGCCATCGATGTGATAGTCGAGCACCCAGTGGCGCAGCGAATCCAGCGCCAGCTGGATCACGGGCGCATGGGTGAAATTGACCGTGTTACCGCAGCCGGTGTCGTTGACGCAGCAGCGCGGATTATCCGCCTGCAGGCGGTAGTAGGCGGCGTGGTCCAGCCCGCGCAGGCTCAGCGTCGGCCCGAGCTGGTTGCCCTCGCAGGTGTGGTTGTAGACCACGTCGAGCAGCACCTCGATGCCCGCGGCATGCAGGGCGCGGATGGCGCGCTTGAGCTCATCCGGATCCCCCCCGGAGAGGTAGCGCGGCTCCGGGGCGAAGTAGCCCAGTGTGTTGTAACCCCAGTAGTTGAGCAGCCCGCGCTCGACCAGTGCCCGATCGCCGATGAACGAGTGGATCGGCAGCAGCTCGATCGCCGTGATGCCCAGTGACCTGAGATACTCGACGGTGCGCTCGTGTCCGAGCGCGGCGGCGCTGCCGCGCTGCGCGTCCGCAATGCCGGTAAGGCCCATCGTCAGTCCGCGCAGATGCGCCTCGTAGATGACCGTCTGCGACCATGGCGTGCGCGGCGCGTGGTCATCACCCCAGTCGAAAGCCTCGCTCGTGACCATCCCCTTGGGCACGAACGGGGCACTGTCGCGCCGATCGAACGACAGATCCGCACGCGGAGAGCCGACCCGGTAGCCATAAAGCGCATCCGACCAGCGCAGCGCGCCGGCGATGCGGCGCGCATACGGATCGAGCAGCAGCTTGTTGGCGTTGTAGCGATGTCCCTGCTCGGGCTGATAGGGACCATGCGCGCGGTAGCCGTACAGCTGTCCCGGCGCGAGCCCCGGTACATAGCCGTGCCACACGCCATCGGTGCAGTCCGGCAGCGCCAGGCGCTGCAGCTCCGCGCGTCCACCCGGGTCGAACAGACACAGCTGCACCGCCTCCGCGTGGCCGGCATAGACGGCAAATTGCACCCCCTGCCCGTCCCAGTTCGCCCCCATCGGCGCCCGCGCGCCCGCACGAATTGCCTCGAACGGCACCTGCGCGGCGCTCCTATGGGCCCCGGCGCGGCAATGTGTCCTGGCGCTGCAATGCGTCCTGGCGCAGCAGCACCGTTGCCAGCGGCGGCAGCGTCAGCTCCAGCGAGTAGGGCTGGCCGTGCGAAGGCTCGCGCACGGCCTGGACCCAGCCGCCGTTGCCGAGGTTGGAGCCGCCGTAGACGCGGGCGTCGGTATTGAGTATCTCGCACCAACCGCCGCCGTGCGGCACCCCGAAGCGGTAGCGCTCGCGCGGCACCGGGGTGAAATTGCACACCGCGATGATGGCGGCCGTGCCGGCCTCGGCCTGGCGGCAGTAGGCGTAGACGCTATTGGTGCGATCATCGACCACCAGCCATTGAAAGCCCTCGCCGTCGCTGTCGCGCCGGTGCAGCGCTGGCTCGCGCCGGTAGAGTCGGTTCAGGTCGCCGACCAGGCGCTGCACGCCTTGGTGCAGAGGGTGCTCGAGCGCGGCCCAGTCGAGCTGCCGGTCGTGATCCCATTCCCAGTCCTGGCCGAACTCCCCGCCCATGAACAGCAGTTTCTTACCCGGCTGTGTCCACATGAAGCCGAAATAGGCGCGCAGGTTGGCGAAGCGCTGCCAGGTATCCCCCGGCATGCGTCCGATAAGCGAGCCCTTGCCGTGCACCACCTCGTCATGCGATAGCGGCAGCACGAAACGCTCGAAGAACGCGTACAGCAGTCCGAAGGTCATGTCGTGATGATCGTGCGAGCGATACAGCGGATCGTGCGAGAGGTAGCGCAGCGTGTCGTGCATCCAGCCCATGTTCCATTTGAACGAAAAGCCCAGACCGCCGTGATGCGTCGCCTGTGTCACCCCCGGCCAGGCGGTGGACTCCTCGGCGATCATCAACGCTCCGGGCACGCGCTGGGCCACCGCATCATTCAGACGGCGCAGGAACGCGATCGCCTCGATGTTCTCCCGACCGCCGTAGCGGTTGGGGATCCACTGTCCCGCCTCGCGGGCGTAATCTCGATACAGCATCGAGGCCACCGCGTCCACCCGCAGCCCATCGACATGGTAGTGCTCCAGCCAGTGCAGCGCGCTGGAGAGCAGGAACGCGTGCACCTCCTTACGGCCGAGGTTGTAGAGCGCCGTGTTCCATTGCGGATGATAGCCTTCGCGCGCATCGGAATGCTCGTACAGCGCCGTCCCGTCGAAATTGGCCATCCCGTGTGCATCGGTCGGGAAATGGCCGGGAACCCAGTCCAGGATCACGCCGATGCCCGCGCCGTGGCAGCGGTCCACGAAGCGCGCGAACTGTTCCGGGCTGCCATAGGCCGCATGCGGCGCATACTGGCTGAGCACCTGGTAGCCCCAGGAGCCGCCGAACGGATGTCCCATGATCGGCAGCAGCTCGATGTGCGTGAAGCCGAGCTCGCTGACATAGGGGATGAGCTGTTCGGCGAGCTCATCCCAGTTCAGCGTGCGCCACGGCTGCGTAGCGCCGTCGGCGGCCTGGACGCGCCGCCACGACGCCGCATGCAGCTCGTAGATCGACAGGGCCGAGTGCACCATCGCGCCGTTGCGGGCGCGCGCCGTAAGCCACGCGGCATCGCTCCAGCGCAGCGGTGCCGGATCGGCCACCACGGAGGCGGTACGCGGTGGCGCTTCGACGGCCAGCGCGACCGGATCGGCCTTCAGCGGCAACAGGCCGTTGGGTCCGAGGATCTCGTACTTGTACAGGGTGCCCGGCGGCAGGCGCGGAATGAACAGCTCCCAGACCCCCGCCTCGACGCGCGAGCGCATCGCGTGGCGACGTCCATCCCAGCCGTTGAAATCACCGACCACCGAGACGCGCCGCGCATTCGGGGCCCACACCGCAAAGCGTACCCCGGCAACACTGCCGATGCTCATCACCCGCGCGCCCAAGCAGCGGCCCAGCTCCTGGTGGCTACCCTCGGCCAACAGGTACAGGTCCAGCTCCCCCAGCAGCAGTCCGAACGCATACGGGTCCTCGGTCTCCTGCACCACGCCGCCGGGCCAATGAATGCGCAGCCGGTAGGGGGCGCCGAGCGCGATGCGGCCGGCGAACAGCCCCGGCGTCTGAATTGGCTGCAGCCGGCACAACAAGGCTCCTTGCGCATCAATCGCGTCGATCGCCTCGGCAGCAGGCAGGTACGCGCGCACGATCGTGTCGGCTGCGTCCGGATGCGGACCCAGCAGTGCGAACGGATCGCTGGCGCAGCCGTCGGCGAGCGCCTGCGCGGCCTGCGCCGCAAGCAGCAGCGCATCCCCGGCCGGCGATGCACCCTGGGCCACACGCGCATCCCCGGCCGGCGCCGTATCACCAATGTGAGCGGCAACGTCGTTAGCGGCGGCGGCGGCGGCGGCAGCAGCCGGGGCAACGCCGGCGTCGTCGCGCAGGCTCCCGGCCGCGGCGGTGGCTGGATCAGTGCTCATGCGACCTTTATACACCCACGCATGCGCAGCCGCGGCGCCCCGGCCGCCGACGGCTGCAGGCGCCCTCAGCCGGTGGTCTGCAGCCCGCGCGCCACGCCGCTGACGCTCGCCTGCAGCGCCTCGAACAGCTCGCGGCTCTCCCGGCCGCCCGCGCGCCAGCGCTCGAGCAGGTCCACTTGCATGAAGTGCATCGGATCGAGGTAGGCGTTACGCATCGCAATACCCCGCTGCAGGGTACGGTCGGTGTCCAGCAGTGCATCGGATTCCTTGATTTCCAGCACCAGGGCGCAGCTGCGCTGGTACTCCTCGCGCAGCGGCGCGCCGAAGGGCCGCAAGCCCTCGGCGACCAGCTGGCCATAATGTGCCGCGATGCGCAGGTCGGCCCGCGCCAGCATGGCCTCGATGTCGTCGATCAAAGTTCGGAAAAACGGCCAGCCGCGGTAGCAGCGCCGCAGCAGCTCGATCCCGCGCTCGGCGCGCGCGAATTCCAGCCCGCTGCCGGCGCCGTACCAGCCGGGCAGCATGTGGCGTGACTGCGACCAGGCGTACACCCAGGCCGCGGGCGAGATGGTATCGACCCCGCTGCAGTTGCTGCGCGAGCGCGCCTTGGAGCCGATCTGCATGCGCTCGATCACGTCGATCGGCGTGACCTGGCGGAAGTAATCGAAGAACTGCGGCTGCTCGTACATCAGCCCGCGCCAGGCTTGCGCGCTATGGCCGGCCACCAGTCCCACGCATTCGGCCAGCGCCGCGCTCTCGCGCACGGCCACTCCGCGCCGCACCGCCAGCGTGGCGAGCGCGAGCGTGCTGAAGGCGCGCTCGAGTGAGCGCATCGCATTGGGGCGCATGCCATAGTTCTGCGCGATGTTCTCGCCCTGCTCGGTGAAGCGCAGCACGCCGCTGACCGACTCGGCCGGCGCTGCGCGCAGCAGCGCATCGATCCGTCCGCCGCCGCGCGGAATGCTGCCGCCGCGGCTGTAGAACAGCACATGCTCCTTGTGTGCCTGCTGCAGCGCCTCGGTCAGGTTACGCTGCGCGCGGTAGGCGGCGAAGCGTGAGGCGACGATGCCACTCTCCTGGTTGCTCTCGGAGTAGCCGATCATCACCGTCTGGGGGCGGCGGCGCGCCTCCAGGTGCCGCTGGTAGACGCCATCCTCCAGCAACGCACGCATGGTCGCACCGCAGTGCTCGAGCGTGCCGACCTGATCGAACAGCGGCGCCACGTCCAGCGCCACCTCGCCGGTGCTCTTGTCATACGCCTCCGCCCAGCGCGCCAGCACCAGCGGCGCCAGCACGTCGTCGGGTTGTTCCGCCCCACCGACGATGTACAGGCCGATCGCCTCGGCACCATAGCGGTGCCGGCTCTGCATGATGGCGTCGAACACCGCCAGGGTGCGCTTGCCCAGCGCATCGAAGCTGCCGCTCGGCCCCGCGTCGCGCTCCAGCACTTCGATCAGCCGCGCGTGCCGCGCGTCGGCGCTGCGCTGGCACCACTGCGCGTCATCCAGACCCTGCGCGAGCACCGCGTGATGCACGCGCGTGTGCTGGCGCAGATCCAGCGTGGCCAGGTGAAAGCCGAAGGTATCGATCCGCCACAGCAGCCGGCGCACCTGGAAGTAGCCGGCATGCACACCGCGGTTGTCGAGCAGGCTTTGCGTGATCAGAGCGATATCGGCCCGGAACTGAGCCGGCGCCTCGTAGCCATTGGCGCGCCCCTCGTAGGTGGCCTGCAACCGCTCGGCGATCTTTACCAGCAACACGCGGTAGGGCATGCGATCGTGGCGCGAGGGCGTCCCCGCCTGCGACCCGGGCAGCAGCGTGCGGTATTCGTCGATGCGGCGCATGACCTCGGCGGAAATGCCTACGCGGTGGGCGCTTTGCGACAGCGTCTGCGCTAATTCCAGGCATTCCCGGTGATAGTTACCGATGATCACCTGCTGCGCACGGGCGAGGGTTTCGCGAATGCTCTTGGCATGCACGTCGGCGGAAGTCTCCATGTCGCCGCCAACCCAGGTACCGAAGCGCACGATCACCGGCAGCTCCAGCGTGTCGGTGGAGGCACCGTAGTGCTTGGCCAGCGCCGCGGCGATCTCCTGGTAGAACGCCGGCACGATGCGGTAGAGGATCTCGGCCAGGAAGAAAATCGCATGCTCGCGCTCGTCGGCCACCGTCAGCCGCTCGCGCGGATGCTCCTCGGTTTGCCAGTCGGTACTGATCTCGGTGCGCACGCGCTCGAGCAGCGTGCGCCGCTCATACGGCGCCAGCGTGGCGTTGTCACGCTCGAGCAGCAGCGCCGCCATGCGTTGCTGGCGCAGCAACGTCGTGCGGCGCGTGGATTCCATCGGATGCGCCAGCATCACCGGCTCGATCGACAGCTGCGCGATCAGCTTGAGCACATCCTTGAACGCCACCCCCGCGGCTTTGAGCTCCGCGACCGCATCCTCGACGCCGCCGGGCTGCGGCCGATCGCTGTCCTGTACGAAGTACTCGCGCCGGCGGCGGATGCGGTGCACCTTCTCTGCGACATTGGCCAGCTGGAACCAGCCGGCAAACGCGCGCAGCAATTCACGCGCCAGCGGCGGGGCGCGGCCCTGCACCCGCATCGCCAGCGTCTCGTCGGCCTGCACCTGCCCGCAGCGCCATTGCACGGCGGCCAGGCGGTCCTGTTCGGCGGCCTGCAGGAACGGCTCGCCGCCCTGCTCGCGCAGAACCTCGTCCATCAGCTTGCCCAACGCGAGCACGTCCTCGCGCAGCGGGGTGTGGCGGACCGGAAAGTGCATGTCCTGGCCGTTCATGGGGGGCCGCATTCTACCCGCACGCGCCGGCTCCGGCGCGGCGCCAAGTCAGTGCCGGCGCAGCGCCAAGCCTGTGCCGGCGCGGCGCTAGCCAGCCAGCAGCACCGCCTCGGCATGCTCGGTTGCCGCCGCGGTGCCGTAGATCACCACGACATCGCCCTCGCGCAATTCGGTGTCGCCGGCCGGCTCGCGGCCGAGGATGCCCTGGCGGCGCACCGCCGTGAAGGCCACCTCGGTGCCGCGCGCGCGCGCCTCCTCGAGCCTGCGTCCCACCGCCCAGGCACCCGGCGGCAGCACCACCGAACGCAGCTGCTCATCACCGCTGGGCGGCGCACCGGTGCGGGCGCCCGCGAGCGTGCGCAGCGTGCCATAGCGCGCTCGGCGCAGCGTATCGGTAATCCGCAGCACCTGCGCTGCCGGCAGCTGCAGCAACGTCAGGGCCTGCGACACCAGCGTCAGGCCGGCCTCGAAGGTCTCGGGCACGACCTCCGTGGCGCCCGCCAGCGACAGCTCCGCCAGGCGCGAATCATCCTGCGCGCGCACCAGCACCGGCACATCCGCCCGCACCCGGCGGATCGCGCGCACGATGCCGATGGCCGTCGCCGGATTGGCGAAGGTGATGATCACGACCGTAGCGCGGTCGAGTCCGAGATTGCGCAGCAGTTCCTCATCGGCGCTGTCCCCCCAGACCACCGGCTCGCCGGCCGCGCGCGCGGCGCGCACGATGGCCGGATCGAAGTCCAGCGCCAGGTACTCGAACCCCTGCGAGGCCAGCACACCGGCCAGTTGCCGCCCCACCCGGCCGAAGCCGCACAGCAGCACGTGCTCACGCTGTGCCAGCTCGGTGGCAGCCGCGTACTCGCGCTGGATGGCCACACCGGGCGGCCCGCGCTCGCGCAGCACGAAGCGCGCGGCGCGCTTGTTGTAGCGGATGATCATCGGACTGACGAACATGCCCAGTACCACCGCGGCCAGCAACGACTGGGCCAGGCGCGGGACGATCAGGCGCCCGCCCTCGGCCAGGATGGTCAGCAGCGCCACGCCGAATTCCCCGCCGCCGGACAGCACCAGCCCAGTGCGCAGCGATTTGAAGCGCGCGTTGCCGAAGGCCGCGACCGTCAGCGTCGACAGCAGCGTCTTGCCCAGCACCAGCAGCACCAGCAGCACCAGCACCACCGGCAGATTCGCCGCCAGCACGCGCAGGTCCAGCAGCATGCCCACCGAGATGAAGAACAGGCCCAGCAGCAGCTCGCGAAAAGGACGGATCGCCGCATCGATCTGGTGGCGGTATTCGCTCTCGGCCAGCATCATGCCCGCCAGAAACGCCCCCAGCATCATCGACAGGCCGAGCTGCGCGGTGATCCAGGCGGCCGCCAGCACGATCAGCAGCGCTGCCAGCGTGAACAGCTCGCGCAGGCGGCTGTGCGCGATCTCGTGCAGCAGCGGCCGCACGATCCAACGCCCGATCGCCAGCATCGCGGCCAGCGCGACCAGTCCCAGCACCACCAGCCGCACCAGCAGCGCGGCGCCCGAGCCCTGTGGACCTCGTGCCAGCACGGTGGCCAGCGCCAGCAGCGGCACGAACGCCAGGTCCTGAAAAAGCAGCACCGCAAACGACAGGCGTCCGTGGGTGCGATTGAGCTCGTCCTGGGCACCGAGCTGTTGCAACACGATCGCGGTCGAGCAGGTCGTGAGCGCGCCACCCACGACGATGGCGGCGGCCCAGCCGATCCCGGCCGCGTGCGTCGCCACGGTCCAGGCGCCGCCGACGACCAGGGTCTGCGCCGAGCCGAGACCGAACACTTCCCGCCGCATCGCCAGCATCCGCGGGAACGAGAATTCCAGCCCCAGCGTGAACAGCAGGAACACCACGCCGATCTCGCCGATGGCGCGGGTTTCGGGGCCGTTCGGCAGCACTGCGAGAGCGTTGGGGCCGACCAGGATGCCGACGATCAGGTAGCCCAGAATGACCGGAACGCCCAGGCGCCGCGCCAGCGCGATGACCAGCACCGCGGCGAACAACAGCACCAGCAGCTGGCCGAGCGAATAGGCGGGCACGCCGCCACGGTACGGGTGCCGGCCGTCAGTTGTCTATCGTCATCGTGGTGTCGTAGCGATCGAAGCCGTGGATGGCACGGCGGTAGGCGGTCATCACCAGCCGCTCGGCGGCCTTGTCGGCACGGGCGGCCAGCAGCATGCGCATGACCACGTCGTCAGCCGGGCGGGCAGGGTCATCGGCCAGCAGCTGCTCCAGGAAGCGCGCCAGGCGGCATACGATCTCGTTGACGAAGCGCAGCCGCGCCCCGTCGTGAACCTGCTCGACGGTGGCCCCGTAGGTGCCGCGGGCTTCGACCGCGAGCTCATGCAGAAATACCGCGAGCAGCCGCGCCTGATCCAGCGGCGGCAGCTCGCTGAAGTAGTCGATTTCCGACTGTAGGTTCACAAATGCAAGGTTCAGGTGGCCGGAAGGTTCAGGTACTCGGAATGAACTCGATGGGCTTGGTCGTGGTCATCGTGGCCACATCGCGCGCCTGGAACTGGAACAGCTTCACGCGCGCGACGATCTTACGCTCGAGCTCAGGATCGTTCAGTTCGCTCGATACGACATGGCACTCCGTCACCACCCCGGAGGGGGCAATGGTGAACTCGAGCACAAGTTTGCCCTGCAGGTCCGGCCGCAGCCGCAGCTCCCGCCCGTACAGCGCATAGATGGCCCCCTTGTTGCGATCGAAGACCAGCGCAATCTCCTCCTGGCTGCGCGACGGACGGCCACTTACGTCATGCGTGCGGGTCGCGGCCACGGCTGCCTGGGCGATGCGCGAGTGCACGGCGACGGCCTGTACTCCCACCAATGAGCCGGCGCCGCGGCCGAAGCCGCGACTGGCGCTGGCGGTGGTGACGATGCCGCCCGAGCCGGCCCCGGCCTTCGAGGCAATCAGCGAGCGTTCGGCATGGCTGTCCTGACCGACCGCACCCTGCAGATTGCGGGTCTGCCCGAGCGCCTTCAGATCGACGTCGCGCCGCAGATCCGCCAGCTGGTCCTGGAACTTCAGCAGACCCGAATGCTCGAGCTTGCGGCGCGTCTGCGCGGCGCGGTCCACGGGCGTGGGCGCCACCACCGGCTTGGGAATGGGCCGCACTGGCAACTTCGGCTTGACCGCCGGTACCGGGATCGGTCGCGGCTTGGGCTTGGGCTTGGGCTGCACCATCAGCCGCACCAGCCGCTGCGGCACGGCCTGGTCGGGCGCCTCGGTCACCGGCGCCAGGTGTACGAACGGCAGCAGCACCCCGAACAGCACCAGCAGCGACAGACCGATCGTCACCAGCCGGCGCAGGAGCCGTCGATCCTCCGGATCGCTCTCCCAGGGCAATTCGTAGCTGCGGTAGTACTGGCTGAGCTGCATGCGTGAGGCTCCGTCCCGCTACGAGCGGCGCACCGCGCCGGCCGGAACGGGCTTGTCCTTCTGCAGCACCGCCAGCGAGATGCGGCCGTAGTTCGCATCGGTACAGGTGGTCATGACGCGCTTGATCACCTCGTACGGCAGCGCCTTGTCGGCCATCACCGTGATCTCGCGCTGCGAGGGGTCCTGCGGGGCACCGCCTTGCGAGCGCACCAGCGGGCGCTCGAGCGCGGCGCGCAGCGGCGCGATGATGTCGGTCGCACCGGCGCGGATCGCCGCCACCGTCGTGATCGGCTCTCCCTGCACGTACAGCTCATCGAGCGTGAGCATCACCACCACAGTTTGATGGGGCTGCTGCTGCGCAATCGACTGCGGTATCTGGATCGCGCGGGTGTTCTGCAGCACCTCGACGTTGGTGGAGTAGGTCAGCAGAAACGCCACCATGACGGTGAGGATGTCGATCATGGGGATGAGGTTGATCTGCGCATCGGCACGGTTGCGCAGCTGGTGCAGCAACATGCGGCGGGCGCGGCTCGACATGCTCATGGATTTCGCCCGCGCGCGCGCCCGTGCGCCTGCGGGGCCGCCGCCGCGACGGTGGCCGCGATCGGCGCATCGCCGATCGAGATATCCGGGAACAGCTGGTATCGCACATCACTCAGGCCGGCATTGACATCGAGCACCCGCACCCGGTCCATGACCTGCACCAGCGTGTCGTAAGGGGTATCGGGCTCCAGCAGCACCGTGGCCTCGGTCTTGTCGGGAAATTTCGCCTTCACCAGCTGCAGATACTGCGACAACCCCGCGTAATCGTAGGCGCCGTCCTTGTTCATGAAAGTCGCCAGCGGCCCGCTGTTGCGATCGCCGACCTGCAGATAATCCTTGCGCACCGTCACCTCCAGCTGCAGGCCCGGCGGCGGTTGCTTGTACTGCGTATTGGCAGGCGGCAGCCGCAGCTGCACAATCACCGTGCGCGAGAATACGGCCGTCATCAGCAGGAACGTCACCAGCACGGTGAAGATGTCGATCATCGACACCAGCATCAGCTCGGAGGGCTTGCGCTGGCGGCGCAGCAACCTCCTGGCCTCATATGAGCGGCGCATGCAGGCGTCCCTGAAGCGAGCGGCCTACGCGGCCTTAAGCGGCCTGCGGCGGCCGCTCGGGCACGGCGCGCTCGGTCACTGCGTTCAGGAACTTCACCGAGGCCATCTCCAGGCTGTCGATCAGCTCGGTGGTCTTGGTCTGCAGCAGCGCGTGAGTCAGCAGCAGCGGCACCGCCGTGATCAGTCCGAACGCGGTGCAGTTCATTGCCACCGAGATACTGGCCGACAGCAGGTTCGCCTTCTCCGCCGGGTTCACCGTGGCGACAGCCGCGAACGCATTGATCAGGCCGATCACGGTGCCGAGCAGCCCCAGCAGCGTCGCGACGTTGGCAAACGTGGCAATGTAGTGCGTGCGCTTCTCCAGTCGCGGCACCACGTCCATCAGGCTCTCCTCCATCGCCTTTTCGATATCGTCGCGCCGGCGCGCCGAGGTGACGCGCGCAAGCCCGTAGCTGAGGATCTGCCCGATGGCCGCGCGCGAGCGCGACGTGAGCTGCACGGCCTGGCGGAAATTGCCCTGCGCCAGCAGCGGCGCGATCTGGCTCCACAGCCCGCGGTTGCGCAGCGCCGCGTGCGTGAGGTAAATCCAGCGCTCGATCGCAATGGCGATGCCCAAGATCAGCACCGCGGCAATCGGATACATCATCAGGCCGCCGCCCTGAAAGAAACGGACGACATGGTCAAAGATATTCATCGTGCTGACTCCCTTCCCGCGCCATGATCCATCGGACCGTCAAACTAAAGTGA
>Ga0307373_10009358_pt1 | contig 14674 bp, 15 predicted proteins | sample OX2MG_FD_202534 | JGI IMG/M metagenome (GOLD analysis project Ga0307373, IMG submission 202534) | Soil microbial communities from Risofladan, Vaasa, Finland - OX-2 | ecosystem: Environmental > Terrestrial > Soil > Coastal area > Acid sulfate soil | place: Finland: Risofladan, Vaasa | collected... | reverse complement strand
CACCTTTCTCAACAAATGCGACGAGGTCGAGCGCGCGACCGTCGCCGAATACTATCAGCGCTGCTTCGGTACCGAGCTGAAGGAGACCGGGGTTCGCACCGCCTCGGCCTGAACGGACGCGATGGCCGAAGCCGAATCCCCGACCGAATCCTTCAAGCGCGCGACCGCCGCGACGGTGCGTGCGATCGCCGAGCGCGAGGACGTCACCGTGAGCTATGGCGCCGAGCCGGCGGGCGCCGCCGGCACGCGCTTGCGCCTGCCGCTGCCGGCCCGCGATCTGGGCGACGCCGAGGCCGGCCCGCTGCGCGGCGCCGCTGACGCGCTCGCCTTGAAGCTGCGCTATCACGATGCCGCGCTCCACACCAAGCGCGCGCCCAGCGGCGAAACCGCGCGCGCGATCTTCGAGGGCGTGGAGCAGGCGCGGGTCGAGGCGCTGGGTACGCGGCGCATGGCCGGGGTCGCGGCGAATCTCTCGGCGATGCTCGAGGAGCGCTATCGCCGTCAGGGCTATGAGCACATGACCGAGCGCAACGACACGACGCTGGTCGAGGCCATCCGCCTTCTGGCGCGCGAGGCGCTGAGTGCGCTGCCGCCGCCGCGCGCGGCGCGAAAGGTCGTCGATCTCTGGCGTCCGTTCATCGAGAGCCGGATCGCGCGCGATCTCGCCGAGCTGGGCAAGCTGATCGAGGATCAGGATTCCTACGCAACCGCGACGCGCCAGCTTTTGCAAGATCTCGATATGGATCTCGGCGAGTCCGAAGAGGGCGAGCAGAGCGAAAATTCCGAGGGCGAGAGCGAGAACGCCGAGGACAACGAGGGCGAGAGCGAGGGCGGCGAGGGCAAGGCCTCGGGCTCGGAGGGCTCGCTCGAAGGCGGCGTGCCCGAGCAGGACAAGGAAGGCGACGACGAGGGCGGCGCCGAGGAGATCGCCGGCGAGATGATGCCCGGCACCGGCGACGAGGATCCGGGCCGGCCGGGCCGGCCGGGCATCCTGCCGCGCCGCCGGGGCCTCAACGACGACCCCGCGATCTATCGCGCCTTCACCGCCGAATTCGACGAGGTGGTCGAGGCCGACGCCTTGTGCGATGCCGACGAGCTGACGCGCCTGCGCAGCCTGCTCGACCAGCAGCTCGCCCATCTGCAAAGCATCATCAGCCGGCTCGCCAATCGGCTGCAGCGGCGGCTGCTCGCCAAGCAGGCGCGCGCCTGGGAATTCGATCTCGACGAGGGCATTCTCGATTCCGCGCGGCTCGCCCGCGTCGTCACCAACCCGGCCTATCCGCTGTCCTACAAGCGCGAGAAGGAGACCGAATTCCGCGATACGGTGGTGACCCTGCTGATCGACAATTCGGGCTCGATGCGCGGCCGGCCGATCACGGTTGCGGCGATGAGCGCCGATATCCTGGCGCGGACGCTCGAGCGCTGCGGCGTCAAGGTCGAGATCCTCGGCTTCACCACCCGCGCCTGGAAGGGCGGGCAGGCGCGCGAGCGCTGGATCGCCGCCGGCAAGCCGGCCAATCCCGGGCGGCTCAACGATCTGCGCCACATCATCTACAAGCCGGCGGACGCGCCGTGGCGGCGCGCGCGCAAGAGCCTCGGCCTGATGCTGCGCGAGGGCATCCTCAAAGAGAATATCGACGGCGAGGCGCTGATCTGGGCGCATAGCCGTCTTCTGGCGCGCACCGAGCAACGCCGCATCCTGATGGTCATCTCCGACGGCGCGCCGGTCGACGATTCGACGCTCTCGGTCAATCCCGGCAATTATCTCGAGCGCCATCTGCGCGAGGTGATCGGCGAGATCGAGCGCAACTCTCCGGTGAAGCTGGTCGCGATCGGCATCGGCCACGATGTGACACGTTACTATCGCCGCGCCGTCACGATCGTCGATGCCGAGCAATTGGGCGGCGCGATGCTCGACAAGCTCGCCGAGCTGTTCGAGGAAGACGCCGAGGCGCAGCCGGTCAAGAAGCGCCGGCGCGCCTGATCCCGCTCAATCCCTCGCGGTCATCGCCGGAGACGCTTTGAGCGCTGCCGCGCCGAAAATCAGGTCGGCCGCGCGATCTTAATACTGATATCGTTAATTACTATAATAATGACGTTAACTATAGTAATTGTATTGAACAAATCTTAGAATTTCGTATTATTCACAACAATTCGGTCCCCTGTCGGCGCCTTTTACAAACATGCCGATCGAGACCGCGACCTTTGGGAGGTCCCGATGCTTTACCGCTTACGGCGCGCAAGCCGCCATTGGCTCGCCCGTCCCGATTTCGCCCGCATTCTCGCGACCCCGCCGGTACATACGGTGGATGATGGCACCATTATCCTGTCGCAGGTGCAAAAGCGCGACCTGCTGATGTATCTGGTCGCGGCCAAATCCTTTGCCTATCACGCCGGCTTCGGCCGGTTCCATGTGCTCGACGACGGCTCGCTCACGCCCCAGCACCACGCCCTCTTGCGCAAGCATATTCCCGGCATCGTGATCTCGGGCCTGCGGGATATCGCGGCGGGTGCCGGGCCGGCCGGCGGTGTCTTTTGGGAGCGGCTCGCGTCGGTCGTGAAGCTTGCCGAAAGCCAATATGTCATCCAGCTCGACAGCGACACGGTAACCCTCGGGCCGATCGACGACGTGAAGGAATGCATCCGCGCCAACCGGTCCTTCGCTTTGATGGCGGGACGCACGGCCGGCATCCGTCCGCTCGCCGAATCCTCGGCGGTCGCGCGCCGGAGCACGAGCAGCCACATCCAGATCGCGGCCGAGCAGCGCCTCGACCAGCTCGATCCCGCGATCGGCACGCGCTATGCCACGGCGACCGCGGCCTTTGCCGGCTTCGCGCCGAGCCGCGAGCGTGCGGCACGGATGGCGCGCTTCTCGCGCGCGATGGAGCAGATTTTAGGTACGCGCTGGACCGAATGGGGCAGCGACCAGGTCGGCTCCAATTTCCTCATCGGCAACGATCCGGACGCGATCCTGCTGCCCTATCTGCGCTACCGGAATTTCGGCGGCGACGACCTCACCGCCGACTGCGCCTTCGTCCATTTTTTTGGGACCTACCGCTACGATCGGGGAATCTACCGCCGGATCGCGCGCGAGACCGCCGCGCGGATCAACGGGCGCGCGCCGCGGGCGGTGGCTTGGCCGCAGCACGGCTTTGCGTCGAGCGCCGCCGAATAAGGATAGGATCGAGCTGCCGCCCGGCACCGCCGAGCGGATCGTGGGCGGTTCAATGCAGCGGCGAGTCGCCGGTCATGCTGTCGCCGCTATTGGCGGTGCGGGCGAGCACATCGCTGAGATCGCGCCAGCCATAGGCGATCGCCTCGACCGGCTGGCCGCCGACCGGAATCTTACGATGCATGATCTGCTGGCCGCCCAGGCGCTCGTAGAAGAAGCGTCCGGGGTTGGCGCGCACCACCCAGACGAGGGCGGTTGCGTGTCCGGTATTCACGAGGCGCTGGAACAGTGCCAGCAACAGGCCGCGGCCGATGCCGCCGCCTTGGCGATCGGGCGAGACGTAGAGCGTGTAAATTTCGCCGGCGAAACGGATCGTGCTGTCGCGCTGGGTGCCGCAATTGCCAAAGCCGATGATCGTGCCGGCGCTCTGTGCCACCACGACATCTTCGGGGCGGTGACGCAGGAAACTGGCCCATGAGCCGGTCTGGCGCCGCTCGGACATATTGAGCAGCACGCGGTCGGGTAGCATGCCGGCATAGGTCGAGCGCCACGTCTCGACCTCGATCCGGGCAATCGCCTTCGCATCTTCCAACCGTGCCGGCCGCACCGCGCCCATCGGCGTCTCCCCGCCGTTAACCAAAGCATCATAGACCGCCCGCGCGCGCTGGCGAGGATTTTTTGTCTTATGTGTGGCGAAATTTCGCAACCGTGCGCGTTGCGTCGACAAAATCGCAAATATGCCGCGCATCGCCGATGTTCTTCGCCGCGGCGCTTGCGCCGTTGCGATCCTCGGTTCGCAGTCGCGCTTGGCAGAATGCGTCGGGTTTGGTTATGTTGCCCTATGCGATGCCTTCCTTTCCTCGCCGTGACGCTGCTCGTGGCGCAAGCTGTTCCGGCGCTTGACGCCAGCGCGGCAACCCGGCCACCCGCGCCGGCCGAAACCGCCGTGCCCAAATCCCTGGGCGGCGCCAAGAATTGGAGCGCCTACAGCGCCGGCAGCGGCAAAGCCCTGGTGTGCTATCTGGTCGGCAAGCCGGCGAAGACCTTGCCCCAGCATGTCATCCGCGGCCGGGTCGATGCGCATGTCACGCACCGCCCTGGGGAGAATGCGGTCAATGTCGTCAATTTCGAGCTCGGCTATGCCGCCAAGGCGGGCTCCAGCGCTGCGCTGACGATCGACGGCAAGAAATTCGCGCTCTTCACCGCCAAAGAGGGGGCTTGGGCGAGCGACGCCGCGACCGACAAGGCGATAACGATCGCGTTGTCCAAGGGCAAGGAAGCGGTGCTGCGAGCGGTCTCCGAGCACAACAATGCCTCGACCGACACCTATTCGCTCGACGGCTTTGGCCAGACGCTGGCGCTGATCGACAAAGCCTGCAACGTCAGGCGATGAGCCCGGACGCCAAGAAAAATCTCGTCGGCCTGTCGCGCGACGAGCTCGCTGCCGAGATGGCGTCGCTGGGCGCGGCGCCGTTCCGCGCGCGCCAGCTCTGGCATTGGATCTATCACCGCGGCGCGACCGATTTCGCGGTCATGACCACGCTGGCAAAGGATTTTCGCAGCGCGCTCGCCGAGCATTATGCGATCGCGCGCCCGGTCGAATCGCGGGCCCAGCTTTCCGACGACGGCACCCGCAAATGGCTGCTGCGCTTTGCCGACGGGCAAGAAGCCGAATGCGTGCACATCCCCGAGGAGGATCGCGGCACGCTGTGCGTTTCCAGCCAGGTCGGCTGCACCCTCACTTGCAAATTCTGCCACACCGGCACGCAGCGCCTGGTGCGCAACCTCGATGCGGCCGAGATCGTCGGCCAGGTGATGCTGGCGCGCGACGCACTCGGCGAATGGCCGTCGCCGCATGACGACCGCCAGCTTACCAACATCGTCCTGATGGGCATGGGCGAGCCGCTCTACAATTACGACAACGTCGCCACGGCCGTCAAAATCATGATGGATGGCGAGGGCCTGTCGGTCTCGAAGCGCAAGATCACGCTGTCGACCGCCGGGGTGGTGCCGATGATCGAGCGTTGCGGCGCCGAGCTCGGCGTCAATCTCGCGATCTCGCTCCACGCGGTGACCGACGCCCTGCGCGACGTGCTGGTGCCGATCAACAAGAAATATCCGGTCGCCGAATTGATGGCGGCGTGCCGCGCCTATCCCGGCCTCAGCAACGCGCGGCGGATCACTTTCGAGTATGTGATGCTGAAAGACGTCAACGATTCGCCGGACGAGGCGCGCGCCTTGGTGGCACTGCTCGAAGGCATCCCGGCCAAGGTCAACCTCATCCCGTTCAATGCCTGGCCGGGCGCGCCGTTCGAATGCTCGAGCGCGGCGGCGATCGCCGCCTTCGGCGACATCGTCAACGCGGCAGGCTATGCCTCGCCGGTCAGGACGCCGCGCGGGCGCGACATCCTCGCCGCTTGCGGCCAGCTCAAATCCGACAGCGTGCGGCTGAAGAAAAGCGAGCGCGACAAGGTGACGGCCTAATATAGGCCGTCATCCCCGCGCAAGCGGGGACCCCGGGTTACATCCGAAATTTGGCCCTGGATTCCCGCTTTCGCGAGGATGACGAAATGTTTGAAGCCGAGAGGTATTAAATGCCAAAAACCATTCGCCGGATCGTCACCGGCCACGATGCGCGCGGCAAGGCGGTGGTGATCTCGGACGGGCCGTCGCCCTTCATCCACGTCAATCCGCTCGATCCCGACAACTCCTCGACCGATCTTTGGCGCACCGGCGCGACGCCGGCGCCGATCGCCGCGATGCCGGCCGAGCCGACCCTGGGGCCGCGCCGGCAATTGCCGCAAAAGCGCGGCACCGTCATTCGCATCAATCAGGTGCCGCCGGAATCCGATCGCACCAAGCGCATGACGCCGGAGGATTCGCGCCGGGCTTTCGCCGCACTCGGCAACGAGACCGCCGCCACCTGGGGCAAGGATGGCCGTCATCCGCTGATGCATCGTACCGAGACGATCGATTACGCGATCATTCTCGAGGGCGAGATCACGATGGTGCTCGACGACGAGGATGTGCTGTTGAAGGCCGGCGACGTGGTCGTGCAATGCGGCACCAACCACGCCTGGAGCAACCGCTCGAGCGCGCCCTGCACCATCGCCTTCGTGCTGATCGACGGCGAATTCGAGCCCGATCTCGCCGCCACGCTCGAAAAGTGACGGCGGCTATCCCAGCTTCAAGGATTTCTTGAGCGGCGCCGTCGGCTTCAGGAAGAACACCAGCATGGTGCAGCCCTTGGGCGCGGTCGGCGCGTGGCGGCTGCCCTTGGCGCGGATGACGAAATTGCCGGCGGTGCATTCGCCCTCGTGATCGAGCAGCGAGCCTTCGAGAATAAAGGTCTGCTCGAGATCCTCATGCATATGGGCGGGGATGCCGGCGCTCGGCTCGAGCCGCGTCAGCACCGTCAGCATGTCGGTGGCGGGATCGTGATAGAGCACCTTCATCTTGTTGCCCGGGCCGCTCTCGATCCACGGGATCGAATCGGTGTCGAGAAAACGCGAGGCGAGCGCGCCCGGATTCGAGAAGAAGCCTTCGGCCATGATGCTCTCCCTTTCGGCGGCGAAGCGGCGCTCAGCCTACGCCCGTGGCCGCGCGTGGTCTACCGCTGCGGCCCGGACCTTTGCCGTCAGCGGGCGCGGCGTTACTTCCAGGGCGAAATCCGTTTGGCGATCGGCCATAGCAGCGTGTCGTGCAAATGAAGCATGGCTTCGCTCAGGCGATAATGGCTCTTCAATAGAATCCGCAGCGGGCTTTCCGGCACGGTTGTGCGGTCGAGCATTTCCACTTGGTCCAGCCAGCATTCGGTCGCATCGAACGCGTCCCGGGCAATGTCGGTCAGCGCCTCGTCGCCCAGGCGCTCGACCGGACCCACGCCATATTGATCGGCGATGAACTGCACGATCTGGCCGAGCGCTTGATCCCGACAAGCGCGCGCCGCCGCGATCCGCTGCTTGGCGGCGGTGGGATCGCCGCCCGCTTCCTGATACGCGAAGTAGATCGCCTCGTAATCTTCCGCGTGCAGCGGCTCGGGATCGTTGGCATCCTGTCCTTCCTGCTCGACCGCTCGTACGGCCAGCGTCAGGCGGCTCAGGAATGCATCGCTGAAGATTTTTTCGGTCATGGCGTTTATATCTTGGCGACAATCGCGATTGCGCCGCGCGAGGTATTCGCGCAGCGGACGGCGGTTCGCGGCCGCCGGCAAGCGGCGTGTAATTCTGTTAAGACTATACATGGTAGCGAGGATTATTTTGCCAATAAAATATTCCAGACAAAAAATTTGCGTTTTACATGATTCGCAAGTAGAGAAAATCCATTCCGTATCAGGAACATAGCCGGGTTTTATTGGCGCTGCCGGGCATTATTATTTGACTTATCGGCCGCTCGTACCCATATTTGCAGTATGAATACCAAGCAAGGGCCACGGAAAACCAGATCGACCTTCGGCTGGCAATATCTTTCGGCTGGGCCGACCGACAATGGCGAGCGCTGGAGCATCGTCTGGGATACCGAGCGAAAATCGGGAACCGACGGCCGCAACACGGCGCTCGAGAAATTCGAGGCTGGCGCGCTCGAGCGCGCGCGGCACATGCTGCGCATGGGCTTCATCGTCTACGAGATCCGTCAGCCTTCGGGATCGGTTTTTCTCGAAGAGGCCGGCCTCCGGCAGCGGTTCGGTTTGCAGGCTGCCGCGACGTGACAGCCGCGCCGGCCGGAATATCGGTCGAGCTTTCTTCGCGAACGCGCGACGACCTCGCGCGCGACATGATCGAGGTACACGGAGCGGATGCGGCTGGCGTGGCGCGCAGCAATGCCCGGGCAGCGGCGCTCGCCGGGCAAGCCCCGCAGGCGCGAGACTGGCTCAAATTGGTCGAGATCATTCAGCGCCGGGTGGCGCGGCCCGCTCTATCGCCGTTATGCGTGACGCATGGGCCGGCGTGACGCGGCGCTGCCGTCTTCGTTTTCCCTGCTGAAATCCGAATTCAACGATTTCCTGTTCGCGCCGATCGGCGCGGAAGACGACGCGGGGGCGCTGACCGTCCTGTCCGCTTTCTCGCGCCAAGGCATCGACCCGTGGCAGCAAGCCGCGCGCCTGCGACAACTTCCCAAAGACGTGGCAGCGCAAAACTTGGCGTCGATCATCGCCGCTTTGCCCGGCGAGCCGCGCTCGTTGGGACAATCGCAGGCGATTGCCGATCAGTTGATCGCGCTGTTGCCGCGCCGTCCTTCGCCGCAAGCCCGGCTGACGGCGGCGATGCGCCGGCTTTCGAGCCGGCTCGCGCGTCCCTTCGCTCGCTGATCTCGCCCCGCCGGCGCTACACTCCCGCCCAGACGCCGCGCGTGTCGACCACGACGCGCGCCAGCAGCTCGGCTTTCGGGATGCGCTTGAACTCCTTGTGATCGACCAGGAGAACGACGATGTCGGCCTCGGCGATCGCGTCCTCGAGTGCGGCGAGGCGCAGATTGGCGTGGCCGGATAGCTCGGCCGGCAGGGTGTCGATATTCGGCTCGACCGCCAGCATGTCGAAGCCGGCGGCGGCCAGCGCCGTGACGATGTGGAGCGACGGGCTCTCGCGCAGATCGTCGATATCGGCCTTGTAGGAGAGGCCGAGGCAGGCGATCACGGGCGCGCGGAAGCGCTCGGCGGCATGGCGCACGCGCTCGATCACATGCTCGGTCTTGCCCGCGTTGATCTCGCGCGCGGCGCGGATGAGCTTGGCCTCGCCGGGCGCCGAATGGACGATGAACCACGGATCGACCGCGATGCAATGACCGCCGACGCCGGGGCCGGGCTGCAGCACGTTGACGCGCGGATGGCAATTGGCGAGGCGGATCAGCTCCCAGACGTCGACGCCGAGCTTCTCGCAAACCAGCGACAGCTCGTTGGCGAAAGCGATGTTGACGTCGCGGTAGGAATTCTCCGAGAGCTTGGTCAACTCGGCGGTGCGCGCGTTGGTGAGATGGAGCTGCCCTTCGACGAACATCGTATAAAGCGCCGCCGCGCGCTCGGCGCAGCGCCGCGTGATGCCGCCGATGATGCGGTCGTTGGCGACCAGCTCGATCAGCACGCGTCCCGGCAGGATGCGCTCGGGGCTGTGCGCGATCATGATCTCGGCGTGCTCGCCATGCTCGTGCGGGAATTTGAGGTCGGGGCGCAGCTCGGCCATCCAGCGCGAGATGCTTTCGCTGGTGCCGACCGGCGAGGTCGATTCGAGCACCACGAGATTGCCCGGCGTCAGCGCCGGCGCGATCGCGCGCGCCGCCGCCTCGCAATAGCTGATGTCGGGAACGTAGCCGTCCTTGAACGGCGTCGGCACCGCGATGATGAAGGCGTCGGCCGGCTCGGGCGTTGCCGTGGCGTGCAGCCTGCCGGCAGAGACCGCGCCGCGCACGACGATGTCGAGGCCGGGCTCGACGATATGGATGCCGCCTTCGTTGATGCGCGCGACCACCGCGGGATTGACGTCGACGCCGACCACCTCGATCCCGCGCGTTGCCATGATCGCCGCCATCGGCAACCCGACATAGCCGAGACCGAGGACGCAGACGCGGTTGAAGTCGCGGGTTTTGGCAGCGCTTAGTCGCTTCATGGGACGAATTCCTCAAGCGGTTCAAGAATAGCGGATGCCGGCATGCGCGCTTGGCGCGTGGATCGCGGCACGAAATGCGCGGCGATGCGCTCGGCGGCGTGGCCGTCGCCGTAAGGGTTGATCGCCTGGCTCATGCGGCGATAGGCGGCGTCGTGATCGAGCAGCCACGCGGCTTCCTCGACGATGGTCGCGGGATCGGTGCCAACGAGGCGCACCGTGCCGGCGGCGACCGCTTCCGGCCGCTCGGTCACTTCGCGCATCACCAGCACCGGCTTGCCGAGCGACGGCGCTTCTTCCTGGATGCCGCCCGAATCGGTGAGGATGAGGTGCGCCCGGGTCATCAGATAGACGAAGGGCAGATAATCCTGCGGCAGGATGAGGCGGATGTTGGGCCGGTTGGCAAGGACACGCCGCACCGGCTCTTGCACATTGGGGTTGAGATGGACCGGATAGACGATCTGCACGTCGCTACGCTCGGCCAGCGTCGCGAGTGCCTGGCAGATACGCTCGAAACCCGCGCCGAAATTCTCGCGGCGATGGCCGGTCACGAGCACCAGCTTCTTGCCGGGATCGAGGAACGGGAATTCGCCGGCGATCTGGGCGGCGAGCCGCGGCGATTTCTTCAGTCGCTCGACCATGAGCAGCAGCGCGTCGATCACGGTGTTGCCGGTAACGTGGATCGTTGCCGCATCTTTGCCTTCATGGAGCAGCGCCGCGCGCGCGGTCGCTGTCGGCGCGAAATAGGTGGTGGCGATCGCGTCGAGCAGCCGGCGATTCATCTCCTCGGGATAGGGCGCGTAGATGTCGCCGGTGCGCAGGCCGGCCTCGACATGCGCGACCGGCACGCGTCCGTAATAGCCGGCGAGGGCCGCGGCAAACGCGGTCGAGGTGTCGCCGTGAACCAGCAGGTGATCGGGCCGGAATTCGCCGATCACCTTCGCCACGCCTTCCAGCACTGCCGTGGTGATATGGGCGAGACCCTGATTGCTGCCCATGATGTCGAGATCGTAATCGGGGTGGATATCGAAGAGGTCGAGCACCGAATCGAGCATCGCGCGATGCTGGCCGGTGACGCAGATGCGCGCGTCGATGCCTTTCGCGCGGGCGAGCAGCCGCACCAGCGGCGCCATCTTGATCGCTTCGGGGCGGGTGCCGAAGACCGACAGGATCTTCATGCGACTTCTCCGCGGCGCGGCAGCGAGGTCGGCTTGGCCGTGACCGGCCGGCCAAGCGCGCGGCTATAGGCGGCGAGATAGCCTTCCGCCGCGCGGTCCCAGCTCCGCTCGCGCTCGACGAAATCGCGCGCGGCGCGGCCCAGCGCCGGCCACTGCCCGCGTCGCGCGATCGCGGCGTCGAGCGTGCGGGCCAGTGCCTTGGCGTCGTCGGCCGGAAACAGCAGCCCATTCTCGCCGTGGCGCACGAGCTCGCGGTGGCCGCCGACATCCGAGGCGAGCACCACCCCGCCGCGCGCCATCGCCTCCAAGGGCTTCAGCGGCGTGACGGTTTCGGTCAGGCGCAGCGCGCGCCGCGGATAGACGAAGAGATCGACGAGATCGTAGTAATCGCCCACGCGCCGATGCGGCACGCGGCCGACGAAGGTAACCGCATCGTCGATGCCAAGGCGTAGCGCCTGCCATTTGAGCGCTTCTTCGGCGGGGCCGCCGCCGGCGAGCAGCAGCGCCACGTCGGGGCGCTCGCGGCGCAGCAGCGCGACCGCATCAAGCAGGATGTCGAGGCCTTCATAGGGATAGAACGAGCCGAGGAAGCCGAGCACGATCTTGCCGCCGAGGCCGAGCTGGGCGCGCAGCTCTTCCTTGGGCGCGCGGCGATAGGGGAAGGCGTCGAGCGCAACGCCGTTCGGCACCACCGCGATCTTGTCGGCGGGCATGCCGCGCGCGGCAATATCGGCGCGCAGCCCCTCGCAGATCGCGACGATCGCGTCAGCGCGGCGAAAGGCGCTGTCCTCGAGCGCCCGCGTCGCGCGATAGCGCCACGAGCCTTCGGTGTCGGCGCCATTGCCGACCGCGGCATCTTCCCAGAACGCGCGCACCTCATAGACCACCGGGATGCCGAGCTTCCGGCCGGCCGTGGTGGCGGCGATCGCGTTGAGCGCCGGCGAATGGGCATGAATGATGTCCGGCTTCTCGTAAGACGCGATCCAGCGGACGCGCTTGGCGGTGGCGCGGATCAGCGCGGCCTCGCCGATGCCCGGCAAGCGCGCGAGATAGGCGGGCACCGGGGCGGTGCGATGAAAGCGGTGACCGTCGACCTCCTCGAAGGTCGGGCCCGCCATGCTGTGCTTGGGGGTGGTGAGATGCACCGTCTTCCAGCCCATCCGCCGCTGCGCCGCGAGCAGGGCGAGGCTGCGCATCGAATAGCCGCTCATCAGCGGCACCGAATGGTCGAAAACGTGAAGAATCTTGAGCGCCGAACCAGTCACCGTTAACCCTCCTGGTTCGGGCTTCGCCTCCATGCCGGGCCGTTATTGGGCCCGTCGTTGTTATGGGTTAGCAGTATAAGGAAGTTGAAACCAAGTCAAATATAATTTTAGGAATTACAGTAATTATGGTTAACGTTCCAATATTAATCTTAATATTTACTCGGCGCGGTCAATTCGCAGCCATTCGAGCGACGCGCGAGGCGCGGCAGCGCGGATGGCGATCGAGCGCGACGGCGGTCATGGCAGCCCCCGCTTTCCTGGGATTATTCGATCCTTTATGATCGAAGCGGGCGGGCGTAGGTCCCGAAAAATCGCTTGCCGGCGAGGCTCCGATGACTCCATCCCGAAATTTGCGGGCTGGCAGCTTTCTGTCGAGCGGCTGCAACGCGGCCCGGATACCGAGGCTATGGATGAGGCGGCGGCCAAGGGCCGCGCGGCGGAATAAGGATCGGTTATGAAAAAGAACGTCAAGAAAGTGGTGCTCGCCTATTCGGGCGGGCTCGATACCTCGGTTATCCTGCGCTGGCTGCAAGAGACCTATCATTGCGAGGTGGTCACCTTCACCGCCGATATCGGCCAGGGCGAAGAGCTGGCGCCGGCGCGCAAGAAAGCCGAGCAGATGGGGGTGAAGGAAATCTTCATCGACGATCTGCGCGAGGAATTCGTGCGCGACTTCGTCTTTCCGATGTTCCGCGCCAACGCGCTCTATGAGGGGCAATACCTCCTCGGCACGTCGATCGCGCGGCCGCTGATCGCCAAGCGCCAGATCGAGATCGCCGAGCAGGTCGGCGCCGACGCCGTGGCGCATGGCGCGACCGGCAAGGGCAACGATCAGGTGCGGTTCGAGCTCGGCTATTACGCGCTGAAGCCCGACATCACCGTGATCGCGCCGTGGCGCGAATGGGAGCTCGATTCGCGCACGAGGCTGATCGAATATGCCGAGAAACATCAGATCCCGATCGCCAAGGACAAGCGCGGCGCGGCGCCGTTTTCGACCGATGCGAATCTGTTGCACATCTCGGCCGAGGGCAAGGCGCTCGAGGACCCGTGGCGCGAGCCCGAGGAATATGTCTATAGCCGCACGGTCGCGCCCGAGCAGGCGCCGAGCGAGCCGCAATATGTCGAGATCGAATTCCGCCGCGGCGATCCGGTGGCGGTCGATGGCGCGACGCTATCGCCGGCCGCGCTCTTGACCAAGCTCAACGAGCTCGGCGGCCGGCATGGCATCGGCCGCCTCGATCTGGTCGAGAACCGCTTTGTCGGCATGAAATCGCGCGGCGTCTACGAAACCCCCGGCGGCACGATCTGGCACGCAGCGCATCGCGGCATCGAGAGCATCACGCTCGATCGCGGCGCCGCGCATCTCAAGGACGAGATCATGCCGCGCTATGCCGAGCTCATCTACAATGGCTTCTGGTTCGCCCCCGAGCGGCTGATGTTGCAGGCCTTGATCGACAAGAGCCAGGAGCAGGTCGAGGGCATGGTGCGGCTCAAACTTTACAAGGGGCAGGCGCGCGTGGTCGGCCGCAAATCGCCCAAATCGCTTTACAGCCTCGCCCATGTGACCTTCGAGGCCGACCAAGTTTACGACCAACGCGACGCCGAAGGCTTCATTAAATTGAATGCGTTACGGCTGCGGCTCGGGAATAGCGCGCGGAAATCCTAGGATGGGCGACCCCGACAAAGCCCTAAAAGCGGGGTCAGAATTCCCCGGTAATGCCGTTTTCCAGCCACAATCCCTGACCATCCTTTCCACTAGCGTCCATTTTGGACATTAGCGGGAAGGATAGGGTTATGATGGACACGCGCTTTGCACTTCCGATCGTCTTGGTCGCTTCGGCGATCGCCTTGGCGGGTTGCGGTAACACCGTCGGCGACCGCGGGCTGTCCGGTGCCGGTATCGGCGCCGCGGGCGGCGCCGTTATCGGCGCTATGGTTGGCGCGCCATTGGCCGGCGCGGCGATCGGCGCCGGCGCTGGCGCGGTGGCTGGCGCCGCGACGTCGCCCTCGGCGGTCGATCTCGGCAAGCCGGTTTGGGAGCAATAATTCCGATCTGACGTCTGAGAGATCCTCTCCGCGCAAACGCGCGGGGAGGTCTCCCATCAGCGCCCGAAGCACTTTGCCAAGGGCAATTTGAGCGAGAAGCAACTCAGGAGACATTTCATGATCGGTGGCCGCACATTTTTGTCAGCCTTTGCGCTTATGGCCGGTGGCGTTCTGCTCTCCGGCTGCTCCGGCTGGAGCTATGCTCCGCCGATCCACGGCAACTTCATGACCGAGCCGTGGAACCACCCTGGGGTGGATGGGGGCGCGCCGCCGGCGGGCGGCAGTTTCATCCAGGAAACCGCGCATGACTATGCCGGGCTTGCCGACTATCTCGCGCATGCGGGGTCGGTCTATCGCGGCGATTGGGTCGATGTGGATTATTTCGCGCGCAAGGGCATCGCCGCCGAGCACGGCGCG
>Ga0307373_10009351_pt1 | contig 14680 bp, 12 predicted proteins | sample OX2MG_FD_202534 | JGI IMG/M metagenome (GOLD analysis project Ga0307373, IMG submission 202534) | Soil microbial communities from Risofladan, Vaasa, Finland - OX-2 | ecosystem: Environmental > Terrestrial > Soil > Coastal area > Acid sulfate soil | place: Finland: Risofladan, Vaasa | collected... | reverse complement strand
CGATGTCCAGGTCTGCCACCAGATCTTTGAACTCGTCGTGCGAGATCTGCTCGCCCGCGCCTGGAGGCCCATCGGATCCGAAGATCGACACGCTGCGCTTGCGCTGCGTGGCCGGGTCGACGTCCTCGGGCGCGCCGCCGGCACTTGTCGCGTAGGCGGGCACCGTGCCCAGTTCGCGCACGATCCGTACGCGGCGGTTGCGGTAGCTTGACTCGCGTTCCTTCCAGTGGGTCAGTACTGGCGAGGCGATGAAGATCGACGAGTACGCTCCCGAGGCGACGCCGACCATCAAAGCGAAGGCGAAGTCCTTCAGTGTTTCCCCACCGAAGAGCAGCAGCGCGAGGACCGGCAGCAGCGTGCAGAAGCTGGTTGCCAGCGATCTCGTCAGCACCTCCGACATCGAGCGGTTGACGATCTGGGAGAACACCGCGCGCGGCATTCTCGGCACGTTCTCGCGCACGCGGTCGAACACGATGATGGTGTCGTACAGGGAATACCCAAGGATCGTCAACAGCGCCGCGACCGTTGCGGTCGTCACTTCGCGGCCGGTCAGCGAATAGACGCCCGCCGTGATCAGCAGGTCGTGCATCAGCGCGATCAGCACCGGTACCGCGTACTTCCACTCGAACCTCAGCGCGATGTAGGCAGAGATCACCAGCAAAGAGGCGATGATCGCGATGATCGCGCTGTTGGCCACCGTTTTCCCGAATGTGGGACCGATCGAGGTCGAGGAGAAGTTTCTGATGCCGAACTTCGTTTCGAGGATTTCGCGGACTTTCGAGACAGCCCCCGGCTTCAGCGTCTTCGTTGAGATCTGGTAGCCGGTGCCGCCGATGCTCTTGTTGACGAACTTCTGAACCTGCGCGTTGCCGTAGCCAGCCGTGGCCATCGCCGTGGCCACTTGGTTCTCACTGACGGGCTTGACGAACGCCGTCTGGATGCGTGTGCCCGACTTGAAGTCGATGCCGAAGTTCAGCCCGCTGCCGCCGATTGCCAGCGCCCCGACGGCGAGGATCGTGCCGGAGAGCGAGAAGAACCACCTGGAGGCGCCCATGAAGTCGAACGTCCAGCCACGCCCACGCCGCGCCGCGCCGAGCGCGGCCGGATGCGAGACAAGCTTGGAGCGTCCCATCGCGCCGAGCGCCGCCCGCGTCGCGAGCACGGCCGTGAACAGCGAGACGAGCGTACCGATGCCCAGTGTGAACGCGAAGCCCTTGACTTCGGCGGTCGCCAGAGCGAACAGGATGAAGGCGGTCATGAACGTGACCACGTTGGCGTCCACGATCGCCGCAAAGCCGCGCTTGTAGCCCGTGGCGATGCCCGAGATGATCGATCTTCCCCCCCGGATCTCCTCCTTGACGCGCTCGAAGATGACGATGTTCGCGTCGGCCGCCACGCCGATCGTGAGGATCAGCCCGGCGATGCCCGGGAGCGTGAGCGTGATCGGGATCAGCTTGATCAGCGCGAAGAAGTAGATGCTGTAGATGACCAGGCCGCCGACTGCGATCGCACCAAGGACGCGGTAGAAGAGCAACAGGAAGAGGCACACGACGGCGAAGCCGGCGAGCATCGCGATCAGGCCCTGGTTCAGCGCCGTTTTGCCGAGCGTGGCAGAGACCTGCGAGTTGGAGATCAGTTCGAGCTTGATCGGCAGCGCTCCCGACTGGAGCTCCTGGGCCAGTTCCTGTGCCGAGGAGATCGTGAAGCCGCCGGAGATCTGCGAGCCCGTGTTGGCGTCGATGCCTTCGGGGTACTTCGTGTAGTCGATCGACGGTGTCGTGATCAGCTGCCCGTCGAGCACCACCGCGAAGTGCTGTTGAGCCGCTTCCTTGCCCACGCCCGGCAGCTGGGCCGCCTGCCCGCGTTCGGCGATTTCCTTGGTGACCTGCTGGAAGACGCTCTGCCCGTGGCCGGTGAATTCGAACGTCACGTTCGGCGCGCCCGTTCCCCCGCCGCCTTCGTCGAAGCTCTGGCGCGGGTTCTTCACATCGGCGCCCGTGAGCACCGGGTTGTCCTTCATCACGAACCAGCTGTTCGGGCTCTTCTGTGTGACCTTGCCTTTTTCGCTTTCGACCGGCCGCGCTCGCACGAGCACCGTGCCGGGGTTTACGCGCACCGCCTTGACCTGGGCACCAGCCGGGACCTTGTAGTCGGCGTAGAGGTTCTTTTCCGTTTCCTCCGGCCCGCGCAGCACCTTTTCGTGCTTCGGTTCGACCAGGTACCAACTGCCGTAGATGCAACCCCCGGCCTGCGCCGGAGTGCAGCCCTTGCTCCAGGTCGTGTCGGTCTGGCGCAGTTCCGGCGCGCGCTTCTCTGCGCGCAGCACGGCCTGGTACTCGGGCAGCCCGAACTGGGCTTCGCCCGCGCGCGGGCCGCCTGTGACCGTCGCTTCGCTCGGGGCTGGTGTGCCGGCAGAGCCAATCACATCCGGCTCCCAGTCATAGAAGAACAGCTGGGCGGTCTTGCCGACCTCCTGTTCGGCGCGCCGGGCGTCTTTCACTTCGGGGAGGGCGACATCGATTTCTCGTTCCCCGGAGCGTTGGATTTCCGGCTGGGAGACACCCAGCTGGTCGACGCGCTTGCGCATGATGTCGATCGCCCGGTTCAGTGATTCGCTGTCGACTTTCGATTGCGCGGTCGGCTTCCCCTGATAGATGAGCTCGACGCCGCCCTTCAGATCCAGGCCCAGGCGCGTCTTCTTCGCCGCCACGACGCCAGGGATACCGACGACCACGAGCAGCGAAAGGATCACCAGCCCGGCGACGAGGAGCAGTACGAAGGCGTTCCGGCGGCGGTCGGTCATCGGACCAGCCAGCCTATTTGTCGGGCGTCAGCACGAGCAGCAGGCCGCCATCGTCGTCATATGCCGGAAACATGTCAGCCTTGGCTTTCGCTGCCACGTCGCGTTCGCCGTTCACCTGCACCGGCACCTCCAGCGCGCGTACCCCCCACTCGAGCACCGTCGCGACCGGATCGTCGCCGTTTTGAAAGCTCAGCCCAAGTACCTGCTCCACGCGCTGGCCGATCACCTCCTCCTCCTCTAGGCCCGTGAAGGCGAAGGAGTTCTTCCCGCAGCCGATCACGCGGCCCTCACCGTCGCACACGAAGAACGCAGCGTCTGGCGCCGGGTAGTAGTCGTCGAGGAGTTCGAACAGGAATGCGAAGCCGCACTTGGTGCAGCCCTTGCGCTGGCGCGTGAAGCCGATGTTGCGATCGAGCTCTGAGGTGCGATGACCGCAGTTTGGGCAGATGAACGGATGAGCCATGTGATCGCCACACAGAGTAGGGAAGCTGGCGCTAGAACAGCGCCGGGCCGGCGGCAGCGGCAGCGGCAGGCGGCTCATGGGCTGGTGGCAGTCCCAAATGAACGAAGGCCGCCGGTGTCGCAGCGCGTCCCCGCGGGGTGCGCTTGATCAGCCCCTCCATCAACAGATACGGCTCATAGACATCCTCGATCGTGTCCTGCTCCTCACCCACCGCCACTGCCAGCGTCGAGAGCCCCACCGGGCCTCCGCCGAACTTCGTGCAGATCGCGCGCAGGATCTCCCGGTCCAGGCGATCCAGCCCACGCTCGTCCACCTCCAGCAGCTCCAGCGCCCCTTCGGCCGCGCCCGCAGTCACCACCCCCTGCATGCGTACCTCCGCGTAGTCGCGCACGCGCTTGAGCAGGCGGTTCGCCACACGCGGCGTGCCCCGGCTGCGCGCCGCGATCGCCACCGCACCGTCGTCCTCCAAGCCGATCTGAAGGATTCCCGCCGAGCGTCTGACGATGCTCGCCAGCTCATCCACTCCGTAGGGCTCCAGCCGCGCCTGAATCCCGAAGCGATCGCGCAACGGTGTGCTCAGCAGCCCTGTGCGCGTCGTCGCCCCCACCAGCGTGAACGGCGGCAGCTCGAGCGTCACCACGCGCGCCCCCGCCCCCTGCCCGACCGTGATCGGCAGCCGGTGATCCTCCATCGCCGGGTAGAACGTCTCCTCGAGCGTGCGCGAGAGGCGGTGGATCTCATCCACGAAGAACACGCTCCTCGGCTCCAGCGCCGTCAGGAAGGCCGCGATATCGCCCTTTCGCTCCAGCGCCGGGCCGGCGGTCTGCACGAACGGCACGTCCAGCTCCGCCGCCACGATCTGCGCCAGCGAGGTCTTCCCCAGGCCCGGCGGCCCCGCCAGCAACAGGTGATCGAGCGCATCCCCCCGCGCGCTCGCCGCCTCGATCGCCACCGCCAGCTGCTCCAGCAGCTTCTGTTGCCCGACGAAGTCCTGCAGGCGCCGTGGGCGCAGCGAACGGTCGAGCTCGTCCTCCGCGGCCAGGTAAGGGGTCTGGATGCGGGCGGTCTCAGCGGTCATTGTGTGCGCGCGGTGTGCAGTGCCTGTGACAGAAGCTCCTCGGCGCTGTCTCCCTCCGCGCCCCGCAACAACTCCTCAGCCTCGCCGGGCGTGTACCCGAGCTCGAGCAGCCCGTCGCGGGCCAGCGCCATTGGCCCGTCTCCCCTGCGCGCCACGATCGGGCCTCCCGGCGCGGCGTCACCGGCCTTCTCGCGCAGCTCGACGATTATCCGCTCCGCCGTGCGCTTGCCGATCCCCGGGGTCGCCTGAAAGCGCGCCGCGTCCTGACCGGAGATTGCTGCCATTATCTCTCTCGGGGTGCCGCCGGAGAGCACTGCCAGCGCGACCTTCGGACCCACCGCCTGAACTGACAGCAGCATCAGGAACAGGTCGCGCTCCTCCTCAGAATGAAAGCCGTACAGCGACAGCGCGTCGTCGCGCACGATCAAGTGCGCGTGCAGCGTCGTCTCCTCGCCCGCCGCTGGGACGTGCCGCAGCGTCTCTGCGGAGACCGCCGCGCGATAGCCGACTCCACCGCACAGGATCACCACGTGACCTGTCCGCCTGACCGCCACCTCTCCCCTCAGCATCCCGATCATTGCGCGGCTCCCGCGAGCGCTGCCGACAGCGGCGCGCAGTTGGCGTGGCACATCGCGACCGCCAGTGCGTCGGCCGCGTGATCCGGGGTGGGCGCCTGCGGGAGCGCCAGAAGCGTCTGCACCATCTTTGCGACCTGCTCCTTGCCCGCCCGGCCGTTGCCGCAAACGGCGGCCTTCACCTGCTGAGGCGTATAGCTCGTGCACGGCACTCCGCGCTGCCCGGCCGCAAGCATCGCCGCGCCGCGTGCCTGACCGACGGCGAAGGCGGTGCGCACGTTCTGGCCGAAGTACAGCTGCTCCAGCGCAAGCGCATCCGGCTCGTGCTCGCTGAGCAGAGCATCCACGGCGGCGTGGATATCGGCCAGACGCCGCTCCTGCGGCGCCCCGGCGGAAGTCTCGATCACGCCGCCGTCGAGTGCCGCGAGCCGGCCCGCGGCGCTCTCCACCACGCCGTAGCCAGTGTTTGCCAAGCCGGGGTCGATTCCCAAAACGATCACGATCCATGATTCTCCGCGTGCCACCGGACGCCTGCCTGCCTTACCCTGCGGTCCTCATGAGCAGCGGGCAGATCGACTTCGCCGCAGAGGGCCTTCTGGATGGCCTGCAGGGCGAGCAGCGCGACGAGCGCCTAGCGCTGCTTCAGTATCTCGCCGCCGACGGGGTTCCCTTGGCCGAGTTGCAGCGCACCACTGCTTCGGGCACGCTCATGTTCCTGCCCGCCGAGCGCGTGATCGGGGGGCGCGCCCGCTTTACCGCGGCGGAGATAGCACAGCGCGGCGAAGTCTCGGAAGACTTTCTGATCGCTGTTCGCCGTGCGATGGGCCTGCCGGTTGCGGCGCCCGAGGAGGCCATCTACACCGAGGCCGATCTCGAGGCCGTACGGATGCGCCACGTGGCCCACGCGGCAGGGATCTCCGACGAGGAGATCCTCGACCTGATGCGCACGCTGGGACGTGGCCTCTCCCAAGCCGCGGAGACAATGCGCACCCTGACCATGCGCCTGGTGCTCGAGCCCGGCGTCAGCGAGCACGAACTCGCCCAGCGCTACGCCTACGCCGCCTCGCAGCTCGCTCCAATGCTGGGACCGCTCGTAACCAATCTGTTGAACCTCCATCTGCGCCAGATGGCCCAGAGCGAGGCGATCAGCGCCGCCGAGCGCAGCGGTGGGCAGCTCCCAGGCTCACGCGAGATCGTTGTCTGCTTCGCCGACCTCGTGGGCTTCACACGCCTGGGCGAGGAGGTCCCGCCCGATGAGCTCGGGCGCCTGGCGGTGCGCCTGGAGGCGCTCGCCAGCGAGGTCGCCGCGCCGCCCGTCCGGCTGATCAAGACGATCGGCGACGCCGCGATGCTCACCTCCCTGGAGCCCGAGCCGCTGCTCGACGCCGCTCTTATCCTGCTCGACGCCGCCGAGGCAGAGGGCGATGACTTCCCTCAACTGCGTGCTGGCCTCGCGATCGGACCGGCCCTCAGCCGCGCCGGGGACTGGTTCGGCCGCCCCGTCAACCTGGCCAGCCGCATCACTCAGATCGCCCGTCCCGGCAGCGTGCTGGCCGAGCGCGAGGTGCGCGAGTCAGCGCGCGAGTCCTACCGCTGGTCCTACGCGGGCGAACGGCGCCTGCGCGGAATCCGCGAGCCCGTGCCGCTGTTCCGCGCGCGGCGCCTGCCCGATCCGGCTTAGACCCTTAGCTCCACAGCTGCCACGGAGCGTCCCCCGAGGCCCACATGTCGTTCAATGCCACCGCGTCCTTATATGTGTCCATGCACTCCCAGAAGCCCTCGTGCCGGTATGCGCGCAGCTCGTTCTCCGCGGCCAACCGTTCCAACGGCTTGCGCTCGAGCACGCTGTCGCACTCCAAATAGCCCAGCACGTCGCGTTGCATGCAGAAGAAGCCGCCGTTGATCCAGTGCTCCGAGCGCGGCTTCTCGCGAAAGCCCGTCACTCTGCCGTCCTCGCCGTCGAGCTCGGTCACCCCGAACTGCAGCTCCGGGCGCACGACCGTCATCGTCGCTGTCGCACCATGCAGTGAGTGAAATTCCAACAACGCCTCTAAGTCGATGTCGGCCACGCCGTCGGCGTATGTCGCGCAGAAGCGCTCCTCCCCCGCGAGCTTGTCCTCCAGCCGCTTGATCCTGCCGCCCGTCGGGGTCTCCAGCCCCGTGTCCTCGCACTGCACGCTCACGCCCTCCGGCCATTCGTGCCCGGCCGCAAACCGCTCGATCAGCTCGCCCTTGTACCCCGTCGCAAGCAGAAACCGCCTGAAGCCCTGAACGGCGTACAGCTGGATGACGTGCCACACGATCGGCATCCCTCCGATCTCCACCAATGGCTTCGGGATCTCCTGCGTGTGCTCCTGCAACCGTGTCCCGCGCCCGCCGCACAGGATCACCACCGGCGGCCGCAGCGCCTGCGCTTCCAACCTCAGCCCGCGACCCGCTCGAGTACCTCAGCTGGCACGTCAAAGTTCGCGTGGAGTAACGTACTTTTAGACCTACAGGAGGTTTTGTCGTGTTGCGGCTTGATGGCTATATCCGTGTCAGTCGGGTCGGTGGCCGGGTTGGAGAGAGCTTCATCTCGCCAGAGGTTCAGCGGGAGCAGATCGAAATGTGGGCCAAGCTGATGAGTGCCCAGATTATCGAGTGGCACACCGACCTGGATCAGTCGGGCGGGACGATGGCCCGGCCAGCGTTCCAGCAGGCATACGAGCGCGTGCTTCGCAAAGAAACGGGCGGGTTGGTTGTCGCGAAGCTCGATCGCTTCGCGCGCAGCGCCGCCGACGCGGGTCAGGTGGTGCGGAAGATCCTGGACGCGGGCGGCGTGTTTGCCAGCGCGGCTGAGAGGATCGATCCGACGACACCGTTCGGGAAGTTCGGGCTCACGATCATGTTCGCGATGGCTGAGCTTGAGTACGACCGCATCGCCGAGAACTGGAACGAGGCACGGGCGCGAGCTATCTCCCGGGGACGGCACCTGCGCGCGCCGTTCGGTTATCGCGTGGGAGATGAGGGACGCTTGGTGCCGGACGAGAACGCCGAGTTGGTGCGCGAGATGTTTAGCCAGCGAGCAGCCGGCACTGGATATTCAGAGCTGGCGGCGTGGATGAACGAGCGCTGCTCGCCACCGAGAGGCAAGCAGTGGACGATGGCGACACTGCGCTCCCTGATCAAGCGGCGAGCGTACCTCGGCGAGGCGCACCACGGCGAGTATGTCCACCCCGACGCGCACGAGCGCTTGGTCACTCCCGATTTGTGGCAGGCCGCTCAACGCCGTGTGCTGGCCTCCCGGCCCCCACGTGGCGAGCCTGGTCTATTGGCGGGCCTGGTGCGCTGCGCGGCGTGCCGCTACTCGATGCGTCCCCAGGCATCCAACCCCAAGAACCGTGGAAAACGTCTCAGGCAGTACCGGTGCTTCATACATCACGCCGCCGGTGAGTGTCCAGCGCCCGCGTCGATCGTCAGAGAGAAGCTTGAGAGCTATGTCGTCGCGGAGTTTGCTGCGCACCTGGGAGACCTGGCCGGACAGACGCTCGTCTCAGCGCCCGAGGTCGAGGGAGCCCACGAACGACTGCAGGACGCCCAATCCGAGCTAGCGGCGTTCAGGGACGATCTGCGCATACGCTCGGTGCTGGGCCAGGATGGCTTCCTCGCCGGGCTGGAGGCCCGTACAGCGGCTCTCACCGCGGCACAACAGGCGTTGGATCGTGCCCAGGCCGGATCGCCGCCCCCCGACCTCGGAGCGTCCCTTGACGACTGGGAGAATCTTTCAATCCTCGAGCGTCGCGCGCTGCTGCGCTCCGGCATCGACTGCATCATCGTTCGCCGCGCGAAGTTCAAGATCCCCATGAACGAGCGCGTCCGAATTCTCTGGCACGGAGAGGCGCCGGATGACCTGCCCCGCCCCGGCGGCACCACCAACGTTCTGCGACCGTTCGACTGGCCGGACGATCCACTGAGTACCGGGGTGCCTGCGACGTAGGATCTCCGCATAGGTGCGGGCGACCGCCGCCTTCGCCTGGGCGTTCATGCGCCGCACGCCATAAACACGCCTAAGCACCTTCAACACCACGCCCCGAGGCTCAGATGAGGCAACCCTCGTTGGAGAGCCACCACGAGCGCCGCTCTGGCCCAGGCGCCCGCGCCGACCGGGGGGACGTTGGTCAGTAGGTGAACCGCTGTGTTGACGGTGAGGGAGTGCCTTCAATGTGCGGCGCATCGGGTGCCTCCAATCGTTGTAGGTGATCGGTCCTCGGACGGGTCTCAAGCGCCCTTTCGAGCTTCGCTCGTCGGGAGGGCCGGGCGTGCTTTTGACGTCCTCGATTTTGAGGGCGGTGATTTTGATTCCGTCGGCCCGACCCCGCGGCGATGAGCGGGCCGCCAGTACACGCCTCCCGCGGCAGGTGATCGTCGAGGTGGGTGTTTGATTGGCACCTGGGGAGATGATCGCTTTGACAAAGCGGGTGCGGACAAAGGCTCTCCAGCCTTTCCGCCGTTCAATGGGGGATCCGGACACGCGGCTGGCAGCGGGGTTTCGAGGGTCTCCTGCTGGGCGTATTGGCGTCCGGTGACGCGTCCGGGTGCTCAGTGGACTTCTTCGAGTGTGCTGCGCAGGCCGGCGAGGGCGCGAGCGCCGACGCGGTTGAAGGCGATCCGGAGCAGTGGGTCGGCGAGCTTGAGTGGCCCCTTCAGTGCGAGATCGGCGTCGTAGGTGATTCGCGTGCCTCCGCCGGAGGGCTCGAAGGTGATCCGGTCCAGCGAGATGACGGCCGGGCTCTCGCCGCGAAACGTGACGGCGTTGGGTGGGTCGTACTCGACGATGCGGTAGGTGAGGGGTGTCTTTCGGTGAAGGAAGCTGGCCAGGAGCCGGAACTCGGTTCCCTCTTGAACCGGTGCGTCGCCGAGGCGCTCGGCTTCGATGACACCTGGGTCCCACTCCTGGGTGCTCGAGAAGTCGCTCAGGTAGGTGAACATCTCATCTGGTGGACGTGGTGTGTCGAGGCTTGCGTTGTAGTGGGCCATCGGGTTCTCCTTATCGGTTTGAGTCGGGGTTGGCCGGGGTTGGTGTCTCGTGCCAGCCGCTGAGGCGTTCGCACTCGGTCCATAGCTGCTCGCGGTCCTCGGGTGTCTGTCTGGTCCATGGCACGCGGTGGATGGGACGCTGCCGGCGGTCGTGCCAGAAGCCGCCTGAGCTGTGTGCCGGCTCGGGGGCGGCGCCGAGCCAGACGATCGTGTCGGCGCCTTCTTGGGGGGTGCGCAGCAGTCGTTTTGTCAGACCGTAGAAGCGCGGTAGCGAGGACTTTAGGCCCGGGGTGTCCGCCCAGCCTGGGTGCATCGCGTGAACAACAACGCCGGTGCCCCGCAATTTCTCTGCCCACAGTTCGGTGAGGATGACCTGGGCGCGCTTGGTGCGCGCGTACGCGGTCGCGCCGTCGAAGTCCTCATGAGCCATCTGCAGGTCGCCGGGGTGGATTCGCTGCGTATACATGCCGCCCGAGGACACGTTGACGATGCGAGCAGGCTTGCTCTTCTGAAGCAGCGGGACGAGCAGGTTGGTCAGCAGGAACGGACCAAGGACGTTGGTCGCGAAGGTCAGCTCGATGCCGCCGGCCGAGAGCGTCCGCTCGCCCGCCAGCGCACCGGCGTTGTTGACGAGCACATCCAGGCGCGGCGTCTGCGCGCTGAAGCGCCCGGCGAACTGTCGCACAGCCTTCAGATCGCTGAGATCGCAGAGGCTGACCTGAACGTCGCTGTTTCCAGACCGTTCGACGACGCTCGCGCGGGCACGCTCGCCGCGCTGGGCGCTGCGGGCGAGCAGCCGGACGGTGGCGCCGAGGCGCGCGAAGCCCTCGGCGGCGGCGAGCCCGAGGCCCGAGGTCGCGCCGGTGACGAGCACGACCTTCCCGCCCATCGGCCGCAGGTCGGCAGGGCTCCACGCACCCCGGCGCATGCGATAGCCGACGCGCGTATAGCCCGCAACGACGGTACGATCGAGAATCGTGTCAAGCAGTGACCGCAGGATAGTGCTATGTAGGTTAAGTTAGAAACGTTCGATGTCGTAGAACATGCATGAAAATCGCGATCATCGGTGGAGGAGTCGCTGGGCTCGTATGTGCACACATGCTGCACTGCGATCACGAGCTGGTCGTATTCGAGGCGAGCGAGGAGGCCGGCGGGCACGCCAACACGGTGCACGTCGAGACAGACACCGGAGCCTATGATCTCGATACGGGCTTCATAGTCTTCAACGACCGTAACTATTCGCGGTTCGAACGCTTGCTGGACGAGCTTGGAGTGCCGGCTCAGCCGTCGCAGATGAGCTTCGGGGTAAGCGACGGCGTGGACTTCGAGTACAACGGAGCCTCGCCAAATGGCCTGTTCGCGAACCGCGGCCATGTGATCACGCCCTCCTTTCACCGGATGGTCGCCGACCTGGCCCGCTTCAACCGGGACGCCCGCCGGCTGCTCGCCTCCGGGGAGAACCCGTCGCTAGGAGAGTGGCTTGCACAGCGAGGCTATTCACGCGTCTTCGTCGAGCGGCTGATCGTCCCGCAGGCGTCGGCCGTGTGGTCCGCGGACCCGGCGCAGATGTGGTCCTTCCCGGCGCGCTTCCTGGTCGGGTTCTTCGAGAATCACGGGATGCTCGGGTTTCGCGTCCGGCCGCGCTGGCGGACGATTGCCGGAGGATCGCGCAATTACATCGAGGCGCTCACACGGCCCTGGCGTGAGCGCCTGCGGCTCTGCACACCGGTCACGAAGGTCGCTCGCCATACCGATCATGTCACGGTGTCATCGCGCGGCCATGAGCCGGAGCGCTTCGACGCGGTCGTGATCGCGACGCACTCCGATCAGGCGCTCGCGCTGCTGGCCGACCCCAGCGAGCCCGAGCGCGAATTGCTCGGTGCGATCCCTTATCAGCGCAACGAGGCGGTACTCCACACCGACCGCTCGTTGCTCCCGCGCCGCCGGCGCGCGTGGGCGAGCTGGAACTACCATCTCGGCGTGAAGGCGGACGACGGCCCGCCCGCGACGGGACGCTGCACGGTGACCTACCACTTGAACCGTCTGCAGTCGTTGCATGCCGATCGCGAGTTCTGCGTGACGCTCAACCGTACGGCGGCGATCGACCCGGAGCAGATCATCCGCACGATGCAGTACGCGCACCCAGTCTTCACACCCGCGGGTATTGCGGCGCAGGTGCGCCACCAAGAGATCAGCGGGCGCAATCGCACACACTACTGCGGCGCCTACTGGGGATCTGGTTTCCACGAGGACGGTGTCATCAGCGCGCAGCGGGTGGTGCGCGAGCTCGGCGCGCGAGAAGCGGAGCCGGTGAGCGTATGACGACGGCCAGCGCGATCTACGAGGGCACGATCAGCCACTGTCGCCTCGGTGTGCACCCCCACGAGCTCCGCCACCGCTTGGCGCTTTTGTATATCGATCTGGAGGAGCTGGATGGCCTGCTCGACGGGCGGCTCATCGCCGGGCGCCCAGGCCCTGTGCGCTTCCGCCGGGCCGACTACCTCGGTGATCCCTCCATCGCGCTCGCCGATGCCGTACGCGCTCTCCTCGAGCGCCGCACGGGCAGGACGACCACCGGCCCTATCCGGCTTCTCACCCAGCTGCGCACGTTCGGACACTGCTTCAACCCGGTCAGCTTCTACTACTGCTTCACCGCGCAAGAGCAACTCGACACGGTCGTGGCCGAGGTGACGAATACGCCGTGGGGGGAGCGGCACGCCTACGTGCTCCGGCGGACGGGTGAAGGCCCGGTACTTTCCGCCAGCTTCGCGAAGGCGCTGCACGTATCCCCGTTCATGGGGATGGAGCAGCGCTACACCATGCGCGTGGTCACCCCCGGCCCGGCCCTCGCGGTTCACATCGAGAGCTTCCAGGACGGACGACGGGCGTTCGAGGCGACACTGGCGCTCCGCCGAAGAGCGCTGACCGGCGGCGCCCTGGCTCGCGTGACCGCGCGCTATCCCGCCGCGACGTTGCGCGTGCTCGCCCTCATCTACGGCCACGCGCTCGCGCTGAAGCTCAAGGGTGTGGCGGTGCATCCGCGTCCGCAGGCGCCGGCATGACGGTGGCGCAGCGCGTAGCGCGGCGTGTCGTGCTTGGTCTGCTGAAATGCTTGCGTCAAGGCCAGCTCACTGTCCTGGACGGCGGGCAAGCACTGGTGCTGGGTCACGGTGGCCCGCAAGCGACGGTGCGGGTCAACTCGCCACGGCTCTGGCCGCGCTTGCTGCACGGCAGCCGCGGAATGGCCGAGGCATATATGCAGGGGCTGTGGGAGTCACCGGACCTGACGGCCGTGGTGCGCGTGGCCGCGCGCAACGCGAGGAGCCTCGATGTGTGGCGTCGTGGCATTGCGCCGGCGCGGGTCCCGCTGCAGGTTGTGCGGGGTATCCGCGCGCGCAACACTCCCGCGCGCAGCCGCCGTGACATCGCGGCCCATTACGACCTCGGCAACGAGCTCTTCGCGTTGATGCTCGACGAGACGATGATGTACTCGTCCGCCTACTTCCCGCGCCGGGGGATGACGCTCGCGCAAGCCTCGAAAGCGAAGCTCGAGCTGGTGTGTCGCAAGCTCGACCTGTGTGCCAGCGACCACGTGCTGGAGATCGGCACGGGATGGGGCGGTCTCGCCATCCACGCCGCGAGAACGAGAGGCTGTCAGGTCACGACCACCACCATCTCCCATGAGCAGTGCGAGCATGCCCGTAAATGGGTTCGGGCGGCCGGGGTCGCCGATCGAGTCACGGTGCTGTGCGAGGACTATCGTGACCTGCGCGGACGCTATGAGAAGCTCGTCAGCATCGAGATGATCGAGGCCATCGGGTATCGAGATTTCGGCACGTTCTTTGCGGGCTGCTCGAATCTGCTCACCGGCGACGGGCGGATGCTGCTTCAGGCGATCGTCATCGACGATCAGGCCTACGCGGTCGAGAAGGCCTCGCGGAGCTTCATTCGTACCCACATCTTTCCGGGCGGCTGTCTGCCCTCGCGCGCGGTGATCGCGGGCTGCGTCGCTCGGCGCACCAACATGCGAACCGTCGGACTCGAGGATCTGACGCCGCATTACGCCGAGACGCTGCGGCGCTGGCGCGCCAACTTCGAGGCCGCGACCGCGCGCTTGGAGGATCTCGGTTACGACGAGCGCTTCCGGCGGCTTTGGCGGATGTACCTCGCCTACTGCGAGGCCGGTTTCGCCGAGCGGCGGATCAGCGCTGTGCAGATGCTGCTGGCCAAGCCGGGGTGGCGCCAATACGCCGGTCTCACAAGCGCACGCGAGGCGCCACGGGCGCCGGCTTGAAGGACATGCCCCGCGCGCTTGTCACTGGAGCCTCCGGCTACATAGGAAGCCGGCTGGTGCGCGAGCTCCACGCGCTCGGCGAGCCCGTCGGGTGCGTGGTGCGCGATCCGAGCCGGGTCGGCTTCGATCCCACCGTCACGGTGCATCGCGGCGACATGCTCGACCCGAGCTCCCTCAGCACCATCGGCGAGAGCTATACGACGGCCTACTATCTCGTTCACTCAATGGGCCGCGGCGGCGACTCCGGCTATGAGCAACGCGACGCCACCGCCGCCTCCAACTTCGCCCGCTTCGCCCTCGCCACCGGCATCAAGCAGATCGTCTACCTCGGCGGCCTCGGCGATCATCCCGCATCCCAGCACCTGCGCTCACGTCTGCACGTCGGAGAGATCCTCCGCGACGAGGGACCACCACTGACGTGGTTTCGCGCCGGCATGGTTGTGGGCGCCGG
>Ga0307373_10009350_pt1 | contig 14681 bp, 13 predicted proteins | sample OX2MG_FD_202534 | JGI IMG/M metagenome (GOLD analysis project Ga0307373, IMG submission 202534) | Soil microbial communities from Risofladan, Vaasa, Finland - OX-2 | ecosystem: Environmental > Terrestrial > Soil > Coastal area > Acid sulfate soil | place: Finland: Risofladan, Vaasa | collected... | reverse complement strand
CTCGTGGTCACGCACGACGAGGAGCAGGAGGCGCCGGTGACGAAGCTCAAGCACCAGTACGAGGACATCATCACGACGCACGTCCACAACAAGACAAAGACTTCAATGTGCATCGAGCTCTTCGTGCTCCAAGGCGACGCGAAGAAGATCAACGCGATGACAAAGTCCTTCCAGGCTGAAGACAAGATGAAGAGCACGAAGCTGATACCGATCTAGGACCGTGCTCATTTTCATCCTTTGGGCAGCATTGCGGACGCAGTGGTAAAGACTCTGGGTTCTCGCCCGTTCCTCCGTTCCCTCGTACCCTGGTTATGATAATTAATTGGGGTGCGCCATAACAGTTATGCGCTGCTGGATTGGAATGCTCACTGTACTATTACGTATTGACTAATATTTATTAACCAGACGGCCCGGGCCTACGACGTGTCTGGGAGCGTCGGTCGGGCTGGCAACAAGTACCTGGTCCCTGCGGCAATTGTCGTGATCATCCTCGTGGTCGGAGTGGCCGCGGGAGTGTATCTCACGAGAGGCTCGACGAGCTCATCGTCCACGTCTTCATCCGGCTCGAGCTCAGATAGGGTGATAGACGTGGTGGCCGCCGAGAACTTCTGGGGCAGCTTGGTCTCTCAGCTCGGTGGGGCGCACGCTAACGTGACGAGTATCGTCTCAGACCCCAATACCGATCCGCATGAATACACGACGAACCCTGCCGCTGCTCGGGCGATTGCAGGCGCCCAACTTGTAGTCGTCAATGGAGCAGGATATGACACTTGGGCGCTGAACCTCATTGCTTCAGCGAGCACTCCGAACCAAAAGGTCTTGAACGTGCAGCAGCTCATCGGAGCGTCGCTCGACACGAATCCTCACTTCTGGTACAGCCCATACTACGTGAACGATAGCGTGCACTCCATGTATGACGACCTCGTGGCAATCGACCCGACGGACACGGCGTATTTCCACCAGCAGTACGCGATTCTTAACTCGTCGCTCTGGACGTCTTACATGAAGCAGGAGTCATTGGTAAGGCAACAATTCGGAGGAGCGCCGGTCGCATCCACGGAAGACATCTTCTTGTATATGGCAAACGCCACTGGACTCAAGGTCGTATCCCCTCCTGGATTCATGACCGCTGTTTCTCAAGGAAGCGACCCCTCTGCTCAGGACGTAGCCAATATGGAGAATCTCATGATGGGTGGGAACAGCACGGTGCACGTGCTCGTCTACAATCAGCAGACGGTGACCCCGCTGACGCAAAACATCAAGACGCTCGCAACTCAGAACCAGATCCCCGTCGTCGCCGTGACGGAGACCATACAACCGCCGACCTACACCTTCCAGTTTTGGATGGGCTCAGAAGTCATCAGCCTTCAGAACGCTCTCAATTCACAGGCACTGGGTAGATGATGAATGGATATAGCTTCCAAAACCGTTACTCATGGCGTGCAGTCCGACCTCATAAAGGCCGAAGACCTGACTGCCGGCTACCCTCACAAGACCGTCTGGCAGGGCGCTAACTTTGCCTTCGGCCGCGGGGAATTCGTCGCTGTCATCGGTCCCAATGGCGCGGGGAAGACTACCCTCTTTCGTATGCTTCTAGGCCTCCAGCAGCCGGTGGGCGGGACGATCAAGATCTTCGGACAGCCGCCCAGGCGCGGCAACCCCCAGATCGGGTACGTACCCCAGCGCCACGTCATTGATAGCGAGACAAACGTCGAATCCCTCGAGCTTGTGCGGCTGGGGCTCTCAGGGAAGAAGTGGGGTTTCAACCCGTTTTCGCACCAAGACCGCGACGCAGCCTGGGCCGCGCTGGAGTCCGTCGGAGCGGTGGATCTCGCGCATAGACCGCTGGGCGTCCTCTCGGGAGGGGAGCTGCAACGGATATTTCTTGCCGAGGCGTTGGTCAGCAAACCGGACATACTCCTGCTCGACGAGCCGCTCTCGAACCTTGACCTGAGACGCGAGACGGAGTTGCTGCACCTCGTCAACGATGTAGTCCGCACGCGAGGGGTGACGGCGCTCCTAATCGCGCACAACATAAACCCCCTGCTGCCGCATCTCGACGAGGTCGTGTATGTCGCGAACGGCAGGGTGGCGACGGGGAAGCCCAGCCAAGTCCTGACCTCCGAAAGCCTCACGGCGCTCTACGGGGTACAGGTGGAAGTCCTGCGCGACCCGCACGGCAACGTCGCGATCATTGGCGTCGAGGAGCACCACGGTGCGATGGAATGACGTTCAACATCAATCCTCTGACCGACCTGCAACAGATGCTGCATTACCAGTTCATGGTGAACGCGTTCGAGGCAGGGACCCTGATCGCGCTCGTCGCGGGGATCACAGGATACTTCGTGGTGCTGCGTCGGTCGGCTTTCACCGCGCACGCGTTTTCGGAGATCGGCTTCGCCGGAGCTGCGGCAGCGGTGCTCGTAAACATCGCCCCAATCGTCGGCCTTCTCGGCGGGGCGATCAGCGGCGGCCTGGCCATAGCGGCTCTGGGTCGCCGCGCAGCCAACCGCGATACCCAGATCGGCATCGTACTCGCCTTCTCGCTGGGGATGGGGCTCCTATTCATCAGCCTCTACACGGGCTATGCGACGGAGGCCTACTCCATCCTGTTCGGGGAGATATTGGGGGTGAGCCGGGGCCAGGTCCTGCTGACGGCCGGCGCCTGCATATTGATTTTGGCAGGACTCGGAATCGTCTACCGACCGCTCCTCTTCGCGTCGCTGGACGAAGAGGTTGCGGAAGCGAAGGGGATGCCCATGCTCTTCCTGGGCACAATCTTCATGCTCATCGTCGCGGTAGCGGTCTCGTTCGCAGTGCAGGTGACAGGCGTGCTCCTCATCTTCTCGCTAATGGTCACCCCAGCGGCGACCGCGCAGTACTTGTCGAGGCGGCCGCAGACGGCGATAATAGTTTCGACTGCCATCGCACTCGGGGCGACGTGGGTTGGGCTCTTCATCGCCTTCTACACGATCTACCCGGTCAGCTTCTTCATAACGGCGATAGTTTTCGGCCTCTACCTGGCGGTGAGGCTCGCGCGCCTCGCGATCAGGCCCAAGAGGGCACCCGTCGAAAGTCCTTGAGAGCGCTGTAGCGCCGGTGGCTTTCCATGAATCCTGCCTGCGGGTAGGATGCACTCTCATGCCCGCTGGTCCAACAGCGGTCGTCGACATTATATTCGAGACGCGCCAACCACCATCCGTGCCCAACGCATGCCCGGGCCTCCCCACTCCGACGCATGGCAGGAGCGAGTTCAGGTAGTTGGGAAAAATCCTCTTCTTCTCCAAGAAGGAGCTGGCAATAATCATCGCGATAGGAATCGTCACCGGAGTGATGGACGACAAGGCCGAGTTCCTCGAGTTCACATCAGTCGCCCGCTCTCACATCCTAGTGCTGGTCAACGACTATCTCGGGTTCAAGACCGGGGGTCCCGTGTTCGGTGACCTCCTCGAGGCGTGGCTCGAGTACGGAGCCGTCCTAGCGGCCTGTCTCGTCAGGAAGCCCGCCGCTGGGACGATCGCGCTGACGATCAATGGGTTGTGCCAAGTCTTCATCAATGGCACGCACGACCCGCACCTCTTCTACGGGGTCCCTGGCCTCGGCGCCGACCTCGTGTTTGCGGCATTTCGTTACAAGAGGTATGATCTGCCGGCGGTTTGCCTCGCCGGGATCGCCTGTGCGATGTTCTGGTACCCCATCGTCTGGTTCACACACGGCCTCTACCTGTATCCGGTCTCCTTCATCCTATCTGACCTCGGGTTGCGCATTCTAGGGAGCGCGGTCGGAGACGGACTGCTGGGAGGCGCCGTGGCGCTGCTGATCTTGAGATTGGCTGGTAGAAAGTGGGACGCGCCCAGCGCGCCGACGTTCGAGGACGGAATGGGTGCCATGAAGGATGCAAACTCCATCGGATTGCTGATGTTATCGTTCGGAGCCCTACTCATAGCACTGACCCACTCACTCTCATCGGTCTCGAGCTTCTTCCTCAGCATAGGTCCCAAGATTCCGAGCGGGATTCCATCCATGGAGGAATACAACCCAGGATATCTCATCGGAGTCCTCGTGATATTTCTCGTGGTGACGGTGTTGGCCTTCCGGAATCTCAAGCCACGATACTCTGACTAGCGGAAGCGAGGGTCGGTTCCGGCTGCTAGTCGGCTGAGGGACCACGCATCAAGACCCCGCTCTTCGGGAAAGAGATAAATTCTGGAAATCAAGGGTGCTCATGTTTGAAACAGTCACGGTGGGGCATCAGCGCGTCGATAGCCCTGGTCGTAATCGTCCTAATCATCGCGGCGGCCTTCTACGTGGCGATACCGATGGTGTCGTCGTCCTCGACCACTTCTACCTCCTTATCGACCGCGAGCTCCAGCACGAGCTCTGTGGGGAGCTCGAGCCAGACCATCTCCAACGGCAGGCTCACCATCAAGACTCAGCAGCCTCTGATCGTGGCCCCTAACCAGAACGAGACGCTCGTCCTGGCCTTTTCGGAGATAGGGACGGTCTCGGGCAATTACACTTTCGCCGCCTCAGCGCTTCCGAGCGGGGTGACGGCCAGCTTCAAGCCCGCTTCTCTGAACTTTCCAAGCCAGATATCGAGCTCGGTCACGATGACCCTTGTCGCCGCCAAAGGAGCGGCCGTTGTGAACTCGACCGTGAACGTGCAGGCCACGGCGGGGTCGAGCGTCTTCTCCCAGCCCTTCACGCTCATGAGCGTCCAGGCGCTCGTATTGATTCAAGGCTCGGCCTTCTCTCCCAACTCCTTGACGGTGGCGACAGGAACCAAGGTGTACTGGCTCAATCTCGACCTTTCGGTAAGCCCTGACCTCGGTCCTGACATGCACGACGTCACCGCCGTAGACAACTCGTTCTCGTCAGGCACGGGCAGCCTCGGGCAGTACGCCATCTATGGCCACACATTCGCTGCCGCCGGGACGGTCCAGTACAAGAGCGCCGCCCAGCCTTCGATGACCGGCGCAATCGTGGTCACAGGCTAGCCTTCCAGGGCCGCGATCATCGGGGCGCCCAAGAGCATACGCGAAGCGCGCGGCTCCGACAAATGCCCTCACTCCTGACTCTGACATAGAACCAAATTGTGGAACAAGACCGACACGTTTCGCGGGTCTGGGAATCGGCTTCCCATCGGACGAGCTTGGCGACGCGGCCTCTCAGCGCGTCGGCCTGCGTCTTTGTAGGACGACTATCGCCCCGATTATCGTGCTCAGCACCCACACGCCCAGAAGGACGACGCCGGGAAGGTAGACGCCTCCCCAGAAGAAGGGTGCCTTGATCGATATGTAGACGAAACTTGCACCTATCAGCAACGAAAGGACTGCGATCGCCCAGTACAGCACTGGATTCCGCAGGAGTGGCGTCGAAGGCACAAGCAACAATCCCGGCCGGCCCTTTTTTAGGATTCTGTCAGACCTACGCGGACGGCGAGGGAGAGAGACCTCTGCTCACCCGGTTAGGTCGGGGCCTGAGGCGTCTTGGCCGCCGCCGAGGACCTCGCTCTGTCGCCGAAGATGAAGACCACGTTCATCAGGCCGAGGAGCGTCCCGATGAGATAGATGAATATTGACACCCCGATGGGGATGACGAGCGGGCCTATGATGTATGTGATCACTGAAGAGCCCACCTGGGTCGCGAACGCGTAGGTTCCGCCCACGTAGCCAGCCGTGAACATGAGGCTCGTCTGCGTGTAGACCGGCACCTCGATGAGGACGATACTGGTTAGGGCGAGGAACTTGTCACAAGACTCGATTCCTGTGATACGCCTCACCAAATCCAGCAACACCGCCCAGCCTAAGGTACCGAGTACCCCCACGATGAGGAACACGAAATAGGCGATAAACATCCAAGTTCCCGGCCAGATCGTCAGCTTCAGAGGAAATGCAAGCTCGGGGATGATGACCGGGGTCGTGAAGGCTATGGCTGCGAAGACGTTGAAGATCGTCAAGTAGACAAAATATCTGATCAGCTTGTCGAGGCTGAGCGATGCCACATCTTTCGCCGACGGGTTGCCGTATTTAACGGCATATGATTGGCCTACCTATTAGCATGGTCTCGAACAGGGCTAGCCCTGAATCGGCGAATCGGAATGCGCAAGGTTCGACGACCAATGGGTCGGAACGCCGGTGGCATCGTCGGCAGAGGTAATGCTTTAATAATTTGATATAGGAACCGTGGCTCCAAGCAATTGGAACGAAACCTTCCTTTGAATGGTTTTGGACGGGGTCCCGAACGATGAGCTTCCTCTTCTCTCGAACGACGAAGTCAAACGACCTCGCCAAGAGATTCCTCGGTCTGGGAGTCTTCAACGTAATCCTGACGATAATCTTCACGGCTGTGGTGCTCGACCCGTTCCTCTGCGTCTCGGTCTCGCCGGGACAGTTCGGATGCCATGACAACATGGTCACGAGCTGGCCTGGAACCTGGCTCTTCATAGGATATTTCGTGTGGCTGATCGCAGGCGTCCTTGGCACATTCGGATGGGCTGCCCTCTACTACTTTGGTGACATACTGCGAGGCAAGACGGAGGTAAGCACCTTCTTCTCGCGCGCGCACATGATGTTCTTCGAGGTCGGCGTCCTCGGCGCGACGGCCTGCATGGCCGCGATCGGCTACGTTGGAGGAGGCGTCATCGCTACTGGCGGAGGCGCTGCTGTCGCCGCGGAGGCCATCGCCCTGGACATCTTCCCGCCTCTCTCTAATGACCCCTCATCGATCTTCAACGACATGCCAGTAATCGTCGAGGCCGGCTTCATAGTCGTGGCGCTTTTGGGCGTCCTCCTGGGGGTGCTCGTCTACGTCAACTCAAAGCCTTCCGGGGCCGCATAGCATGGCGAATTTCAACCGTGGCGGCCAAGGGTTAATATTGCCCCTCCAAGCACACCGAAAGTAGGCTTAGATCATGACCAGTTTCACGCGCTCAATGCAGAGCCCTAGGGGAAGGCTGGCGATATCTGCCCTAGCGGTAGCGGTCGTGGTCTTTGTTGCAATCGGAATCGCGGTCGAACTGGTCTTCCTTCCAAAGGCCTCGTCGCCGACAACCGCAACGACGTCAGCATCGTCGACCTCGGTATACTGCCAGACGGGCTGTCCGACGCCCTCGACCGCGCTGAAGACCGCCGTCGACCAGTGGGTCGCGGACTTCAACTCCCGTGACGTGACGGCCCTGGGTAACTTCTACTCGCAAGACGCATCCGTAGTTTGGACGGGGGCGCCAGGCCTCACCGGGACCTACAGCGGCCTGGAGAACATCAGGATACTTTACGGCTCCTCGATCGGCAAGACTACCGCCCTGACCGCGAGCATAGCCAACTACAACGAGGCGCCCGTCAACCCGTCTAACATCGCAGTGACGTTGACGCTCAGCATGGCCGGAAACAGCAGCGTCGTCGGGGCACTCACCATCACGATAGACGCGAACCAGCAGTGGAACTACGTCGGTGGACAGTGGCAGATCGTAAAGGAGAATTGGAACTACGTGACTTTCAACGAGCAATTCCCAGTCGCTGCCACAACCTTCCCGCAGTGGACCGCGATGAAGCAAGGGCAGAACCCGAACTTGGTGGAGGAGAAGAGCTTCGAATGGCACGCAGGGCCTTACGTGGCCGCCTCGGTCTATGCGTTCCTGTTCGCGGTGCTCGCCCTTGGCGTGATGAGATACAGGCGAAGGCCCGGGCCTCAATAGTCTGGCTCCAATGCACCTGACCGTCTGCGTCCTTTCTCATCGCTTTCACTTTACGAAGGGTTAATGCCGAGTCGACTGCTCCCATCGGTGAGGGCATCGCATCAGCTGGCCCTCGAAGATCTTGCCGGGGGCCGCCAGACTCCGTCGCCATCGGCCCTCTTGACTGATTTGTCCGCATGCCGACACCGTTACTTCACTTTGGAACGGGCGCGCGGGGTCAATCCTATTTCTTGCTGATTTTGACTGCGCAAAAAAGTCCAAAAGAATTTGACCGGGAAGAAACTATATAATGCCGAAAAATCCCAGTTAAGAAGCGATGGTTCGTTATCGCGCCGTAGCGATATCTATTATCCCGTTACTTGTGATATCGACAGTCCTTGGAATCTTTGTGGTTCCGCCCCCCGCGCATGCCGCCGCATCGACCGCCGCATCGACCGTCGATAACGGGGCGAACTGGAATTACGTCAACTACAACCTCAACGGGACCAACGACTCTCCGCAGACCGTGATCGGCCCGAGCAACGTGCACAGCCTCGTGATGAACTGGACCGTTCCCATGCCGTCGACCGACCCCAACTGGGCCTCGGTCAACAGCCAGTACTGTTATCCCAACTGTGCCACGTGGGCGGTCGAGCCTGGGGCGGACACCCCACCTCTGATCGTGGACGGTATCGTGTATTTCGCCACCAACCAGGGTGTCGTCTACGCCCTGAGCTCGGTGACGGGTGCCCAGGTCTGGACCAAGCCGATCACGGCGAACTTCCAGACAGCGCTCAAGACGGTGCCGCTGATCGAGTCACAGATAGCTGCGGGAGCCATAACGCCGTGCAGCTCCACGACGTGCACCTACAATGACACCTTCTGGTGCAGCACCACCACGAACCCTGCCATCAACTGTGCCTCCCCGGTGGAGCACAAGCACGCGATCAACTATCTCACGATAAACGGACATGGAATCATAAGCGTCACGGGCTTCGACTGCGAAGTCTGGGGCTTCAAGGCTGACACCGGCGACGTCGCCTACCACATTACCAACCTGTGTGTGAACGTACCCGGGAACGGCGGCGGCGCCTATCCGGCCACCTATTCGTCCGACCCCCCCGAATACTATAACGGGATGCTCGTCTATGTGATGGGCGGCTATACCGACATCGGGGGCAGGACGTTCCTTGCTGCTTACAACGCCACGGCCGTGCTAGCCGCCGGCGCAAAGGGCTACGACGGCGCATGTGCAGCAAACTCGGGAACTTACACCCTCGGGACAGTGGAAGGGACGTGCCCGCCGTCTGTTGCCGGCCAGGGACCTATGTGGATGGTCTACCTGCAGCCGCCCAGCACCGGCGACTCGAACTGGGATAACGAGGCATGCAGCGTGGGCTGGGTCTTCGACTATCCTGCTTTCGCCGCCAACGGGACCAAGGCAATCCCGTGCACACAGATACCAAGCAGCGTGAAGAACATAGGAGCGACAACTTCGTCGCCCGGAGGGGACTGGGGCGTCCCGAAGGCCGCGGCCTCCGGTGTCTCGACCACGTGGGGACAGATGGCGATTGACAACAAGACGGGAATCATGTACTTTGGAACCGGGGAGGCAGGGCCTTTCGAGTATTGCTACGGATCGACGTGCCCCTCAACTCCGAACGAGAGACCGGGTCTGAACCTCTACTCCTCCGCTGAGATGGCGGTGAACCTTCACACCGGCAAGATCGTATGGTGGTTCCAGATGCTCCCGCACGGCCTGAGCGATTGGGACGCATCTTGGTCGTCCATTATCGGGACTACGAACGGCACCGAGTCGATTTTCAAGGCAACGAAGGACGGCATCTTGTTCTCGCTCAACGCAACGAACGGAGCTCCGAACTGGGTCTTCGTCAACCCAGCCATCACGTGGGCGCCAGGGCTCAAACCGCTAGACCCGACGAGCCCTTCGGCCATGATGACGCCGTGGCCCAACTACCCGAACCCTACGTGGATACAAGAGCCCTCGCTGGCGGGTTCGCTCGAGATGGACCTTGCGTACGACGGCCACAACATCTACGGAGCCTGGTTCAACAGCGCCCCGACCGTTAACACGATTAGCAACAGTACACAGTACGCGAGCACGGTGAAGAACCTGCCTTGGCCTGACAACGTCACCGTCACTGCCGTGGACGCGAACACGGGCAAGCCCGTCTGGAGCAAGTTCTTCAACGGGTTCGTCTTCAGGGGCGGGATGACCGTGACCAACGGCATGCTCATCATGCCCACCGGAAACGGGACGATCTTCTTCCTGAACACCAAGGATGGGAGCACAATCAGCAAGCTCTACATCGGCTCGCCCCTGTTCGTTACCCCGACGCTAGGGCAGGCGGCAAACGGACAGATGATGCTCTACCAGATAATCGGGGGAGGCCGCTGGCTGTCGGTAGGGCAGGTGGGAGGGACGCTGACCCAGCCTGGAGCGCTGATGGCGTTCAGCTTGGCGAACGGCATCGGAACCGGTACGGCCTCGACGACGGTCTCGACAAGCGTGGTGGCCATGCAGTCCAACCTGCCGCTCAACTATATCGCATACGCCGCGGTGACCTTTGCGATAATCGTGACCGTGGCCAACGTCGCAATCCGAGGCCGCAACAGGCGACCGTAACGCGCGACCGCCCTAGCGCACACAGGGATTCGCTAGGCTGGAAATTCTCTCTCGAGCTCTGCCATGTCGGAGTCGCTCAGACGCCAGTCGCTGGCTCCCAGGTTTTCGATGACGTGGCTGGCTCGCGACGCGCGGGGTATCGCGAAGACGCCGGGCTTTGAGACCAGCCAGTTCAGAGCCACTTGCGCGGGCGTTTTGGAGTTCCTGCGACAGACCGCCTGGGTCTTCGGGCTAGGCCTCGCGAGCGTCCCGTGCCCGAGCGGATAGTAAGCGAGCACCGCTATCTTGTTCTGCTGGCAGTAAGGTATGATGTCCCTCTCCACCTTTCTGTGGACGAGGCTGTAGTTCACCTGGCTCGCGGCTATCTCAGACCTTGGGAGCGCGGAGCTCGCCTCGACCATCTGCTCGAGGGAGAAGTTACTCACCCCTATGGACCGTATCTTCCCCTTTGCCATCATCTCCTCCATCGCCCCCATGGTCTCGCCGATGGGGACCTCGCTGTTCGGGAAGTGGATCTGGTAGAGGTCCACGTAGGCGAGCTCCAGCCTCTTGAGGCTCCTCTCCAGGGCCAACACGAGGTCCTCGCGGTGGAGATGGTCGAGCCACACCTTGGTCGCAATGAAGAGCTCGTCCCTCTTCCTTCCCCGGATGGCCTTCGCGACGAACGGCTCGGAGTAGTATGCCTCGGCGGTGTCGATGAGGTTGATCCCTCCGTCCAACCCTGCGCGTAGCGACTTGATCTTGCTCGAGGCGCCTAACGAGATGCCGTGCTTCGCGACCCTGATCCACGGCTTGTCGTAGTAGGTGCCCATGCCTATCTCGGTCGGGGTGGCGCCGGTCTTGCCGAACTCCTTGGTCATCATTCTTGCAGACTAGCCTCGATAGAGCGAGTCATCATTATCTCTTGACCGCTATGACGGCATCTTGACTGGCGTGTTTGCTCGGGCTCCCGCCTAGCCGATACTTTTCCAGTTCGCTGGACCTGGGGGTCGTCTCGGCCCATGTACCTCTGATTATCGGCTCGACGATTGAAAGGCCAGCTTTTTCGTAGAGGCTCCTCACCCACGACTCCGGATGAGCTATGAAATGGGCCGGGTCCTCCGTGGTCCTTACCCTGCACTCTCCGTACTTGTATATCAGGCGAGGCATGCTCTTTCCAGCGTCAACTATGGGTAAAGTCCTCTCGTTGAGGAGGCAGAAGGTAGCAAAAGTCGTGCCTCCAGGCTTCAGGACGCGCTTCGTCTCTGAGACGAAGTTCTCGACCTCCTCCGGGAGCATGTGCGTGTAGAGCGAGCCCGCGAACGCAAAGTCGAAAGTGTTGTCGCTATACGGGAATATGAGGTCAGCCGCCCCCGTCTTGCCGGTCGGGTTGTACCTCTTGTTGAACGTGTCAGCCGTCCTGAAGTGGAAATTCGGGAATTTTGGGGTGATCATGCTCTGCGCCCACTCGACCGGCTTCCTCGCGGCGTCGAACCCCTCGTAGCCGGCGGTGGGATCGAAGTACTTCGTCAGTGCTCGCGCCACCCTTCCGCACCCACACGCTATGTCGAGGAACGCGGCGTCGGGCTTGAGACCGGCGAGCTCCCTGAATCCCTCAACGTTCCTCTCTCCGGCGAACCTGTAGAGCCTGGGGTCGAGGAACGGCCCGATGTGGAGGCGTATCCTGAGCGGCGGCGTCAGCTCCTCCCTCCACCCCAGCGCGCTCTCTGCCAGGTTCGTCGCCTTGTCGAAGACCCTCGCCGCGCCGGGCTGCGCCGACGCAGGGATGACCTTCTTGACGGCTCCTATGACGTACCCGGAGACCTTCGAGGTCGTCTCTGCAATGTGAGTCCCCGCCATCAGGGCATCCCTCCGCGCGGTCCGAGCTCTCCGCTGGGCAAACGAATTCCTCCCGTCCGTGGCTGATTCATTAGCTGACTCGAGACCTAAACGGGGGACTTTTTCAAGAGTTTACTATACTTGTTGGATGTCTAGCTCGCGCCTAGACGCGTGCTCCGGGAAGGCGGACTCTCGTAGGGGCCGGGCCTAGAAGGTGTAGGTGTTCGCCTCCAGCTGCGCCTGCGCCGCGTCGAGGGCCGCCTGAGCGGTGGAAGCCCCCGTGTAGGCGTTGAAGAGCTGTTGCGCGATCGTGGCGGCAGCGGTGTTAGAACCCTTGAAATCCGGGACGTGGCCTATCTGCCCCGAGGCCAGGATCTGCTGCGAAAGGCGCACGGGGTCGTAGGTGGGCGTGGCTATTATCTCCTGGACGTATGATGAGTCGGCCGCGGATGCGCGGCTGGGCACGTATCTCGTGAGAGGGTCCGCGACGAGCATCATCTGCGTACCCGTGGCCGTCGCCCACTGGAGCCAGAGCCAGGCCGCCTCGGGGTTCTTGGAGAACTTCGATATCCCTATCCCGTCCCCGATGTAGGTCGAGTACGACCCCTTCGGGCCGGCAGGGTTGACGGAATACGCCATGTTGTTCAGCTCGATGGACCTCAGCGGGTCGTCTATGATGACCGAGAAGTCCTCGAAAGTGATTGCGTTTGCCGCCTGGCCGTGGGCCATGGCGGAGACGCAGTCGTCCCAGGTGAACGTGATCGACGACCTGAGCGTGTAAGGGTAGAACCTGACGAAATTCTCCAGCGCCTGTACGTTCTCGGGAGCGTTGACCGTCGGGGTGATGCTCTCCCCGCTGATGTCCCAGAGGCGGCCTCCAAAGCTGTAGAGATGGTTTGTGAACTCGTGGAATATGGGTGTCGTCGTCGAGGCTTGGCTCACGCAGCCAAATATGGTGGAGCCGTTCCCGACCACCTGCACTTGCTCGAAGTAGTCATCCCAGGTGGCGGGTTGGGGCAGCTTGAGCGAGCTGTAGACGTCCGTCCGGTAGAATCGTATCATCACAGGGGTGTTGTAGGGGAAGCAGAAGACCTCGCCAGGCGGGGTCGCCGCGTCGGGGAGCACCGGCGGGTACGTCCCGATGAGGTTCATCGGCGTGGGCAAAAAGTCGCTCAGGTCGAAGCCCGGATATGTGATGTCAGGATACGCTTCTGCGAGGGTCTGCGGAGGGATCAGATTTGGTTGAAACGTTGGGATGTCGAGGGAGTCGAAATCGATGACGTCGATCGCGGGCGACGCGGTCTGGACCGCGAGCCTCGTCTTCTCGAGGTTGATGATGTAGGGTTCGACGTCGTACTGGGAGTTTATCCCGGACGCAGAGTAGAAGTCGAGGTCGAGGTTCTGCAGCGCCCTGTAGTCGGGCTCGTCCTGGAGGTTTATCGCGACCTTCGTCCCCTTGAACTTTCCGGAGACAGACCTCAGCCAGCTGAGGAACTCCTTGTACTCGGTGGGAACGGAAGGGTCGCCGAGCCGAGCCTCTATTCCGAGACCGGAGGTCCCGCTGGAGCTGCTCTGGGTGGACACCGAACCGGCGGTGCCGCGGGGGCTAAACGTCGCATAGGCCGCAGCGGCCGCAGCGCCAGCCCCCAGTATCGCGCCGGCTTTGAGAAAATCGCGCCTATTCATTTGACCAACCGGGCTGTGAACCGAGGGAGATGAGTCATCCCCCTTCTCGCCACGAGGACGAGCCAGGGCAGAGTCCGATTTAAAGACCTCTTACGGGTCGACGCCCTACGCCCCTAGCCGCCCACCGAAAACCCGCCTAGATGCGTCGGGACCTCGGGCCGTTGGCTTCGTCGCGACGACGAGAACGAGACCGACAAAGTTCTAATACGGGGTTGGCGGTCGGAAAATTCGTGGTTCTGGAATGAAGAGAACCGCCGCGCTCCTAAAGGTCACGGCCCTCGGACTGGTGCTAGGGTTGATTGTCGTCGGCGGGTTGGCTGTATACTACTACACGCTCCCCCCCAGCTCGTCGGGGAACGCGAACGCGCCCACAAGTCCAGCGAACTCTCCTGGCAACAGCAGGCTCGTCACGAACCAGGTCTCGGGAGGACAGACCGTCACCGTGACCTACAACGGGACGAGCTACTCGGTGCCTGCGAAGGGGCCCAATTCCCCCTCCTTCGCCTGTCCGGCTGGCACCGACCCAGCTCTGTGCACCATCCTACAGGAGACCTGCGGGAACGGCGTAGGCCCAGGTCCAGAGCCCTGGAAGACCTGCTACAACTGCGTCTTCGATGCAGGCTGCACCGGAGACAACAGCTGTGACCCCTACACGCATAGGTGCTCCAGCCCGGCCACCGCGTGCATGGTCGCGGTATACGGCGGCGGAGCGTAGCGCAACCGAAGACCGAGTTCGAGTCAGAGTCCCTGGACGGCCATCCCCGGTGGTTCCCTCTTCCGGGTCGCAAGGGCCACTCCCGTGAGAATCACGATCACCGCCGCACCCACGGCAACGGACGGCAACACTCGGTCCCC
>Ga0307373_10009348_pt1 | contig 14684 bp, 13 predicted proteins | sample OX2MG_FD_202534 | JGI IMG/M metagenome (GOLD analysis project Ga0307373, IMG submission 202534) | Soil microbial communities from Risofladan, Vaasa, Finland - OX-2 | ecosystem: Environmental > Terrestrial > Soil > Coastal area > Acid sulfate soil | place: Finland: Risofladan, Vaasa | collected... | reverse complement strand
GTCCCGCTTCGCGTCTATTCCCACAGACTGGTCGCCCTATTCGGACTCGCTTTCGCTACGGCTGGCTTACGCTTCGCCTCGCCTGAGAGAATAACTAGCCGGCTCATTAAGCAAGAGGCACGCCGTCAGGCATTACCCGCTCTTGCGAACGGGTCATAGCCCTCCGACTGCTTGTAGGCATGCGGTTTCAGGTTCTATTTCACTCCCCTCGCAGGGGTTCTTTTCACCTTTCCCTCACGGTACTAGTTCACTATCGGTCGCCAGCGAGTGTTTAGCCTTGGAGGGTGGTCCCCCCAGATTCCCACGGGGTTTCACGTGCCCCGTGGTACTCAGGTACCCGCTTCGGGTCCGGTAGGCTTTCGGTTACGCGCCTATCACGCTCTATGGAGGGGCTTTCCAGCTCCTTCACCTAGCCTCCGGATTGGTAACCCTACTGTTGCGGGCCCTACAACCCCCCGGTTCAGAGAACCAGGGTTTGGGCTGGTCCGGTTTCGCTCGCCGCTACTCCCGGAATCTCGGTTGATTTCTTTTGCCTCCGGGTACTGAGATGGTTCACTTCCCCGGGTTAGCTCATACTCGCCTATGTATTCAGCGGGCTGTATCCAGTGTTCTCACTGGACGGGTTTCCCCATTCGGATATCCTCGGATCAACGCCTGTTTGCGACTCCCCGAGGCTTTTCGCAGCTTACCACGTCCTTCATCGCCTGCTGGCGCCAGGGCATCCACCGCACGCCCTTAGTAGCTTGACCATAGAACTTATCTAGCGTGTCGCCACGCAGATAAGCCTGTGGCCCATTCCACAAACGCCCTACTCGAGCTTCTTGTGGCTGTTATGCCTAACTCTTGCGATTGTCAAAGAACGTGTCGCCCCGCGCCCGGCGGGGCCACAACAAAAAACCCGGCTTCGAGCGCCGGGTGAGTCCGCCGCACCATAAGGGGCGGACTAACGCGAGGCTCGATTTCTTTCTATCCTGTGTTCGTAGGAAACCTCAGCTCTGATTTCCTCGGATCAGCTGCCCGTTGGAGGGGCAGGGCATCGGTCAGTATATCACCTCGTTTCGGTTCGTCAAGTGGTTTACAGGATCTCCAAAACCATAAATTTTATCTGTACGAGCCGCGCCTTTTTGCGGTGATATCGGGCCGGAGAGGGGCGCCCTTTCGGCAACCGGCCGCGCCAGCCGGGACGCGGCCGAGGATCGAAGCAGAGGGCATGCGAAGGCCATTCTGATATATAATCCCCTGCCGAAAATAAATACGGGATCCGGAATGCAATCCTGAACCGGTCGCGAGGTGCTCGAGGATGAACTCCCCACTGCAAATACTGGTTGTCCTGTTCTGCGTTTCCGTCGTGGTCTTTCTGCTCATGCTTTTTTACAAGTCGCATCTGGAACGCAAAGGAGAAGAGGCGTTCCGCACGACACCCGAGCGGCTCAATGACCAGCAGAAAGCGTTGCTGAAAAAAGTGGACGGGATGTCGAAGCCGATGTGGATCGTGGGCACGCTGATGGTGCTGTTGCTGCTGTCCTCGATCGGCTTGTGGATCTTCTTAGGCCTGGGACTGTAGATATAACGCGGCGGCGCGGCACGACGCGGACCCGCCGCACGGCCTTGGCAACGGCTCGGGCAACGCCCGCTGCGCAAGCCATTCTCCGCAACACCCCCTGATCCGTCATACGTCCGAGGGGCCACGGCGCCGCCAGGCCAGCCGGATTAGCGGCCGGCGGCGGGAAGGCCGGCGCGCTCAGGCGGAAGCCCCGGCGCATCGAGTGACGTGTGGTTGAAGACGATCTGCCAGGTGGCGCCGCTGCGCTCGAAGATGAGCGTCGTGTGGCCGCGAAAATCGTCCGGTTGTCCGTCGACCACTCCGCCAAATTCCCACCGATAGCAAGCCCAGGGACGTCGCCGTGGACCACTACGAACGTATTCCGGCGAATGATCTGCGCCGATTGCACGCGCTTGCGTTGCGCCTGATAGTCCGCCCGATAGTTTTTCCATCCTTGAATCACCGGCTGGTCGAGACCGCTGACAACGGCAACATTGTCGGCATAGTAGCGGTGCAGCAGCGATACATCGCCGATCTGCCAGGCGGCCAGCATGTGCGAGATGAGGCTGTTGATCTGCTGCGCCGGCGTGAGCGCGAAAAGCGGCGCGGACGGGCCGGGCGCCGGCGCCTGGCGCGCTCACTGCGGTCCCGCGGCCCACACGCTGGCAGGAACCAGCAGCAGGCAATAGAGTGCAATGCGGCGGCAATTCATGGCGTGCTCCTCGTCGAACGGTTCGGGCTGAAGCGGTTGCGGAAGGGAATGAAAGCAGCCGCCAGTCCAAGCTAGCACGAACCGGACGGCGGCCACGCGGCCAGATGCAAGGCCGGTTTCGCGAGGATCAACAGCGGCGACGACCGGCTTGCTTTCCCTCTCCCTTTCGCCGTAGGGGCTCGGGCGGGAAAAAGGTTCTTTTCGCCGGCCGCCGGTTCGCTCACACTATCCTTTGGAAAAAATCACAGTTTGGGGAAAATCACGAGCACGGAATCGCACCGGACCCGCGCATCCCGAAGATTTCCCGAAAGGCCGCCGCCTTCCCCGGGCTCCAAACCCGACGGCCAACGGCGGGATCGCTTCCCGGCGCGGAAATGAACCGACCCTCAAGGCCCACGGTGATCGCTGCGTGGCCCATTCCAAGGAGGAGGCATGCTGCAAGACATATTGGGAGTGCTGATCCCCTGGCTGATATCGGCGGGGATTCTAACCGGCGTGGTGCTGGCGGTTCTGTTCGGCCACTGGCTGCTCTACCGGCTGCTCGATGATCTCGCCTCGCACACGCCGAGCACGCTGGACGATTCGTTTGTCCGCCATAGCCGCCGGCCGGCGAAGCTGATCCTGCCGCTGCTGGCTGTGGTGGCTACGCTGCCGGCGCTGCCCCTGCCGCACACGGTAACCGGCCCGGCGCGCCACATCGCCGGCCTGGGGCTGATTGCCTCGGCCGCGTGGCTTCTGATCGCCCTGCTGAGCGTCGTCGACGACGCCGTGGCGCTCAAGTTCCCGGTGGACGTCAAAGACAATTTATCGGCGCGGCGCGTGCAAACGCAGGTGCGCGTGCTGCAACGGATCGTCGTGGTGGTGGTCGCCATCGTCACCACGTCGATCATGCTGATGACATTTCCGTCGATTCGCCAGCTCGGCACCAGCCTGCTCGCATCGGCCGGCCTGGCCGGGCTGATCGTCGGGCTGGCGGCGCGGTCCACGCTGCAAAATCTGCTGGCGGGCGTGCAGGTGGCGCTGACCGAACCGATCCGGATCGACGACGTGGTCATCGTCGAAGGGGAATGGGGCCGGATCGAGGAGATCCGGACGAGCTACGTGGTGGTGAAGATCTGGGACTTGCGACGCCTGGTGGTGCCGATCTCCTACTTCATCGAGAAACCCTTCCAGAACTGGACGCGAACGACGGCCGCTCTGATGGGAACGGTATTCCTCTACGTCGATTACACCGTGCCGGTCGAGGCCGTGCGGCAGGAGCTGTGTCGCATTCTCGAAGAGTCGCGGGACAAGTGGGATGGGCAGGTCTGCGTGCTGCAGGTGACCGATTCGAAAGAGCAGACGCTCGAGCTGCGCGCCCTCATGAGCGCGGCCGATTCCGGCACGGCATGGGATTTGCGGTGCCAGGTACGGGAGCGGCTGGTCGAGTTTCTCCAGAAGAATTATCCACAGTGCCTGCCGCGGATGCGGGCGGAAATCCGCGAGCCGGCCGGGCCGGCATCGCTCGCGCCCGGCCGCGCGGCGCAGGCGGCGAGTTGAGCGTGGAACGGAGAACGTCGGAGCGGACCGGCAGGGGCGAGGCGCCGTCGTGGCGATGATCGAGTTGGGCGCCGGAATGACCGGCGCGACCGTGGCCGTCGTGGCGGCCGAATATGCGCGGACGCGGCGGCACAAGTTCGCCGCCTACGGCTGGGCGGGCCTCGTGATCCTGGCCGTCGCCGAATGGCTGATGTTTTGCGGGGTCAGGCCGGTCACGACCTACTTCACGCCGATCGCATGGACAGGCTATATCCTGGCGGTGGACGCCGCGGTGCGGGCAGTGCGCGGGCGCTCGAGGCTTTCGAGCGAGCCACTGCGTTTTGCCGGGCTTGTGTTTCTTTCCATCCCCTTATGGCTGATTTTCGAGATCTACAATCTGCGCCTTGAAAACTGGACCTACGTGGGCGTGCCGAAGGCATGGGCGGCCGCACTTCTCGGCTATGCCTGGTCGTTCGCGACGATCTGGCCGGGAATTTTTGAAACCGCCGATCTGGTGGAGGCGTTCGGGTGGTTCCGGCCGGCGCGGCCGATCGAGCTTTCCCGCCGCGCCGAGCAGGTCCTGGCTGCCACCGGCGCGGCGATGCTGATCCTACCGGTCGCGCTGCCCCGACATGTCGGGTCCTACCTTTTCGGGCCGGTCTGGCTGGGGTTCGCGCTGCTGCTCGATCCGATCAACCGCTCGAAGGGATGGCCGTCGATCCTGGGGGATTTGCGGAAGGGACGCACGGGACGGCTCTACGCGCTGCTGATTTCGGGATGGGTATGCGGGTGCCTGTGGGAATTCTGGAATTACTGGGCCGCGGCGAAGTGGCACTACATCTTTCCGATGTTTCAGAGGTGGAAAATCTTCGAAATGCCGGCCCCGGGATTTCTGGGCTTTCTGCCCTTCGCTGTGGAATGCTTCACGATGTACACGTTCGCGGCGGGGATGTTGAAGTGGCGCGGAGAACAATGAGCGTAAACGAATGCGGGCGCGGGGCCGCCGGCCGGGAACGATTTTTCGGCTGGGCGAGGCCCGCTCTCGCGGCATTGGCAATAATCGCTGCGCTATCCACCAGCGCCAGGGCGGCCCGCCGGCCGAAACAGAACGAGGCGAGCCCCGCGCCGCAGGAAATTAGCGTGCCCCCGGCCGCCGAGCGGGCGATGGCGCAGATCTACGCGGGCGATCCGGGCGCGGCACTGGCCGCCGCGCGGCAGATGGAGAAGAAGCGGCCGGATGACCCGCTCGGTTATCTGATCGAAGCCGAAGCGCGCTGGTGGGGGTTTTACTGCGAGCAGAGCGAATTGGCGTACGGGATGGTCGATTTCTGGAAATTGTCCCCGGGCGCCGACGGGCAGCCGTACCTGGCGGCGACAGGGCGTGCGGTGGGGCTCGGCGAGCAGGAACTCCAAAAAGGAGAAACGGCGCGGGCGCACCTCTGGACCGGGATGGGATACGCGCTGGAGGCCCGCATGTATGCGGTGCAAGGCGTCAAGATGGCGACAGCGCGGGCCGGGGTGAAGGCGCGCGAACATCTGCTGCGAGCGCTCGAGCTCGATCCCGCGCTCGCCGACGCCAACTCGGGCCTGGGACTCTACAACTACTACGTATCCACGCTTTCGCCCATCGTGAAGGTGCTGCGGATTTTCCTCGGCATCCCCGGCGGGAGCAAGCAGCAGGGCGTCGAACAACTGCGCACGGCGATGGCGCAGGGCCGGCTAACGTCCATCGAAGCGCGCTTTTACCTGGCAAAAAATCTTCGCACCTACGATCACGACTACGCCGAAGCGCTCCGCGTGGCCGAGCCGCTGGCGCGCCAGTATCCCCATAACCCGATTTTTCTGCTGCTGGTCGGCAATCTGGAATTGGAACTCGGACGAAGAGAACAGGCCGAGGCCGTCCTGGCGCGAATCGAGCAGTTGAAAATTCCCGATGCGGCGTGCCGGGAGAAATCGCGGCAAATGGCGAAGGACCTGCTGGGGGCAAAGTGAGGAGACCGGGTATTCCATGCCGGAAATATCCGTAAGAAGTTCTGCTCCGGGCCGAGGCCGCCTTTACCGTGCCGAAGGTCTGCCAGGCTCTCGAAGAGCGGAGGCGACGGGTCGGACAGGCCCGCTACCGCCGTCTGCGGCCGGCTGAAAGCAATTGGGCGCGGCGGTTGTTCGGACCCATGCTACGTCGTATCGAATCGCTTCCCTTGGGCGCGGAAATTGTCGTATCTTCATAGCGGCAAATGGGGGGAGATGGTATGTCCCTATCCTCCCGCTAGGAGCCCAAGATGAAGACACTCTTGAAGGTGGCCGGAGCAATACTGGCTTGTTTGGTTCTGCTGCTGGTGGTATTGCGCATCACCGGCGTCGGACCTCTCGGACACACACCGGGTCTGTGGATTAAGGGGAATTCCGTTACCACTCCGGTTGCCGACTGGTCGTTCGCCAATAAATACCAGACGCTGGAAATTCAGACCCAGACTCCCTATCTGCTTCCCCATTCGGTTACGACCTACTTTGTGGTCTATCAGGGCCAGCTGTATGTCTCCTCCAGCTATCCCGCGGGAGTGAAATATCCTCACGGCAGGACCTGGAATGAAGACGTCGCCCGCGACCCGCACGTGCGGATCAAAATTGGCAGCCAGTTGTACAACTGCATGCTGGTCCACGTTACCGATCCGGCCCTGTCCGCGGCCGTGACGCAGGCCAAATTGGCGAGATATCCGGTATTGAAAATCCCTCCGCATGGTTCGAATCAGGTATTTCACGCCGTCCAGATTGGCGCGGCGGAACACGCAAGCGGCAATTGACTGGCTCGCGCTCACGGCCATCCGGAAGGCGTGGCGACATCCGTGGCTGTTACGAACAACCGGTTCTGCCGGCCGAAAGAATAGAGTTCCCGGAGTCGGGTGATCGGGAGACGTCATGAAGGTGGTCATCACCGGCGCCAATGGCGCCGTCGGGCAGGCCATCCTGCGATGCCGACCGGAACACGGGGCCGCGCCAGACCTGTTTGTCGCCGCAGTCCGCTCCCGCCGCGCCGCCGAACAGATCGAGTCGCTGTCGGGCAATGCCGGAGGCGTGGTTCAAATCTCCTACGACGATCCCGGAAGTCTCGATGCCGCGTTTCAGGGAGCGTCTGCCGTCATTCATTTGGCGGGAATTCTCGTCGAAAGACCGGATTCGACCTATGAGCAGGCAAACGTGGCATCGGCTCGCAGCGTCGTCGAAGCGGCCAGGCGGAATGCGGTGCGGAAACTGGTTCTGGTCAGCGCGACGGGAGCCGATGAGTCGTCTCCCAATCGCTATTACCGGACCAAGGGGCAGGCAGAGGCCCTGGTGCGCGCATCGGGATTACGGTATACGGTCCTGCGTGTCCCGCTTTTGCTTGGTCCCGGCACCGCGGGCGCGGCCGCGCTCCGCCGCCAAGTGAGCGGCGGCAACGCCAAGCTGGTCGGCGGCGGCCGCCATCTCCAGCAGCCTCTCTATGTGGATGACCTGGCGCGAGCCGCCGTACTGGTTGCCACAGCGCCATCGGTGGCGAACAACGCCACCTTGAATCTCGTTGGCCCCGTCTCGCTGCCGGAACGGGAGCTCGCCCAGCGAGCCGCTCGCTCGCTGGGCCGCGAAGTCCGGATCGGCTCGGTTCCGAGAAAATTGCTTTTCTGGATGTTGGCCATCCGTCAACGGTTCGCCGGCCCCGGCTTTTCACCGGACGCTCTCGAGGTGATCACGGCGGACACGCGCCTGGACTCGCACGCGGCCGCGCGCGAACTCGGGATTCAACTGACCGGAATCGACGAAATGATTCAAGGCAGCCTGGCAGCCCGTGGAGAAAGCCCGGCGGGTGCGATTTCTGAAACCAGTCAGCTGAAGTAACTTGAAAACCTCTGCGCTTGCGAGGCAACGATGAAGCTGCTGCTGAAAATCGTCGGGGCGATCGTTGCGTGCGCGATCCTGGCGCTGGTGGTCCTTAGGATCACCGACCTCGATCCCAGCGGGCACCGGGCCGGGCTATGGCTCAAAGGGGAACAGGCGAGCTGCCCCGCCGACTGGGCGTTCGCGGCTAAGTATCCGACCCTTATGGTCGAGACACACCCCTGGTACCTCATTCCCCACTCGGTGACCATCTATTTTGTGACGTATCAGAACCAACTGTATCTGCATGCCGATTTTCCCCCCGGGCTTACATTTCCCGGCGGCAAAAGCTGGACCGCCGCCGTCGCCCGCGATCCCAACGTGCGGATAAAAATGGGCAAACAGTTGTTCGATTGCAAGGCCGTTCTAAACACCGATCCGGGCCGGTTCAACGCGTTATTCGAGGCTTTTCGCAAAAAAATATCCCCGAAGCCCGTTTAGCGATTATCATCGTCGCCCCGATGTGTATTTCCTGCGCGTGCTGCCCAGATGACCGGGCAGGCTGGTCGCCGGGCATTCCCGGCGGGGTTCAGAACAGATCTGCGGGAGGCTGCGAAAGGAGAATCCATCCCCATGACGCGTCTGTCATCTAAACTGATTTTATTCCGCGCCCGGCCGTCGCAGGCCATTGGCGGAAATTAGATCATGAACGAGACTGTCACGCCCGTCGGCGGCCCGCCTGCCACCAGCCGCAAAAAAGCCAAACTGTGGCAGCGGCTATTGCCGCTTCTCATTACGGCGGCCTGCTTCACTTACATTTACACCCGTCTCAGCCATGCCGCCGCGGGCGAGGGCAGCGGGCTACTCGCCTATCTCTTAAAAAGCTTCGAGAACGTCAACTGGACTCTCTGGCTCGCCCTGGTGATTCCGTACTGTTTCCTTTATCTCGCGATCGACAGCCTGGTCGTGTGGAGCGTGGTCAACTGGTTCCACGCGAAAATCCGCTATGCGGATATCCTGCCCATTCGGGCCAGCGCCTACATCCTCTCCCTCGTGAACGAGCAGGTCAGCAAAGGCGCCATCGCCGTCTATCTGAACCGCCGCGACGGGTTGCCCGGCTGGGAGGTCGCCTCCAGCATGCTCTTCCTCATGTTTTGCGAGTATTACAGCCTGATTCTTTGGGCGACGATCGGCGTGATGCTGCGCTGGAGCAGTTTCCAGCCGGTCTTCCACATCATTCCCTGGATTGCCTTGGGATCGGTCGCTTTCTTCGCGCTTTTCCATCTGTTCTTTAGCAAGAGAATCGGCCCGGGGATCGCCTTGCGCGACCGTCCGATCTTCCGCGCGTTCCGGCTGGCCAAGGTCCGGCAGTATGGGGCCGTGATTGCGATGCGCGCGCCGCTGGTGCTCGCCGGGGTCGTCGTCTATACGCTGGCCTTGCGACTTTTCGGGGGCACGGTCAGCTACGGCGAGATGCTGGGATATGTGCCGGTGGTCTTTTTCGGAGCGGCCATGCCGGGACCGATGCACTCGGTCGCGATCCTTCTGTGGGTCCTGCTGTTTCCCGCCCGGCCGGGCCAGATGGCCGCCTTCGGGTTCGTCATGCACAATTTCTTCATCTTTTTCAACGCCGGAGTCGGCCTGCTATTTCTCCGGCGGGCCACCCGGGAGATATTCGGGTAGTCTCGCGAACATCAGGCGCTGGCCCATGGAAACCAGCGTGCTCAGAACCAGCCCCCAGACCAGAATGGTCAGCAAGGGTTTCAGGAAGCCCGCGCCCAGCCGTATCAGAATGTCCAGGCAAGGCGGAACGAAGTACAGCATGCCGTTGTAGCGGCCGAGCCGGCTCCCGCGGAGCCTGGACTGGCGGTGAATCCAGTAGGAATCGATAACGTACTGCGCGAAGGCCGCGGTGATGCATATCGGCAGGATCCATGGAAAAGCCCCGCGGAGCGCGCCGGCAAACATGCCGCCGGTGACGAAGAGAAAATCGCTGGCGTGATCGAAGGTCCCGCCGAGCGCGCCCGCCGTGCCTCTGCGGCGCGCCACGGGCCCGTCCAGAAAATCCGTTGCCAGCGCCACCGCCCACGCGACCAGAGCGAAAGCCGCCGAGCGCGCGTCGCCTCTGGCCATGAAGATCGCAAACGGGGCCACGAGAAGCAGGCGAACAGCCGTCAGGGCATTAGCCATCAGCGGTCAAGTTGACACTCGTAGTGGGCAAGTATACCGTTTTCGCGGGAGCCGGTGGCAAGAAAGGGTTTCCGCCCAAGGGGTTCGAATGCCGGACGTGGCGATTCCTGACCGGGTGGATGCCGCCCTCGAACGTGGACTGGCGGGCCGGGGCGTATCCCGTGAAGATGCGCTTGCCCTCATGGAGGAAGCCTCGCTCGCGGTTCTGTGCGAGGCGGCGGCTGCTGTCCGGGACCGTTTCAAAGGCCGTTCGGTCAGCTATTCCCGGAAAGTTTTCATTCCACTCACCCACCTTTGCCGCGACTATTGCGGCTACTGCACCTTCCGGGCCGATCCCCACGCCGGCATGCAGCCTTACATGCTGCCCGACGAAGTGCTGGCGGTCGCCGAAGCGGGCCGCCGCGCGGGATGCAAGGAGGCTTTGTTCAGCCTCGGCGACCAACCCGAGCGCGCCTTCCCGGAAGCGAAGGATTTTCTGAAGAGCCTGGGCTTCGATCGCACGCTCGAATACCTGGCGGCCATGTGCGAGCTGGTGCTCGAAAAGACCGGCCTTCTCCCCCATTCGAATCCAGGCTTGATGCCCCTGGAAGATCTTCGCCGTTTGCGGGAGACCAACGCCAGCGTGGGGCTGATGATCGAGAGCGCCGGCGCCAGGCTGGGCCGTCCCGGCGGGGCGCACTGGAAAGCGCCGGATAAAGTCCCCCTGCTTCGCCTGCGAACCATCGAGAATGCGGGACAATTGTCCATGGCTTTCACGACGGGCATCCTGATCGGGATCGGTGAAACTCCGGAGGAACGCGTGGACGCGCTGCTGGCGATCCGCTCCGCCCATGAAAAGCACGGTCACGTGCAGGAAGTGATTGTCCAGCCGTTTCGCGCGAAGCCGGGTACTCGCATGGCGCTCGCGCCCGAGCCCTCCCGGGAAGATTTGCTGCGCACGATTGCCGTTGCCCGCTTGATTCTTGGGGGCCGGATGAATATTCAGTCCCCTCCCAATCTGCTTTCGGAAGATTATCCGGATCTGCTGGAGGCGGGCATCAACGATTGGGGTGGAATTTCTCCGGTGACCAAAGACTTCATCAACCCGGAAGCGGCCTGGCCGCAAATCGCTTCGCTCTCGGCGAAAACGGCCTCGGCGGGATTCGTCTTGCGCGAACGGCTGGCGATCTACCCGGAATTTTCCGCGCGGCCGGAATTTCTAAGCGACCGTCTCCAAGCGCGCCTTCGCTGGCTCCGGAGCGGGGACGGCTATGCGAAGGACAGTGACCCATGCTGAGCGCCATGAATCCTGAATGGAGAGAAATGCCGTGGGACCGCGCTTTTGCGGCGGCGCGGCCCCCTGTGGCCGCCGCCCTGGAAAAAGCCCTGGCCGGGAACGAACTCGGTTTCGAGGAGGGGTTGGCGCTGGCCACCGTGGAAAGGAGCGACCTTCTGGCTCTGGTGAAGGTCGCGGACGAACTTCGCCGGCGCGAGGCCGGCGACCGCATCACCTACGTGGTGAACCGGAATTTGAATTTCACCAACGTTTGCATTATCGGCTGCGCCTTTTGCGGATTCGGCCGGTCGGCGGATTCACCGGAGGCCTATTTTCATTCCACCGAGACGCTGGTGGCCAAATCGGCCGAGGCGGTCGAGCGCGGCGCAACCGAAGTATGCATCCAGGGCGGCCTTCCGAAAGACCTCGACGGTTACTACTACGCGGAACTTCTTCGGGGCATCAAGGCGCGCCTGCCGGAACTGCATCTGCACGCCTATTCCCCCATGGAAATCACCTACGGCGCCGAAAAGACGCGCCTGCCCCTGCGCGAATATCTGCTCCTGCTGAAAGAGGCCGGCCTGAACACCATCCCGGGAACGGCCGCGGAAATTCTCGACGATACGGTGCGCCGGTCCTTGAGCCCGAATAAACTGAAAGTGCGGCAGTGGATCGATGTGATTCGCACGGCCCATGGCTTGGGCATTCCTTCGACCTCCACCATGATGTATGGCCATACCGAGCGTCCCGAACATTGGGTCAGGCACCTGCTTCTGCTCCGCCAGATTCAGAAGGAAACGGGCGGATTTACCGAATTCGTGCCCTTGGGATTCATCCATTCCCAAACCCGGCTGTTCCGCAGCGGCAGCGCCCGCGCGGGACATTCGGTCCATGAGGACTTGATCGTTCATGCGCTCGCCCGTGTGCTTCTCTACGGCCACATCCGCAACATTCAGGTTTCCTGGGTCAAGCTCGGCTTTGCGCAGTCGTTGGCGTGCCTGGAAGCGGGAGCAAACGATTTCGGCGGCACATTGATGGAGGAAAGCATCTCCAGGGCCGCTGGAGCGACATTCGGCGAGTACGTCTCTCCCGGCGAGTTCCGCGCCATGATCCGGACCATCGAACGAATCCCCGCCGAGCGCGCGACGACCTATAAAATCCTCAGGGTCTTCGAGCATCCCGACGCCGGAGAACGCCTGCCACTCAACCGGATCGAGATATTCACCCCCGGAACGAACGGCCGGCCGGCGGTCGCGACCGGCTACTAGTGTGGTGATTCAGAAATTCGTTGCCCAAATGGGGCGGAGCTTCAGGGGCTAAAGCCCTTGAAAAATGCGGGGCTGAATGTCGGAGCTAAAGCTCCGACCCCCTGAAAACCGCGCAACGAACTTCTGAATTACTACACTAGCCGAACCGGCGCTTTGAAACCCCGGATTGGTGGGCGGGTGGTATGCCCGAGCTGAAGCTCGGCCCTTCGAAAAACCGAACGCCTTGAATCAACAGAGATCAAAAGGCGGGCGGCGGGCCTTCATTTTCTCGTTTCCACGATCATCGGAATGCCGGATTTCGGCCGCAGCGTCACGAGCGGCTCGGGAACGACCGGCGGGCCCGGCGCGAGCCGGAACCGGAAGCGCGAGGCCAGCGTCGCCACCACCAGACCGATCTCCATCAATGCAAACGGCTGGCCGATGCAACGCCGCGGGCCGCCGCCAAACGGGAAGTAGCGGAAGCCGTCCGGAGCCGGACCCTCGATCCAGCGTTCGGGCCGGAAGGCGAGCGGATCGGAAAAGTACCGCTCGTCCCGCTGCGTGACCCAGGCCGACATCAGGAACACGGTGTCTTCGGGAAAATGGTAACCGCCCAGATCGATCGGGACCTTCGAGCTGCGGCCGATGGCGTAGGCCGGCGGGTAGAGGCGCAGCGATTCGCTGATGACGGCGGCCAGATACGGCATCCGGTCGAGATCCTCGGGAACAGGGTCGCGGCCGGCGAGGACGCCGTCGATCTCCTCGTGAAGCCGAGCCTCGGCCGTCGGATGGAGCGAAAGCAGATACCAGGTCCAGGCGAGCGCCAGCGCGGTCGTTTCGTGGCCGGCCAGAAGCAGTGTCATCGTTTCGTCGCGCAATTGCCGGTGCGACATGTGGGCGCCGTCCTCGCCGGTCGCCTCGATGAGGCGCGAAAGCAGATCGCCCGAAGCGGAGGCGCAGCCGCGCTTCTCCTCGATGATGCGATCGACCATCCCTTCGAGCAAAGCGTAGCCCCGCTCGGCGCGCCGGTTGGAAGGGAGGGGAAAATTGGGCGGCAGCTTGACGGGGGAACGCATGCGGCGCAGATCGCGGCGCATGATCGCGGTCAGCGCCTCTCCCACAGCGCGCGCCTCGGATTTTATCTCGATGCCGAACAGCGTGCCGACGGCGATGCGCAGGCTGATGTTCATCATTTCGACGGCGACGTCGCGGATCTCGCCCGGCCGCCATTCCCCGGCCTGCTCCCGGGCCAGGCGAACCATGGCCGGGGCATAGGCGGCGATGCGCGCGCGCTGAAAGGCCGGCTGGGCGAGCTGGCGCTGGCGCCGCCAGAGTTCGCCTTCGCTCGTGAGCAGCCCCTGGCCGAGCAGGCGCTGGGCGGTCAGCCGCAGCAGAATCCCCTTGGTAAACTTCTGGTGCTGGACGACCAGAACCTGCTCGACGAGCTCGGGTGCGTTCAGCAGGATTCGCGAGCCGCGCCAGTAGTGCATCGAAGAAACGTCGCCGTACTCGCGTCCCATGCGCTCGAACAGGGCGAGCGGATTTCCCAGCAGATCGAAGGTGACGCCGAGCCAGGGAAGGCCGGGCGGGCCGGGCGGAAGATGGCGATGGGGGTCCACAGGGATTTATTCTAGTGCGGCTGGAGGTCGAGCGGTGGCGAGGAGCAAAATGAAAATCCACAGCCGGGAATTTCGCCTGCGGGAAGGCGAGAAGGTACGCCTGCACAAGTGGCCGACCCGCGTAAAGCCGTTCTACCGGTCGAAGAAGGACTATCAGAAGATTCTGGCCGGCCACGTCGGGAAATTGAGCGACCGCCAGGGCGTGCTGTACGCCGACAACCGCTACGCGCTGCTCGTGATCTTCCAGGCCATGGACGCGGCGGGCAAGGACGGCGCGATCCAGCACGTGATGTCGGGCATCAATCCGCAGGGCTGCCAGGTGTTCAGCTTCAAGCATCCGAGCGCGCAGGAGCTGGAACACGATTTTCTCTGGCGCACGACCCGCTCGCTGCCCGAGCGCGGCCGGATCGGCATTTTCAACCGCTCCTATTACGAGGAGGTGCTGATCGCGCGGGTGCACCCGGAAATCCTGCGCGCCGAGGGTCTGCCGGACGAACTCCTCCATGACGGAAAAATCTGGGAGCGGCGGTACCGGTCGATTGTCGATCTGGAAAAACACCTCCATGCCAACGGCACGCGAATCATCAAGTTCTTCCTGCACCTCTCGAAGGATGAGCAGCGGCGGCGCTTCCTCGCGCGAATCGACGATCCGGAAAAGAACTGGAAATTCAGCCAGGCGGACATCAACGAGCGCGCGCTGTGGCCCGCCTACCAGCGCGTCTACGAAGCCTGCCTGGAAGCGACCAGCACC
>Ga0307373_10009347_pt1 | contig 14684 bp, 11 predicted proteins | sample OX2MG_FD_202534 | JGI IMG/M metagenome (GOLD analysis project Ga0307373, IMG submission 202534) | Soil microbial communities from Risofladan, Vaasa, Finland - OX-2 | ecosystem: Environmental > Terrestrial > Soil > Coastal area > Acid sulfate soil | place: Finland: Risofladan, Vaasa | collected... | reverse complement strand
CCTCCTCCCGGAGGGCGGGGCCATAGCGCAACAATTGCCAGAAAAACCCGCGGTGCATTTTGAGCGTCCGGCCGGCCAGAATATTGTCGAGCGTCGTCATCCCACGAAACAACGCGAGATTTTGAAAGGTGCGGGCGATGCCGCCCTGCGCGGCGGCGTAAGGGCGCATACTTTTGCGGACCATGCCCTTGAAGGAGATACGGCCCGCCTGCGGCTGGTAGAAGCCGTTGACGACATTGAGCATCGAAGTCTTGCCGGCGCCGTTCGGTCCGATGATGGCGCGAATTTCGCCCTTGCGAATATCGAACGAAACACCGGTCAGGGCGCGCACGCCGCCAAACGAGAGCGATACGTCCTCGACCGCGAGCAGCGACTCGCCGAGGGCCGTCTCGTTGGCGGCCGGCGCCCTCATGCGGCGCGCTCCATCTTCGCCGACTTCGCCGCGGGCACCGGAGCGGGCTTGAGATCGCGGATGGTCACGCGCGCCGCGATTGCCCCCTTATGGCCGTCCTCGAAGGTGACCTGGGTGGTGATCTGCGCATCGGTCGAGCCGTTGTAAAACGCCTCGACCAGCGGGCTGTATCGATCGATGATGTGACCGCGGCGAAGCTTCTGCGTACGCGTCAGTTCGCCGTCGTCCGGGTCGAGTTCCTTGTGCAGGATAAGGAAGCGGCGGATTTGCGCACCCGCCATGACCGCTTCCTCCGCCAACGACCGATTGGTTTCGTCGATATGCTGCGCGATCATGTCGTAGACGCGCGGATTGGCGGCGAGCTCCTGATAGGACGCGTAGACGACGTTGTTGCGCTCCGCCCAGCTGCCGACCGCGGTGAGATCGATGTTGATCATGGCGCAGGCAAACTCGCGGCCGGCGCCGACCGCCACCGCCTCGCGGATGTTCGGAAAGAATTTGAGCTTGTTCTCGAGATATTTCGGCGCGAATACCGTACCGTCGGTGAGACGTCCGACGTCGTTGGCGCGATCGATGATTTTCAGTTGGCCGTTCTTGGGATCGAAGAAACCGGCATCGCCGGTGTGAACCCAGCCGTCCGCCGTCAGCACCTCGGCGGTCTTTTCCGGATCCTTGTAATAGCCGGCGAAGACGCCCGGCGAGCGATAGAGAACTTCGCCGGAGTCGGAAATTTTCAATTCGACTTCGGGCGACGCCGTACCGACGGTGTCGCAGTAAATTTGGCCGTCCGGCTGCGCGGTGACATAGACCGAAGCCTCGGTCTGGCCGTAGAGCTGTTTCAAGTTAAGACCGATGCCGCGGTAAAAACGAAACAGCTCCGGCCCGATGGCCTCACCGGCGGTGTAACCGATACGCACGCGCGAAAGCCCGAATTGGTTCTTGAGCGGTCCATAGACGAAGAAGTCGCCGAGCGCATAAAGCAGACGCGCGTGCAGCGGAACCCTTTCGCGGTCGAGGATTTTTTCGCCCCAGCGCCGCGCCACCCGGATAAAGAAATCGAATACCTTGCGCTTGAACGGTCCGGCATCCGCCATCCGCACCATGGTGATCGTCAGCAGATTTTCATAAACGCGCGGCGGCGCGAAAGCGTAGGTGGTGCCGATTTCACGCCGGTCCTGCACCACGGTGTCCTGCGCTTCCGGACAATTCACGCAGTAACCGGCGGTAAAGGCCTGGACGTAGGAGAAAACGTAGTCGCCGACCCAGGCGAGCGGCAAATAGGCGATCACCTCTTCCCGCTCATCGAGGCGATCGAACGCGTTCGCATTGCGAGCGGAGATGATCGTATTCTCATAAGTCAACATCACGCCTTTGGAACGGCCGGTGGTTCCTGAGGTGTAGAGAATGACGCTGAGGTCCTTGCCCTTACCTTCGCGCATACCGGCTTCCCAACGCTGCCGGCAGTCCGCGTCACTCGCCAGCTTCTTGCGGCCGATTGCCTGCACGTCCTCAAATGAAATCAACCGCGCGTGGTTATAGTTCTTCAAGCCGCGCGACTCGTCGTAGATGACCTGGCTGAGCTGGGGCAACTGCTCGGCGACGGCGATCAGCTTGTCGACTTGCTCCTGATCTTCGACGACGGCGAGCGTCACTTCTGCATGCGCCAGCACGAAGGCCATTTCTTCAGCCACGGCATCGGCATAAACCGGCACGGGAATGGCGCCGAGCGCCTGGCCGGCACACATCGCCCAATAAAGCCGCGGGCGGTTGCTGCCGATGATAGTGAACTTGTCGCCGCGCTTGAGACCGATCTCGGCGAGCCCAATCGAGAAGGCGCGAACTTCATCGAGCGCCTGAGCCCACGTCCAGGTTTGCCAGATCCCAAGGTCCTTATGGCGCATGGCCGGACGCGATCCGAAGGCGCTCGCGTTGTGACTCAAAAGCTTGGGAAGCGTGTCCAAAGAAGGATCGAGTGACGGCACGATTTCCTCCGCCCGCTAGTGCGGGATGTTCTTGCGCCGAAAGCGGCGTGCTCGCGCTGGGGCGGATCGAGCGCTCGGTCGGTCTAAATGAGCCGCCGATTTCCGGAAGCTTGCACGTAAACCGCGAACGAGCGCGGAAACCGCGAACGAGCGCGGAAACCGTAGATTCCCCAAAATCCTCGGTCACCGGCGTATGGTTAGGTGCTCTTTTTACGGGTGAATTCTCGCATTGCTGGGCGAAAACGACAATGCTATTTCACGCCCCAAGTTTAGGCATTTTGACGCAAATTCCCTTGACACTCCAAGCCATTGACGCCCAATGCCCGGCGGGGTGTGAGTAACGGCCCATGCTCGATCCATCCGCCAGCACGTCGGCACCCCCGCAGTTTGCCTTGGGCGAGGACCAGATTGCGGTCCGCGATATGGCGCGCGCCTTCGCCACCGATGTTTTCGCCCCCAAAGCCGTCGCCTGGGACGAGGCAAAATATTTTCCCGTGGCCGAAATGCGCAAGGCCGCGGAACTCGGCATGGGCGGCGTCTATGTGGCCGCCGACGTGGGCGGATCGGCGCTGTCGCGGCTCGATGCCGCGCTGATCTTTGAGGCCTTGGCGACCGGTTGCCCGACCGTCGCCGCCTACATGTCGATCCACAACATGACGGCGTGGATGATCGACGCCTACGGGTCCGACGCCCAGCGCAAGACCTGGCTGCCGAAGCTCTGCACCATGGAATTTCTGGCGAGCTACTGCCTGACCGAGCCGTCGGCCGGATCGGACGCCGCGGCGTTGACGACTCGCGCCGTCCGTGACGGCGATTCTTATGTTCTCAACGGTCAAAAGCAGTTCATTTCCGGGGCCGGCGCCGGCGACGTTTATGTCGTGATGGCGCGAACCGGCGGTGCCGGGCCATCCGGCATTTCAACGTTTGTCGTGCCTGGCGGCACGGCCGGCATTTCGCTCGGCGCCAGCGAGCGAAAGATGGGCTGGAACGCGCAGCCGACCCGCGCTGTCGTGTTTGCCGATGCGCGCATCCCGGCGGAAAACCGGCTCGGCGAAGAGGGCGTCGGCTTCAAGATCGCCATGGCCGGACTGGACGGCGGACGGCTCAACATCGCCGCCTGCTCGCTCGGCGGCGCGCAGATCGCGCTGGAGAAGGCCCTCGCCTACATGAAGGAGCGCCGCGCCTTCGGTAAACGCCTCGACGAATTCCAGGCCTTGCAATTCCGCCTCGCCGACATGGCGACGGCGCTGGAGGCATCGCGCGCGTTGTTGTGGCGCGCGGCGGCCGCGCTCGATCGCGACGACGCCGAAGCCACCACGCTCTGCGCCATGGCCAAGCGCTTTGTCACCGACGCCTGCTTCGAGGTTGCCAACCAGGCGCTGCAACTACATGGCGGTTACGGCTATTTGTCGGAGTTCGGCATCGAGAAGATCGTGCGCGATCTGCGCGTGCATCAAATTCTCGAAGGCACCAACGAGATCATGCGGCTCATTGTTGCGCGAAACCTTGTCGGACGATGAGCACGGAAGAATTCCAACACGGAGATTTGCAGGACGGCGAACTCATCGTTCGGAGTGAACGGTCGTTGCGCCGGATCACATTGAACCGCCCGAAAGCATTGAACGCGCTCACGCTCAACATGGCGGTGCGGATGACCGCGCTGCTGCGCCAATGGGCCGCCGATCCCGAAATCGGCGCGGTCCTTCTAGACGGTGCCGGCGAGCGCGCATTTTGCGCCGGCGGCGACATCCGCGCGCTCTACGACGCGGCGAAGTCGGGAGGCTCCCTGCCCGCGCAATTCTGGTCGACGGAATATCGTCTTGACGTTCTGATCGCGCGTTATCCGAAGCCGGTGATTGTAGCGATGGACGGCCTGGTAATGGGCGGCGGCGTCGGCCTGGCCACGCATGCCGCCCACCGCGTTGTCACCGAGCGGTCCGCCATTGCGATGCCGGAGGTCGGTATCGGCTATTTTCCCGATGTCGGCGCCTGCTTCTTGTTGGCGCGGTCGCCGGGTTACGTCGGCACTTATCTGGCGCTGACCGGCGATCGGGTCGGCGCCGCCGACGCGATCGACTGCGGGCTTGCCGACATCAATATCCCCGCGGCAAGGCTCGCCGAACTGCCGGCCGCGCTCGGCGACTGTCGCACCGCCGACGACGCATCGAAGAAGCTAGGCGAACTTTCGGCCGCGGCGCCGGCCGGCAAAATAGCGGCAGCGCGGGGCTGGATCGACGCCTGTTACGGCGCCGATAACGTGGAGGATATTGTCGCCCGCCTCGCCGCCGCGAATGACGATGCCGCGCGCATCGCGCTTGAAGCCATGCGCAAGGCATCACCGACGTCGCTCAAAGTCGCGTTGCAAAACATCCGTTCGGCCTTATCATTCAAGCGCGTGGAAGAAAGTTTCCAGCAGGACTTTCGCATCTCGCTTGCCTGCATTTCCGGACATGACTTTATCGAAGGCATTCGCGCGCAAATCGTTGACAAAGACCGCAATCCGGCGTGGGCGCCGAAACAGCTCGCGGATGTCACGCCGGAGATCGTCGATCGGCACTTCAAATCGGTCGGCGCGCAGGAACTGACATTCGTATAGTGGAGCGGATTTGACATTCGCTACGCACTTGGCCGCAAAATCGTGAGGCGAATGTCAAATCCAAAGCTCCACTAAAAGTTGATATTTGCTAGTGGTCCTTTTGATTCTAACATTCGCATGACAGCCTGCCGAACCCGGATGCGAATGTTAGAATCGGACCACCAGTAAAGGAGATTACGCAGATGCCGACCATCGGATTCATCGGTCTTGGGAACATGGGCGGCCCGATGGCCGCCAATCTGGTCAAGGCCGGCGAGCGCGTGCTGGGGTTCGATGTCGCGCCCGCTTCCCGCGACACCGCCGCGCGCGACGGCGTGCAGATCGTCGCCAACGCCAAGAGCACGGTCGACAATGCCGACATCGTCATCAGCATGTTGCCGGCCGGCGAACATGTCCTGTCGGTCTGGAACGAGGTGGTGCCGCATGCGCGGCAAGGCACGCTGTTTATCGATTGCTCGACCATCGACGTTGCGAGCGCGCGCAAGGCGCACAAGCTTGCCGCCGAGCGCGGCCTCGCCACGCTCGACGCGCCGGTCTCCGGCGGCGTCGGCGGCGCCAAGGGAGCGACGCTGACGTTCATGGTCGGCGGCTCCGAACACGCATTCACCCGCGGCAAGCCGGTGCTTGAAAAGATGGGCAAGCGCGTCGTCCATTGCGGCGAGGCCGGCAACGGCCAGGTCGCCAAGATCTGCAACAACATGATCCTCGGCGTGTCGATGATCGCCGTCGGCGAAGCTTTTGTGCTCGGCGAAAAGCTCGGCCTGTCGCATCAGGCGCTGTTCGACGTGGCGTCGGCGTCGTCCGGCCAATGCTGGTCGCTGACCAGCTATTGCCCGGTGCCCGGACCGGTACCGGCAAGCCCGGCGAACAATGGCTACAAGCCGGGGTTCGCCGCGGCGCTGATGTTGAAGGACCTCAAACTCGCCAAGGCGGCAGCCGATTCAGTCAAAGCCAAGACCGCGCTCGGCACGCAGGCCGCCGAAATCTACGACCACTTCGCCCAGCAAGGCCACAGCGGCGACGACTTCTCCGCCATCATCAATCTCGTGCGCGAGCAGTCGAAGGCGCACTCGTAACTGCGCCGGCGGGGCGTTTGGGCCCACTCGCAATCTTGATTTACGCCGGCACACGCAGTCGCGTAGCGTCCGCTCCGGCGACCCGGCCGACCCTGCGCGGTACCGATCGCGCCGGGCGCTCCACCGCCGGCTGACGGTACGGACGCTCGTGGCTGGGGCGTGGCCGCGCCGGACGCCGCCGCACAAACTTGGCCGCCCATCCGGCGAGAAGGAGACCCGCCGTCGTCATCAAACCGGCTAAGGAAATCTTATCCAGCGCGATTTCGGCGATCGACGCAGTGCCCGCGCCGGTGGTTTCGGCGAGCGGCCAGCGCAACGGCGGTTGGGTCGGCGTATCGGTCGCCGGCTGAGGATCGGTGTAGCTGCTTACCGGTGACGGTTCGACAAAGCTTGCATCCTCAACGGCCGGGAGCTTGCCCGGCCACCGCGCCGCAAAATCGATCTCAGGTATTGTTTCGGCCGGCGAAGCGGACAAGACCGGCGGAGCGGATAAGACCGGTTGCGCCGACAACGCTGGCGGCGCGGACAACGCCGCCGGGTTCACCGCGACGGAGTTTGCATCGTCCGTCGAAACAGACGTTTGCGGTTGATCGGCGCGACGCGTCTGCAATTCCACCAGGCTGAGATACCAGCAGCGCTGCTTGCCGGCTCCTTTAATCCGATAATACCAATGACCGCCCTTCGGCGTCGCCGAGCCGGGACTGGTCTTGCATTCCTGAGCAGCAGGCTCACTCAGGCTTGCTTGCGCGGTGAGAAAGACGGTCGCGGGCACCATCGCGAGAATCGCCGGCAGGATCTTTGTCCGTCGCATCGACCTCTCCATCGAAATGCATCGCCAGTTTGCCAAGCCGATTCCGGCCGCAGTGCGTTGCCAATGTGACAATGGACGGACGTATTTGCGTTGTTTGCGCCGCCATATTGCGCAGGCGCTCGAATTGTTGACTTTTATTTTTTCATCGCTCGTTGCGATGATATTTTATTTTTGTCACCGCTCGTTGCGGTGATATTTTATTTTTTGTCACCGCTCGTTGCGGTGACGTGGCGCCACGGGAATTTTTCGCTGCGAGCGAGAGCGAAGCAATCCGGCCACGTTGCTCGACGCCGGATTGCTTCGTCGTGGCCGTTTAGATCACTGCGCCGGATCCTTCGGCGACCACAGCTTGACCGGCGAAGTTTTTTCGTAAGCCTCGCCGTTCGGATAGCTGATCGCTTCCATCTGCAAGCCCCACGGCGTCAGGAAGTAGAAGATGCTCTGCCCGGCGGCCGGTCCCTGGTCGACCGAGAGATTGAAGAACGTCTTCACGCCCTTGCCGTCGAGATAGGCCTTGGCCGCTTTGATATCGTCGACGTAGAGGGCGATGTGATAGCCACCGATGTCGCTGTTCTTCGGCGTCATGTTCTTCTGGTCAGGCGAGGTGTACTGGAACAGCTCGAGGTCGGAGCCGTAGCCGCATCGCACCAGCGTTATCTGCTGAATGACGGCGCGCGGATTGACGTTGAGCAGCTGCTGCATGAAGTCGCCCTTTTCATCGGCGAACGGGCCGAATGACATGGCCTGCTTGCAGCCGACCACGTTGACGAAAAAGTCGACCGCCTGCTTCATGTCCGGCACTGTGATGCCGGTGTGATCGTGTCCGCGCATGCCGGGGATACCGTCGGCGCGGGCGGTCGCTGCGCCAGCCAGCAGCGCGGCGCCGATCGCCGCAACCGCGAGATGATGCCTCATTCGATACATGTCGTTCTCCCTCCGGGACTGGTTTTACGATCGCACCGGGCCGCCCGATCGGCCACGGCGCGATTTGGAACGGTCAAGCAGAGGCCGACGTGTCGGCCGCGCCGCCGCGGGTGAGCCAGCCGGGATCGACGGCAGGCAGCGGAATGGCGTCGATCAACATGCGGGTGTAAGCGGCTTGCGGCGCGGCAAAAACCTGCTCGCAGCGCCCCTCTTCCACGACCCGGCCTTCGCGCATGACAATCACGCGCTGACAAATCGAGCGGACCACCGACAGATCGTGGCTGATGAAAGCCAGCGCGAGATGCATTTCGCCGGTCAGTTCTTTAAGCAAACGCAGCACCTGCGCCTGGGTTGAAACGTCGAGCCCGGAAACGATTTCATCGGCCAGAACGAAATCCGGCCGCAACACCACGGCGCGCGCAATGCCGACGCGCTGCCGCTGTCCGCCGGAAAGCTCGAACGAGTAACGATCGACCGCGTTACGCGGCAGGCCGACGCGGTCGAGCACGTTGTGGACCAGCGCACGCGCCGTTTGCCGATTGTCAGCCAAGCCGTGCAGCAGCACCGGCTCAATCAATATTCGCCCGATCGTGTGCCGCGGATTGAGCGACGACATCGGATCCTGGAAGATCATCTGCATTCGCCGGCGCAGCGAACGCCGGGTGTGTTCGTCAACCGCGGTGATATCGCTGCCGTCGAACACGATCGACCCTGCCGCCGGCTGCACCAGGCCGAGCAGCGCGCGACCGAGCGTGGTCTTGCCGGAACCGGACTCGCCGACGATGCCGACCGTCTCACCCTTGCCGACGCGGATATCGACGTCGTGCAGGACCGGAGCCGCCGCCCGCCGCCCATACGAAACGACCAATCCGCGCGCGACCAACAGATCGTCAGCCATTGCGCCCCTCCGCCGCACCGGCATCGAAGGCGGCAATCTCGGCGCGCAAGGCGGCGATGACGTCCGGCGGCGTCGGCTCCAATCCGGTATCCGGCCGGTCATAACGGGGATTGGCCGCGAGCAGCGCCTTGGTGTAGGCATGGCGCGGCGCCGCCAGCACCTCGGCTGTCGCCCCCTGCTCCACCACCTTGCCCATATATAAGACAGTCACCCGGTCGCAGATCTTCGCTACCACGCCGAGATCGTGCGAGACGAACAGCACGCTGGTGCCGTGGCGTTCTTGCAGCGCGCGGATCAGCCGGAGAATTTGTTTCTGCACCGTGACATCGAGCGCGGTGGTCGGCTCGTCGGCGATCACCAGCTTAGGCTCAAGCCCGAAGGCGGCGGCAATCAACACACGCTGGCGCATGCCGCCGGACAACTGGTGCGGATAGCTCGCCAGCACGCGATCCGGATCGCGGATTTGCACTTCTTCAAGCAAGGCGAGCGCGCGCAGGCGCGCATCCTTCGCCGAAAGACCGCGCTTAAGGCGCAATCCATCGGTCATTTGCGCTTCAATCCGCCGTGACGGATTAAGCGCGGTCGAAGGGTCTTGCGGCACCAGCGCGATGTCGCGGCCGAGCACCGCGCGCAACGCGTTCGCCGAAAGCGTCAGCAGATCGCGGCCCTCGAATCCGATTTGTCCGCCGGCGATCCGAACTTGCGAAGGGATGATTCCCAGAATCGCCTTGGCAATCGTCGATTTCCCGGCCCCGCTCTCGCCGACCAGCCCGTGCACTTCGCCGAGGCCGACGTCGAGCGAAACGCGGCGCAGGATCGGCCGGTTGCCGTCGCGCAGCGAGATCGCGCTCAGTTCATTGATGGCAAGTCTTGGTGTGGTTTCAAGTCTTGGCATGGTTTTTGGCGCTGTCATCGGCGCAGCACCGGATCGAGGCTGCGGGCGAGACCATCGCCAAGCTGGTTGAACGCAACGACGGTGGCGAACAGCGCCGCAAGCGGCGCCGCCAGCACCCACCACCCCTCGTGCACGATCTGCCGGCCTTCGGCGATCATGCCGCCCCAGGTCGGCGTGTCGGACGACACCGAGAGGCCGACGAAGGACAGGATCGCTTCGACCACGACGGCGATGCCCATTTCCAAAGTCAGCAACGCAATCAGCACCGGGACGACATTCGGCAGGATTTCGCGGAACAGGATCGCCGGCCGCGAAAAGCCGATGGCGCGCGCGGCGGTGACATAATCCATCTGCGCCTGGTTCATCGTTTCGGTGCGCACCACGCGGCAAAACCGCGTCCAGTCGATGACGACGATGGCGATAATCACCGAATGCAGGCCGGTGCCGATGACGGCGATCAGCAGGATTGACAGCAGGACCGGCGGGAAAGCCATCCAGACGTCGACCAGCCGCGAAATCACCGTGTCGACGAACGCGCCGAGATAGCCGGCGAGCAAGCCGAGGACCGACCCGATCAGGCAGGCAAGGCCCGCCGCGACGAAGGCGACGGTAAGCGAAACCCGCGAACCGAAAATCACCCGCGACAGCACGTCCCGGCCGAGCCCGTCGGTGCCCAGCAGAAAGCCGGGTTGGGCGTCAGCAAAGCCGATCGGCGGCAGCGTGGCGGTCAAAAGATTCTGCTCCAGCGGGTCCTGCGGCGCAATCAGCGGCGCAAAAACGGCGAGCACGATGAGAAAGAGAATAAAGCCGCCGGCGACGACGACTTTGGGATCCGAAACCAGGCGGCCCGCAATCGACGGCGGCTGTGGGCCGGCCTGCGTTGCCGCCGTCTTTGCGTTTGTGGACCAATGTTCCACGTCGCCACTCAGGCGTGCCGCAGCCGCGGATTGAGCGCCGCGACCGAGAGATCGATTCCAATATTAATCAGGATGAAAATCAGCCCGAACAGCAACACCAGGCCCTGGATCAATGGAAAGTCGCGATTGATGATGGCGTCGATGGCGAGATTGCCGATGCCTGGATAGGCGAATATCCGCTCGACGATCACGGTGCCGCCGATCAGAAACGTGAATTGCACGCCGGTCAGCGCCAGTGTCGGTCCGATCGCGTTGCGCAACGCTTCCTGCAACACCAGGCGCAGTTCGCCGAAACCCTTGATCCGCGCGAGCAGCACATAATCCTGCAACATCGCTTCCTTCAGCGACTGCTTGAGCAGCCGCACAATTACGGCGGCGAGCGGCAGCGCGAGCGCCAGTGCCGGCATGATCATGTGGCTCAGGATGTCGCCGGCGACGGCGAAGCGGTCGGTGAGTATGCTTTCGGCGAGATAAAACCGGGTCGTGAAACCTTCCGCCAGCGCAGGATCGATTCGGCCCGTCAACGGCAAGACCGGCAGCGCGACGGCGAACAGCAGGACCAGGGCCAGCGCCCAGATGAAATCGGGCACCGCGAGCATGATGGAATTCAAACCGTCAATCACCGCTTCGCCGGGCGTACGCCGCAGCAGCGTGCCGACCACGGCAACGCTGCCGCCGAGCGCAACGGCAACGATCAGCGCCATGACCGCGAGTTCGAGCGTGGCCGGCAGCCGCGATGCCAGCACGTCGGTTACATGGCGATGCAGCGTGATCGAGGTGCCAAAGTCGCCGGTGACGATGCCTTCACTCCAGATCCAGAACTGGGTGAGGATCGGCGCGTCGAAGCCGTAGCGCGCCTTGAGCGCAGCGATATCGGCAGCGGTTGCGCCCGGTCCGATCATCATCGCCACCGGATCGCCCGGCACGACGCGCAGCAACACGAACACAATCACCGCCACGCCGGCAAGCGTGACGAGCGCCATGGCCGCGCGATTGACGATGACGGCAAGCAACATGCACGGTCCTTAAACCTGACGATGGGCCGCCGCGCCCTAGTGGAGCGGATTTGACATTCGCTGCTTAATTAGCGGCGAATTCGTGAGGCGAATGTCAAATCCAAAGCTCCACTAAAACTCATAGCTTGCTAGTGGTCCTTTTGATTCTAACATTCGCATGAGAGCCTTCCGACCACGGATGCGAATGTTAGAATCGGACCACTAGGGCGCGGCGGCGGACCGCATCGACGGAAATTACGCTTTCGAGACCAGCGTCGCCGGCTGCAAGGCGCCAGACGTGTTCGGTATGACCTTGAGGTCGGCTTTGTAGAGGATCGGCTGAAAATATTGCAGTAGCGGCAGCACGTAGCCCTGCTCGGCAATATAGCGGTCGACCGCTTTCCAGCCGGCAATGCGCTTGGCCTCGTCCTTCTCACCCCACAGCGGTCCGATCTTGGCGTCGAGATCGTCCGAATGCCAGCCCGAATGCGGCGACTTGGAGAACATGGCGTGACCTGTCGACGTTGACGGATCGCCGATCGCGTTGCCCCAATTGTAGAACGCCGCCGGCGCGAGCTTGTGCGACATGCGCAGCTCGAAATGCTTGGCGATTTCGTAGACCTCAATGTTCGCGTCGATGCCGACGTTGCGCCACATGCCGACGATCGCCTGGATCATCTCGTAGTCCTTCGGCTTGTAGCCGCGCGTCGTTTGGATGGTGAACTTGACCGGCTTTTCCTTGGAATAGCCGCTCTTGGCCAGGAGTTCGGCCGCGAGCTTCGGATCGTGCGCGACCTTGATGGTGGGGTCATAAGCTTCGTATTCCGGCGCCAGGAGGGTGTCGATGCGCGTGCCATAGCCGCGCAGGAGCCGCTTGATGATCGCGTCCTTATCGACGGCATGGCACATGGCAAGACGAACATTCTTATCGTCCATCACGCCGCCGTTGGTGATGAAGATCATGCCAATGTCGGAAATCGGCTTGCATTCACCTTTCAGGCCGGCCTTCACGCGCAGCCGGTCGTATTCCTCATACGGCACTTCCAGGGTGATGTCGGAGGAGCCGCTTTCGATTTCGGCGACGCGGCTGGTCGCATCTGGCACGAATTTGAAGACCACCGTCTCGAAGGCGGGCTTGCCGCCCCAGTATTTCGGATTGGCCTTGAGCCGCAGATAGGCGTTGCCCTCGTAGGCGTCGACCATATACGGGCCGGTGCCGATCGGCTTCTTCTCGAAACCTTCCGGGCCTACTTTTTCCCAATAACTCTTCGGCAGCACATAGCCGGAGAGGAAGGCCATCCACTTAAACAAATCGGGCTCGTACTGGATGACATCGGCGGTGATCCGCTGACCGTCGATCTTGTAATTGCCAATGCCCTGCCAGACGAACGCGACCATGTTCCCGTTCTTGGCATCAGCCTCGTGCTGCAAACTCCAGACCACGTCCTCGGGCGTGAACGGGGTGCCGTCATGCCAGACGACGTCTTTGCGCACATCCATCCACACCTTGGACTTGTCGTCGTTCCAGCCCCACGCTGTGAGCAGGCCCGGCTCGAAGGCGAGGTTCGGCTTCTGGCCGATGTACTGATCGAAGATCGAGCGATACATCGCCTGGATGGTTGGATTGACCGATGACGGCCCGGCATCCGGATTGAAAGACGGCAGATTGACATTGTAGGCGATGTTGAGCGTGTTGCCGGCCGCCGCAGTGGCGAAGCGTTGCGGTGCAAGAACTGAAGCAAGCAAGCCGCCGCCGGTGACGAGGGCCTGACGACGCGTGACGTGGAACATGATGACACTCCCCCTCTAACCGCCGAGGCAGGCGGCAACTCGTGGGCTCGACTCTACGCGGAAATGCATAGCCGGTCGGCACCGCAGGCAGTTACTTTAAGCCTAAAGGAACAGGCGGACAAGCTGAGGCATTGGGCTTTTTTCCCGCATTTTTGGGCATCATTTTGCCGCTCGAGAAGGAGCCGCCGGCGGCAGCGCCGATCGCCCTGTTCGTGGCCCGCGCAAGCGCCGCATGGCGAAGCCGTTGCAAGACGAATGGGAAGGTTTCATATGTACTGCGTCAGCGGATAAACTGATCGGGCGGCGGCGGCGCGGAGGTTTTCATGGCGGAACGGTCGTTCGCGCGCGAAGTCGAGGATCTCAAGCTCGGCAGTGGTGAAGAATTCCGCGGCGAAGGAATTCTCGCCATCACCAAGGCGTTGTTGCAATCCGGCGTCTCCTATGTCGGCGGCTATCAGGGTGCGCCGATTTCGCATCTGATGGACGTGCTTGCCGACGCCAAAGATGTGCTCGACGATCTCGGCGTGCATTTTGAGAATTCGGCTTCCGAAGCGGCGGCGGCCGCGACACTGGCGGCGTCGGTGAATTATCCGATCCGCGGCGCGGTCACGTTCAAGGCGCCGGTCGGCATCAATGTCGCCTCCGACGCGATCGCCAATCTGGCGTCAGGCGGGGTGACCGGCGGCGCGCTGATCATCATCGGCGAGGATTACGGCGAAGGCTCCTCGATCATGCAGGAGCGCTCCCACCCCTTCGCCATGAAATCGCAAATCTGGCTGCTCGATCCGCGTCCGAATCTGCCGACAATCGTGAAAATGGTCGAAGACGGCTTCGAGCTGTCGGAGGCTTCGCATACGCCGGTGATGCTGGAAGTGCGCATCCGCGCCTGTCACGTGCACGGCCGCTTCATGGCCAAGGACAACAAGAAGCCGGATTTCACGCTGCGCCAGGCGCTGGAAAATCCGCGGCGCGACACCGACCGGGTGGTGCTGCCGCCGGCCTCCTACATGCACGAACGGGAAAAGATCGAGCAGCGCTGGCCGGCGGCGGTGAAATTCATCAAAGAGCGCAAGCTCAACGAATTCTTCGGACCAGAGATTGCCGACACCGGCATTGTGGTCCAGGGCGGCATGTATAATTCGGTGATGCGCTCGTTGCAGCAGCTCGGCCTCGCCGACGTCTACGGCGAGACCTCGGTGCCGATCTATTGTCTCAACGTCACCTACCCGCTGATCGACGACGAAGTCGCCGCTTTCGCCGCCGACAAAAAGGCGATCCTCGTGGTCGAGGAAGGTCAGCCGGAATTCATCGAGCAGGCGCTCAACACCATTCTGCGCCGCCGCGATATCCAGACCAGGATTTGCGGCAAAGACGTGCTGCCGATGGC
>Ga0307373_10009343_pt1 | contig 14687 bp, 12 predicted proteins | sample OX2MG_FD_202534 | JGI IMG/M metagenome (GOLD analysis project Ga0307373, IMG submission 202534) | Soil microbial communities from Risofladan, Vaasa, Finland - OX-2 | ecosystem: Environmental > Terrestrial > Soil > Coastal area > Acid sulfate soil | place: Finland: Risofladan, Vaasa | collected... | reverse complement strand
CAGCGTCCGAAGAAGGGACTCGGTGGGTTGACGCCTGCCGAGTATGCGAGGCAACTGAGTGAGAAAGCGGTTACAGTAACAACCGGACTCTAAATGCAACCGCTACTCAAAGCGGGGGGACGTCGGGGGGCCAACACCCGGGGGACGACCCTTGAGGAAGCCCGTGCCAACCTTGAAAAAGCTGTGAGAATGGTGCTGAAAGCCAATCGCGCCTTGACACAAGAGGAACTGCACGGTGCCAGCGTGATCCGCGAAACTCGCGGCTCGGGGCCTGAAACGATCTGATTTCGTCCGACATCTTGAAAATCACAATTGTCGCCTGTTACGCGAAGGCGGCAAGCATTCACTCTACCTGAATCCGCAGGTGCTACCGGAAGTGGATCGCAATTATAGATGCGTTCATTGAGAACGCATCGGCGGGCGGCTGAGCCACAGAGCTTGTAACCCGGCAACAAACGCCCACGGCGGCCCCGCGGGTGTTATTGCTTATCAAAAACCCAGGCTCTGAATCCTGAATTTCAAGCAGACGGGTCCTTGCCATTCAACCAAGAGAGCTCCTCACCCCCGCGGAACTCAGAGGTTTTTCTGTCTCAGCTGGAGTGGTATAAACTCGGAATTATATGGAACGCGGTGAACCTCCAATATCACCGACTTCCACCTAATACATGTTAGGAGCCAAGTTGGTGGCTTTCAACGATCTATTGAAGCTCGATTTACCGGCTGATTTTCCAGCCCATGATTACTCGGATTTCATGGCAGCGGCTCGCGCAGTCCTATTACCGAACAAAACAGAGGCTTGGAAAGAGTTTGCCGGCGCATCAAATTTAATAGGGTGGCGCTTCAGATCCAGTTTCGAAGATATGAGAACCTATATTGCTTCTTGGCAAAAGTATGGCGCCAATGTATCCTTCGAGGAAATCTATTTACGTGAGCGCGCACTTTTCGGAATGTTTTCTAGCGGCGTTTCGTGTGTAGAAAGCATATGTTATGCGTTATATGCTCTCGCAAGCCATCCGTCAGTTCTTGGCCTAGTCTTTGGTGATCCCGAGCAACGCCGTTGTAATCCATTGCAACTTCGAAACGCGCTTGGTTCACATTCCAGCGCAAAAGCTCTTGTGTCGGATTTGACCGCCCTCACCAATTCCAACGAATGGAGTCTGTGGGTTGATCTACGAAACAGAATGACACACCGTTCAAATCTGCCTCGCATTATCTATGGTGCAATCGGGTCAACGCCACCACCTGCAAAGGCGCTACAGTTCGCCGCTACATCAAGTACTCCCGCATTCGAGGCTGATGAGAGTCACTTGAAGGCACTGTTTTTGTGGCTCTCAAAATCTTTGGGCCAACTTCTTAAAGGAGGCCGTCATCTTGCAAGCGGCCCCTAACAACGCCCAACGCGGACAGTAAAAAGCGGCGCGCCTTCGTCGCCCCGCCTTTTACTGCCGGTTATGGCGAGCGTTAGGCCGCACACACATCTTTCGACTCATGGAATCGACATACAACATCGCCCTTGAGGCAGAACCCAAAGCCAGCGACATGAGCGCTATTGTGAAAGGCCTCGCCGAATTCAATCAGTTGCATACAGGCGGCGCAACACCAGAGTACTTACTTGCCACAGTACGTAACGAACAAGGGGCGGTCGTTGGTGGCCTCCTCGGCGCCACTTACTTAGGCTGGTTGCAAATTTACTCTGTCTGGTTGCCGGACAATTTGCGCGGTCGCAACTACGGCACCGAACTCATGGCAATCGCTGAGGGCGAAGCTCTGCGGCGCGGGTGCGCACGCGTATTCTTAGAAACCTACAGTTTTCAGGCTCTTCCATTCTATGAGAAATGCGGCTACACCGTATTCAGTCGGTTACCAGACTTTCCTCCGGGTGGCGCTAGGTACGCTCTCACAAAGAATCTGTCCAGTGCGGCCTAACTATTCGCTCAAGCAGACCGCTGTGAGTGGTTGCGGCACTATCTTGTTACTCGCGTCAGCGGCCGTTTAGCTCAAGCGTTAGGTGGCACATCAATGAGCGGGGATGAAAATGGCAAGAAATCAAATGTAGGATGCACCGGACATCGTGCCCACGATCACCTATACCGATTTAGCTCGCGCCATCGAGTGGCTTCAACGCGTGTTCGGGTTTCGCGAGCGCGAAGAGGCACGCCTGAACTGGCCCGGCGGCGGCATGACTTGGTTCGAGGTGGGGAACAGTCTGTTCAACATATCTACACCCAAAAACAAACCTACAAGACCAGCATACTAAGAGTTGAGCACGCTATGCTTAGCCTAATTATGCACGCCTAATCCCTCCTCGCTGCTGTTACCCGCAGGACACCGCAGGGTTTCGGTTGGCCTGATGGTCGGGATGGGCCGAAAAGTGGTGCTGGAAAGGGAGGACTATTCGATGGTGAGAACTGAATTGGGCAAAATTTTGTGGTGGCGGCAAGGCGCATGGCCCTTTATCATCCGTGAATGATCTGTTGACCATTGAGGAAAAGGGTGTTTATCCTTCTTTTACTCCCAAGCGTGAGGCAGAGCTGCCGTGAGCAACACAGGACAGCGTCTTCTACAACGTTTGAACCTCGACTGGGAAATCGTGATGCGCGCCCTCGAGGGAGGCCTCGTCGGCTCGCTCGCGTTTCTCATCGGCGGGCACCTCGCAAGTTCCGTACACGGACCGAGCGCTATTATCGGTGCCGTGTGGTCGGCGATCGCTGGGCTGGTCGTGTTGCAGACAGGGCACCGTGACATTCTGCGGTTCGCCGGGCTGCAGGCCATCGGAACGTTTCTGGGTACGCTCATCAGTGCTCTTTATCTGTTTGCCTTCGCGCCGAGCATCCTCGGACTGGCAGTATGCGCATGCACGACGATCCTGGCCTGCTACACGGTACGCATTTCGGATCAAGCCCGCCTCGCTAGCGCTGCCGCTGTCGTGGTCATGGGCGTCAGCATTCTCTCCGAGCGGCAATCACCGCTGCTGAACGCCGAATTGCGTTTTGTTGAATCCCTGATTGGGCTGGTGCTTGCGGTGCTGGTGTCCTACGGGCTCAACGGGGCGAAGCAGCTCCTGTACAGGCTTCGCTGACGAGGAAAGCATAGGTTCGGAGGGACATGAATAAACGGCTCTGACCCTGACCCCTTAGTGATACTTGGTGCTTGCTTAGTGCCAAGGAATCTATGGGTGCAGGGTTCAGCGGCCGGCAAAATATCCCTGGAACGCCGTGATCACCCGCCCCACATCAGCGGCGCTCACATCCAGATGGGTCACGAGCCGCAGGTTGGCCCCAGGCAGAATGAGTATGCCGACCTGCTTGAGATGCTCCGCCAAGGGGCGAGCATGTTCCGCGGTAACCTGCAGGAACAGCATGTTGGTCTGCACTGCCGCGGTATCAATCTTGATGTGTTTGATGCCCGCCAGACCCTCGGCGAGTGCTTTCGCATTGGCATGATCTTCAATCAGACGCTCCACGTGATGCTTCTCGAGGGATTTACGGACGGACACCACGCGTCCTCCAACGACAGTAGGTTTGGCTGTTGGGCACGGTTGTGGCATGCTCCACGTTCGAATAGGTAGCCCACACCAACAGAGCATGGAGATCAGCTATGAACAGAATGACTTACGGAACTGGACTACTTGCTTTGGTGATCGGACTCGCTACTCCAGTTCTGGGAGCGGTCCAGAATCGGGACGCAGCGGAGATTCGCCAAGTACAAGTACGCCAAGCGGAGGCGTGGAATCGGCACGATGCCAAGGCCTACGCCAGCTTGTTCAGCGCCGACGGCGACGTGGTCAATGTGGTGGGCTGGTGGTGGAAAGGCCGCACGGAAATCGAGCGCAAGCTCACAGCCGCCTTCGCCGTCGCTTTTCGCACTAGCACATTGACGATCGCCGAGGTTCAGGTGCGGTTCTTGACGCCGGACATCGCCATCGCCCACGTGCGCTGGACGATGGTGGGGGCCAAGACTCCACCGGGCATACCAGTACCGCGGCAGGGCATTCAACTCCAAGTGCTAAAGAAGCAAGCCGGCAAGTGGCTGATCGTCAGCTTCCAGAACACGAACAGCATGCCCGAGCTCGCCTTCCCAACGGTCCCGCCTTCCGCTGGCACGAAGCCCTGATCGCGCCATAAGCGGCGGGGTGGAGGAAGAGCGAGGCAATCTCCCATTATTGCCATGCCGCCTAACCCGCGCAGGGAACTGCTGGCTGCGTCACAAGCGTGACCCCATCGTCCAGCTGAAATCTGCGCGCGGTTCAGCGGCCGGCAAAATATCCCTGGAACGCCGTGATCACCCGCCCCACATCAGCGGCGCTCACATCCAGATGGGTCACGAGCCGCAGGTTGGCCCCAGGCAGAATGAGTATGCCGACCTGCTTGAGATGCTCCGCCAAGGGGCGAGCATGTTCCGCGGTAACCTGCAGGAACAGCATGTTGGTCTGCACTGCCGCGGTATCAATCTTGATGTGTTTGATGCCCGCCAGACCCTCGGCGAGTGCTTTCGCATTGGCATGATCTTCCGCCAAGCGTTCGACATGATGGTCGAGTGCAAATAAACCCGCCGCGGCAAGAATCCCCGCTTGGCGCATGCCGCCACCCAAAATCTTGCGTGCGCGATGTGCTTTGTGGATCAGCGCGCGTTTGCCCACCAGCACGGTGCCTACCGGACAGCCCAGACCTTTGGACAAACAGATGGACACGCTGTCGAAATGCTGAGTGATCTCCCGTACCGATACTCCCAATTTCACCGCTGCGTTGAACACGCGCGCACCATCCAGATGGATATTCAATCCATGGCGGTGTGCGAAGTCCGTCGCTTCCTTGATATAGGCAAGCGGCAGCACACGGCCGTTCTGGGTATTCTCCAATACCAGCAGCCGCGTCTGCGCGAAATGTGCATCCCCGGGTTTTATCAGCGCTGCGACTTTGTTGAGAGCCAGCGTGCCATCCGGCTCATATTCAAGGGGTTGTGGCCATAGACTGCCGAGCACCGCCGCACCACCGGCTTCGTATTTGAAGCTGTGGCCAAGGCTGCCGATGATGAATTCCTCGCCGCGTTCGCAGTGCGCCATGAGGGCAGCGAGATTCGCTTGTGTGCCGCTGGGAAAGAAATGACCGGCCTCCTGGCCGGTCATTTCCGCGAGCTTTTCCTGCAGACGATTGACGCTGGGGTCGTCACCGAAGACATCGTCACCCACCTCGGCTACGGCCATGACAGCACGCATAGCGCGTGTCGGCCGGGTCACCGTGTCGCTGCGTAGATCAATCATATTGAAAGTGCCGCAGGCACTCTTCGTCCCTTCTCCCCTTACGGGGTGAAGCGGAATAGCCGAAGCAAAGCTTCGGCCCGCTGAACGGGCGGCCATGGAAGGCCGCCCTGGAGTTCAAGTGGCTCAGAATGAGTCACGCAGAACAGGAAGGGTGAAGAGGGTGGTTTTATTGTCCGCCGCCTGATGGAGGCTTTTGTGTGTTCTGGTTGTTTTTAGTGTTCTGGGCTTTTTGCTGTTTCGCCCAGTCCGCATTCAGAGCTGCAGTCACGCCCTTGGTGATATCATATTTGCTGGTTGCAAACACCGCACCCGCGCCTTGGCTCAGGATGATGTCGTAGTGGTGCGCCTTGCCATACTCATCGAGCACTTGGCTCAGCTCCCGCTCGATGGGCTGAAGCAATTCCTGACGGCGCTGCTCCAGGTCCTGGCGGCCCATCATCACGAACTGTTGCAGATCGCTCTGGCTGTCCTGGTAATTTTTCTGCAGATTCGCATAACCACTTGATTTGCTATCAGCCTTGTCGAGCTGATCTTTCAGTACCTGCATCTTCTGCTGCTTGTCTTTCAATTCACCCTGCAGTTTTTGCGTGATGCCCTGCAGCTGTTTATTGGCATCCTGGCCCGGCTGGGAATTGACGAGTACTTCCTGCAGATTAACCACGGCGATGCGCGGTCCTTCCGCTGCCTGTGCCGAAGTGCCTGCAAATAAACCAGCCGCCAGCAGGCCGGCGGCGATAAATCCGTAACGCATGATGGAATACTCCTGAGAGTTAGTAGTAGGAAAGCCCGCCGGGCGGCGGTTACGTGGAACTTTAATCTCCCTAGGATAACGCATGCGGGGCAGTTCGGACTACCGCACTGCCCCGCGTATCAGCTGCGAGCACGCATATTCACGAATAGATTGATGGCAAACAACAGCACGCCCAACACGATCACTGCCGAGGCCGTGGCTACCAGTTTCTCGAGCTGCGGATTGCCCGCCAGCATGAATAGCAGCGCCACCATGGCCACGGGCAAGGCCAGGTTGTGCAGCCAGAAATGCCATAGACCGAGGCGACTACCACCAGCGCGTGGAAACAGATGGTAGATCACCCCCACCAGCGCCATGGAGGCCCAACCCAGCAAGTTGATGTGGGCATGCACTGGCGCGAATTCAAAATGATGGTTGGAGGCCATCACCAGGCCGAAAACCACCCCAGAGAGTAGATAAAGAACCGCCAGTTTGATCCAGATTTGCGCCATACGCGCGCCGCGCGCTTCGATGTCGTTTGTCATGGTAACTCCTTGTCTTAATTGATAATTTAAATTTGTAGGGCGAACTCGCCTTGTGCACCAAAGTCACGCATAGAAGCCTGATTATGGGATATACCAATTACCCTGATATATTTACATTGTCATACTTGTACCTTCCATTACAAATTCCCGTTTAAGGAGCTCTCCATGAATAGGTGCTGGCCATCCATCCAGCGGGCTGTTCTATTCTCGGCGCTGGCCATCCTGGCCTTGGCGGCGGGTACGGCCCGTGCAAATGACACCCTCATGCGTTTCCCCACCCTGCACGGGGATTCCGTGGTATTTGAAGCCCATGGCAATCTGTGGGAAGTGAACCGCTCGGGCGGCACTGCCCGCCGGTTGACCACTGACCCCGGCTATGACGTGATGCCGCGCTACTCGCCCGATGGGCAATGGATCGCTTTCACCGGCCAATACCGTGGTAACACCGACGTGTACGTGATCCCGGCCAATGGCGGCCCGGCGAAGCGCCTCACCTATCACTCTGACGTTGTCAAGGACGCGCCCTTGCGTTGGGGTCCTGACAACATGGTGGTAACTTGGACGCCAGACAGCAAGAACATTGTTTTCCTGTCACGCCGCAATACTTTTAACTCCTGGTTCGGTCAATTGTTCACCGTGCCGCTTGCCGGCGGCCTGCCTACCCAATTGCCACTGCCCAAGGGCGGCATGCTGACCTATTCGCCCGATGGAGATTCCATCGCCTACAACCGCATTTTCCGTAATTTCCGCACCTGGAAGCGCTACAAGGGCGGGCTCGCCCAGGACGTATGGCTGTACGACTTCGCCACCAAGAAAAGCACCCGTGTCACACATTACCCGGGCACTGATTCAGACCCCATGTGGTATGGGCACGTCATTTACTTCCTCTCGGACCGCGGCTCGGAGGAGCGCAAAAACATATGGGCCTACGACCTCAATATCAAGAAATTCCGTCAGGTCACCCACTTCAGGAATTACGACATTGACTGGCCGAGCCTGGGCGACACCGGCATCGTGTTCCAGGATGGCGGCGCGCTCTACGCGATGGACCTGCCGAGCGAGCAACTGCACCGGTTAAATGTAAATGTGCCGGACGACGGCAGCCGCACCGGGCTGCGCTGGGTAGACGCGTCTAAATACATTCAGAGCACCGACACCGCCGGTGACACAAACATCTATCTCTCACCGAACGGCAAGCGCGCGCTGCTGCAGGCACGCGGCGATATCTGGACGCTGCCCAGGGAGCACGGCCCCAATCGTGATCTCACCGACACCTCCAACGCTGAGGAGGAATACCCTGCCTGGTCGCCGGATGGCAAATGGATAGCCTATGCCACCGACATCACCGGCGAAGACCAGCTCGCCATGCGACCTGCCGACGGCTCCGGCCCGGATCAGATTCTGACTGACTTCAAAACCGGTTATTTTTATGGCCCGGCCTGGTCCCCAGGCAGCGACAAACTCGCTTTCTCCGACAACCAACACCAACTCTGGTACCTGGACGTGAAGAGCCACAAACTCGTCAAGGTAGCTGAGGACAAATACAACGAGATGCACGACTATAGCTGGTCGCCAGACGGCCGTTGGCTCACCTATAGCGTCACCGCACCCAATCAGATGCGCCAAATCTATCTGTATAACCTGGCGGATGGTAAAGCCACAGAAGTCAGCTCGGCCATGGAGAATGATTTCAATCCGGTTTTTGATCCGCAGGGCAAATACCTGTATTTCATATCCGCACGTCATGAGAATGCCACCTTCAGCGAATCTGAGTTCAACGTGGCCACTCTCAAGATGCTGGGTGTTTATGTGACCACGCTGACAAAGGATCAAACCTCACCTTTCGCACCTCGCAACGACCAGGGCACCCTGAGCAAAGCCAGCAAGAGCGAATCCAAACAGGGTCCGTGGAAACCAGGTGACAGCAAACCCATCAAGATAGATTTGGATGGATTGATGGCGCGCGCTGTGCCGCTGCCGATCCCGGCGGCGAATATCTTCTCGTTGGCGGCCACACCCGGCCACGTGTATTACACCACCAGCCCCAACCAGACTATCGCCGGTCCGTTACCGGGCGTGCAACCGGAGTTGCATGTCTATGACCTGGGCAAACGCGAGGACAAGGTTCTGGTGACGGGGCTAGCCGGCTGGACCCTGTCTGCTGACGGCTCCACCATTCTCTACAACACCCAGGGTGGTAAGTTTTTTACCCAGGATGCCGCACCGGACTCCAAACCCAAGCCGCTGGATACCTCCCACATGTGGGTACAGGTCAATTCCATGCAGGAATGGAATGAGATGTACAGCATGGCCTGGCGGCTGGAGCGGGATTTCTTCGTGAACCGCGAGATGAACGGTGTTAACTGGCAGGCGGTACACGACCGCTACGCCAAGCTGCTGCCGCTCATGGGCAGCCGCGAGGATCTGAACTACCTCATCGGCGAGATGATCGGAGAGTTATCCAACTCCCACACCTATGTGGGCGGCGGCGACATGGATTACAGCGTACATCGCACACCCACCGGTTTGCTGGGCGTGGATTTCGGCCTCGACGAGAATTCAGGCCGTTATTACTTTAAGAAAATCTATCCCGGTGACAACACCCGGGGGAATTACCGCTCGCCCCTAACCGAACCGGGCGTGGATGTTGAGGCCGGCGATTATCTGCTGGCGGTGAATGGCCACGAATTGAAAGCACCCACCAATCCCTACAGCCTGTTCGTGGATACCGCCAACCAGGATGTGGAACTTTCGGTGGCGGACAACGCTACCGCCAAGAACACACGCACGATCCTGGTCAAGACCATCCCCAACGAGCTGGACATCCGTTTGAAAGCATGGATCGATCACAATCGCGAAGAAGTGAACAAGCTTTCCGGCGGCAAGATTGGCTATATCTACCTGTCTGATATGGAAGCCCAGGGCATGGACCAGTTCATACGGCAGTTCTATCCACAGATCACCAAGCAGGGACTGATCATTGACGACCGCTGGAACGGCGGCGGCTTCATTGACCAGATCGTGCTGGAGCGGCTGCGGCGCATCCTCATTGGCATGAACAGCAATCGCGAACGCATAGCCTCGCCCATCCCGCAGCAAGTGAGTGACAGCTACAAGGTAACGCTCATCAATCATTACTCGGCCTCCGACGGCGACATCTTCCCGTATTTCTTCCGCAAATACGGCCTGGGTCCGCTCATCGGTATGCGCACCTGGGGTGGCGTGCGTGGAATCCGCGGTTACTGGCCGCTCCTGGACAATGGCTATATCACCATCCCGGAAGGTACACTGTACGGACTTGATTCCCAGTGGGTCATTGAGAACCATGGTGTAGAACCGGATATAAAAGTGGATAACCTGCCGGAGGATGTGATGCGTGGCTACGACGCACAATTACACACAGCGGTTGACTACCTGATGCAGAAAATCAAGGCACAGCCGTTGCATCTGCCGCCTGCGCCGCCACTGATCCCAGCGTACCCGCCTCCCGGCCACGAATAACAATACAGAGCTATTTGCTTGAATCATGCGGCGGCCAAATGGCCGCCGCTTTTTTGGTGTGGTCACTAAAGCGTGGAACCGCAATAATTGGGACGCCTAGCGATAATTGGGGCCACACCTTCTTTAGGCTTCCAAGGGCAGCCTTAGCGTTGTCCTATATAGTCGCGAATCTACTTGCGCACCATCTGCGATGGGCTGTCATCCGCCTCGGTGCAGTGCCGCTCAAACACAGCTTTCTTTCTTACGCGGATCAATTAGGACCGTGAGCAGGTCGGTGCACTACTCAAGCGTCAATGATAATCTAATGTGCATTAAGTCAAGCTGGCAATCCAAATTGCCGCTTGCCGTTATGGGAGAGTGAACCCATCACGCAACTGTGCCAAAACGGATCAAGCCCATCTGCATAGTTTGGTCTTTGTCCCATACGGAGTGAATCGGCAACATGGCGGATTCGACTAGCCTGCTCTACGCCACCTTGCTGTTGCCGGTTGCATGGTTGGTCATCGGGTTTCTCGGGCTGGCGAGAGCGCGCAACATTATTTGGGTGGGACGAATACTGTTTCCACTGGGGGCGCTTGTCGGTCTGACTCTGGGTTTAGTGGCGCTTATCGATCTCGGTGGGCCGACTCAAAGTCTGGTGCTGCCTCTCGGGTTGGCGCAACTCCCCTTTCACCTGCGCTTAGACGCCTTGACGCAATTTTTCTTGCTGCTCATCGGCTTTACCTCAGCAGGTGTCAGCATATTTTCCGCAGGCTATTTCCGTTCTGGAGAGGGCACCGCACCGGGTTTGCTGTGCCTGCAATATCACGTTTTCCTGGCCAGTATGGCCGTGGTCGTCATGGCCGACGATGCCTACCTCTTTATGGTGGCCTGGGAAACCATGGCGCTGTCATCCTATTTTCTGGTCACGACCCAACACCGCTTGCCGGAAATACGCCGCGCCGGTTTTATTTATCTATTGATCGCACATATAGGCGCGATAGGCATTTTGCTCAGTTTCGGTGTGATGCAGGGCGGCAGCTGGCAATTTACCTTCGATGCCATGCGTACCGCCCAACTGGGGCCTGTCTGGGCGAGCATCGCTTTTTTCCTTGCGCTGTTTGGATTCGGTGCCAAGGCAGGACTTGTGCCCCTGCACGTTTGGTTGCCTGAAGCGCACCCTGCGGCACCCTCGCCAGTTTCCGCACTTATGAGTGGCGTGATGCTGGAGATCGCCGTTTATGGCGTACTTCGCTTCACCTTTGATTTGCTGCACGTGCAATTGTGGTGGTGGGGTTTGGTCACACTAGGGCTGGGCCTATTTACGGCGCTGTTCGGTGTGGTGTTCGCGGCCGTACAAACCGATATGAAGCGACTGCTGGCATATTCGTCGATCGAAAATATCGGCATCATCTTCCTCGGTGTCGGTTTGAGCATTATTTTTCATGTGTTCAATATGTCGGTGCTCGCAGCTCTAGCCTTGGCTGCCACCCTCTACCATTGTCTTAATCATGCGTTCTCTAAAAGCCTGTTGTTCCTCAGTACTGGTTCGGTACTGCACGCTACCAAGGAACGCAGTCTGGGCAAACTGGGTGGCTTGATTCATCGGATGCCTTGGGTGGCTTGGTTAGCGTTGATCGGTACACTCGCCATCGCCGGTCTGCCACCCTTGAATGGATTTGTTTCGGAATGGCTGCTGTTGCAGGCTTTTCTATTCACACCGAGTTTGCCCCATAGCTATATCAACATGCTCCTACCTATCGGTGCCGCTGCGCTGGCGCTGGTAGCTGCGCTCGCCGCTTACGTGATGGTCAAGTTCTATGGGGTGATATTCCTGGGTCAGCCACGTGAAAGTACCTTAGCCAAAGCACACGACTGCGGACGCATGGAACGACTAGGCCTCTTATGGCTCGCGATCGGGTGTGTACTGCTCGGTATCTTTCCAGTCGTGCTTCTGACTTTACTCAATAGCGTCAGCGTGGAGCTATTGGGAGCGTCGCTCGGTAGTCAATTGCAACATTGGTGGCTGCTTGCGCCGATTGCTCCGGAGCGGGCTTCCTATAGTCCGCTGGCGTTCATGGTTAGCATCGTGGTGTTGGTTGCCACCGTGATGCTCGGTGTGCGCCTGTTCTATCACGGCAGGATCCGCAAAGCTTCTCCTTGGGGATGTGGCTTTCCGATCATGACGCCGCGCATGCAAGATACCGCCGAGGGATTTGGTCAACCGATCCGCCAAATCTTCGAACCGCTGTTCCGCATGCGGCGTGAACTGCCCTCACCCTTCGATGTTGCTCCGCATTACAGTGTACAAGTGGATGATCACTTCTGGTATTGGCTGTATGCACCTATAGCGGGTTTGATTCAGCGCGCGTCTAGTCTGGCAAGCGTTGTCCAAAAGGGCCGCATTTCTGTGTATCTGCTCTATAGCTTCATCACGCTTATCGCACTGCTGGTTTTCGTATTGTGAACGCCGCGACTCTTTTCACGCAGCTCATCGAGATCATCCTGGCGGTGATTGCCGCTCCATTACTGATGGGATGGGTAAATCAGTGTCGGGCCTGGCTACAAAATCGGCGCGGCGCGGGCGTGCTGCAACCCTACCGCTTGATCCGTAAGCTGTTCCATAAGGACGCGGTCATAGCAGCGAACGCCTCGACGCTATTTCGTCTGGTGCCTTATGTGCAATTCGCCTCCATGTGCCTGGCTGCAGCCATCATCCCTTCCCTGTGGACTGGCCTGCCGTTTGCTGTCGCGGCCGATACCATTGCACTTGTGGGTCTGTTCGCTACGGCGCGGGTATTTCTGGCGCTCGCCGCCATGGATATCGGCACGGCCTTCGGCTCCATGGGGGCGCGACGTGAGATGTTGGTGGGATTTCTCGCCGAGCCGGCCCTCTTGATGGTGTTCTTTACCGCCTCGTTGATCTCCCACAGCACCTCATTTCCCACCATCGTGGAAACGCTGGCCAGTGGGCGTCTAGCGATCTATCCGAGTCTCGCCTTTGCCGGTGTCGCTTTCCTGATGGTGCTCTTAGCTGAAAACGCCAGAATTCCGGTGGATAACCCCGCTACCCACCTGGAACTCACCATGATTCATGAGGCCACGGTGCTCGAGTATTCGGCACGCCATCTTGCGCTCATCGAATGGTCCGTGGCGCTCAAGCTCTTCAATTACACCTGCATTGGCTTGGCCTTGTTCTTCCCGTGGGGATTGGCGACGAATACGCATAGCTTACTGAGCTTGTTGCTCGCCATACCGATAACAGGGTTGAAACTACTGATCGTCGGCTTCGGCCTGGCCTTGATCGAAAGCATCAACGCGAAAATGCGCATCTTTCGGGCACCCGAGTTCCTGGCGACGGCATTTCTTCTGGCGGTGCTCGGCTTGCTCGTACACCTGTTGTTGGGGAGCTGACGCGTAATGACTCTGAGTTTCGCTTCGCAGTTGATCAATTTGTGTGCGGCATTGCTGTTGCTGTTGTCCTTCGCCATGCTGTCACAACGCCGTGTATTGACACTCGTGGACCTGTTCGCCATGCAGGGAGCAACACTGTTCGTCTCAATCATCGTTGTGGCATGGAGCACCGGCCAGCCACACCTTTACTATTCCGCAGCTCTGACATTAATCCTCAAGGTATTGGTGCTGCCGATCATTCTTCATCGCTTGATCCGTCGCCTCGGCGTCCAATGGGAAAACGAAACATTGCTGAATACACCCACCACCATGCTGCTGGGGCTGCTGCTGGTGATCTTTGCGTTTACGCTAGCGCAACCCATATCACAGCTCGCGAATACCGTGACACGCAGCACGCTCGGCATTGCACTCGCCGTCGTCATGCTGTCCTTCCTCATGATGATCACACGCCGCAAGGCAGCGACACAGGTCATTGGTTTCCTCGCTATGGAGAATGGTTTGTTCTTCGCGGCTACCAGCGCCACCTATGGCATGCCCATGGTGGTGGAACTCGGCGTGGCTCTCGATGTACTCGTGAGTATGGTGATCTTCGGTATTTTCTTCTTCCAGATCCGTGAGCAGTTTGACAGCCTCGATCTTCATCACATGGAATCGCTCAAAGAGGACTGATATGGAACTCATAATGCTTCTCAGCATTCCTCTATTCGGCAGCTTACTGCTGGCACTGATCGGCCAGCGTGAATGGGCGCCGGAGGTCAATGTGTTTGTGAGCGCAGGCACTTTCGCGACCGGTGTATGGCTTACCGTGTATGTCATTGCCCATGGACCTATACTGGTGTGGCATGAGCAATTCTTCATTGATCCCTTCAATGTCTTTCTGGTGGCTTTGACATCTTTTGTCGGGCTGACAACCTCGCTGTTCTCACGCTCCTACATGCGCATCGAAGCACATCATGGAAGACTGAATCAGAGCCAACTACGCCTTTACCACAGCATGTTTCAGTTGTTCATGTTCACCATGCTGTTGGCGCTCACCACCAATAACATGGGCATCCTGTGGGTGGCTATGGAAGCCGCCACGCTTACCACCGTACTTTTGGTGTCGCTGTATCGCACGCCAGCCAGCATCGAGGCGGCGTGGAAGTATTTCATACTCTGCGGTGTGGGCATTGCCCAAGCATTGTTCGGGACGATACTGCTTTATTTCGCAGCGGAAAAAGTGCTCGGCAGCAGCGGCACAACGGCGCTACTTTGGACG
>Ga0307373_10009338_pt1 | contig 14696 bp, 7 predicted proteins | sample OX2MG_FD_202534 | JGI IMG/M metagenome (GOLD analysis project Ga0307373, IMG submission 202534) | Soil microbial communities from Risofladan, Vaasa, Finland - OX-2 | ecosystem: Environmental > Terrestrial > Soil > Coastal area > Acid sulfate soil | place: Finland: Risofladan, Vaasa | collected... | reverse complement strand
ATCGACGAGGCTCAACTCTCCGGTGCAGATGGCTGAGCACGATGCCCTGAAGAAGGAAAGGACTGATCAACTGGCCGAGGCACTGGTGGCGAGGCTGGAGCAGGCATGGTCGAGAGATACCTCTTCAGATCCGAAGCACTGGTCCGCCTCGAACCCGGCATGGGGACAATGTGCGGTCACGTCTCTTATCGTCCAAGACCTCCTCGGTGGTCAGTTGCTTCGCAGCACCGTGGGCACAATTTCCCATTACTGGAATAAATTGCCGTCCGGCGACGAATTAGACCTGACGCGCCAACAGTTCGGTGACCAGACTGAAATGGGCCCGGTCGAGTTGCGCACGCGAAAGTATGTCCTGAGCTTCCCGGAAACTGTTCGCCGATACGACGCGCTCAAGCGGAGGGTCGCTGGAATCCAAGAATTGGTTGCGAAGAGTCGGTGAGTATCCTCTTGCTCTTTTCCTCAAATCAGCGACCTTTGTATGAACAAGACATCATCGACGTTTTGGCGGCACCCGAGAGCTCGAGGTACACCTTCAGATACGAGAAGCGCTACGTTGATGACAGTGCGTCGAAGCAGTGGACAAGTCTCGCCTCGACCCCTGTGCTTGTCTTCTTCTCGATTCAACAGGAGGCCTATTACCAGCCACCAGCCTACATTCCCGTCCGCCGGGGACGCGTTGTCGCCGCCCGCTCGGAAGGCGACATTTGTTTGGTCGAATTCGAGCTCGGGCGCATCGTAAGTCTGCCCCTGCCTGTCGTCGAGGATGACCCGACTGCCTCGAGTCGGCCTGGGATCGCCGCCCGCCGCCCCATATATGAAGATCCTGTGCGCGAACTGGCGGGAGAGATAGCCAAGGTACCTAGCCCCGGCTTTGAGCGAAAGAAGGGACGCAAGTCTGCCTCACTCGTGGCCGAAAACGCCGTGCCGATCGTCAATCTGAGCGAGATCCCGCCATATAAGAGCGGTGGCCCTTTGCTCATCGAGTCGGCTGATCAAGTAGCCGCCTTCAAGAGCGCTACTGACTACCTGAGCCACACGGCCTCCTTTAGCACTACGCAATTTCTTCGCTTCTACAACCTCGCAGACCGGAGAACCGGCAATCCGGTTCAGATGGTTGACGGCGTGTTTCGCCTATCCGATAACTCCGACTATGAGCTGGAACTGCTTCAGATGCAGCCGCGCGAAGTCGGGAGTCGAGTCACGTTTGCTATCGGGTCGGCGGAGGAAGTCCTTAAGGTGATTGGTGTCCCAGAATTCGATATTGCGTCGCGGTACGATCTCGTTAAGGTGCCGCTGCATGTCCCTCCTCTCGCCGAGGAACTGCGAGAGACAGTCTTGACCGTGGCACCAAAGTCGCCTGACATAAAGGGTTCACACCTGAATCTGCGGCTTCAAATTAGACGCCATCCTAGCCCGGTAACCGCTGCCGGGGCAGCGGGGTTGCTCTTGTTAGCCGGACTGCCGGGTGCGTTCGGAGACGTACCTAAAATGGCGGTAGTCGCGTTGGGAGCGGTGATTGCATTCGCCCTCTTCTATTACGGCTGGGTTCGAGTTACGTCGCCGCGAGCCTGACAATCATTACCGACTTCATCAAGGTGCGACATGCCGACCATAGATGGCGAGCTCCCCGCCGCCGGAGGTCGTTGTCGTGAAGGCAAGCAGTCGGCCGCCAGGCGTCATCCAGTCTGGTTAACCGCAGACTCCGGGCGTATTAATTGGCCCGGAGCGCGCACCTTGTAGGTCTCGGTCCACGAGGTCATCGTGGTGACCATGGTTTCACTCTCGGCGTCCCACCCAATTGCTGCATCAAGAACTCTCACGCCCCCACGTAGCGGAAAAGTGGCGCTGTCAGAAAGGGTCCTCAGGAGCACTCTTGCTTTCCGCTTAGGACCATGCACAACTTCGCCTTCCCAGCTCTTAGGGCCAGTTCGGCCCGCGAGCCGGACCTCCAGGTCACCCGGTTTGAGTGCAGGAGCGTCTCCAATTGTTGGGCTCACATCAAGCGACACCCAGTACTCGGGGCAGAGGTGGCGTACCGGGCAGCCGCTGCAAGTCTCGGGGGCTGGCTTCGCAAGAGGAGGGCGGTCAACCAGGTCTTGCAGCGCTTGGGCCGTACGCTCAACTAGGGCCTTCTCCAGCTGCCGCAGGTCGTGCACAGACGGCGCCCTAATATCGACGTCCCCGTCGGCATATCGCAGCGTCAGGCGTTTGGCAACCGAACCGGATGGATTTAGTTCACTGTCCAAGTTCCACAGGAGCGCATAGATCTGAATCTGTTCAACGTGTCGGTCTGAACGCGCACCTGTCTTGTAATCGGTTATCTCGCATCCATCATCCTCAACTCTGATCAGGTCAGCCCGTCCCACCCACCCGAGGCTGGGCACCCTCAACTCGACTTCCGGATGCGATCCAGGGGGCAGAGGCTCCCGCCGATCAGTCGATGGCGCCCTAAAGGCGGCACCCTCGTTCGGCGCCAAATCGGTCATAGCGACAATCGCTTGAACCTGTTGACGCATTTGTGGGACACGTCCACGCAAGGCCTCTCGGAGTCCGTCAACGCGGTCCCGGGCGCGAGGATTGTCCTTGAAAGCTGCCAGGCGATCGTCGATGCACGAAGTCACAACGGCGCTGAAGCCCCCTAACTGACGCATGACCAGGCTTGCGGCGGACGTGGCCGCCGCCTCACACCCAGCTTCTGCCATCGCCCCAATGACGCGTTCGAGAGCACCGTGCATCACATCTCCCGTTAGCGCCGGTAGGTTGGGTCTGTCGGGGTACCCGTGCCGGTCCCAGATGTCCGGATAGTCGGCGTGGCGAAGCATCCAACGTCTTGGACAATCTTCTATTTCTTGAACCGTGGAGTAGCTCCACCACCGAGGGGGCAGCGGCCAACGTCCCCACGTCTTCTCGATCTCTGAAACGAACTGCTGGTGCTCCGCCATTGCGAATCAGGTAACAGCCTCGATTACCTGGCGCGTAGCGTGGGGAAGGTTTCGCGCCACCACGATTTCATCCACAAGTAGGACCGGAATGCCAGCCCCGTACTCCTTGGCGTCACGAAGGGTTGGATCGTTGGTGTGGTCGGGAGTCAGAGGTCCATGGATTCCAACGATGAGGCGCATTGAAGGGGTCACGGCAAGGATTGGAGCTCTGACTTCTCCCACTCCAGGAACGGCGACTAGCGCGTTACGTTCAAATGTCACGTCGGTGAGTCCGCTCCGATCGCAGTCGGCGAACAGGCGGTCCGTAGCGGCTTCCACGCGGGAGTCGCTGAGAGTCGGCTCCTCACCTTTGAGCAGGTACCGCAAAAGACTTGCTCCGAGGTGTCGATCCAACTGGTCGTGCTCGAATCGGTTCTTGAAGCTTCGGAGGCACCGATAACATGAGCGGTCGCAATTGGCCGGGCAAGAGCTCAAAAGTTCTAACGCTTGTTCGAATACCGGAGCGCCAAGTTCTGCGATCCGGCGCGCGAAGCCCGCCCCTCCAGCGAGCGTGTCATAGATGTAGAGCTCAGCCTCGAGGCCCTCTTTGCCTCGGGGTGTAAGCGCTGGCCGAAACTCCGCTTGCAGTTCACCCAGGTCTACTTCAAGGAGGCGGGCTCCGGCGATCGTGAGCGCCTCACACAGAGTCCGAAGAGCGACGCTAGTCGCGAGGTATGAGGGTCGAAGCGTGAGCGGCGCGTCGACAGAGATGCCGACCAACACAACATCGGTGATGAAGTCCGTACCCAATACCAGGCCGCGTGTGCTGGCGCCCCCTGGGCACCCCTGCTCTCGCCGGTCTGGGTAAGGCTTCTGGTGCGCGGCGGCGACGCGGTTTGTCACTTGAGCAGTAGGCTCGATCAACCCACATCTCACGCAATACGAGTAGCCCTCTTGACGCGGTCCGGTATTCGTAACCAGGAGGTGCGTGCGATGGTAGAACTGGCGAACACGGTCGGTGACTGTCTCCCAGCCCGCGATGTCTGCTGGGCCCGGCGCTACGAGTTTCGCCCGAGTCGCATAACTTCGTCCCGGCTGGTCGTCCGGAGAAGTCCCCTCTTCTAGCGATTGAGGATGGGCGAACCCGGGTGGGCGAATCCAGTTCTTCGCCTCACCGAACGTTGCGGAGCCGCCACACGCTGGACAATCGCGACGTTCCCCTCTTTCGGCTTGCCCGTACTCCTCCGTCTTCGCGTAGTGACACGCAGAGCATTCGAAGTACAGCTTCTTAGCCTGCCAGGCTTCGAACAGGTCGGATCGCATCGGCGAGTACAGAGCTCCAGAGAACCAAAGTTTGCCGTCAATCCAAACCTCTTTGCCTGGTGCGTATTGGCTTAGTGCTGCGGGAAGTCCTTGACCTGGCGCATACAGAAAAGCCGGTCTAAATGGGGTCGATCGCTCCCTGTCAAATACATGGAAGGCGACAACATCGGTCGGGAATGCGTAGCGCGGTAACACGCCCTTGTAGAGGAGCCTGTCGAGGAGGTTCCCAACGGCCTTGTCTGGTCGGTCGCTCTCTTCACCTGGTTCGCGCTGGACTTCTGCTCCGTCCGCGTTGGTAGCGGTACCCGGCTCGGAAGCCGTAGGCGACTCGGGTTTGGCTACGTAGTCGATGGCAGAATCGATATCCCGCAACGTCCTGGGAACAATCTCACCAAGTAGGGCGTGTCGGTCGCTAGCCAGCAGCTCGCGGGGCAGCCATCCGTCGATATCTGCTGCGAGGCTGGATTCTTCCGATCGGAGCCAACGCTCGAAGTCAATGCGATTCAAGATCGAATCCTCGCGCTTGAAGCCCGCGACCGAACCAAGCACTTCGAAGAGTTGTGGCTGATCTTCCGGTCTGATCTCCGGAAGTCGGGCACGATGGTAGGCCTGCAGTAGAAAAGCTGTGACGTGCCTCACGGCGATTTCGACGTTATCCAAGGTGAGGCTCGGATCCTCGACCGCTCCCCTGATCATGCTGTCTGGCTCCCGGAAGTAGTGCTCGTCGTGGCTGTCGACGCTGCCGAAGGCGACAACGGTAGCGATTGCATTTCCCCGCCGGCCAGCTCGCCCGGCCCGCTGCTGATAGCTCGACCGTGAGGGGGGCATATTCCGGAGCGCCACGCCGGACAAAACTCCGATATCGATGCCGACTTCCATCGTGGTCGTGCACGACAAGACGTCGATGGCCGAACTCCGCCCGTCCTCTCCGCCGAGATCTACATCCTGGAAGAGCAACTCGTGCTCTTCTGCCTTTGAGAAGATCTCATCGGCCTGCGCGGCATTTAGTTGAGCGGTATGTTCCGAAGCAATCACTGCGATAGGTGCCCTCGGAGGCGATTCCAGCGCGCGCATGGTACTCGCCCTGTAGTACCCCTTGCGGGCTCGGAACACTTCGTCCGTCTCCGGGTCAATCCGGATAACAGTGTCCCTAGAACAGCCGATGCAGCGCATCAAACCCGGAAATAGCCTCTGGGTTGCCTTACAGGACTGGCAATAGCCCCAGTCGTCACCAATTTCGAGGCTGAGCGTCCCTGCACGCATCCGATACTTTCCACCCGATGGCTCGCAAAACAACTCGAGCAAGGTCGGTAACCATTCGCGTTCGAATTGCTTATTTACACCACTGGCAGCCAGCCATCGGAGCATTGGGGCGAACTTGCCGGTGTGGCCATCTACCCCATCTTGTGCCTGCCACCACGTGGGCGGCATGCCGTGGAACCAAATTCCAGGCTCCGTCCAATGGTTGAGCCAGGATCTGGTGAGAGCCAGCTTAGTGTCTGGAGAAGTAGCAAGGTCACCTAGGGTAGTCAACTTCTCCAAGAGTCTGGGACGCAGACCTACCCTCTCCATCAGCGACGCTAGCCCGAGCGACTGGAGACCGTAATACCGATCGGTGAGAGTTGCTATCAGCCCACGGAGTAGGGCTCTTGGTGGACTTGCGGAACGGACCTGCGTCAACAGCTGCAGCATTACGTCGGGATCACCGAGCTCACCCCTGCTGACGACGTCAATCACGTCGCGTTGGACGTGCATTGACTCGCCGACCTGCAGTTCCGGTCGGAGCCGGACCTGGAGTTTCGCCGCAGCGATGAGGACCGCAAGGTACAGGTCTTCCAAGCTGAGCGCGGATTCGAAACCCTTAACCGCACGGAGGTCCCGAAACCCAACAATGGCCAGCGGACGAAGAACGTCCCTTAGCGAGTACGTCTGAAGGTTCGGAGCCAGCCGCGCGGCCGTCTGCCTTGAATCAGAGAACGCCAGGACCTTGCGGCCGCGCAGCGGCGCGAAGTCGGAATATGGGGTTTGGCCAGGTGGCTGAACCTGAATCTGTCGAGCGATAAGGGCCTGGAATGGTTGGTCGCCCTTGGTCTGGTGGTCCTGCACGGACGATCGACCAAAGGGAGCGCTTTTGCCGCATATCGCACACGGTCGGAACTCACCAGGGCCTACCGTCACCCGTGACCGGACCGCGTCCGTCGGTGCTGGCTCCCGACCACGACGCAGGAACACGCGGCGAGTTCTGGGGCCCAAGACCTCTGGATTCAGTCGCCCAGTTTCGAGGTCAAGGTCAGCGGGCTCGACCCCATCTTCCAGTGGTTCCTCAAGGCAGAGATCCAGAGGATGCAGTTCCGTCACCATTCCACCCGTCGACAGGAATCCCATGCCAGGCTCATTCCAGAGGTAGGTAGGATTCCTTAAGTCGTCCGTGTACGCGCGTGCGTAGGCCGAACCGCAATTGCGGCACGTGAAGAGTTCAAAGACGCGAGCACCGCAATCGCATGTATCACGGGGTTGGCTAAACAGCTGGCCAGCAGGCTTGTTCGGGTCTTTACCAGCGTCGTATCGGCATGTTGGATCGACACATGCCCACAAACCTGGTAGTCCCCGAAAGAAGGTGTGTACTCGACACGGCAAGAGCCCGGGTTCGGTCGGGGTTGCCCGCGCTAGAGTGCCGAGTGCAATTAGCGTCGTGAGCGCCCGGTCAGCCAACCCTCGGTCGTCGGTGGCAAAGACAGTTAGACCCAGCTCTTCTAGGGGCATCGCCTCTTGCATGGTCCGGTTGACTAGAAGGCTCATCGGAGGGTATTTCTCTAGAGCGGCGAGAAGAGCAGGTCCTAAAGCGTCTCGGCGCTCAACCCCTCTGAGGCCCAGGAAGCCAGCGATTAGGCTGAGCTGTGCGGCTTCGTTGGGATCGTCATAGAAACGGTCTAGGTCGATCGCCGCAAGCGCAATCGCATCCGCCTCAGAGCCGGGCGCTGGATTCGGTCGCAACGCCAAATCACCTTCGATCGCGACGAAATCCTCGCGCCGCTTGCCCGACAGTTGCGAAGCAAAAACACATGCTCGTTCCGGGCTGGTGAAACTAGCGCTTGTACAGATCACCTGCAAGCGATCTGCGGGAATTCCGAGGCGATTAGTCAGTCTCCTCAAGAGCAAACCGACCTCAGCGCCACCCGCTCCGCGATAGAGGTGAGCCTCATCTATCACCAGCAAGAAAGGCTCATTCCGATAACGTTCGAGCCATCGCCGCGTCGCATCGAATATCGGCCGCTCAAGCGGCCGCATCAACATGTACTCGAGCATCGAGTAGTTAGTCACGAGCAAATCGGGGGGCGTTGCCAGAACCTCGTGTCTCGTGAGAAGTTCGGCGTCGTGAGGGCCCGTCAAGGCCCTTACGAACTCACCCTGTTTGTTGAGCCAACGGCTGTTCTTCGCGCCAAACCACGCCTTGAGATCGGGCTTCGCCGGCCACTTTCCTCGGGCCCTGAGGTTAGCGACCAGTACGGATGCCGCCTGCTGTTCTGGCGAGGCCGGGGCATCTGCTTTGTCAAGCAGATCGATGTAGAACCGCTCGATGGGCCTTAGGCGGGTCTGGTCTTTGTCTACCTTCCGCACTCCGGGATACAGCGTGCGGCTCGTATAGCGAGCAAAGCGGGCGGGTCGGCCAGCCCACCCTTCAAACTGCTTGGCGACCCGCTCATTCCCGAGCATCAAGCGGAGGCGACCCAATTGGTCATTGACCAAGGCGTTCATCGGGTAGAGGAGTAGGGCCCTAACAGCCGGTTCCCGGAAGCTCTCCGGGCGTTCCTTTGCCTCAACCGCCAGCTTCGCGAATATCGGCAGCAGGAACGACTCCGTCTTGCCCGACCCAGTGCCTGTCGTTATGGCGAGGCTCCTGTGGTCGTTGATTGCTAACTGCAGAGCCTTGGCCTGATGGAGATACGGAGGATCGTGGACGAGTGGTGCGAGGCTCGCCGAGCTATGAGTGAGAATCTCGAGCAACTCAGTCGCTGCAGCCGGCAGAGAGAGGGTTACGAAAGGCTGGCCGCTCAGATAGCGCGGTGTGGACTCTACATAAGGATCTTGATAGACCACTCCACGCTGATCGAGTATCCGCCGCCTCTGACCCACGAGGTTGGAATTGCCGATGTGATAGGTCGCTTCGATGTAATCAGTAAGCGCGGTACGTATTTCGCGAATGGTCTGGGAGATCGTCAGACTTTGCGTTGTCGCGCCCACCGTCTGAGTCACGCCACTGCTCTCGTCCACAACATCGATTCAGCGAAATCGAGTTCTTCCTGCAGATCTTTGGCATCGAATTTGTAGCTAACCAGGGCTCCTGGTACGACCACGGGAGTGCCAACAGCATCCCAGCGGCGCTGCAGCCAACTCGGCGTTGGAATCGTCAACTGCACAATGCGACCGTTCGCCCCGCTCGGGCTGTGGCGCGCGGTTTGGGGGTGACCGCGGACCGCGTCGATAGCTCCCTGCAACCGCCACGCCTCGTCGCATCCGCGCACGATGCCACTCGCGACAGGCAGGTCGACGAGCCTTGTCGGAATGCCACCGCGTAGTTCCAGGTAGCACCACAAGTCCGCCCCGTACTCGCGTGGTCGACGTGCGACGAATCGACCCTCATCCTTCGAGGTTGGCGGCCGCCACCGACCCCGATAGTAGGTCACGGGTCGTGAAGGATCGAGTAGCGTGAGTCCGTCGATTGGTCCTGGCTCGATGCTGGCCGAGAGGCGGGTGTCGTACTGGGTTACGAGCTCTGTCGCGGATACCGGCCGCGGACAGACGAGCCATTGTTCGATAGAAACCTCGCGCAATCCATCGTCGGCAAGGTTCTCGAGCAAGCCGGGTCCAGTGGGTCCCGGGATACTGCGCACGTGGCGCTCGTACACGATGCGCTGGCTTAGGTCCTCTCCCACAATAGGCTGTCCCTCCGTCGCGATACCAATCAAGAGCACAGCTCCACTCTGTCGAGCCACAAAGGATGGCGGGGCTAGGTAGAGGTCGCTGCTTTTCGATGGCCTGCCGCCGATGCTGGAGAGATCGAGGAGGTCTCCGTAATTGATCACTGCCTCGAGGGATGACGTCACTTCGCCTGCAAGCGCATGCGGATCGCTAACAAGCCACTCGAGTGATTCAATGACGAGTTTGCTCAATTCGCGCTGGGTTGTTGGGCACGAGAAGGATGCGGCGCGGCGGATCGCCGCCGCGAGCGCCTCCGGCGAGTCGATGCCGCTGGATTCTTCGTCCAGGCCCAAACCGGCTACTGCTGCCGCTGCGATCGCCCCCTTGTCTAGGGTCCTGATCATTCCCAATCCCATCCTGCATAGCATCCGGAAGGCGCGCTTCCGCCCAACTGTAGGTGCACTCCGACGACGAAGAACCGTGCCGCACGGACGATCATCGGGTTGGCCAAGGTAGCCTCCAGCGCAGGCTGACATGAGTCACCCGACCAGCTTCCTGTTTCGCCTGGGCTACTAACGAGTCGCAGTAGGAAGGTTGCCATCCATACGTGATCGACCCCGGACCGCGTGGTTGGCGCGATGCGCTTCAGGTACCGAGCAAACCGCATGATTCGGTCATCAAGTGATAGCAATGCCGCTTCGGGGACGGAGCGCTTGAGATCGGCAACGACGATCCCCTGATATTGGTTGTCGGCTAGCAACTGACTAGCCGCTTCCCATGCCGATCGCTCTTTTGCCGGCGTATCAGCTCCGGTCATGGCTCGCTCGCTCGCCGCCCAGCCGGATCCGCCGATGACGCTGCAAATAGATGTTGCAAACGCGCGAAGAACGCGATCTCGCGCGATTCGGGCCAGCGCGTTGCCTGGCAGCCGCGCGGACTGCCACAGTTCGCTGAGTTCGAGCCAACGGCCAATTGTCTCCGCCGAGCGATGCCCGCTAACTATCCAAGGCTTAGCGATCGCTCGACTGAAATCTGCTAGCTGGCGCACGCGAGGCGGGACGACCACGGCGGCGCTGTGCTCGCGCCATGTCGCTACGAATAGGCCCCCGCCTTCGTCCCGCAGCTTGCTGTCGACATCAACCGTCACGCTATGGCGAACATCAGGCGTTGCAAATTCGAGCCTTTCAATAAGAACGTCCTTCGCGCCGACATTGTCGTAGAGACGGCCATATGGCCCGTCTCTATCCTGGCCAACCCCCCAGCGGAGAGCGCTGAATTCCCGTGAACAGCGCAGGCGCGACGTTCCAAGTTCCGGATGAGAAACCTCAACGACGCCGGTAGTCGCCTCGTCGTAGATCTTTGCTGCCGGTCCCGTTCTAACGTCGTCGAGCGCGGCGGACCAGGACGACCATTCGATCGGCAGTGGTGGGACATTGAGGTCGTAACTGCCTAGCGGAGATCCCTGCTTGCGCTCTAAGCGTAGTGTGACCGTCGCGGGCAGATCGGCAGGTCCGATAACTTGTATGCGAACCTTGCCATCCCACAACTCCTCGAGAGATGGCCCGGCTGGGCTGCATTGGATGACCATAGCTTCGCGGAAGTTGCCTCCAACATCGCGAGGTCTTGGCTCTCTTATTGCAACCGTAAGTAGGCCGTCAATCGGCTTTGCATCCGGTCCCGATGGGAGGACAGAAAAGCGCACCTCATGCTCTCCGACATCCAAACGACCCAGGTCGATGAACCCTCGCTGAGCTGGGTGCGCATACCAATCAATCCGCGTTGGCGGTCCCCCGTCCAGAGTGGCCACACACTCGACAACGTCACGTGTTGTCGATATCGCTACTAGTACGGGATCTCCGGCAATCCATTCGCCCCGACCCTCACCGTCCCAGCGAGCCGAAACCAAACCTACTGGACGTACCTCGATCTCGGATCTGAGACCGAGTCCTAAGCTCCGCAGAAACTCATGTTCCTTGTGATCAGGCACAAGGGGCAAGTCGAGTTCGTACGCCACCACGCCAGCGCATTTGATCGGTACCCGCTTGATCCAGCTCGGAGCGGATCCTGTGAACTCCGATTCGCTGATCGCGACATAGTTGGAGCCCGGCCTAACCACCTTGCCTGAGATTTCGGCGGCAAGGTCAGCACTAGTGCGTTTGAAGACCCAGCACGGCCCGGCTTCGAGACAACATTCGTCGGCCAAGACGGCGTTGACGCTAGCTTCGGCGCTCTCAAGGCTCAGGAAGGCGGTGCCTGGCTCCGGCCACGAATTGAGGGTAACCCTCGCCGCGTACAACAAAGCTCCGCGCGGCAAAGGTGGACCACCGACGCCCGCTACGCGGCACCTCAATCGGCTTACCGCCAAATGGACGTAGGCAAGATCCGACGGCACGACTGAGAAGTCGGGCAGGTCGGCGTGCACCAGCCAGTCGTGATTTGGATCCCGACTTAGTGACAGGCGCGGTCGTGCCAAAGGTCCCAGACGGCTCGAGGTACGGTCTTCAACCGAGGTGGGGCGCGCATCCACTCGTGCAACGCCGGTCAGGGCAATGTGGCTGGCTCTACTCTTGGCCTCGGTCAGCCACCGCCTTGCGAGCCGTTCTTTGCTCAGGTCCGCAACGATTCGGGTGAGCGTTGAGTTGAGCAACAATGCAGCTCCGTCGTCGTGGCCAGTCAACAAGGCTGCCGCGACCTGGCCCAGAAGGTCCGGGCTTTGGGCGAAGTTTAGGAAGCGCGCCGACGTCCAGTAGGCTCGCGCTGCGAGCCTTTTGCCAAGGTCTTCCGGGCTTGCGATTAGTTCTGCCGTCAGCTGGTATCGATAGTCGTACAGCAGATGCGCTAGGTCCTCCTGAAGGTCGGTGGGAAGGACCGCGTGAGTAATCGGCCAGCAGATGATCGAAAAGTGGTCCGCCCAGCGACCCGTAGGCGTAGCGCCACCGTACCGCTTGGCGAACTGGCCGAACCTCTCTCGAACGTAATGGCGGTCGCCATGGTCGACCCAACCCGGCGTATCCGCCTCGAAGGTCTGCCAATACTCATCGCCTGCGTATCTGTATCCGACCTCAGCTGCGTAGACCACGACGGGCAGCCAGGCATCGCGCGGCGGGGGACCCGACCGCAGCACCCGGCGCACTTCCGATTGGAGCTCCGTAATCTCAGCTGCAGATAGTCCGTGCTCGAGCGCGAAGATCGGCTTGCCATCGCCATGTTCGTCGCGGCTCGCTCGCAAGTGCTTGAAATGTTCGTCAAGGCGGTCATGGAAGGCCATGAGCGAACTGACGGTATACATCTACTTCACACCGGCTTTCCGGATCAGCCGCCCGCCCATTGCAGTGCTATGCGTCGACGACCACTTGGTCTGCGGCCGAGTCTTGCCAGCTCCGCCAATCAAGTCGTCCCAGCAGCTCTCCATTCTTCCAACGGCAGTACGAGTCATCCCGCGATGCACGCGGACGCATCCACCTTTCCCGTGCAAGCCAGGCGATCTTGCTGACGGATAGTAGATCGGGATACAAGGGCCTGCGAACCTCACCGCGAAGTACGCGCAAGCCGTTTCCCGCGATCCAACTAATGAAGACCTCCCGGTTAACTCCGTGGCGCAGGAGGTCAGCGTCATAGCCGAGCAAATCGAGAGTGGCGCGAATTGTTCTTAGGCGCCAGTTAGGGCCATCACCGAATTCGTAGCCGTGTGCGTACGAGTGACCCCGCAAAGCGAGATATTTCCTCATGTCCTCGAAGAGGTGCCTCGGGACATGAAAATGACCCCAACCCCCCGTGTAACCGATCGCTTTGAAGTAGTCGATTCCATCAAGCCGAAGTCGGTTATACAGCGAGGATCTACCGAGGGAAGAACTTGTAGTGACGGCGACGAGCGTGGCTTCCTTGGGTTTCCCCGATATAAGGCCTACCCGAGACCGATAGCGTTCTCGAAACTGATTAACAACCTCGTGTGACCTGACAAGACACGCAATTAGCTTGCCGCCGAGCAGGTCACTGTATGGGGGAACCGCCCCGACTATGAATGCATCCATCATGTGGACGAGTCTCTGTTTGCGGTCGGCCGACGTCCACCCGATCAGTGAGTCTCGAGCGGCCAGGTTGAAGGAGGGATCACCTAGCGCTAGCAGGCCGATCAGCTTGCTGTTGGCCCTGTCCCACACGAGAAAACGGAGTCGTCTGCCATAGCCCTGCGATACGGGGACACTCCATAGGAGGCTCGCCATCCTGAAGACGTCGGATTCCCAGGTGCCCGCCACGACCAGCTGAATCCTCGGGTCGATGGCATCGGGGCAGATTTCGGCCCCATTGGCGAAGGCAGGCAGCAGGTCTTTCGCGTACTTCGTCAAGAACCCCTCGCTTTCCTTGAGGCGCTCAATCCGCTGAGCTCTGTGGACAGCTCGTATGGCGTCTTTGGTGTCGTACTCGTTGCTGAGCGATCCGTCCCCGGCGACGGAGAAGCCGAGCGATGCCAGATGCTTTTTCAACTTCGAGCGGATCCTCCGCTCAAGGGTTTTGCTCGGCTCGAGGACCGGCGCCGGCACACTCGGCCTGTCGGATCGGGTCACGTTGGGCGACCCAGACTTGAGGCCTGGCGAGTACGGCCCGGCCGCTTGGGGTGGCTCGGTTGGACCTCCGTGAGGAGCTGCATGATTCCTGCCGAGGATAGCCTCGGATCTTGTCGCGTGGCGAGCGAACTGGCAAGACGGCGAGCCCTGATCGCCCCCGGGGGGTCTCCGGAGCGGCATTGGCCGGCTCAGACGGACAGGCTTGATCCCCCGGGCGACACAGGTTGTGTCGCGGATATCGCGGTCATCGCGGACGACGGGTTCGGTTGTCGAGACGCTGTTTTCCAGCGGCAGTTACCGCCGGCCCGGCCGTCAGCAGAGCGGACTCTGACCCCGTGGTCAAGGGGTCAGCGGACGGGTCAGCGGACGGGTCAGCGAGCGGTGAGCGGGCGCTCTTAGATCGGGACCAAATTCCAGAGCCGGCCTTAGGGGCTCCTAGCAGGCGCTCAGCTGTCAGCGGGTTGTCAGCGGGTGCACAGCGGGCGCACCCGACCGTTACTTTTGCCTCCGCCGCGGGGGATTGATTAGGTATGACGACTTTCGCGGAGACACGCTGTTACCTCCTCGAACCCCCTCACCTCAGTCTCGCTCAGCTCGCCGCGACTTGTGAGCGCGACCCAGCGAGCGGTCAGAAGGCGGACAAAAGGAGCACAGCGTGCGCACAGCGTGCGGTCAGCGTGCGGTCAGCGGACACCTGAGATCGAGACGGAACGTAGGTTTGGCCCTTTAGGGCGGCTTAGGGGCACTCAGCGTGCGGTGAGCGTGCGCCTCGTTTCTAGGCTGCTCGCATGAAGACTCTCGCGCACCCTCGCTCAATACCTCTCCGAGACTTTCTTCTCAAGTTCGTTCGTCCCGATGCCACTGTCCCCGGAAGGAGCGGGTGCACAGCGGGTGCTCAGCGGGTTGTCAGCGGGTTGCCAGCGGGTGCACAGCGGGAGGACCCGACCGTCACTTTCGGCTCCGTCAT